>PVBE010141434.1_pt1 | contig 27851 bp, 30 predicted proteins | sample 1631181 | NCBI WGS metagenome assembly PVBE01 (sample SAMN08397723, study PRJNA350692) | Marine metagenome, whole genome shotgun sequencing project. | isolation source: water | place: Pacific Ocean | collected 2012-04
CCTCGCCCGCCGCCGAGCCAGCCCACCAGCCAGGGGTAGAGGGGCTGGCGCCACTCGTTGTAGCGAAAGGCGGTGTCCAGCCACAGGTGCGCCGAGGAGCTCAGGTAGGTGTCCCAGTCGGCGCCGTGGGGGTAGCCGCCCCGCGCCAGGCCCGGGTGCAGCAGGAACGCCAGGCCGAGGGCGAGGCCCACGAGCAGGGGAAGCTCGCGCAGCAGCACTCGACGCCACCGCGGGCGCCCTCTGGGTTCTGCCGAGGTCGGAGGGCTCGCCACGCCTCTCCCCTATCCAGCTGGGCCAGCGGGCTGGTAGGGGTGCGTCTGGTTGGCGCGGGGCGCGCTCGTTCCGAGGATCGCTCGGCGATCAGACGATCACGCTGGCCACCACGGCTGCGGCGATGAGCACCAGTGAGCCCAGGCAGGCCCAGAACTCGAGGCTCTCGCTGCGATCGGCGGGCCTCATGCCGGCCTGGCCCCAGTCGTGGGGGCCGAGCAGGTCCGGGTACGAGGAGCGGGCGGCTCTGGGTCGAGTTCGGCCGTGTTTCACCTGCTCCTCCCTGTCGGCACTGGATCGCATACTCCTCGAGTGGAGGCTGGTCCGGAAAAGGATCCCTCGGAATCCCTGCCTGTGGCGCCGCCTATCGTGAAGACCGCCTCGCAGCGCCCGTTACTCGGGATCGTCACTGTCCCTTGGCAGTCCACCCTGGGGCCAGGCACAGGGTGTTGCGGCCTCGCTGACAGGGCGCTCCGAGGTGCCAGTGTCAGCCACTCCGGGCAGGTGACAGGCCGAGGCCAACACCAGCAGCAGGCACGTGCCGGAGATGCTCGGCGGTGGCCAGCACGACATTGAGGGCCTCGAAGGGGTTTGGGGGGCAGCACAATCGGTCGCCGCCAGCATCGTAGTTCATCGGGCGGTAGCCCACGGGCTCGAGGGCGACCGCGATGCGCGGGGAGTGGCGGTTGTTCTCCATCAAGACAAGTGGCCGGTGGCGCTCGAGCGTTGCCATCATGCCCTGGACGGCGTCCCACTCTCCCCCTTGCAGGTCGAGCTTGATCGCGGCAGGCTCGAGGGCCAGATCGTCCAGAGGGACCACCGGGCGCTGGATTCCGCGGAGCCGGACCCGAGCGCTCCCAGCGAGCCCCTGGAGGCGTCGGCGGGTGGGTTCGTGGTCTTCGAGCGACGCGCGATCGAAGCTGGCTTCACCCGGGAGGCGCCGTGCGCCGACGGTGGGGACGTAGAGGGTTGCCATGCCTCGCCGTGCTCCGACACCCTCCGAGCGGAAGTCGAAGCGCCCACGCAGCAGCCTGCGAAGCACACGGAGCGAGGGCGCCAGCGCGGGATCGGGCTCGAAGGCCAGGATCTGGAAGCGCGGCTTGTACAGGTGGAACGAAGCCGACGAGTGGCCGGCGTGGGCGCCGAGGTCGAGGAACAGTCCCTCGTCCGATGGTAGATGCCGAAACAGCGCGAAGTCCGGCTCGTGGGGCTGTCCACGCAGCAGGACACGCAGGGGGTGGCGGATCTGGGCCAGATCGGCCAACCCGGGACGAAGGAGGCCCATGGGAGGCTAGCCAGCGCGCCTTTGGACCACCACTTCCCAGACTGGGCGGATGGGATCCTCTTCCGGATCGATGAGGTTGCGGACCAATTCCACGATCTCGAAGTGTGGCTCCAGCGCCACCACGATGTCTCGGGCGCTGCGGCGTGGCGGTCCCATCTGCCGGGGCGGACCATCGGTGGAGCCGACCATGGCGATCCACAGGCCGCCGGGTTCGAGCACGTCGGCTAGCTTGCGGGCCAGCATTGCGCGGTGCTCGTCCTCGTCGAAGACATGCCAGCAGCCATAGTCGAACACGGCGCCGAAGGGACCGCCCGGGATGGGGTCGGCCAGCACGTCGATGTGGTGGAACTCGCAGTCCAGCTCGCCCTGTTCGGCGACGGCTCCTTTGATGGCGACGCCGGAGATGTCCACGCCGACCATGGAGAAACCTTGCCGCGCCAGGAAGCGGCTGTTGCGGCCGCGGCCGCAGCCCAGGTCCAGGGCGCGGCAGAGGGGTAGGTCGAGGCGGGCGATGGTGCGCGCGAACAGCGGGGCGTGGTCGAGGTGGTCCCAGCCGGTCAGGCCCGTGACGTAGCGGTCATCCCACCAGGCCTGCCCGTGGCGGCCGGTCGTGGGGCGAGGTGGGCGGTTCATGAACCCTCCTGGGGGCGGGGCGTTGGCGGTAGCTGAAGGCTAACCGCCACGGCCCGCTCGCCCAGTGGGGCGGATCGCTGCGTGCCGTTTCCTACTGGAGGTCTTCGATCGGCCAGGAGGCGACCGTGCCGTTGGAGGCCCAGCAGGTGCACTCGTCGCCTTCGCAGTCGTCGTCGCAGCCCTGCGTCGTGACCGTCATCTCACCGCTGCAGCCCACCTCGTCGAACTCCACCGCGATGCCTAGCTCCAGCTCGTCGTACTCGCTGGGATCCATCTCGGTGTACTCGTAGGTCCCCTGGATCTCCTCGGGAGCGAAGCTCTGTCGGGTGGTGCTGACCGTCCCGTCGTAGCTCGAGATGGTGGTGTCCAGGCTCTCTGCCAGGCTGCCGTCAACGGTGGCGATCGCGATGGTGACGTCCAGCTCGAGGTAGTCCTCGCACTCGATGCCGATCGCGATCGAGGTCTCCCCTTCGTCGGGGTAGACCGCCTCGGAGGTCACGTAGCGCACCTCGCCTTCGGCGTAGGCCACGTCCACGGTCACGGTGGTGGTGCTGTCGTCCGTGAGCCAGGTCAGCTCTTCCTCGAAGCTGCCCTCGGCCAGGACCAGCAGGTCGGCGCCGGAGAAGCCGAGCTCGGTGACCTCCTCGAGGGTGACCACCGTAGGCGTGTCCTCGCAGTAGGGGCCGTCATCCGTGGCCTCCTTGTCGATGAAGCAGCCGGCGACGAGTAACCAGGCGGGGATGGTGAGCAGTGCGCGGTTCATGAGTGACTCCGTGTGTTGGGACGCAGGGAGTAGGAGCAAGGTTCGTGCCTGGACGATTGTGTTGGATTGACGGGGGTCGCGTGGCCTCTGGGGTGAGGCCTGTCCCCGCAATCGCGCCATGCATGTCAGGGGCTCTCGGCTGGCTCACCACCCCCCGCCGCCTGCTCCTTCTTCTTCTCGAGCTCGAGGGCCGTGCTCAGCCCCTTGTCCAGGATGGTGCGCACCGCCAGGCGGAAGGGGGTGGCCACGTAGTAGCGCTTGCCCCAGCGGCGGAGCTTGCCCTCGTCCACGTGGTACAGCTCGATTCGTTCGATCTTGCCCATCTCGACCTCGCATGGTTTTCGCTTCGTTTCGAAGGGACCGTGTCGCGCCGAGAAGACGGGGCGCGGGACGGCGGGTAGGTTGTCACCATGCGACTCGTTCGATGCGTTCCCGTGCTGCTGACCGGCTGCCATCCCACGGCGGTGGTGTCACCCGACAGTGGATCCGACGCGGACAGCGACGTCGACGCGGACACTGACGGTGACACCGATGCCGACAGCGACGCGGACGTGGACACCTTGAGCCTGGACGCCGACTTCGACAGCGGGAGCATCGGGGCGTACAGCATCAACGGGGACACCCTGCGGATGGCGGTCGACCAGGTCACGATGGTCAACACCGGCGCCGTCTACGCCTACTGGACGCACTTCGAGCTGTCGGGTGTGGGCGATCGGGAGATCACGGTCGAGGTCCATGGCGTGCACGACAACCCCTTCTTCGGTGAGCTCCATCAAGACGTCCAGATGGTGTACTCCTGCGACGGCGAGACCTGGGAGCGGCTCACCGACCACGTCTACGGGCCCGAAGATGGGGGCTTGTACAGCGTCACCCAGACCTTCGGCTGCGATCCGGTCTACGTCGCGAGCTTCTTTCCCTTCTCCTACGGAAGCATGCAGGCCTGGATCGATGGGGTGGGGGAGAGCGAGTGGGCAGAGCTGTCCATGTTGGGTTCCAGCGAGCAGGGCCGGGACGTTCCCATGCTCACCATCACCAACACGGCGGTGCCCGAAGAGGCCAAGCGCTCGGTCTTCATCCTGGGCCGCCAGCACGCTGCGGAGACGGCGGGTTCGTACCAGCTCACCGGCCTGGTCGACTTCCTGATCTCTGGGCAGGTCGATGCCCAGCCGCTGCTGGACGACCTGGTCTGGCGCATCGTGCCCATGGTCAACCCCGACGGTGTGTTCCTGGGGCACTCCCGGTCCACCTCGCTCTACCGGGATCCCAACGCCGACTGGGCCAACGGCGAGTCGGTGGAGGTCACCTTGGTCCGCTCCACCCTCGAGTCCCTCGCCGCGGGGCCCGGTGTGGACATGGTGCTGGACTGGCACAACCAGATGAACCAGGTGCGTTGGTACGACTTCGTCTACTCACCCAGCGGCAACAGCTTCTTCCCCGTGTTGTCGTCATGGACGGACTTCGACGAAGAGACGGCCTCCGGAGCCTCGTCCTGTACCTCCGCGGATTGTTCGTCCCGGGGTTGGACCATGACCCACGTGCTCTTCGATCCCGTGTTCGTGCTGGAGCCCTGTCCCCACTCGAACCACTGGACCGTGGACGGCCTGCGCGAACAGGGTGAGCTCACGGCCCAGGCCATCGGTGCATGGTTTACGGACCAGCCGTGAGCCTGGTCGTCGCTAGTCCAGGTACCCCGTGTCCCACGCCCCGGTGTCGCCGTCCTCGTCGTCCGCTGGGGCCAGGTTGGCGTCGCTGGTGGCCAGGCGGAGCTCGAAGTGGCCATCGCTGTCGGTGAAGGTGGTGGCGTACAGTGCTTCGCTCGAGCCGTGGCGCACCTCCACCAGGGCGGCCTCGACGGGCTGGCCATCGTTGACGATCCTTCCGGTCATGAGCCGCCCCTCGGACAGTCCGAGGTTGCTCGGGAAGTCGTCGCCGTCGATGTCCACGTGCGTGACGGCCGCGCTGGTGTCGCCTGGTGTGAGCACGGCGTGGAGGGGGCCCTGGGGCACGTTCATGGTGAATGCACCCGCCTCGTCGGTGGTGGCGGTGAAGGTGCGGCCCGTGATGAGGTCCTCGCTGGCCACGACCGTGACGCCCATGGCCGGCTCGCCGTTGGGTGAGTGCACGTGGGACTGGATGGTGACGTAGGGCTGTAGGGCGGAGGCGCCCAGGTCGATCGTTTCCTGACCATCGTTCACGGTGAAGCTGGCGCGCATGGGTGTGAGGCTGGCCTCGGTCGGGGGGGTGAGCTCGGCGCGCCAGGTCCCGGGGAGCAACTCCACCGTGTAGTGGCCGGCCTGATCGGTGGCGGCGGTGAGCTCGAGGCTGGCGTCCGGGTGGTGTTCGAGCTCGAGGGACCAGAGGCGGATCTCGACGTCCTCGACGGGACGATTGCTGTCGCCGTCGAGCACCCGACCGCTGGCGGTCACGGGTACGAGGGAACCGACCACCAGGTCGTGGTCGCCGGTCTCGTTGTCCTCGGCCTGGATCTCGATGGTCGTCGTGGGGACCAAGCCGCCTTCGGTGCCACCGATCTCGATGTCGTAGGCGTCCGGTGCGAGGTGGAGGCTGTAGCCGCCGTTGGAGCGGGTGGTCACCGACGGGCCGGCAACACCCGTGTCGCGGTGCACGGCACGTACCTCGAGTCCAGCGAGCGCTTGACCGTCGTGGTTCACCACGCTGCCGCGCACCGTGGCGCCGTTGTCCAGGTGGAGATTCCAGTCTGGGCGGTCGTTGACGATGTTCTGGTCGGTGTACACTGCGAAAGGCATGTGGGAGCCGTCTTCGGGGATCACCGCGACGATGTAGCCTTCCTGGGGTACCAGGCTCAGCTGGTAGGCGCCGGACGTGGAGTCGCTGACGGTCGAGGAAGCCATGACCGTGCCATCGATCCAGGCGTCCACGCTGGCTTCCACGGGGATGCTGCGCACGCGACCCTCGAAGGCTGGGCTGGCCAGGGGTAGGACACCGCGGATCTCGCCCTGGACGTCCACGGTGCTCTGCATCGACAGGTTCAGCTCCCCCCCGTCGTAGAACCAGCCGTCGACCCAGAGACTCTGGGGCATCAGCTCGGCGTTGCGGTCGGAGGGGAAGATGTCTACCCGGAGGTACTCGTCGGGCACGCCGTCTTCTGCCATCCCAAGCGCGTCGTAGTCGTGGCCGGCGCAGCCGGCGAGGACGATCGCGGCGGCGAGGCTTGTGAGCAGAGACGGTTGGGGGGACATGGCGGCTTTCCTGGGAACGGCTGGCACGTTCAGAGCTGGTGCAAGGGGCGTGCCTGAGACTGGATTACCGTAGAAAGCGGAATATGCGGGAGGGCTCCTGGCTTCCGTGCCGGGAGCCCTCCAGGATCGTGGCATGACCGTCATGGTGCATCGTCACGGGAATGTCAAGGCGAGATGGTCTCCAACACCTGGCGCAGCTGGGCCAAGTCCTCGTCCTCCGGGTTGAGCTTCTCGGCGTGAGCTTGGGCCGCCTCCCAGGCCGTGTAGGCTTCCTGATAGTGGGGCGCGCTGATGCCGTGGGCAGCTGGTGCGGCGGAAAGACCGTCTACGGTTGGGGTGAACTGGGGACGCCAGGCGATGTCAACGATGCATGCTGAGCCGCGCGGGCACGGTGTTTCCGGCGTTCGGCTTGCGCAGCCGCCCAGGCTGTGGCACGACGAAATTCGAAGCGGGCCACGAGGAGGTGGGATGTCGTGGGAATCTCCATCCATTTTTACTCATCGGACGAGACGTCTCGCTGCGCCGAGCGATCAGCTCGAGCCAGTGGGCGGTGACGCCATCTTCAGTGCGCTGCTCGAGGCCGCTCGTGCCGAGGTCGCCGGTACCCCCATGGACCTCGTGGTCTTCGGGCAGGGAAACCAGTTCCGCGTCCTGTTGGGCAACCACTACGTCAATGTCAAGCAGTGTCCCCGCACCGACGGCCTGCTCATGGCCATTCGGCGCGACGAAGAATCGATCGTGACGGATCCGGGCCCGGTGTGGGAGCGCGACGTCGATCGGTGGGCTGCCAGCCTTGCGCGCTACATCGTGGGTTTTCTGGCTACTTGACGTAGTAGCCGCTCACCTTCCAGCTGCCGTCCCAGTCCAGGGTGGGGGTGATGGTCTCGACCGCTTCGGCCTTGTTTTCGAAGACCGTGTCGTACTGGATGACCACGTACTCGCCGTCGGCAGCGCCGGGCAGGGTGGTGTGGTACTCGGCTTGGCGGAAGGTGCGGCTGGTGACCGGCCCGAAGCGGGCGCGGACCGCGCCCACCTGTTGCGAGAACTGGTCCTTGGGGGCGGCGTCCTGGAGCACGCTGGCCGCTGCGTCCCAGCTCTGATCGTACTGACTGTCGTCGACGAGCGTCAGCCAATCCAGGCTGACCTTGGCGGCGTCTGCCTTGGCCATGGCCTTGTCGCCCTCGAAGGTGGGCAGCTCCGTGACGGTGCCCAGCTCTTCCTTTGCCGACTCGGCGTCGGCGGCCTCGGTCGCGGTGCGGTCGGGTGGCGCGGACTGGGCTACATCCTGCTCTGCAGGTGGGGCGTCCGCAGGCGGAGTGGCGTCTTGGGCACCGCAGGCGAGGGCGAAGATGGCCAGCAGGGGTGTGAGGGTGCGCGACATGAAGCCTCCAGGCGAGGCGGCGATTCTACACCATCGTGTTTCTTCAGAGCATCTCGGGGGTGGGTTCCTGACCCTGGACCACGTGGTACCGATATCCGCCGCCCACGGTGAAGCTCTGCGTCGAGCGGTCGCTGTCGGGCCATTGAACCGCGACCTCGGCCTCGCAAGCCGTGCCTAGACCGAAGTGGAGCAGAAGGTCGTTCTGGGCCCCGTAGTGGCCGTAGCCGCCGCCCACGTCCTGAGTCTGGGTGACGCCGCCAGCGGTGACGGTGACTCGGGCGCCGATGGCGGCCCGGTTGGCCGTGTCGCCCTCGAGGCGCAGCTGCACGAAGTTACCCAGCGCACCGTCCTCTTCGCCCGTGACGTTTTCGAAGAAACGCACGTTGAAGGTTTCGTAGCAGTCGTCTTCGCAGCGGGATCCCGAGTGGCCCAGGACCGCGTCGAGGTCGCCGTCGTGGTCGAAGTCCGCGACGCCGATGCCGTGGGAGCGGGTGTGGTCGAAGCCCTGCTCGTAGGGCACCGAGGCGAAGGTCTCGTCGCCTTGGTTCTGCCACAGCAGGGCGCGGCAGCCGACGTAGTCGCTCGACCCGATGAAGACGTCGGGCCAGCCGTCGTTGTCGAAGTCGAACACCGAGTTGGTCATGTCGCCGTCGTTCCAGTAGGTCTCGGTGTGCTCGCGTTCGAGGCCGGTGACGTCGTTGCCCGGGCGCTCGAAGAGCACGTCGTTCTGTTGCTCGTTGAACAGCAGCTCGGCGGGATCGGAGCTCGAGCCCACGTCCCAGTGGACGATCTCGGAGGTGAGCAGGTCCATCCAGCCGTCGTTGTTGACGTCGGCGCAGGTGGTGGCGCCGCTGTTGCCGCCCAATCGGTACAGCTCGCGATCGCTGTCGTGGCTCCAGCGGAACGCGTGAGCGTCGTTGTTGCAGGTGATGTTGGGGTCGGGCACTCCCTCGCAGTCTTCGTCGTCGGGGTGCAGCTTGCACCAACACATGGCCGACTCGTTGTCCGACCAGTCTTGGCGGTGGTCGTAGGCGTAGCCCGAGTCTACGCTCCTGTTCGCATAGGTGCCGTCGCCGACGGCCTGGAAGAGCAGGTTGGGAGCCCGGCCGTAGGAGGAGGCCATCAGCTCGGCCCAGCCGTCGTTGTTGAGGTCGCAGGCCAGTGCGGACCAGGACACGGCGTGGGCTTGGCCGGAGTTGATCACCTCGACCGACGTCCAGGCCGCCGTGCCCAGCTCCGAGTCGTAGGTGATGTCGGTGAACGAGGCATCGCCGTCGTTCCGGTACAAGCGGGACTGCAAGTAGTTTTCGGGCACCCAGAGATCGACGTAGCCGTCGCGATCGTGGTCCAGCCAGGAGGCCCCCGCCGGGGACGTGTCACCGTTGTAGCGGATGTCCTCTCCAGAGCTGCCCAGGGAGAACGTGCCGTCGCCGTTGTTGATCATCAGCTCGGAGGTCTCGTCGTAGGCGTTGTCGGTGTCGGCGATGGGGATGAAGACGTCCAGGTCGCCGTCGTTGTCGGCGTCGGCGAAGGCCCAGATCTGGCCGCCGCGGGCGTCGTTGCCGTCCTGGCGAGGGGCGCGAACCCCCGAGGAGACCGTGACGTCCTCGAAACCACCCTGGCCGTCGTTGCGCAGCAGCCAGGTGTTGCGGGTGCCGCCGTCGGAGAAGTCGTCCGGGGCGTCGGTGGCACGGCGCAAGGCCAGATCGGTCCAGCCGTCCCCGTCGAAGTCCACGGCGTTGATACGCGTGGCTTCGGGGTTCAGTGTGTCCAGGCCCCAGTCGGCCGTGGCGTCGCGAAAGGCCTGCTGGCCCGAGGCCCACCGGGTTCCGTCGTTGCAGATGGGGGGATAGTCGTCGCCGGAGGTGTCTACCGGGTCCTTGGGGCAGCCGGTGATGGCGAGAAGGGCGAGGGCGAGCAGCGTGGAGCGAAGCATGGAAACCTCCGGCGGGGTAGTCTATGCGGCCGCAGCGACTTGGCCAGTACCACCCTCTTTCATGCCAGGAGAAGCCATGTCTTCGAGAGCGCGCCGGCGCGCCTTCGTGCTGGGCGTCGCGCTGGTGGTCGCGGCCTGGTTCGTCCTCCCGTCCCTCTGCCGCGGCCCCATGAGCCCCGAAGACCAGGTCCGCGCTGCCATCGTCGCCGTGGCCGACGGAGCCGGCGAAGCGGACATCGTGGCCGCCCTGGCCCCCGTCTCCAGGCAATACTCCGATCCCCAGGGTGCCGACTTCGCCATCGTCCGCGGCCTGCTGTTCCGCGAGTTCCACGCTCGCGGTCCTATCAGCACGACCCTCGGACCCATCGACGTGGACCTGGGCGAGAGCGGCGAGGTCGCCGAGGCCCGCTTCGTCTGCCTGCTCATGGAGGGCATCGACCTGGCTGCCCTGGACATCAAGGCGAACAACGCCGACGCCTGGCACTTCTCGGTCCAGCTGCGCCTCGAGGACGGCGACTGGATGATCACCAGCCACACCCGCCGCGGCGTCGCGCCCCAGGACGTGTTTCGGTAGCGGTGCCAGCCCTGTGGGCGGCTACTTCCGCACCACCAAGGTCGCGCGTTCCCCCTGGGGTTGCAGCGTGACCAGGCGAACGCGTCCGCTCTCGTCGTCTTCGACGGCTTGTACGGTGGCCCCCGTAGCGTCGAAGCGCACATCCGAGCTGCCGGGCCAGACGGCCACGACGACCGGTTCGTCCGGAGAGGTGCGGTACAGGGCTACCCCCAGCGTGCTCCCGTCCCAGGCGATGGGCCCGAGGTGGGCACCGCGGGCGGCGACGAAGGCGGGGTCCGTCGTCGTGGGCGTGGCGGTCAGGAAGTAGGTGCCCTTGGCCTCGGTGGCGAAGCTGGCCATGGGCTCGCCGCCTGCGCGGATCTGCGCGACCGATCGCATGCCCAGCCAGTCCCAGACGATGGCTCCGGAGTCCGCGGTGGAGGGGTCGAAGGTCACCCGGATCGTGCGGGGTGCGGTGGTGAAGACGGCCTTGTGGCTGCGACCGTAGACCTCGAACATTCCCGCACCCGCGGCGCTGGCCTGGGGCGTGACCCCGAAGAAGCGCCAGAGGTTGTGCTGGAAGGCCACCATGTTCTCGGCGCCGTCCTTGCCTCGTATGGAGAGCTTGGGGAACCAGAACACGGTCTTGCCCGACACACCGGCGGTAGCGACGTTGGTGTTGCGCTCGAGGGTGCCCAGGATCGTGTAGGAACTTCCTTCGATCTCGGGGATCCAGTTGACGTTGTCTCGGCCATAGGCCACGCCGCCCAGGCCGTCCGCCGGCGCCTGTGACGTGGTGAAACCCCAGGCGTCGGCGCGCCGATCGAACTGACCGTGCACCTTCGTGCCCAGCAGCGTCTCGAGGGCCGAGGTGTCGGCAGCGCCGTATCGGTCGAAGACGGCGGTCCGGCCACCCACGAACAGGCCTCCTCCGGCGTCGCGGTAGTCGGCCAGCTGCTGGGCCACGTCCTGGGGCAGGCGCGGGATGTTGAGCACCAGCACGCCCTTGTAGCGCTGCAGGACCGTTGGGTCGTTGCGGACGTCATCGGTGGTGAGGGTGTCGAAGGTCAGGCCGCTCTGCACCAGGCCGTCCACGAAGGCCTTGCGATCGGTCATCAGGCCCGAGCTGTACATCCTGCGGCCCGCCAGGTGGTACAGGAAGCCTTCGCTGAAGGGATCGGCCAGCAAGGCCACCTCGGGTTGGGGGGCTTGGAGTGCCGGCAAGGCGTACAGCCCGGTCAGGCGTCGGATGCGCTCCAGCTCCACGTCGGACCACGCTGGGATCATCTCGTGATCCTGTCCGCCTACCCAGCCGTTGCCCTGGCCCAAGGCGGCGTGCATGGCCGAGATGGCGTCCAGGCGCCAGATATTGTCCTGGTCCACCCTTTCCTTTGTGGCCACCTCGCTGGTCTCCTCGTTTGCCCAGATGGCCAGCTTGCCGTGATGGAGCGCGTGGATGTCGGTGAGCAGCAGGTCCGTGCGGGGCTTGTTGAAGCCACCCCTCTTGTCCGTGTGTGCGATGCGAGGGTGGTGCAGCACGACGTCCAGGTTGGGCGAGCTGTACCAGGTGTCGCCGTCGTGGCGCCCGTCGCGGGGGGTGCTGCTGCCGATGACGGGTGCGAAGGCGGGGGCGCCGACGATGAGGTGGTCTGGATCGTGTTCGCGGAACAGGGCCAGGTAGTGCCGCGTGTCGGCACTCTTCTCGTCGAGCCGGAACTCCATCCAGTCGTACCACTCCCGGCGGGTATCACCAGCCCCGTTCAGGGCCTGGATGGCCTCGAGCATGTCCTCGATCTCCACTTTCTCGAGGGGGCGCGGGAGCTGGGCGGTCTTCAGGCTGGCGCCGCTATCGCCCCACGCAGCCCGCAGGGCGCTGTCGCTACCGTAGCGCTCGGAGAGCCAGGTGCGGAACCGCTGCTGTGCGAAGGGGGAGTAGTCGCACCAGCTCTTGGGCGGATCGAAGATGTTGGACACGTAGTTGGGCCCGTAGTTGTTTTCGCCCGTGACCCCTACGCGCACGTTCCAGGCCAGCAGGGCGGGGTGGTGGACGAAGTGCTCGATGATGGGCACCATCAGGCTATCGAACATGGCGTGGTAGTCCGGATTGTTGAAGCTCACCGGAGCCCAGGCCCTGCCGTCGCTGTCCAGCTGGATGCCGTCGGTGTTCTCCTTCTTCCACCAGGGCAGCGGCATGGAGGTGTTCACCGAGAGCGTCACGTAGACGCCGCGGCTCGCAGCGTAGTCCATCATCGCGTCGATGCGGGCGAAGTCCCAGTTTGCCGGATCCTCCAGGTCGCCGGCCTTGGGGTGGGCAGGCCCCAGGTAGCAGTCCTTGACCCCGGCCTTGAGGCTGATGTAGGTGAGTCCGTGCTCGGCGGTCTTGTCGACCTGCCCTTGCATGAACGGGACCCATGCTTCGGACTTCGTGGGCACGTGGCCCTCGACGTTGGTCGGGTTGTATACGTGCATGCCCAGCAGCGGGGCGCGGGCCTCGTTGATGCGCACCGTGGGCGTGCCGTCGATGTTCTGCAGACGTGCGGAGTGGGGGCCCGTGACGTCTTCGTGGCAGTTGAGCAGGTTTTCGCCCTCGTCCATCACGCCGTTGCCGCAGGCGGCCCAGAGGTCGTCGGGGCCCACCGTGACCGTGGTGGCGGGTGGGGCAGCATGACCGGCGCTGGGTTGTGCGCTGACGGCTTCGGGGACCGCATCGGGTGCGACCTGGCGGCACTGGCAGGCAGCCGTGGAGAGCAGGGCGAGTGAGAACGCGAGGCGTACGGGCATCGGGCCTCCGCAGAGCGGCGGTTTGGGAGTTGAGGAGGATATCGCATTCCTCCCGTCGAACCGGCGTGGCAGGCCGTGGTTTGGGCCTATCGGTCGTCTGACAGCTCCGAATTCCAGGGCACCGAGGTGGGAGCCGTGCAGCTGGTGTCCGTACAGACCTGGTAGTCCAGCTCTCCGCTGAGGATGTTCGGGGCGTCGGCCGGCAGTGGTGTCTGCAGCAGCACCTGCCCCTCGAGTACCCAGGCCGATCCCATGGCCTCGCTCAAGGTCTTCTCCTCACCGGTGGGGATGGGGACTTCGAGCTCCGGGTACTGGTCGATGCGGCCGGCCAGGGGGCGAGAGATGGTTTCGTTGGCGCCGTAGACGTGGAAGCCGTGGCCCACGTCCAGCTGCAGGGTGAGCTGGCCGGGCAGCTGGAGCGCGGAGAGCGCCACGGCGTTGTCCCAGTCGGGGGGGGCGGGTTCTTCGGGCTCGTCGGGCTCGCCCACCGGGTTCAGGACTTCTGCTGGCAGCGCTCCCGAGGCGCGGTGCTGGGCCACGATGTCGACGACAGTGGGGATGGAGGTGCGCTCCTTGCGGTCGAGATGCACCTCTCTGAAGATCACGCGGCCGTCGGGAGCCACCACGATGGTGGTCGGGTACGGGACCTTGGACCTGTGCTTGTTGTCCAACCCCCAGTCGGTCCACAACTGCTTCTCCACGGATACGAAGCGGGCGCCGAAGCCGTGCTCGGCGATGGCCTGATGCAGCAATTCGGGCGTGTCGGAGGTGAGCACCACCAGGGTGCCACCGGCGTCGGTGAGGGCCTGGGCATGGGCGTCGTACTCGCGCAACTGCGCGATGCAGTGTTGTCACCAGTCCGCCGAGCGGATCAGCTCGACGATGACGTGGCGGCCCCGTGGGTCGGGTATCTCCACGGCTTGCTGGTGGATGTCCCGGATACTCAGGCCCATCATCTCGCGGGGTGCGGTCGCGTCGGCCATGACGGCTTCGTACTGCAGATCGTCGGGGTGGGTGTGGGCGCAGCCCGCGAGCAGTAGCAGGCCGGACAGGGCGTGGGAGCGGAGCATGGGTTTCTCCAGGGGGGGACCCGTAGCTGCTAATTCATGGGATGGTGTTGGGGGAGGGATCGTGGGCAGCGGGTGACGGGGCGTACCGCTTCGGTTTGTCGGAACCGTTGCGTCAAGCGGATGTCAATCGGGGCGACTCACCAAGGAGGTTCCCATGTCCCGCCGCCTGCTCCTGCTGGCTCCCCTCTTTCTGCTGCTGGCCTCTCCGGGGATGGCCCAGACCGAGGATGACACCACCGCGCCGCCAGACGGCCGCCAAAAGGTCTACAAGAGCGTCACCCACATCGACATCGACGCGGTGGACGTCGAGGCCACCATCGTCAAGCCCACGGGCTTGCTGGCCTACGAGCGCGTGCGCGGGAGCTTCAACCCGCTCATCACCCTGCGGGCCGACTTCAACAGCGAGATGGACGGCTCCGTGGACGAGGTGAAGTGATGCGCGCCCTGCTCGCCATCGTCCTGGGGCTCGCGACGGCGCCCGCGTGGGCCCAGGAGGACGAAGCGTCCACGCTTCCGCCGGATGCCAAGCGCCCGGTGGTGTACGAGAGCGAGACGCCACCTCGAGTTCGACGAGATCGGGCTCGACGTGCCCGTGGAGAGGCCTGGGGCAGAGCTGGTGTTCGTGCCACCTGGGATGTACTTCAGGCCCGACCTGCCGCTCCGCCAGGACTTCAACGAGCGCATCGAGGCCTCGGTCTCGGCGGTGCACTAGGCGCTCGAGCCGGCCCCAGCTCCACCACCGGGGTCGCTTCAGCCCTGACCCCGCGCCTCTATCCGGCGGCGTGTCTCATCGTCACGGGCAGCCTGGGCCTCTGCGAGGCTGCGGAAGCGCTGCACGCCTCTGGGGGGGGTCAGCCCGGCGAGCACGGCGGCTCTGGTCCAGACCGAGCGGATCCGATGGGGTAGGTCATCCCTCTCGGCGCGCGGTGGAGCGGGCATGTCCGCGACGTCTCGATAGCGGGTGACGGGCATGAGGATGCTCCTTCACTTCAGCACGAAGGCACGTCTCAGAGCCTCGGCGTCTGCGTGGTCGAGCGGTCGCACGGTGCCCTTCTTCATGGCGTAGAGGGAACGGGGTGTCGCGACGCGGATGGGGACACCCTCTAGCTCCACCACCGTGACTTCCAGATCCTGGTAGCGCACGGCTTCGCCCGGGCGGGTGAGGATGTCCAGATAGAGCGTGCCCGTAGGGGGGCCGTAGCGGACCGCGGGGTAGTCGCCGCATAGATCCGCGGCGGTGATGTCCTCGATGCAGGGATCATCGTAGACCTCGCGCAGCGCCTCGCGGAGGCGCGCGATGTTGTCCACCTCGGCCGCGATGAACAGATCGAGATCCTCGGTCGCCCGCACCAGGCCGTGGAGGTTCATGGCGACACCACCGATCACCACGTAGTCCACGGAGGCGACGTTGAGCGCCGCGATGACCTGTAGGCTCTGGTCGAGGAGATCGCGCATTCCGATAGTGTAGGAGCACGAGCAGGGACCGACAAGGCGAACGAGTGGCCTGGAGGAAGGCACGGCGGCCGGTTCGGTCGACCTCGGGTGATCGCACGTGGCCGCAACACGAGGGGGAGATCGCGGCCGCGAGCCCGGACGTGCGCCGCAGATCGGCCGTTATCGGAACGCCGCCAGAGGCAGCCGCTTGTTGATGCGTCCAACCGAGAAGACCAGGCTCTCGGGCTCTCCCCGGATGGCGGTGACCTTCACCCAGAAGGCGATCCGGGCCTCGACGCCGTGCAGCTCCGGGATGTGGCCCGGGCGCACGACCGCGCGGACCCGCTTGGCGTAGCGCACGGGGATGCCGTCGAAGGTGGTGTGCACGGGGGCCGCCAGGGTCGCGGTCAGGGTGCCGGTGTGCGGATTCCAGCTGCTCGCCACGACGTTGTCGGGGATCAGGCGGGTTGGCAGGTCGTGATCGGTCAACACGGCGCGGGCTCGGTCGAACGGGGTCATGTCGGCAGGACCTCCACCCGCTCCCCTGTCTGTAGACTGCGCTCTGCCGCGTCGAGGCAGGCCAGGTGGTGGGTGACCTGGGCCGGTTGTAGGGAGGAGGGGCGGGCCAGCATCCGCTGCCACGCCTCCGGCCAGCCCCCAGTGGGCGGCTCGGGCTCGATCAGGGTCGCGCCCCTGTAGATGCGCAGGCTGGGGGTCAGAGCCAAGCCGCCTTGGAAGCGCCCCACCCAGAGGATGCCGGCGGTGCCGGTGATCTCCACCGTGTCGTCGCGGGCCGCGAAGGGGCTGCGGAGCACCATGGTGGGCGCGACCGTGATCTCCAGGATGCCGTGACGGGCGGGAGCCTCGTGGCGCCAGGTGACGATCGCGGACAGCGGGGGCTCGCGTCGTGGGGCCTGGACCTGGATCTCCACCACGGAGCCGAGCACCGCCTCTGCCAGGGGCAGCTTCGAGGCGAGCTCGCGTCGTAGCAGGGCGGGCAGGGGAGGGACGGGGGCTGACTCGCGCAGAGGACAGTTCGGGTTCAGGCCAGGATCCCAACCACCTCGACCGGCGATCAGGGAGCGCATGCGGACCTGCTGCAGGCGTCCGATGTGGTTGTGGTGGACGCGACGGAGGCCCTCGACGAATGGGGGGAAGTGCGGGGCTGGGTCGCCGTCCAGCAGCTGTCTGGGGCCGGTGTTCGCGACGAGGGTCGTGGCCGACGGCGTGCGTTCGCATATGGGCGGGGCCACCAACATGCGGGTGTTGCGCTCGAGCAGGCCTCGGAGCAGGTCGTCGCGCGCCATCACGCCGCCGAGGAGGTGGACGGTGGCCACGTCGGGGTCGTCGAACAAGGCGGTGCGGTCGGTGATGGCGGTGACGCCCAGAGACTGGGCGCGCGCGGTGCAGATCGTCGGATCGTCGCAGTACAAGGCTATGTCGTCGTGGTTGCCTGCGGCGAGCCACGCCTGTACGGCCAACCAAGCCTCGCCGCCGCCCCCACCGCAGACGACGACGTGGCGTTTCATCGGGCCACCTCGTCGTCGAACCAGAGCACGCCCCAGAGCATGTCCTGAAGCTCTTCTCGCCGGGTGCCCGACACCATGCGCCGCAGCAGGACCGTGCCTGGGGGGCCGGCCTGGAGGATCTCGAGGAGTTCTCGAGCCACGCCCCGCAGTTCGGCAGGCAGGGGCAGGGCGACCAGTACGCGCAGGAACGTGATCCATGCACCGTCTCCCAGCCGCAGGGCCACGGCTCGAAGCAGCAGCAGTGAGCTGGTGAGCAGACGCAGACCGAGGGGTGGGCGGTACACTGGCTATTCCACGATGGCCGCGGGGCTTACCGGCTGCCCGGTGTCGGAGCTCCGTATGGCAGCCAGGGCGAACTGGACGACTTCTTTCCCGCGCTGGCCGGTGAGACGGGGCTCTCCCCCATCCAGCAGGACATCCACGAAGTGGTGGGTCGAGTCCACGAAGCTGTCCATCCAGTCGTGGCGCAGATCGTGGAAGGCGGTGGTCTCGCTGCCTCGATGCAGCAGCAGCGGGGGCCGCGTCCACAGCCGCGCCGTGCAGCAGGTGATCTCGAGGACACCCTCGCTTCCCGTGATCTCGATGCGCTCGTCGATGGAGTAGTACTCGGAGGGCGAGGTCACGTGGGGTGAGAAGGTGGCATCCAGAGAGCCCGCGCGCCCGCTCGAGTGGGTCCAGCTGATCATGGCGGGGGAGTCGATCAGCCCGAAGCTTCGATCGATCCAGGCGTGCACGCTCTCCACCGGGCCCATCAGGTGCAGGGCCATGCTCAGCTTGTGGTTGCCGTCGTCGAAGATGGTGGGGCCGCCGCCGCAGCTCTCCTCGTTCAGCCGCCACAGCCAGGACTTCAGGGGCACGGGCCAGCCGCCACGCATGGTGCTGCCCAGCTTGGTGCGGATGGACAGGGGCTCGCCGATGGCGCCCTGATCCATCAGGTGCTTGGCTTTGACGTAGGGGGGGAAGAAGACGAAGTTCTCGAAGACCTTGAGCTGCTTGCCGGCACGCTCACCGGCCGCGATCATCGCGTCGCAGTCGGACACGGTGAGCGCCATGGGCTTCTGCACCGAGACGTGCTTGCCGGCCTCGAAGGCTTCCTCCACGAAGCGGCGGTGCAGGTGGTGGGGGGTGATGATCTCCACCAAGTCGATGTCGGGATCGGCCAGCAACCGACGGTAGTCGGTGTAGCAGCGCTCTACCCCCCACTGGGCCTTGCGGCGGGCCAGCAGGTCTTCGTCCAGATCGCAGATGGCCAGGAGCGTGGCGCGCTCGCAGCGTTGGTACCCCGGCACCTGCATGTCGGTGATGCGGCCGCAGCCGATGATCCCTGCGCGGAGGGTGGTGGGTGCCATGGCCCGACGAGTATACGCTCCGGCGTGGCTCGTCAGCTGGCGACGAACCGCTCCACCCGGTCGAAGTCGATGTGATCGGAGATGATCTCGCCGTAGAACAGGTCCTGGATGCGGCCCGTGGGATCGATCAGGAAGTCACCCGGGATGCGGGTCTTGGTCCCCTCCATCTTGCCCGGCAGGAAGCCCTTGGCCGTGGCGGTTGTCAGTGCGGCGGTGTTGCGTGGGCTCACGAAGGCTCCCAGGCTGTTTTCCAGGCCGTACATCCGGTAGAGCCTCTCGTCCGGGTCTGACAGCAGCGGGAAGGGGGGCTCCTGTTTGCCGACGTAGGCGGCGATGGAGGCGGGTGGGCTCTGGAACACCGCGAGGATTCGAAGCCCTCTCGAGCTGAGTTCCTCGTAGCGTTGAATCATCCGGTGGACGCGGAGGTTGCAGAGTGGGCACGAGGCGTAGCGGAAGAACGCCAGCCAGACCCTGTTGCCACGAAGAGCGGCCAGCTCGTGGGTCTGCTCTTTCCAACCCTGGGCCTCGAACAGCGGCGCCTCGGCGCCTGCGGTGAGTCTCATGGAGCATCTCCTGTGCGGCTGTCGGCTCTAGCCCGTCGGGGGAACTACAGGAAGTCCAGGTCCGCCCCTTCGTCGGCCTGCAGCACGTGCTGGGCGACCAATCGCGCCCATCCACGGTCGGGCAGGGGAGGGGGCTGCCACGCGGCGCGGCGCGCGGACAGGTTCTGTTCTGGTACCAGCAGATCGATGCGGCCGGCGGCGACGTCGAGCTGGATGGGGTCGCCGTCCTGGACGAGGGCCAAGGGCCCGCCCGCGGCGGCTTCGGGCGTGCAGTGCAGGACCACGGTGCCGTAGGCGGTGCCAGACATGCGCGCGTCGCTGACGCGGACCATGTCCGTGATCCCTTGGCGGGCCAGCTTGCGCGGGATGGGTAGGGAGCCGGCCTCGGGCATGCCAGCGCCGATGGGGCCAGCCCCGCGCAGGACCAAGACGGTGTCGGGGGTGACGGGGAGGTCCGGGTCGTCGATGCGAGCGGCGGCATCGGCGGGACCCTCGAAGACCAGGGCGGGGCCTCGGTGCTGGAAGAGGGCGGGGGTGGCCGCCCCCGCCTTGAGCACGGCGCCTCGAGGCGCCAGGCTACCTCGAAGGGCGCGAAGGGCGCCGGTGGGTTTCAGTGGTGAGTCGAGGGTGTGGATCAGATCCTGCCAGTCCTCGGGGCCGGGGTGGTCGGCCAGCTGCTCGGCGAGGGTGGCGCCGGTGACGGTGGGGGCGTCGAGGTGCAGCAGTGGGCGTAGCGCGGCGAGGAGTGCGGGCACGCCTCCCGCATGGTGCAGGTCTTCCATGTAGCGACTGCCCGCCGGCTTGCAGTCCACCAGCACGGGGGTCCGGGCCGAGATGGCTTCGAGGAGATCGAGCACGCTGTCCAGCCCGGCCCGACGTGCGAAGGCGGCCAGGTGGACGATGGCGTTGGTGGAACCTGCCAGTGCGCAGAGCATGGTGAGGGCGTTGTGCAGAGCGTCGGCGGTGAACAGCTGCCGTGGAGTCGGACCGCCATTCCGGGCGAGGGTGACGGCGCGCTGGCCGGTGGCCACTCCCAGGCGCAGGCGTGCGCCGCTGCCGGACGGTGGCGTGGCCGAACCCGGCAGGGCGAGCCCCGCGGCCTCGAGCAGGCAGGCCATGGTCGAGGCCGAGCCCATGACCATGCAGGTGCCGCCCGTGGAGCAGAGCTCGAGCACCGCTTGGTCGATCTCCTCGGCGCTCAGCTCACCGGCGCGGTGTCGAGCCCACAGCTGGCGGCAGTCGGTGCAAGCTCCCATTCGCTGCCCTCTCCAGGAGCCGGTGCGCATGGGGCCCGTCACCAGGTGAATGGCGGGCAGATCGACGCTCAGTGCGGCCATGAGCTGGGCCGGTACGGTCTTGTCGCAGCCCCCAAGCAGCACCACGGCATCCATGGGCTGTGCGCGCAGCATTTCCTCGGTCTCCATGGCCACCAGGTTGCGCAGGTACATGGTGGTGGGGGAGGTGAAGATCTCGTGTAGCGAGGCCGTGGGGAAGGCGAAGGGCAGGCCGCCCGCCTGCAGCACCCCGCGCCTGACCGCCTGTACCAGGGCCGGCATGTCCCGGTGACAGGGGTTGTAGTCCGACGAGGTGTCCACGATGCCGACGATGGGCCGCCCGAGGTCGTCCCCGTCGTACTCGGCGGAGGCCAGGAAGGCGCGCCGTACGAAGCGCGAGAAGCCGGGATCGGCGTAGGAGGTGAGGGCGCGGTCCAGGCCGCGGGGCTTGTCCTCGGACATGGGGCAGCCTCGAGGTGGGGTCGGATCCCCTATCTTCTTTCGCGCGTGGCATTGCCCTCTGTCTGAGGTCTTCGGACATCGAAGGAGCTACGATAAGACTCCCCGCGTTCGACCCGGAGTCCACCATGTTCCGCCCGATCCTCGCCGCGCTCGTGTTCCTCGTCGCCTGCGGTGGCGGCAAGGTCATCCGAACGCCCGAATACAAAAAACTGGCGGGCTTGCCAGGTGACCTGGGCATCGTGTTGCTGGGGGATGCCACCTACGAGGTCAAGAACCGCAAGTACGAGCGCACGGCGATAGGGGCCGCGTATTGCCCCCACCTCGTGCACCTCTTCAAGTCCACCGACACCTTCGGGCTGGTGCGCTGTGTGGTGGTGCCACCCGGCAACGTGGGCACGGATCGAAGCCTCGTCGTGGGCAAGGAGGAGATGCAGATCGAGCTTCCGGAAGATGGCGACAGCTTCGCCATCGATCGGCGCGAGCCTGCCGTGGTGTTGTTCATCCAGGATCTCAAGGTGCTCAACACGCTGGACAAGGAAGATCTCGCTGTCGATGGTCCCACCGCCTTCAAGAAGCCCGTGACCCTGTTCGGGCAGTTCGCCTGGTGGGACAACCGAAACGGTGCGGTCATCGGCTACAACACCCTGGACGCTGCCGAGGCCAAGGTGTTGTACGAGGACGGCGATCCCCAGTGGGACGACCTGGCCTGGTACATGGTGCGAGTGCTGGGCGCTGGCATGCCCTTCGAGTTCACCTGGTAGGGGCCGGCCCGTGCGCGCTTCGCCGATGATCGCAGCTACTGGTGTGATGTGTGCGCTCTCGGCGGTCCTCGTCGCGCCGATGTCGGTCGCCAGGCGGGAGTGGTTCACGGTGCCCCAGACTTCCCATGACATCGAATAGGCAGCGACCTGGAACGCCACCGCTACAAGCGCATCCCGATTTCGTTTGGGGCCCTGGCGCTGGCTTTCGGTGCGTGGTGGGCGCTCCTCCCGACCATTCAGTCGTTGTGCCTGCCCGAACCGCCCCTCGACGGCTGGTTGCTGCGCCCGGCCGAGGTGCTGCGGTTCGGGGTGTGTACGGTGCTGTCGGCCGTCACGGTGCCCTTTCTGTTGCATCCCCTACACGAGCGCTGGCGGGATGAGGATCGGGCAGCCCGGCGCGGTGGCTCCGGCGAGGTCCGCCCGTCGCGCCGTTCCAACGGCGCTCTGCTGATCAAGGGCGGCCTGTTGTTCCTGGTCTACCTCGTCACGGGCGCGTTCTACCTCCTCAGCTGGTCCACCTACGCACTCGAAGGTATCCAGGTCCGCACACCCCTCGGTACCCGTACCTACACCTACGATCAGGTCACGCAGCTCCTCGTGATCCCCCCCGGCTACCGGGACGGCCCATCCAAGCCAGGGCCCGAGTTCGCCATGGAGCTGGACGACGGCCGCTGGGCGTACTTCGGTCTTCACAGCGAGGGAGCGGAGGTCGAGGACCTCGAGGCGATCGCCCGCATGGTGTCCCGGGAGAGCGGCTTGGAGTGGAAGCTCAATCCGAGGGCGTCTCGGTCTCCCTGACCCGTTGCCGTCTGCTCGCTGCTGGGATCGGTCGAGCCGGAACCTACTCGGTCACGCAGGCGGGGTCGTCTCCGCAGTCGTCGTCGTCGCAGTCGGTCAGCCCGTCGTCGTCGTTGTCCACTTCGTCGTCGCAGAGCTGCTCGACGCTGCCGGAGTCCCAGGTGGCGCCGTAGAGGGGTACGACTTCCTCTTTTTCGAAGCAGGAGGTCAGGGCACCGGTGGCCACCAACGCGGCGCCCGCCCAGCGCACGGTCTGGACCGCGCGGCCGGCATCGAGGTCGTCGCAGAGGGACTTCAAGTGAGCTCTGAGGACAGTGGGATCCATGACTCCTCCAGTGATGCCCAGGGTAGCATGCAGGTTCACTGGTCGTGGTGGGAAACCCGGTTCTAGCGGGTCGCGAGCACCTCGGCGGCGAGGATGTTTGGGTTGCCCGTCCGCGCGGTGGGGTGGGTCTCCAGCAACACCGCCTTGGTGAAGCCGGCTTCCAACAACTCTTGTAGGAGGGCACCGCCCTCCTGGGCGCCGGCCGTTCACGTAAACCACTCCTTGGCCGTGAACGAGGCTGCCCGTTCGACGGGCCGAGCGAGCACGAGCTCGGCGGCTCGCAGCTGCCCCCCGGGCCTGATGACGCGGACCAGCTCTCGCATGATCTCGGTCCGGCGCGGGTTCAGGTTGAAGATCCCGTTCACCATTGCGACGTCCACGGAGTCGTCGTCGAGGGGAAGCTCCTCACCCGATGCTCGGTGTAGCACCACGTTGTTGAGGTTCATGGCACCGACGGCTTCGCGCGTGCGGGCCAGCATGGTCTCGCTGAAGTCCACCGCCAGCACGCGCCCCGCGGGGCCGACCATGCGAGCTGCCAGCAGGGTGTCGAGGCCCGAGCCGCAGCCTAGGTCGAGCACGGTCGCTCCGTGCTCCAAGGGAGCCGTCAACGAAACGTTGGAGACCCCCGCGAACGCGTCCACGGCTGGAGCTGGCAGCTCGGCCAGCAGCTGGTCGGGGTACCCCACGCGCACAGCGAAGCGTCTGCCCACGGGGAACGGATGGCGACCTCGGGGCGACGCGGCCACGGCCGAGTACGCGTCGCGGACCGCATCGCGCAGGAGCATGGGTGAAGACGGGAGCTGGTTTGTTGTCGTCATCGTTTCAACATGCCCCAGGTCGCGTCATGGGAATAGCGAATGGATGGTATAAGCACCATGCGCTTTTCGTATGGATACTCATGGAGCTGAAGCTTCTCCGCGCCTTCCTGGCCGTCGCTCGCCGCGGCAGCTTCACCGAAGCAGCTCGCGAGCTTGGCAAGAGCCAGCCAACCCTCTCGCGCCAAGTGAGGGATCTGGAGGCCTCGTTGGGGGTCCCCTTGTTCGAGCGCCTCGGCAAGTCCGTGCATCTGACCGAACCCGGGAGGCACCTGGCGGCGGAAGCAGCGCGCCTGCTGGGGGACGTGGAGCGTACCCAGGAGACGGTGCGGGCGATGGGAGGTGCCCACCGTGGCAGGCTCCGCATCGGTGCTGGCACGACCCCAGGGCTCTTCTTCGTGCCGTCCGTGATCGCCCGCATGCTCGCGGCGCATTCCGAGATCGAACCCCACTTCACCATCTCGAACACCGGTGAGGTGGGCCGGGCGTTGCTGGCAAACGAGCTGGACGTGGGCTTCGTGGGTGCCAAGCGCGAGCACGCGGCGTTGGACCATCGGCCGCTCTTCCGGGACGAGATCTCGTGCGTGGCCGCACCTGGTCATCCGCTGGCGGGTCGCTCGGTGGATGTCGGTGAGTTGCTCGCCCATACCCAGGTGGTGCGGGAACGGGGCTCCGCCACGCGGGCCCACGTCGAGGCGAACCTGGCGCGGCTAGGGCTGAAGCGGGCCAGGTGGATGCAGGTCGGGGGGCCCGAGGCGGTCAAGGCCATGGTGCGCGCTGGCATCGGCGTGGCTTGGATTTCTGGCCTGGCCGTGGCGGGAGAGCTGCAGCGGGAGGAGCTGGTACGGGTGCGGGTGCCAGACATCATGCCCAGCAGGACCGTCTACCTGGTGATCCACCTCGACAAGCGGCTGACCCCCATCCTGCGCGAGCTCCTGTCCGCGGTGGAAGCGGAGCTCCCGGCCTCCCAGACCAGCGAATTTCGACAGGACCAGCGCCAAGGGAGGGCAGGATAGACCTTCCATACACCACCTCGGGAGTCACCATGCTCGAGCGCTGCCACCGCCCCTCCCTCCTCTTCCTGGCGTCCGCGCTGGCCCTCGCATCAGCCTGTGGGCCGGACGCCGAGGAAGAGTTGCTCACGGGTCTACCGGACATCGAGGGCGAGAACCCGCTCGTCCCCGACGTGCCGATGTTCCCCTTCCCATCGGACTTCTATCTGCAGGCCGATGGGTCCACGGCCACCGGCAGGCGCCTCGAGCTACCCGACGACGTGATGCCCGACGGTGTGTCCGCCGCGACGCTCGCCGACGCGGACGGATTCTCGCGGGCCCCGGCGCTGCTCGCGTGGTTCGAGGGTGGCCTCGACCCGAACTCCCTGCCGGACATCGACGATCCGAGCGCGGCCATGGCAGAGGACGCGACCGTCATGCTCGTTCGGGAGCAGACCTGGGAGCGCCAGCCCTTGCTGGTAGAGCTGGATCTGAACGCCGAGTCCTTGGACGCGCAAGCCCTGATCATCCGGCCCCAGGCGCTGCTCGAGCCCGGCGTCGGCTACGTCGCCATCCTCACGACGGCCCTGCGCTCCGACGACGAGGTGACGACGCCCCCCGTCAGCGAGGCGTTCCGCGCGCTGCGCGACGGGATCGTCACCGACAGCAGCACGGTGGAGTCACAGCGCGGGGACTTCGATCTCGTGAACGACGCCATCGCCGGAGTGGGGCTGGCTCCCGAGGACGTGGTGTTGGCCTGGAGCTTCCACACGCGCTCGGAAGAGCAGGTGCAGTCCACGCTGCTGGCCATGCAGGACGCCACGGTCGACTGGAGCCTGGACGGCTGGGCCATCACCAGCGACGAGTGGGACGAGGATGGCGAGAATCGGCTGCTGCGTGGCACCTTCTTGGCCCCGGACTTTCTCAACGACGAGGACCGGATCGAGCGGGACGAAGACGGCAGGCCCGTGCAGCAGGGCAGTCGAGAGGTTCCGTTCATGGTCACCATTCCCGTCACCGCGTCCGACATCACGCGGCCCGCGATGGTGTTCGGCCACGGCTTCTTCTCGAGCCTGGAGGAGCCCACCTGGAGCTCCCTGAATCGAGGCCTGCAGACCTGGCGGATGGCGGCAGCCACCACCAACTTCATCGGCTTCTGCGAGGACGATCTTTTCGCCACCATGGGTATCTTGGGCTCCGGCCTGGACGGCCTGACCACCGTGGTGGCGCAGCAGATGCAGAGCCACGTTCACCACACGCTGTTGGGACGGCTGATGGCCGAGGAGTTGTCCGCGACGGTGGTCTCGGAGACCGGTACTCCGCTGTTCGATGGCGACAACATCCACTACATGGGCATCTCGAACGGCGGCACCCAGGGGCTGGTGATCATGACGGCCTCCCCCTTCTTCACACGGGGCGTGCTGGACGTGCCTGGGGGTGGTTGGACCCACATGCTGCAGCGCGCGGTGCAGTGGAACACCATGGGTACCGCCTTTTCCTCCCAGTACGACGACGCACTGGACCTGCAGCTCGAGATGTCGCTGCTGCAGCTGGTCTTCGATCCAATCGACTCCCTGAACTGGGTGGAGCACCTGGCCAAGGATCGCCTCGAGGGCCGGCCCGAGGTGCGCGTCACGTTGCAGGAAGCCGTGGGCGATTGCCAGGTGTCCAACATGGTCACCGAGTGGGTGGCCCGGGCTGGCGGCATCCCCTTGGTCACGCCTTCACCGCGAGACGTCTGGGGCGTGCCCACCATCACCGCCGAGCCCCCCGACGGGACGGACGACAACGCGGCTCTACTGATCTACGACGAGGGCTACGACCCCCTGCCCTCCGGCAACCTGCCCCCCGAGGAGGACAACGGCGCCCACGCCACCCTGCGCAGCCTCGAGTCCTATACCGACCACGTGGGCGCGTTCATGGAGGATGGCACCATCGCCCAGTTCTGCGATGGGGCCTGCGATCCGGACTGAGGGGCCGTCAGTCGACCTCGCACGCGTTGTCTTGGCACGTGAACGAGGAACCGCTTCCGGCTTCGTAGGCGGTGCCTCCTTCTGCCGTGCCGTCCGAGGCGAAGATGTCCTCGGGCGAGTTGTTGCTGAAGTCGCAGTCCGTGCCTTGGACGATTCCCTCGTAGTAGACGAAGATGCCGCCGCCGAGGGGCGCGGTGTTGTCCGTGAAGCTCACCCGCTCGAGCGTCGCGCTGCCGTAGACCAGCAAGCCGCCGCCGTACATGCCGCCGTCGTCCGTGTTGCCAGAGAAGACACCGTCGGTGAGCGCGAGGGTGCTGTCGTACAGCCAGATCCCGCCGCTGAAGCCTCCGGCGGTGTTGTCGACGATGGACAGGTCCGACGCCGTGACGTCGCTGGAGAAGACAGCCATGGCGCCCCCGTCCAGCGACTGGTTGTCGTGGACCTCGACCTGATCGAAGCTGGCCGTGGAGTACCACAGGGTGACGGCGCCGCCATCGTCCTCGGAGACGTTGTCGCGGAAGGTGGTGCTGGTGACGTCCACCGTGCAGTCGTTGGTGTACATGCCCGGCCCATCGTTGGCTTCGTTCGCCGAGAAGACGGCGTCCGAGACGACCACAGCGCCATCCTGCTCGCAGTAGATGCCGCCGCCTCCGGAGTTGTGATCCGGGTCCAGCCCCGCCCCGCGATCCAGGGTGACGTTGCTGACTGCCAGGGTCACGTTGGGGCCAGCGACGTCCAGGATGGTGCCGCTCAGGCCGCCGGACAGGACCGTGTCCTCGGGGGTGGCGCCCAGGCCCGTGACCGTGACGTCGGCGCGCACGAGGACGCGGGAGTACCAGGTTCCCGGGCAGACCCGAAGCTCGCCGGGGAGCGCGAGGGTCACGTAGTCGCCGGACAGGAACATGTCGGTCAGATCCTGATCAGTGCCTTCCGCTGGCACGAAGGTGACGGTGGCGGAGGGACAGGCCGTGGTGTCGGTGTCGGTGTCGGTGTCGGTGTCCGCGTCGGTATCGGCGTCTGTGTCGCCCTCGGGACCCGTGTCCTGCGTGTCTTGGTCAGGCCCCGGGCAACCGACGAGCCATGCAGCGATGATCAAGCAAGTGGCGCGCATCCGTCTACTCCGTGTTCGAGCTTCAACACTGTAGCGTGCTTGTTGGCCGCCCGGCCTTGCGGCATACTGAAAACGGTCCATGGAGGTGTAGATGTTCGGGGCTTTGCTGCTAGGGCTGGTGAGCTGCCACCTGGGCTTGGAGACCAGGTTGGGCGACACCGGCTCGGTGGTAACCACGGACCCCGGCGCGGTCGGGTGGACCGTGGAGCCGAGCTCGCTTGCCCTGGGCGAGACCTCCGTGGCCGAACCCGTGACCGGAATGATCACGCTGACCAATACCGGTGACGCGGACCTGCTGGTGCTCGGCCTCGGCGGCTCCACCGAGGACAACCTGGAGGTGACGCTCTCGGGAGAGCCCGTGCTGGCCCCTGGCCGCGCTGCCCAGCTCGAGGTTGTGTGGACGCCGTCGGAACCCGGCATGCTCGAAAAATCGTTGGCCCTCGAGGTGGGGGGCTCCCCCACCGAGCCCGAGCCGGTTGCGGTAGCGGTGAGCGGTACGGCGTGGGGCGCGACCGCCACCGTCTCGACATCCACCTACGACTTCGGGGCGGTGGACATCGGCTGCGACGACG
>PVBE010918418.1_pt1 | contig 27848 bp, 22 predicted proteins | sample 1631181 | NCBI WGS metagenome assembly PVBE01 (sample SAMN08397723, study PRJNA350692) | Marine metagenome, whole genome shotgun sequencing project. | isolation source: water | place: Pacific Ocean | collected 2012-04
CAATGTTTACTGAGCCAAGCAACATGTGATTCCATTAACTCAGGGCCTGTTGCACAATTCAAGCCCAGCGAAAGAATTGGAAATGGAGCAAGGGCATGCACAACAGTTTGCAAATCACTTCCAACAAGCATCGTACCTGTTGTTTCAATTGTAATACTCACCATGATTGGAATATCATCAGTCGTTTTATCAACCGAAGCCAGGGCATCTAAACACGCATTGATTGCGCATTTTATTTGCAAAATATCCTGGCACGTTTCAATAATAAAGGCATCAATACCCCCGTCTAGTAAACCTTTAGCTTGTTCTGTATACGAATCGAGCATATCGTCCCACGTTGCTTGCCCAAGTGAAATCAACTTAGTACCGGGACCCATTGAGCCCAAAACAAATCTATATCCTTCTGCAGCATCGCAAACTTCACGGGCAATTTGGGCTGATTGCACATTCAAATCGTACGCCCAGGTTGCTGCCTCTTCGTCAAACTCAGAAAGCACAAGACGATTCGCACCAAACGTATTTGTCTCAATAGCATCCACCCCAACATTTAGAAACGATTTATGAATAGTTTGAATCCATTCGGGTCTACTTTTTGTGAGGATATCTGTGCAATTTTCTCGACCGAGATAATCCTTCTCGATGTCGGTATCGATCGCTTGCACTGCAGTTCCCATTGCACCATCGAGTACAAACAGCCCAGCCTCTATTGCTTCTTTAATATGCACACTCATCGCAGAGAAATGTATCCTAGATAGCCACATCTTACAACCGTATATCCGGATAAACGGATAAAGGGTTTTTTACTCAATAAGCCGTAAAACGACTAAGATATTGTCCTGTGCACAAGATCCTTATACCTATCATAGTTTTTGCTACCCTTGCGGGCTTTCAAGAACCACCCACAACCGTTGCCAAGCAATCCCCTGAGTCCATTCTCTCAAGAGCAATACAGTCTATCGGAGGGAGGCGTGCGTTAGAACAAATGCAATCATTTCACCTGCATGGAGTGATGCGATTAGCAGATAAACGCCCTGTTGTTGAAATAGATTTGTCGACTAGCTTGGGCGGCAAAGTCCTTGGCATCATGACGTACATCGGCCTTGGGCAATCACGCTTTGGGTCAAATGGGAAAATTTCGTGGGAACAAAAATTTAATGCTAAGCAAGAACCTATATGGACTTTGATAGACCAAGCCACGCTCTCTCAAAAAGTTCAGCAAATTAATTGGCTTGAGTGGTTCACTATGTTACCGGCAAAAATTAACTCTATGGAATTTGTTGGCACCGAACAATTTGATGACGAAGTGTGTTGGAAACTCTCTATAAAAGATGATAAAAACCACGAACAGCAAGCCTTTTTTTCGCAGACCACATTCCGGCCAAGGGGGAGAAGAACTGTGGAAAAAACATCAAATGGCAATGCAACAGTAAATATCTATTTTCGCGATTGGCAACGCGTGGGAGATTTGCTTCTGTTTCATACTATTGTTTACGATCGCGATGGCTCGCAAGTAAAATTATCACTTGATCGTATTTCCATGGACCCAATCCCTGATACTCTTTTTTCACTTCCCGAACAAATTAAAGTGATGGCAGAACAACCGTGAGTGAAGCCATCTCTTTACAACAAGTCAACAAATCCTTCAATGACACAAAGGCCGTCATTGATTTAAACCTATCCATTCCAACTGGCTCTCTTTGCGGATTTTTAGGACCGAACGGGGCGGGCAAAAGCACAACGATAAGAATGATTATGTCAATCATCCATGCAGATTCCGGCTCCATCAAAGTCCTTGGGATGACCGCACTTCAAGCAAAAGATCGAATCGGATATTTGCCAGAAGAACGCGGCATTTATCGCAAGATGAAAGTTGGAAGTTTTATTGAATACATAGCGAATCTAAAGGGGCTGTATGGGCACTCATTGAAGAAGAAAATTGCCGATTGGCTAGAGCGCATCGAACTTCCCGACGTGCAGAAAAAAAAATGCGAAGAACTCAGTAAGGGTATGCAACAAAAAGTGCAATTTCTTGCTTCTATCATTCACGATCCAGAACTCATTATTCTTGACGAACCATTTACTGGCCTGGATCCTGTGAATGCAAAAGTTATTGGGAAAGTCATTGATGAATTACATTCTGAAGGACGAACAATTCTTTTTTCAACGCACGTTCTTCCGCAGGCGGAACAAATCTGCAATCGCATTGTCATGATTGACCAAGGAATTAAAGTACTCGATGGAACTATCGCTTCCATCCGAGAGCAGTTCGACCCAAGAATGATTCAAGTTGAACCGGTAGATGAACTCGCTGACTTTTCACAAGTCACGGGTGTTTCCCAAACTCTACCCATCAACAAAGATGGAAAAATTAATCTTCGACTTGAAGAAAACGCTGATCCCTCAAGAATTCTCAAAGAGATAGTATCTTTCACGCCTGTCCTTGGCGCACAACTTGTCAAACCAACGCTTGATGAAATTTTTATCGAACAAGTTGTACAACGAAGAGGCATGGAAGCAGCGGCAGCAACACGGGAAGAGTTAAGCCATGCGTAAAATGCTAACCGTCGCATGGCGTGAATTTCGTCACACTGCTATGACAAAGGCTTTTGTGTTTGGCGCAATTGTCATGCCTGTTCTTATGATGGCATTGTTTGTCTTGGTTATTCCACTGATGATGGAGTCAAATAACACACCATTACAGGGCAAAATAGCAATCATAGCACCAACGGATGTTATTGCGGAAATCGAATTGCAATTGATAAAAGGCGACACAAAACTCAAAGAAATTTCAGACCAACTTCCTGCAATAATTCAGAATGATCCTATCGCATCAGGGATGCTTCATCCCAACACTAGTGACACCGACATAGAACTTGTAGCAGCAAACTCAGAGACATATGACAACTTAAAGCAACAAGTACAAGACGGTGACCTCGCAGGTTTTATCGTTGTTCCAGAATCTCTCGTTCAGTCAATTGATTCCGAAGAACAGTTGCAAGTATTTATACCGAGTAGTTTTTCACCAAATCATACTGATTTAATAACTTCTGCTGCCTCGCGATCCATTGTCGACGTGCGACTTCGCCGACTCGGTCACGAGCCTGAGAATATCCATAATCTTATGAGACGACCAAGAGCAAAAACTATTCGTATTGCTGACGATGGAGTTGAAGCTCCAGACAATGAGATTGCTCGAAAAATTATTCCGATGGCATTCATGTTGTTGCTCTGGATTGCAACCTTTACAAGCGGTAATTATTTACTTACAACAACCATTGAAGAGAAAAGCAACAAAGTAATGGAAGTCCTGCTCAGTGCAATTAGCCCAATGCAATTGCTTGCAGGAAAAATCCTTGGACAAGCCGGAGTAAGTGCAGTCATTCTTATTATGTACGGTTCCGCTGCTATAGCTGGACTTGTGGCATTTGCCATGATGGATCTTGTACCAGTATCGCATCTCGTCTTGTTTGCAACTTTTTTTGTCATTGCCTACTTCATGGTTGCAACAATCATGGCAGCGGTTGGCAGCGCGGTCACTGAGTTACGAGATGCCCAATCTCTTATGGGTCCAATCATGCTAATTTTGATTGTCCCGATGGCCCTTTGGCCGGTGCTTGCGGAACATCCAAATGGTCTTATTGCCACAATCACAAGCTTTACCCCGCCTTTATTGCCATTTATCATGATTTTACGTGTCACTGCATCGACCGAGCCCGTTGCTACTTGGCAAGTTGTTCTCTCTATAGCAATAGGATTCATAGCTGTTGTAGCCATGGTCTGGATGTGTGCCCGCATTTTCCGAATTGGCGTTTTGATGCAAGGGAAACCACCAAGTGTCCTCCAACTCATCCGCTGGATCCGGCAAGGCTAAAATAGACACTAGGATAGCTCCCAAACCCTAAAGCACAAACAACCAAGGTTGTATCAACCAAATTAATTCCTCGGACGAATTTTTCTCCTCTGAGACTTTTTTGTGCATATTGGGGGTCTGAGATCACCAAACAATCTTACTTTTTTAGGCCAATATGGCGTATGATGCCTTTCATGGCAAGCAAAATATACAAATCAGCTACCTCTGCTCTTGAAGGTCTCACTTCCGATGGCATGCTAGTCGCAGTTGGCGGGTTCGGACTGTGCGGGCTCCCTGAAAATCTCATCGTTGCACTTCGAGACAGCGGTGTAAAAGATTTGACATGTGTCTCCAACAACGCAGGTGTTGATGATTTTGGACTTGGGATCCTTCTTCAAACAAGGCAAATCAAAAAAATGTTGAGTTCCTACGTTGGTGAAAATGCTGAGTTTGAACGGCAGTTCATGGCAGGAGAATTAGAAATTGAATTCTGTCCACAAGGAACACTCGCAGAACGACTTCGAGCAGGCGGTGCTGGCATTCGTGGTTTTTATACAAAAACAGGTGTCGGAACCGTCGTTGCCGATGGCAAGGAATCCATGGACTTTGAAGGAGAAACATGCATTCTCGAGCGAGGCATTGTTACCGACCTTGCACTTGTCAAAGCATGGAAGGCGGATGAAGCAGGAAATTTAATTTATCGTAAAACCGCCCGTAATTTCAATCCAATGGTTGCAATGGCGGGCAACATTACCGTTGTTGAAGTTGAAGAAATCGTCCCTGTAGGCACGTTAGACCCCGATCAAATTCATACACCATCAATTTACATAAATAGAATTGTTCAATCTACGTTTGAAAAAAGAATCGAACAACGCACAGTAACACCATCTTAGCATGTCGTCCGATAGTAAAAATTTAATAAATAACAGTCATATAATTTGTTTAAGTGCGTTGAACTCTGCCTGTATTCCTACCGAAAAAGGTATTCGGCAGATTAGCACCATAGGAATTACACGCATAGAGAAGGAAATAACATGCATAACAAAACTACGCTAACAACGCTCTTTACAATAGCAATAACAGCTTTATTGAGCTCATTCCTCTCACCATCTGCAAGTGCCCAGATGCAGTATATGGCAGAGGCAATGCGACCAGAATACATGTCTAGAGATCTTATAGTGTTTTCTCAAGGGCTCAACCTTGACGACACCCAAGAGGTCATCGTCGAGGCAATGTTTGACTCCTATGAAGATGATTTTGAATATGGATGGGCATCAACACAGGAACGCCTCAACAAAGTTGCAGAAGATCTAAAGACAAATCCACCAACCTCCACCAAAGACACGCTTGAGCCAGTACTCAACGCTCTTAGCGATTGGATTCAGGAAAAAAGAGCTCTTGACGTAGGTTTGCTCGAGAATGTCCAAGCAATTTTAGTATCAGAACAAAAAGAACTCTGGCACGGTTTCGCGCAACGGATCTACCGTGAAAAACATGTAAGCCTAGGACGACTCAGCGGTGAATCTGTTGACTTATTTGTCATCGTACGAGATGCAGAACTTGCTCCAGTTGCCGAATCGATTATTGAAGAAAATCTAATTGAATACGCTTCTGCACTCGACACAGCAATGCGAACACGTGACACCATTCTTCAAGGTAATCCTAAGAAATTATTTGATAACATCCTCTCAGGCAATACAGACAAACCTCCTGCACTTGTCGATAATCTTCTTCGAGCTCAGATCGAAGTCAGGGATTTAAACGACAGGTATATCGAAATCATCAGTAACTCTCTCTCAGAAGTCGATAGCGATAAATTTCGCAACCGCGCTCTAAAGCGCGGGTACCCTCGAATTTTTCGCCGAACACCTGCGCAAAGAATTTTTAGACAAGCAGCTGAAAACGAGCAGTACCCTGCAGAAACAACTGCATTAATTTTACAACTAGAAGCAGCATACTTACAAGAACTCGATTCCATCAATGCCAAACTGCTTACGAGCACGAGGCAACATGAGCCAGAAGTACATCGTAATCGAGAACTCGCAGGCCAAATACGCAAAAGCGGCGGCACCCCAAAAAAACTGGAAGACCCAACTCGTCCATTATTCAAACAACGCGAAGAACTTGGCAAGCGATACATCGATCTCCTTCGTGGAATCCTATCACCAGAAGAATTTCTCGAACTCGATGGAGCACGTCGGTGGATTCCACGATCAGAAACACCAAATCCGGTTGGCACTGGATTACCTCCTGCAGGCAACAAGAGTGGGTTATCGCTAGATGCTACTGGTGCCGGAACTAGTAAACGAAAAGGAAAGGGAACATCTGAAAGCGGATTTGGGAACAGAAAGCCCAAAGGCGGAAATCCTAATACCGGTATTGGCAAACCTGTAAACGAATAAACACTTCCAACAAGAACATCATGCCAACCAACCTAGAACATATTGAAACTGATTCAGGCCCCGACCCTGAGCAACGCTGCCTCGATATGAATCTTGAGTGGGTGGATACCATTCAAGAAATCGAGCAAGACGTCATTGATTTAGTCGATGCCGAGTTGGCTGTGCAGCTTCGCATCCTTCCAACGAAAATTATAGGCGGGCGTCTTCACGTCGCCATGCTCAGTCCTGAAGACATCGAAGCAGCAGACGAAGTTGCAACCATAACCAATTTGCCAGTCTGCCGTTGTGGCATGGAAACGAAAATATTTTCTGAACTCATGAGAAAATATTACGGCACCACTGCCGCGAGGATGGCTGAAAGTTTAGGAAGCCAATCCACTGCTCCAGAAACAACCGACCATAATATTGATGCAATCGAAGCGGACAATATTTTGGTCATGGCTGAACAGCCAACGCTCATTAACCTTGTCAACCTTCTTCTTCTTGAAGCAATTCAACAGCGGGCAAGTGACGTACACATCGAACCATTTGAAACTGAACTGCGCGTCAAATATCGAGTCGATGGCGTTTTAGTTGAACAGATACCCCCACCGAAGCATTTGCAACCAGCACTTACAGGTCGAATCAAAATCATGTCCTCTATGAATATTGCCGAGCGATATGTGCCGCAAGATGGACACATCGCACTGCGCTTTGAAGGACGAAAAGTGGATATTCGTGTATCAACTGTCCCAACTCTATACGGCGAATCTGTTGTTATGCGGATTTTAGACAAGAGCACTATGCCCCTTGATCTCATATCACTTGGAATGACCCAAGAGATGCAATACGAAATGGACACTCTTATTGAGAAGCCACATGGCCTTGTACTCGTCACCGGTCCCACGGGCTCTGGCAAAACTACTTCACTCTATGCAGCGCTCAACAAGTTATACGACCCACGCAAGAAAATTATCACTATTGAGGATCCAGTTGAATATGAACTCAATGGTATAAACCAAATACCAGTAAATCCAAAACGCGGACTTACTTTTGCAAGCGGTCTTCGTTCTATTTTGCGGCAAGACCCAGACATCATTTTTGTGGGCGAAATTCGTGATGGCGAAACTGCCGACATAGCAATTCGCTCTGCTCTCACAGGCCACTTGATTTTCTCCACTATTCATACGAATGATGCCGTTAGCTCCATTGGCCGACTCATTGACATGGGTGTCGAATCGTATCTCGTGGCTTCAGTTCTTGAAGGTGTTTTAGCGCAGCGACTTGGTCGTCGAATTTGTGAAGACTGCAAGGAACGTGTCCCACTCTCAGAAGATTTGTCTCACCGACTGACTACCACAGAACTGCCGAAGTTTAACAATGGAATGTGGATAGGCAAGGGATGCGACAAATGCAACAATTCTGGATTCAAAGGCAGAGTTGGATTCTTTGAACTCGTAGTAGTGAACGGCCCCCTACGCAGCGCCATTTCAGAAAATAGAGCTGCTTCTGATCTCACCTCACTTCTTCCAACATCACACGTCTCGATGCGTCAAGATGCTATGCACAAAGCAATCTCAGGAATAACAACAATTGCAGAAGTATTGCGAGCAACGCAAGATACAGACAACGACTTTTAAATCCTCTTATGCCTGATTATCAATTCCAATCCATTACTACAAGTGGCGAGGCCAAGTCGGGCGTCTTGAAGGGAAGAGATCGCGCAGACGTTGTACAACAACTTACAAGTCGTGGCGAAACTGCGACGCAAGTACAGAAAATTAAAGCAGGAAGTAAAGTTGCCAGACTACCTAGACCAAAAAAACGGCGGCTTAGCAAAATTGAAATGTCCTCGATGATTCGCGAACTTGCAACTGCACAAGAAGCTGGCTTGCCACTCATGCAAGCACTTAAGACTATTCGACGCCAAGCAACACCTGCCTCTGGTGAAATTCTTGACCACTTCATTCAAAGTGTGGAATCTGGCGACCCGCTATATAAAGCAGCAGCAGAGTGGGGAGACCCGTTTGACGATCTCATTATTGGCATGCTTCGAGCGTCGGATGCCTCGGGTCAAATGAGCACCATTTTGCATCAACTTTCTGACCTTCTTGATCGATCGATTGAATTAAAACGAGAACTTCTCGGTGCAATTATGTATCCAGCTATTGTTGCTGGTCTTATTGCCGTAAGTGGGATTGTTCTTGTTACTGTACTTGTGCCTCGACTTATTGAACCACTCGCAGGACAAATGCCACTCCCATGGCCAACTGTTGTTGTTATGGGATTTGCCAGTTTTATTTTGAACTGGTGGATCTGGATTATTGTGGGCTTTGCTCTTGTAATTATTGGCTGGAAAAGTTGGGTTTCTATACCCGACAATAGATTCAAGTATGACAAAGCAAAACTTCATACACCTCTCCTTGGAAAACTCTTGAGGGACGTAGCAGTTGCAAGATTTACTCGAACACTCGGAACGCTCACCGCTGCTGGCCTGCCAATTCTAGATGGTCTAATAATTACAAGAGATACGCTTGGCAACGTGGCGCTGGCAAGGGCAGTTGATGGCGTACAAGATCAAGTCAGTAGCGGCAAGCCGCTTGCCGATCCACTCGAAAAATCGGGTCTCTTTCCACCACTTCTCGTCCAAGTTGTTAATCTAGGCGAACGATCTGGCAAACTTGAAGAAATGTTGATTCATTCTGCAACTGCATTTGATCGACAAGTCAACGCATCACTTAAAATATTTACAAAGGCACTTCCGCCGATATTATTAATCGTAATGGCAACACTTGCTTGTTTTGTGCTTTCTGCCATTTTGCTACCTTTACTTGAATTGCAATCACTCATACGTTAAGCGCGTTATAGGAAATACCATGTTAAACCACAAAAAACTCACTCGTACTTATCGCCGAGGCTTCACGCTCATTGAAATCATCGTCGTTGTCATGATTATTGCAGTCCTCGCAACACTTATTGCACCTCGATTAATGAGCCGTGTCGGCACCGCAAAACAAACGGCTGCAAAGGCGAAAGCAGCAACCATTGCTAAAACGATTAATTTATATGTCCTTGACATGGGACTTTCAAAACCAAGCGACGATTTCGATCTTGAAATATTATTACGCTCACCAGAAGATGGCGGTGGTCCGCAAGGACCCTACCTTGAACGAGCAGACGATATCATTGACCCATGGGGCAATCCGTTTGAAGTTATAGTTCCTGGAGAAGTAAATGCAAGCTTTGATATCATTAGTTTTGGCGAAGACGGCGAAGAAGGAGGCGAAGATGTCAGTGCTGACATCACACAATAATTGATGTTTAGTTTGTCGCGAACCAACCAAAAAGGATTCACTTTACTGGAGATGATTGTTGTCATTATCGTCATTGGAATCATGACGGCGATGGTAATTCCTCGCCTTTCTGGCAATCGGAACAGAGAATTTAATTTACTCGTTGACCAAGTTTCTGACATAGTTCTCATGTTTGCGCACAGATCTTCAACGAGCAACCAACCATCTGGAATTCGTTATGACTCTGAGTTGCATCAGTTTGAACTCCTCGCAAAATTTAATGAGGATGGTGATAAATATTGGGACATCGATCCGCTTGCATTGCCAATTTTATTCCCTAAGTGGATTGACGAAAATGACGTTGAGTTATTCATTGACGGCGAACTCATGGATACTTCGCAATGGCCGATTACTGTCGCACCTGGGGAAGTACGTCCTCTTATAGAGGTTTCCCTTGGCTGGGAATCGCGACATGCTCTCATCTCTCTGTCCTCACACTCTATTGGACCAAGCGTATGGCTAGATGGCAATGGCTCTGACCCCCTCGTGCCTATTGACCTTGATGCACAAGGGAGAGGTCGTGAAGAATGGTAAGAAAACGACACGGCTTTGCGTTGATTGATGTCATCATCGGTTCTGCGATGCTTGCTATAGGTTTAGCCGTTGTCATATCCATGAGCAGTCGATCGCTAAGTCGGCAATCAAATGCACAAAGACAAATTACTGCAAGTTGGCTTGCTGATGAAATGCTCGCCATGGCGCTTGTCGTTGGCCCCGAAGAGTATGCAAAATCATATCCAAGGCGTGGTCGTTTTGAACCTCCATTTGATGAGTTCACTTTCGATTTGGATTTTGAAGATAAATCTCTCTATCTCCCAATTAGGGCTGTTGCAACAATTTCTTGGGAAGCAGCTAAAAGTATGCACTCTGTAGAAATTGAAACAATGATTGCGCGGCTACACGGAGAACCAGTCCCACGGGTCCCCGCTGAACCTGTTGACCGAGAAGAACGATATTGGGAAGCCATAGAAGCGAGGGAGGGTCTATGATGCGTCGTGGCTTTACACTTATTGAATTGATGGTCGCTGGGATGATGGCTTCAATCGTCCTTGGTGGCATAACTACTTCTTTATCTCAACTTGGATCTGCAAAATCGATTAGCCGCCAACGGCTTGAAGCATATTCCAGATGTGACGCTGCTCTGAGAACCATTCGAAAAGAAGTTATCTCGGTATTACGTCGCGATGATTTGTTTGACACGCGAATCTTATTATCAGATTTTACAGACCGATATTTAGGTGAAGATGTAGATCGTGACGAACTTCTTGTTTTCAACGGGAACGTCCGCGCAAATAAAGAAATAGATTTTAACGGCGAAGGGCTCGAATACGAAACACAATTGAGAATTGAAAATAACGATGTGAGCAGTGCACTCTGGAAACGGCGTGATGCAATCCTCGACGACAATCCTATCGGTGGTGGTATGGCGACACCCGTTGCAGATGGCATAGTTTCGCTTCAACTCGAAGCGTTTGACGGCACTGCGTGGTATGCGCAATGGGACTCAGACGAACTTGGCATTCCGATGGCAATCCGAATTACAGTCACTTCTACGGGCATGGAGTTTTTAAATGAACTCGACACTTCCTTGGTAACGCTCCGAACGGTCGTGCCACTTGACCGCGTTATGCCACCAGCAGATTTATTTGAGCCAATCGAAGAAACTGATGAAGAAGGCGAAGACGGAGAAGGTCTCGATCTTGGTGGTGCTTCTAGTGACGGTAGCGGTGCTGGCGACGATGGCGGCAGCGGATCCGGCAGCGGACCCGGCGCAGAAGGTGGTCCCGGTCTCGAAACTGGCTCCGGCGGATCAAGCGGCGGCGGTGGATCAAGCGGAGGTGGAGGATCAAACGTAGGTGGTACGAAACCCAAGGACGGTCCTGGAACTATCACAGACCCTGATGGAAATGTACACGAGATACCGAGCGGCTAATGAAACAACAAACACGCCACCATGGATCCGTTATTGTCATCGCCCTTTGGGCGCTTGGCATCGCTGCTATTGTCACATCCTCCATTCAAGTTTTCGCACAACGTCAATCTTTATTTGGGATAGAAGTTGTCGACCGAATTCAGGCAAGATGGGCTGCACGTGCTGGAGTTGAAACATCCATAGCTGTCATATCTGACCACACAGCTAGACCTATTCCAAGTAATGCGTTCGCCATGGTTGAAGAACTTGAACTCGTTTCTGTTGGTGATGCTGGAAATGCAACTTGGGACATCCGACACCATGCCGACGGCGAGGACTGGAAAGGTCCGATGGATGAACACAGCAAATTTAACATCAACTCTGAAGACAATTCCCTATTTGTATTTGTCATTGATGACATGGCTTTTGGCATTCACGACGCTGTCATGGACTGGATTGACGCAAACGATGAGCCACGCCTACTTGGCGTTGAACGAGATTACTACCTCAGTTTAGAAACTTCTTATGAACCAAGAAATGGAAAGTTACGCTCCATTGCAGAGTTAGAACTCATCGCCGGCGTGATGCCCGATGATGTCCGCGGCGAGGATTGGGATCTTGATTATCGACTCGACCCAAACGAGGATGATGGTGGTGAAAGTTTGCCGTGGGACGAACCAGACAACTATCTACAAGGTGGCTGGGCCTCATTACTCACAACATATTCTGTTGACGGCGGGGTCACAGATAGTGGAGAACCACGTATTAATCTACGCAATATAGATTTAGAAACACTGCAACTCCGACTTGGAGTATTTCCTGAACAGGCAGAAGCGATTGTTAATTTCGCATTATCCGATGACTCACTACTCTCCACATTCCTTACCACAGGTCTGCGTACTATTTCCGGCGACGCAGAGGGTGTGGCAAACTTAACAGAGGAACAATTAAGAGTCCTTTTTGCAGAAACTTGCCTTTTTGAACACTTCGAAGCCCCTGAAGGAAGAATTAACATCAACACTGTCTCGCCAGAGTTGCTCTATCGACTATACCCAGAACAATCCCGCTTTGTTGAAGAGTTGCTCTACAAGCGATCAAGCAGTGGCGGCGGGATTACAAGCCCTGTCGATTACCTAAGCATTCCAGGAATTCAAACACCAGATATCGAACGTTTGTGTAAGCATTTTGATACCCAAAGCAATGTGTATACAGTTTCATGCCTAGGAAAAGCAAACGGTAGTGGCGTTGAACAAGAAATAATAGTTATCATCGATCGTTCAACCCTTCCTGTGACGATACTGGAATACAGAGAACAATGAACACACACGACATACAGCCCGACTCCACCTCCAACGATGCAGTTATTGCAATCACGCATCTAGTAGGAACTACTTGGCGTTGTCTTTTTGCTACGATTGATGAAAATGGTGTGCCTTCTGTTGAAGAAACAACTGAAGTGACTGGAGAAAGTGGTTTACTCGAGTTGCTGCGAGCTAAATCCCCTGCGCAACTCTTCTCAATTCTTCCAGGAAGCGACACCGTATGTAGAACTACTACGCTTCCTGATGTCGAGGAAGATCAGATTAATGAAGCTCTTCGACTACAAGCGGAAGCCAAACTTTTAGGCGGAACACCACCACACCGAAGAGCACTCGCTCCACTCGAGGCAGCAATTGGCGAAACAAATCGAGTCGGTCTTATTGTTTCATGGCCTGAAGCATCTAGCACCCCTATTCCCACATGCCTTGATGATGCGAGTTTTATACCTGATGCTGTCTCCATTGCAGCACTTCTCAATGGTTTTCGACCTACAGAACCACTCATTTTTGCTGACTCAACAAACGGAACCGTCACAATTGCACTTTCACACGCAAACGGTGCAGCTCTGCGAGCCACTAAAGAAACGCTGGCAAGTAAGGATTCCTTCCACGAGGGCATTCTAAGAACCGCAAGCGAAACTGCTTTACTCCACAATCATAGTATCTCTTTTACAGATGCCATGCACACACAACTGCAAGCCGCTCTCGTAGAAGTTCCAGAAAATGACAATCTCTTGTTCTTGCCAAAAGAAATTATTACGGGTGCTACAAAGCGAGTACAAAATTGCAAACACGATGATGCATCGTGGTGGAGTGAATGGGGCATTGCTGTGGGGGGGCTACTTGCTGCGACAGGTTCGCTCCAATCTCTCACAACAATGCAGCAACGTGCCATCGAGTTGCATCCCTCGCCGCTAGAAAAACTTTCACATAAGTTAGAGAATCGCGCGTTCGCAAGTCGACTTATTGCAGTTGCGGTTCTTGTCCTCTTTCTAGGCCCTGCCCTTATATCTGGAATTCGCCTTGGTGTCCTGTCCGTACTGAACCCACAGATTGAAGAACGGTACAACGAAACAGTATTGGAAAGAAAACAACACATTGTCTACAGAGAACTCGCCAATTCTGTCTGGCCAATGTCTAAGTTAATCTCTGACGTAACAAACAACGTTCCTATTGGCATTGATATTGAAAGTTTGCAAATCGATATCGGCGAACCGGTTTCTATTCGTGGACGAGCGATTCCCGCAGATGGAAAAAGTGCTGCTGAACTCGTTGCCCTGCTGCAAGAAAAACTTCAAGCAACCGGAATGTACAAAGATATAGCATTTTCTTACAATCCCGCCGGCACCTACGGCGACCGTGAGTTTGACCTCTGGGCGACAGTATCCAATTCACTTCGAAGACCAAAGTATATCCCAGAAAAGGATTTTGGAAGATGGACATTCGCCATGCGACAAGCTGGTACAGCAATCGACGCCTTGGAAGATTACGTTGAAGTTGACAACTTAACCTCTGTGGACCAAGCCGATTCTAGTTCACAACATGCAAGTGCAAATGCTGACAATATTCCCGAAGACAACGAACCAGTCGCCTACGTAGGAGATCACGCCGACCGAGAACGAAACACGAGAACACGCCCTACTGGACGTGACTCTGGTGCTAAATCGCACAGCGATGCTCGCGATTCGGGTGGCGCAAAATCAAGAGTCCCGGATCCACTCTCCCCCGAACTCATTAAAACAATGAGTCGAGACGAAACAAATATTGCCCTCAAAGATGTAACTGAAGGTTTAAAACGAATCGGAAGAACAGATCCAGATACAAAAAAACGACTTCGTGCAGAAATGCGGCTCTTGCTTGATCGTCTGAAAGAGGTACCAGAATGAGTGAATTCTTGGGACAGGTTCAAACTTGGCCTCGCGCGATGCAATGGGCATTTTGGGCTACTGTTATCACCATTTCATTTTTGATTTGGGATTCAACGGTCGCTGAACTTGGTGCAAGTTGGTCGGCAAAAGCCGACGAGATTGAACTTCAAATCAAGGAAGTCAATACACCAATTCTATTTACATCAGATGTAAAAAATGCCGTTGCCGCTTTTGGTGAAGTAGAACTTCCAAGGACCAAGGCCGAAGGTGCGGCTGCAATGACCGAAGCAGTGCATGAAATTCTTAGTTCTCATCAAGTGAAAGACGATGAATACACTCGCACCAAAACAAACAAATTGAAGAGCAGCGCTATGCGCGGAATTGCCACCTCTGGACAACAATTAGAAGCTGTCATTGGAAATATTCGGTTTGAGGCAACCCAAGAAGATATTCTGAAGGTTATCTCTGATCTCGAGGGGAATCCATGGATTGATACCGTTTCAGACATTCGATTGACGAAGAAAGAAGGCAGAATGATTCGCGTTGACTTGTCAGTCGGAGCATGGGTAGTTACTACTTCCAAACGGGGTAGACGTTAATGATCACCACCGAACATATAAAAGGTCCACTCGGCTGGAGCATCGGCTCCCTTGTTGTTATTTTCATCTTTACGGTTATCGTAATTACATCATGTATCTCTCCTTTGTTCATGAGAGCGAATGAAAAATCAACGGATAACCGAATGGTTGCCCTCCTTGAGCAATACGATGAAAATACGGCAACGGATATTGCTCGTTTCAATGGCCGATCGGCTTTTTTCCAACCCATCCGAATTGCTAGACCTGCACCTCCTCCGCCTAAAAAAGAAGTTGAGGATTTACCACCTCCGCCTCCACCTGCTCCAATCGGTCCACCACCGGCCCCATCAACATACACGGGACCTTCACTTATTGCCATTATTGGTAATGAGGCATGGTTCAGAAGCGGCGGCATGGGATCCACGCCAATCATTAGGCTACAAATTGGCGAAGAAACAAATGGGCTAAAACTTGTCAACACCCTTCAACCAGCAATGGTCACCGTTGAGCACCTCAACGGTACGTATGAAATCGATCTTTTTGACGGCGAAGAATCATTCTTTAGACAAGACCCACCTCCTACGTCATCAAATGATTTTTTGAAAGAAGTTGAGGGATAATTCCACAGAAAACACTCTCGTTCGCACTTCTTCACCGCTATAACTCCAATATCCGCCATTTTCAATAATGGGCTTTTCTGTTACGCAGTACCCTATTTTGCCGATGAAAGTCCGATAGTTTTTAATCATTTCATTGCCCTAATAAAAGTAATAATCCTCCTACCGCATCGTTAGTCTCTGAACTTACAACAAGAGCAATAATTTCTGAGATGAGAAGGAATACAAAGTAAGCATGATAAAATTCGCAAATATAAGTTTCACACTTCTACTCACGATGGTCTCCACCGCTGCTGCACAAGAAAGACCTGCTCCAGAGCCAGCGCCAACCATTGACCTGCCTGAAATTATTGCCGAAGAAGAGGTTGAGATTGTTGAGGAAGTACAAGAAATAGATGCTATAGCAACCGAGGAAAACGGGCTCAAAGAGACAGATAGTGAACCTATATTTGAAACAGAGGTCGAGGTCATTGTAGGCGATGAACCATCAAAATTGATTCGCTGGCCATCCAAGAGAAAAGTTCCCGAGGGACAAGTCATTCTCGCTTTCGAAGACGTCGTTGTAACCGAAACATTTAATTTCATAGCCGAGACAACTGGAAAAATCGTTATCCCCATCAAAAAGATGAGCATGAATAATTCCAAAATCACTCTTCAAAACGATGAGCCTGTAACCCGTGGTATGGCTCTAGACATTCTCTTTCAAGCATTTACTCTCAATGGCATCTCTGTAATAGAGAGAGAGGACATGATTATTATTGGGCAACAGGCTCAAATAAAGGACTTCCTAGGCGAATTCCCTGTGCTTGGTGTTGACGATAACGTAATGAATCGACAAGACCGAGGCACGCTTGTCATTAAGGTTTTCTCAGTCGAAAAAACTGCTGCTGACGTTATTGCAAACAATATCAATGACATGTTTGCATCATCGGACAATCCTCTTACCGTCTACCCAGAATCAAACCAGATCGTCGTGATTGGCGACGTTGGACTATGCCAACAAGTACAAACACTCATTACTCAACTTGATCATATTTGGCGAAGCGGTGAACTCAAGACATTCCGCTTGAAATACGCTGATGCTTCAGAAATATCAAATAACATTCTTGAACTCTTTGAAGATTCTGGATCATCAAGTGCAACGCGAACCCAAGGAAACCGCAATCAAAATCGTAATGCTAGGACAACCCCTGCTACTGCGAACACTGCAGAAGTAGAACTCAGGCTAACTGTGAATATGCAGCAAAACTCCGTCACAGTACAAGCAGAACCCGACATCATGGAAGACATCGAAGAACTCATCATCAATGAGTGGGACCTTCCAAGACCAACTGAAACTAGCAAGATGTATATCTTGAGATACAGCGATCCAATTAAAATCAAAAACTTGCTCGTAGAGACTCTCGGTGGCGGTTCAGCGTCTGCTAGTTCAAGAGCTAGCTCGCGAGGCGGACAAACCCAACGGGCTGATGTGACTGAAGCCATGAGCGGTGTCTACCAATTCGAAGCATACCCAGACAAAAACGCACTCCTCGTTCTCTCTAAAACTGAAGAGAGTTTTGCATTCCTTGATTCAATCATTGATTCACTCGACCAACCCTCTGATGTTGGGCTTCCAAAAATTGTTGAACTCAAACATGCAGATGCTGTCGCGCTCTCAGAAGAAATCAATGCTTTGCTTGCTGCTCCTGGTGTTTCTGCAACTATCCAACGACCAGACGAAGGGTTATCGGGCGAGGGCTTTGGCGAGTCCGCAACTACTACAGATAATGAAACTGGTGGTCAAATGAGTTTCCCGTGGCAGCAAGGAGGAGCGAATTCCGATGAACAATCACCCGAGTCTTCCCTAATTGCAAAAATTCGCCTCGTGCCAATCGTCAGGCAAAACGCGCTAGCGTTTGTTGCTCCGCCGCAGTACATGGGATATGTACTTGATCTGATTGAAGAGTTTGATCAACCAACTCGTCAAGTCATGATTTCAGCAACGATAGCCGCTGTTACGCTCACCGATGATTTAGAACTCGGACTCAGATGGGGAACGGGCGTCACTGGTGCAGGCGAAAATTCTGTCGGTATGAATGGTGATGTGTCGGGCACGATTGGAGAATTGTTCTCAGGCGTATTTGATGCGCCAGGAGCGCTCTTTACATTGGGTGCTGCGAACGTTGGCGTTGCGCTCGATGCGTTGAACCAACTCACGAACGTGCGAATTATTCAACAACCAAGAACATTCACATCAGACAACCAAGAATCTATTTTCTTCAATGGTTCTGAAGTTCCAGTTCGGACAACCAGCAACACGACAAGTAGCGGTCTTGTTGAGGGTGGTTTTGAATACAGAGATGTAGGTGTTATGCTCAATGTTCGACCGCGTATCACCTCGCATGGCGATGTTGATTTAACTATCAACGTAGAGCTTTCTGATCAGACTGGTTCGGGTGTTGGCGACAACCCTATCTTCTCAAGACGACAAGTTAGAAGCCAAGTTCAACTTCATGATGGCCAAACTGTCCTTATTGGAGGCATTTTGAAAGAAAGCGAATCTAAAGTGAAACGCAAGTTCCCACTCCTCGGAGATATCCCTCTGATTGGCGCACTCTTTACTTCCGTCGATGATACCACTATTCGGGAAGAACTCTTGGTATTCATCACACCAGTCATTGTAAATCGCCTTGAAGATAACAGCGAAAATTACAATGTGGATTATCTCGAAAGATTAGAAGAGATTTCCTTACCTGTTGATGAGCAACTCAAAAACATCGACAAAAACGAACACGACTTCCTCAAGAGACGATTACGAAATCCCGGTGCAGACTATACCCATGACGGAGAGCCAAGATAGTCCACATCCGATGCCATTGAACTTAAGTAAATTATCCATCCTTTTCGTTTCAATTGTGCTTGTAGGTTGTGGGTCCACACAAAAATCGGTTAAACCACCTGTAACTCTGGAAAAGAAAAAAGCCGCATTAAAAACACTAAACCAATCCATCCAGCCCATTACGGATGCAAAGACGACAACGTCTAACGATATTGATTGGTCAGCGGGTGTATTGCCTTGGGACCGTTTCACATTGCCAACTTTTTCTCCCAATGGTCTCCATGCTGTTGTTCAACTTGGAGATCCGCCCTCGACAGCTATTTTATGCGGAAATACAAATACGCCAATTGAGACTACAGTTATAGAATTACACGCACTAGACCCAGTTCAAGGGCGTCGAATTGCTCCACTACACATTGCAAGGAAGGGGCTCATCCTCGGACGATACGCCAACGACACTTATCTTCTCGTAGAAGTACCCCTTGGTGATCAAGGAAGATGGATTGGGCAAATTGACTGGGCGACAGGATTGCTTCATTGGATTATTTCTGATGACTCCATAAATTGTTTTCCCGCAATGAACACGTTTGGAGATATCGCGTGGTCTAGAAGAACTGTGGATGAAAACCGTTTTCATATTGTTATAAAAACTCCAAGAGGAACCCGCATCATCGATGATGGAACAAGTGATTGGCTTCTACCTTTTTTTGTAGGTACCGATCGGCTGCGCGTCTTCAGGATTAAGGAAGACCAACTCTCCCTCGTTGAACTCGATTTGCGAGCAACCACTCCTCTCCTAACTGCTGTTTCTCTTCCAATCGTAGAAGCGGGTGCTACAAGAAAACTAGCTTGGCAAATTGCCACAACAAATCCCGCAATTGCAAGCAGCGCACAGCACGCTTTCTACCACCCGATACTTCGACGCATGGTAATCTGGCAACCAGACAACTCCATTCCTTCTATCTCTCTTGCGCTCAATAGCGTCGCTGCAACACCAGTAGCCGATGGCTCATGGCTTGTTGCAACTCCTTCGCGCGTGATACGACAATCACTTGGAGATGATGACGGCATCCATCTTCGAAATCAAATGGGGATTCCTATTGCAACAACTTCCAAGCAATGGACACATCTACTGTTGCTTCCAAGCGGCAATCGCCTTGAAATCCGCGCCATGAATCTCAGCCAATAACGAGATAGATTTGGTACTGTCCCATGCTTTATTTACCTCTGAGAATTTTTTGAGGGCAGTCCCAAATTGTGTTTGATTCACGGTGTGACAGCCACTCTCATAGGTCGGACAAGGAAGTTAGTTGGCTGAAAATACATTGCAGTGTGATTGTCACGAGATATCTTCGTTATTTATTCAATGTTCTCGGCATCTGAAACCATGCTCTCATCCTGAATGTAGGTCTTTGGCACGTACAAATATCCAACGATGACAAACACAATAGCCGTTCCAAGCATCAACCAAGTAAAGAACTCAAAATAAGCAGCTCCTGCTAAAGTAGTTGCACCACCGATTTGCCATGTGATATCAAAATCGTGATTCTGTTTCGCAATTTCCTGTTTATCCCCAGAATTAGCATTTGGCAAATAATTCTCCCAACTCGCAGAGGCATCTCCTGATGCAACTGCTTTCTCTGCGTCTATTTCTGCTTTCCTTTTCACCATCCACGAATACTCAGGATGGAAACTTGACTGCCCAGAGCCGCTGGTTTGTTCCGCAGCCATTTCTTCTTGTTGTTGCACCGTATGCGATTCAACACTAACTTCTGCGCGAACGTCGTTGGTTGTCATAAAGACTTTGTCTGGCCCTTCGCTCGAAATTTCAAAATTTCGTCGATTCACTAATCGATAATGCAGCGGTTTTCCCCATGGATCTTCAAGGTTACGGATTGCGTTTGCACCTTCGTCTTCGAACGGTAATCTATCATGCTGATCCCAAAACTGTCCTATATTTGCAACAGCTTCTTTGATGACTTCAACTTCGCAAGTGACCAGTGAAATACGTTCAAAGTCTGGTGCAAAACCAACACGAATATCGTCGTCACCTATTGACTCTTCCCACCCCTTCAGTACCAACTCAAAACTTCCATCTTCAGAATGTTTATATGCCATTCCACGCTTGGATGCGTGTGTTGCCCTTGCTTCGTGTGATGTTTCTTTATTGCTCCATTCAGAGGCAAGTGCCTTAGCATCACCGAGTGCATCTGGAACCATTATGTAATGATTGACGCCTGCAGTAAACAAGTTGCCGAGCGAAACGCTCATCAAAAACAGTGCCATAATGACCGATTTCATTTTCTTAGGCGCTTGTGTATAAGCAAACTCTAATCCAGTAATAGAAACCATAACTTCTGATGCAGTCAAAATCGCATAGGCAAGGACTTGCCAACCAATAGATGGGCGTTCACCGGAATCAACCCAACTCTGCACAATGCCAACCATAGCAAAACCTATGACCATTACAAATAAGCCCAGTGAAATTTTTCGAATAGGCGTCAATTTCCACACTTTGTTAATGAGCGGATACACGGCAAACTGAAAAATCGGAATGTAAATTAAAATCATGATGGGATTAACCGCTTGAATCTGAGAAGAAAGCCAATTCATCCCTAGCCAGTTTCGATTCAAGTCTTCCGCTTGCAATACCCACGAAGAGCCTGTTTGATCAAACAGTGCCCAAAATACCGCGATAAAGATAAAGATAATCGCGAGTTTTAAAATCGCCTTCAATCCAACACCAGAAAACGTCTCTATAAACCAGTCCGTTCCACCCGCGGGAATATGAATAAAGACTTTCCGCCCCATCCAAAAAGCAATGGTAGCGATTGCCATCAGTACTCCGGGGACGCCAAACGCCCAGTGAGGACCATACCATTCGAGCAACCAAGGCGTAAGCATGGTTGATAAGAAGGCACCAGTATTAATCGAGAAGTAAAACCAGCCGAACACTTTCTCAAGTAACTTCGAATTCTTTTGCCCAAATTGATCACCCACGTGCGCGGAGACACAGGGTTTAATGCCACCGGAGCCAACCGAAATCAACACTAACCCAATTGCTAGCACAAGTCCAGGGGACATATCTATCCACGCTGTCGAGCCCATCATCGCAAGGACACCGTGCCCCACACAATACACTACGCTTAAAAGCATAATCGTGAGATATTTGCCAAGCACAATATCTGCGAGCAACGCACCTAGAATTGGGAAGAAGTAAACCGCTGTTGTAAAGAGATGGTAATTCGCCATCGCTTCGGGCTTTGACATCGCTTCGGTACCGGCTCCTGGCAACATAAACAAGTACTGCGTCATGAAGATAACAAGAATTCCCTTCATTCCATAAAAACTAAATCGCTCCGCGGCCTCGTTTCCGATGATGTACGGAATGCCTTTTGGCATCGACTTAGAAGGTACTGGCGCTGTTAAGTATTTGTGTGACATTTTAATTAACTTTCTTTCTTAACGAAACGTAATTGTTTTGCGTCTTTGACAACACCCGGAAATTGCAATACACGATTATGCATAGCAACATAGACCCCAGCACATAGTAATTTTACAACAGAAAAGGATTCAACGAGATTTTGCAGTGCATCAGTATTACGCATAATCCATGGTCTCATTGCTCCAGTAATCACACAAGGTATAGGCAGTTCAGGAAAGAGTTCAACTATGCAATCACCAGTCAGAGAAAGTGTGTCTGTTCCATGAATAACCACTACACCATCATGTTCCTTGGAACATTCGTGCACCGTTTCAGCAATAATACGATGGTCAGCATCCTTCATGTCTCGACTATCTTTATCCATCAATGCAACGTAAGTAATATCAACTCCATCGAGTTGCAGTGCTCCAAGCATCCTCTCTAAAACCGAAGTCCCATTTGCGAGAATGCCTTCGTGCTCATCGTACGTTTTTTCAATCGTGCCGCCAGTTGATATAAGTGCGACTTTAAAAGTTGTTCCCAAAGTAGTTACTCCACATTAATCGTGCAAGGCACACGATTATCCTCTGGCGCTAGACATGTATCTTCATTGCAAGATTGCCATCTTGCCATGAGAATCACATTGCCTGATGCCTCATCGTTTGCGGTTATCTTAATAGTAATTGAAATGTTTCCACCAAATACCATCACGCTCTCGCCGGCTGATATCATTTTTTTGCTCTTTGGCCACTGGGTCTCAATAGCAACATTCTCATTCAACGATTTAAAAGCAAGCGGGATCGTGTATTCGTTCCCTGGATTATTTGAATTGACATGCCACCCACGATCCATTTGTAACCCAACCTGAATTGTTGTTGAGCCACCAACTGGTATTGTAACCTTCGCCGGCTCGCAACTCATCTTCACCGTTGAGTCATTATCGACAATTATATTTAACTTTGAACCAAACTTTTCTGGATGTAATTTCATAAATTTATCTACGTGTTTTGCGGCAACAACGACGGAAATTGGCTGCGTACTTAACCACTGGCTTATTGACTCGATTGAGCGCATTGCGTCATCAATAAATCTTTCTTCGTCTGTAATCTCCGACAATGAAACCAAATCTCCTAAAATAAAAGAGGTAGCCGCTGGAATTGCACCATCTGAAAGCGCGCGCGTGCGAACAAACAAATCTGACTTTCCTTCTTCTGTGTCATACCACCCCTCGCCTTCGACAAAGAAAAGTTCTCGGGCTTTATCGTACAGTTCAATTGCAGAAACTAATATCGTTTCGTCTCCATTTGCAGTATAAATCGCGAGCAACCCATTAATCATTGAAGCATAATCAATCAAAAATGCTTCCGATCCTCCCTTACCCTCACGCCAAGTGCGTAATAGTTTTCCATTTTCTAATCGCATCTCAGTTAAAATGAAGTCTGCTGCTCTCGTCGCACGTTCAATCCAAACTTCATTTTGCAGAATTCTTCCAGCATCAGCAAAGCCAGCAATCATGATGCCATTCCAAGCAGCAATAATCTTATCGTCTGTAGAAGGTTGATCGCGAGTATCTCGAACAGCAAGTAGCGTTGCATCTATAGTGTCGACCCTTGCCTGGAACTCAGGATAAGACATCTCATATTTTGCTGCCAACTTCTCCGGATGATCATTTAAAAATAACACATTGGTTGCTGGCTCATCAGGGTGATGAGGATCTTGAAAATTAGTTCCTTGATCAATGCCGTATAATTTGAGTGCAAACTCTATTTCATCTTCCATCCCAGCAGTTTCAAATACTTTGCGAATTTGTGCTTCTCGCCACAAATATGTTTCACCCTCAAGATGATTTGTCTCTGCATCTTGCGCAGAAAAGAACCCGCCATCTGTAGCACTTAATTCACGCTCAACATAATCCAAGGTTTCCTCTATTACTTTTGCGTAAATTGGATCGCCTGTTAATTCGTATGCTTTTGCATACGTTGAAACAAGTTGACCGTTGTCATACAACATTTTTTCAAAGTGTGGAACAAGCCATTTCGCATCCGTCGAATATCGATGAAACCCTCCGCCCACTTGATCATACATTCCACCCATATACATACTGTCTAGTGTTTTCTTTACGGCTTTTTGAACTTGTGGATTCTCCCAACTCGTCTCCATAAGATAGTCACTGTATATTGGCATGGGAAACTTGGGGCGTCCAGAAAAACCTCCGACCTCGGCGTCAAATCTTGAAAGTAAATAAGTAGTACCCTCTTTTATCTGTTCTGGAGTAAGCGCAACCGGTTCTTGCAAGGATGTGAGACGAGAAATAATCACATTTGCAACTTCATCTGCTCTATCAAGAACTTTCTGTTTATCTGATTCCCAAACTTTATTAGTAGCCTTCATGAAATCAATAAAATCATTTTTTGACAAATATGTTGCTCCCCAGATTGGTTTTAAAGTATATGGCTCAAGAAAAAGTGAAATTGGCCAACCTCCACGGCCCCGAGTCATGAGTTGCAGTGCAGTCATGTAGATTTCATCAACATCTGGTCTTTCTTCACGGTCAACTTTTACAGCAATAAAAGATCCGTTCAACCAATCTGCCACCTCTTGATCTTCAAAGCATTCACGCTCCATAACGTGACACCAATAACAAGTCGAATATCCAATACTTAGAAAAATTGGCTTGTTCTGAGCCCTTGCCGCTTCAAATGCTTCCTCTCCCCACGGATACCAATGCACAGGATTGTATTGATGCTGCAGGAGATAGGGACTCGTTGTTTCTCCCAGCCGATTGCGACCCTGATTTGCCCCTAGCGAATCGGGTTGTAAGCCCTGAGCAAATGTCATCGAAGGCAGAAGGCAAATAAAACAAATGAAAAGGAATGCGAGTTGTTCTTTCATTTGTATATGCTATCACAGGACATCGAATATCGTTTGGATCATCTATTTGTTTTGGACTTCGATATACTCAATTAAATTTGTGAAATTGAGGCGCCTCGTTCTCCCAATGACGATAATAGAAAAGTAATGCAACTCATCGCACCCTACATTGTTCCTACTATTGCCATGATTACTGCGTGCATATTGCTCGTTGCTGGTGGCAAATTGCTAAAACCTGCTATTGGTCTTAGTGCTGGGCTCCTTGGGGCTGGCGCTGGCCTCATGGTCGCACCATCGCTTTCCATCAACGTTTCACCTTTTATCATCGCAATCGTCTTTGGGATCATTGCTGCGGTGGCTGCAATTTTTATTGCTAAATTTGCAATCTTATTTCTGCTAAGCATTACCCTTGCCTGTGCACTTCCAGTTGCAATATGGCACCTTGCTGGACTTGGTGGTGGCAAACAAGTCATTGAACAAATTGTCGACGTTGCTACCGCGCCTGAACTTGAATCTGAAAATAATACTAATGCGATACCAAGTACACAAGATGCCATGACTATTGCTTTTTCTATCCTGACTAACGATGCAGCAAAAGCCGTTCGAAGCATATTACGAAGATTCGTTGAAGCGTGGAATACCGTCCCAGCAGGACCACGCTTTATGCTTGCTGGTGCTGCTGTAGCTGGGCTGCTTCTTGGTCTTTTAATAGCAACATTCATGCCATTTTTTGCATCCGCATGTGTTACTTCTACCGGTGGAAGCATCTTGCTGGTCGAAGCAATCCGAAATTTTATCACGTTGATTTGGTCACAGCAAACAATGGCTTCGATTTCACCAACAGTACTGCTCTTTACAATTGTAGGCATAGCACTCGCAGGAATTGGCTTGCAACTAACCCTCGCAAAGCGAACTCCAAAAACTAAAGATTAATAATAAAAGACCCGCGGGATAGTTTTCAATTATTCTTCTTCGACTACTGCTTGCTGCGCATCGGCAACAATGGATGTCAACACGAGCGGGCCGCCAATTGCAATAATCGCAGAGAGAACTGCAGCAATCAAAGGCCAAAGCAATGCCACGCGGACTGACTCGCTGCGTGGAGTTGTCGGCGACAACAAACTCAATCCAATCAAGCGAAGGTAGTACCATGCGCTGATTGCGCTTGCAACAGCTGCGACAAGAACCAGAGCAAGTTGCCCAGCGGCAATACCTGCAGCGAACAGCAACAACTTGCCCCAGAAGCCAAAGAGTGGTGGAATTCCAAGAAGCGAACCGCATGAAACTGCAAACGAAGTTGCAGCGAGTGGACTTCGTTTATGCAGTCCTGAGATATCTTCGAGCGTGTCCACTGGCTCACCATCACGTGACAAACTTGCAAGGGTTGCAAACGCTGAAGTATTCGTTGCACCATAAATAACGAGATAAACAAGCACGGCAATGATGCCAAGTGGAGGTCCTGCAATCACGCCTATCAACATATACCCACTGTGCGCAATCGAACTATAGCCGAGCATTCTCTGCGTTGATGTCTGCAGAAGCGCCCCAATGTTTCCAAGAAGCATCGTCAAGACTGCAACAACCCAGAGCGCCGTCTTAATAAATGATGGCAAGCCGTCTTCCCAGCCCACTAGTGTACACAACAAAATAATCGCAAGCACACCTGCTGTTTTTGGAACGAATGCCAAAAACGCTGTAACCGCTGCTGATGCGCCCTGATAAACATCGGGAGCATATAGGTGCATTGGAGCAGCAGCGATTTTGTAACACAAACCAAAAATTGCAAGCAACAAACCAACTTGGGCAAAGACAGTAATGCCACCCTGGGCATGTTGGGCAGCAAAAACATCTGCCATTTCTGTAAATACAAACGTGCCCGTCGCTGCATAGAGCAATGCAAAACCATACAACATAAGTGCAGCTGAAACTGCACCAAGGAAAAAATATTTCATAGCCGCTTCTTGAGCAACCTTAGACCATCTACTTATTGCAACCATTACATAGGTTGGGAGGGAAACAAGTTCAAGTGCAAGAAATAACCAAATCAAATCACGAGCTTCGCAGATTAGCATGACACCCGTGATACTCAATAGCATCAAAGCGTGGAACTCGCCGCCGCTTGTACGCAACGCATTAAACGACGCCTTGCCCTTGGCAATAGCGTGCTCATATTTTCGGTCCATCAAACCGCCAGCAGACATGACAAGAAGAATTCCAATAAGCGCTACAAAGAATTTCACGTACTTACCAAGATTCGGCAAGAGCGAATCAGCAGATGCCACTCGTTCAGGTGAATAGACAAATGGAACGGCGATGCAAGCGGCTGCTAAAAATCCGCAAGCAATAAAGCCAACACGACGACGAATCGCCGCTACATTTGAAAGCCCTCCGATTGCACATACTACAGCGCCAGCAAGCAAAATGAATTCAGGGATGAGGAACCAAAGACGATCAGCCATGGTTCTCCTCCTTCTCAATCAGAATCGGAGCAGCAGGCGTCCCCTGCTCTTTTTGGACAATCTTTGGGTATGGTGAAAGTACACCCTCAACCGAACCCCGCATTGCGTCGGTCAAGACAGTCGGTTGCACACCAATCCAGATACAAAGCGCAGCAAGCGGAACAAGAATACCTATCTCGCGAGGACACAAGTCACTTGGCAATGAACTATGGTCACCATTGGATTCGGGTTCTTTGAGTTTCCCAAAGACAACTTTGCCAACCATGATAAGTAAGTACATCGCTGCAAGCACCATGCCAATTGCTGCGATGGCTGCGTACTCTGGTCCAAGCACACCAGGCCACTGCGAATCGTTACCGGATGCAACGAACGTTCCAATCAAACACATAAACTCA
>PVBE011174313.1_pt1 | contig 27844 bp, 25 predicted proteins | sample 1631181 | NCBI WGS metagenome assembly PVBE01 (sample SAMN08397723, study PRJNA350692) | Marine metagenome, whole genome shotgun sequencing project. | isolation source: water | place: Pacific Ocean | collected 2012-04
GGCCCGAAGGTGTACCGACACTCAGCGCAGCGAAAGCGCCCCTTCGTGTCCAGAACGTAGCGTTTTCGGCCCTCACAACGGGGGCAGATTTTATGCCCGTTTTTCTGACACGCATTGAGCAGATGGCGTCTCGCTGTAACCTCCGTTTTTACAAGGCCTTCAAAGCCCTTCAGGTCCATGACACCAGCCTAATCCGGTGTCAAATCTTTTGCAATCGCCATAGTTTTTGCCGTTATAGATCTCGCCGAGAATCGCCTCCGCCCCGGTCTGCGCGTTCGCGAGGACATAGGGCAGAGGCGACATGAAGCTGATGTCCGCTTTGGCGGAATTCAGGGCTTCGACCGCTGAAGAGTAGCTGAGGGTGATGAAATGCCGGATTTTTTCGCCCATCTCCTTCTCAAGAAACCTGATGGCCGGTTGGACGTTGTCCAAGAGCTGCTCTGGATTCTCGAACGGAATCAGGGCGATCCGAAGCGGCTCGTTCCCTTTCTTGGCCGCATCGGAGCGGGGAGCGGCCAAGGCCCCGATTCCCAAGCAGAGGAAGGTTACGCTCACAAACCTCGAAACCGATATCACCGCGGCGTTTGTGAAACTGCGATCCATTGCGCTCATTCTTTGTTTCACCTTCTCACCCGGCTCGCGCGCGCCCCGGGCGATTGTGCGGATTGAAAGCGCCGAGGACACTCCGTGTTTTACTCCAGCCTGCCGCTGTTTTTCTGATAAAGCGTCCGGTAGGCCGTAATCTTTGCGTCCGTCTCATCCGCTCTTCCCGCTTTATGCGCGGCCAAGGCCTCGCGAAGCATTGACTCCATTCGGTTCAGCGTCGGCAGGAGACCCTTGTCCTGCACATCCCATTTGTGGGCCTGGAGCTCGTCGATGACGGTCCGCAGCAGGGTCGTGACGAGATGGGGCTTCTTTCGCTGTTTCAAAAACTCGTACGTCGAGAGGAAGAAGCCGAACTCCTCCAACTCGGGGGCCAACGTGTGGATGGACGTTTCGTAAGACTCCACACCATCGCCGATCGCCTCGACGTAGGCGGTCAGGTCGTCAATCTCCTTCGGCGCGAGGCCGAGATTGAACTTCCCGTTGAACCATTCGTTTACGGCCCGAAGGGTCGGCAGGCTTCCGTCATGAAAATACGGCTGTGTGAACCCGGCCGAAAGAAGGGTCGGCGTATCGAACGCGCCGTCGTGCGAGTATTTGTCGAATCCCCCTTTGGCGCTGCCGATGTTGTGCTGTTTGTGGTCGACAAAGAGGGCGGACGGGATGTGGAAGGTCGCGCAGCTCTTGCCCCCCATCATCTGCGGAAACTTGCGATGGAAGATCTTCTCGCCCCGCATCGCCGCCGCCGAGACCCTTTTGCGGCTTAATGTTCCGTCCTTGTTCAACTTGGGATTGGGCAGGAACTCGAACTCGTTCATGTAGGCCACGATGGCGTCCACAATCATGGGATCCGGCTCGGGGCCGTTGAACTCGTTGATGATGGCGTTTCGGGTGAATTCCCGCAAAGTCTGGAACCGCCCATTACGCGTGTAGGGGGCTGTGAACCGAATGCCCCGCAATTCGGGAATGTCCACCGGGCCGAACACCCCGTTGTTGGCATGCCCGGCGAGAAACGAGTTGCTCACGTCGATTCCGCCCGGGCGGCTGGAAATTCCGGGAATGAAGAACTTCGGGTTCGTGACGCCCTTGTTGTGGCAGGTGTTGCAGCTAATCCTCAGGCTTCGGGCGGGCTCCCCGAAGATCCGCGGGCTGTCGAAGTCCATGTCGCCCAGGGCAATCAGCGGTGTTTCGGATTCGTCGACCCCGCGTGCGGCCATCCCCAGAATCTGGCGGGGGCGGGGAAGCTGCTTGTTGATGTCTGCGCCCGGAGGAAGGCGCGCGGGCGGTTTCCCGGTCTTCACATACGTTGGACTGGAGACGGGCCTGGGGGCCAATCTTCGCTCAGGTCCGGCGGTGAACTTTGAAAAATTCTCCTCGAAGTATGCGGCGATGGGGGAAAGAGACGCCCGGATGCCGCTTACGTCCATGGGCCTGGCCCCCACCTTGAGAACGCCCGGCGTGCCCAACCTCGAGAATGCGTCGAGCCAGCTTACCTGCATGTCTTTCCAGGCGGCGGGATCGTAGTAGGGCAGGGTGTCGGAAAACGCCTTGAAGATCTTGCGGGCCTCTCGTAGCAGAGGGTCCACCTCCCGCCGGCCGGCGGCCGGTCCAACCCTTCGGATCACACGGACGAGCAGGGAAGACAACGCCCGGGTGGAAAAGGTGAAGGTCATCCGGCGGCCACCCTGTCGGGCTCTTCATCATCCTTGGCGGCGGGTTCCGCGATCTTTCGGGCGTCCTCGATTTGAAAACGAAACCGCTTCGCGGCGTCGGGGTCGAGCCTTTCGATGGATCTCGCAAGGATCTGCATATCACCCCAGACCGCGGACCAGATGACAGGTCTCAGGTTCAAAAGAAAGGCGGAGCGGCGGTAGGCCGCGGCTGCGGGATGAAGTTTTTCCGGCGGGACGATATCGGCCCGGGCCGGCGCCGGCCTCTGGAGCTGAAGGCCTCAGATGAACAGGCAGAGTCCGGCCGCCATTGCCGTTTTCAGGCCTCGGGCCCGTCCGTGGTCCAATTTATTTCCAGTCATCGTCCGTAGACTCCACTCAACCGGCCGCCGAGACGAAAATCTCCTCGGAGACCTCAAGGCCAAGGGTGTGCTCGCTCTCGCCGACCTGAATTCGCAAGGGCCCGTTGAAGGGCAGCCTTTCCAATACGGTGATTTCAACGCCGGGCAGCAGGCCCATTGCGGACAAATACCGCAAGATTTCCGGGTTTCGATCCCTGACGCGGATCACCAGGAGACTTTCGCCGGGCGCCGCGTTGAGCAGGTTTGTCCCTTCGGTCACCATCTTGCCGTCCAGCGAGGGAATGGGATCTCCATGGGGGTCGCGCGTGGGACGGCCGAGCTTCTCGAACAGCACGGCCTCCAGATCTTCGGACAGGGCGTGTTCGAGCTCTTCGGCCTCCGCGTGAACCTGATCCCACGTCAGCCCGACGACTTCCGACAGGTAGAGTTCGATCAGACGGTGATGACGAAGGACCTCCAGGGCGACCTTCTCGCCTCGTTCCGACAACGTCGCCCCTTGATAGGGGGCGTAATCCACGAGCTTCATGCCGTGGAGCTTTTTCAACATGCTGGTGACGGACGCCGACGAAACCTCCAGGGCCTCGGCAATCAGATTTGTGGAGACCTGGCCCCGCTCCTTCTGGAGGGTCCAGATAGTCTTGAGATAGTTTTCAAGATGTTTCGAAAGCATCGGTCACCATCCCTAAATAAATTATTTTGATAAGACTAAAAAAAGTTTAAGCTGATCGTTTGATTTTGTCAAGCGGCAAAAAAATCTCGTGTTTCGCACAGGCGATCGCGCCGGCGGCGTCCATGGCGAGAGTTTTCTTCGTCGGGCGACCGCGCGTTGGAGGAAAATGAGGGTGAGGATTGCGGCAAGACCCAACCAAGGTGTATACCAAGGTCTTCTAGATTTAATGGGCGAAAAGCCCGCGATGTCCGGATTTCTTCGCTCCAGTGGCGGGTTGCGGGTCTTCCACGAGGAGGGCGCCGACGCTTTGCGTGAACCCCCGTGCGGGCGGGGACGCCCTGTCCGGCCCGCGCGTTCTTGCCGCGGAGAGGGGACCCGGTCCGTGCGGGCTATCGAGCGATTCAATATGGAGAACAGGCGTGATCCTGGACGGAAAAACCGCAATCATCACCGGGCCCGCATCGGGGATCGGCGCGGCGACTGCCGTTCGATTTTCCCGGGAGGGGGCCAATCTGACGCTTGTGGACCTCGATGAGGCCGGCCTCCGCCGGATAGAAGCCGAATGTCGCAAGGGCGGGGCCGGCGTTCTCACCATTGCCGGCGACGCCGCCGACCTCACGGTCATGGACGAGGCTGTTCAAAGAACGGTCGAAACCTTCGGCGGGATCGACATCCTGGTCAACAATATGATCTACCGCGTGTACAAGCCCTTTTCTGAGGTGGGGCCGGAGGAATTCCGGCGGAGTCTGGAGGTCAACGTCGCCGGTTACTTTTTCCTGACCCAGAAGGTTCTCCCGCAGATGTTGCGCCGGGGAGGAGGAAGCATTGTGAACCTGTCCTCCGTCTTCGGATACGTGGGCTGCCGGGACCTCGCGCCGTATTGCGTCACCAAAGGGGCCGTCGTCAACATGACCCGCGCCCTTGCGCTGGAGCTGGCGGACAAGAACGTCCGCGTCAACGCCGTCGCCCCGGGACCCATCGAGACGGAGGGTCTGATGAGCGGCGCCATCTCCCGGGATCCCGCCCGGGTGGAGAAGCGCCTGGCGGAGATTCCCCTGCGCCGGATGGGGACGCCGGAGGAGGTCGCCGGGGTTTGCCTGTTCCTGGCCAGTGACGCCTCCGGCTACATGAACGGCCACAACCTCGTGGCCGACGGGGGGTTCATGACGCACTGAAGCCGTTCGGCCGGATTCGATGGCCGGGAAGGGCGCGGCCTCCCGGACGAGGCGGAGGAAAGGGCGCGACCCGGCGCTCATTTTGCGTTGACGGAATTCGGGCGCTCAAGCCACCCTGCCGGGTTGGTAGATCCGGTATGGTTCATGAGGCTTTCGGCAAGCGAGGACACCGCGTCACGCGGTCTGTCCGGGTGAAACGGTCCCCCTGCCGAGCCCTGATGGAGGAGAAGCCATGGCTTCCTTTGATGGCGTGATTGTGGGCGGCGGTCACAACAGCCTGACTTTGGGGGCTTATCTCGCCAAGGCGGGCTTGCGGATAGCCGTTGTAGAGCGGAACCCGGAGATCGGGGGCGGATGTACGACCGAGGAGGTGACGTTGCCCAAGTTCCGCCACAACCTCCACTCCAATTTTTACATCGGAATCGAGGACGCCCCCATCCACCGGGACCTGGAGCTCCACCGGTACGGGTTCCGTCACGTCCTGCCCCCGGTTCAGCACGCCGCGGTCTTCCGGGACGGGACCGCCGCCGTCATCCATCGGGACCCACAGAAAACCTACAACTCCTTCGCGCGCTTCTCCAAGAAGGACGCCGACACCTTCCGAACGCTTCACGACCGCTATGCCGTGAGGATGAGAGGACTCATCAACTCCCTCCTCTATTCGCTCCCTCTGTCACCCGCGGAGTTGCGCGAACGGATCAAGGGGGAGGAGGGGTCGGAGTTTCTCGGCTACGCCGGCCTGTCCATGAACGAAGCGGTGGACCAACACTTCGAGGAGGAGCGCATCCGCGTCCTTTTCAAACTTCACCAGCACGCCATAACGGTGGAGGACCTCCCGGGGACGGGTCTCTTCTTCCCCCTCGTGCTATCGAACTGCACCCGGCTCTCGCTGCCGGTGGGCGGCTCGCTCGCCTTCCCTCTGGCCCTGGGGCGCGTGATCGAAGGGCACGGCGGCGCCCTTCTGCGGGGAAAGCACGTCCGGCGCATCGTGGTTCAGGACGGCGAAGCGAGGGGCGTAGAGGTGGAGGATGGGAGCATCATCGAGGCCGCGCGTTTTGTCGCCAGCGGCATCGACGCCCCGCAGACGATGAGGCTGGCCGGAGAGGAGCACTTCCCCCGGGAGGTCGTCGAGAAGCTCAGGAACTGGAATTGGGGCTGCTACAGTCTGGCGACCCTCCACCTGGCGCTGGACGAGGCCCCACGGTACGCCTCGGAGCGGTTCGGTCCGGACGTCGGCAAGGCCTACAACCTCTTCGTCGGGGCCGAGGACAGCGGGGAAATCCAACAAATCCTGAAAGAGGTGGAGGAAGGCCGGTTCCCCTCGAAGCCCATGGGAAACGGAGCGTGCAACACGCTGTTCGATCCCGGCTATGCGCCCGAAGGGAAACACATCGCCTTCTGGTGGCCTTTCGCACCCTACAACTTCAAAGAAGGCGGGCCGGAGGCCTGGGACGGGAGGCGGAAGGAATTGACCGAAAGGAGTCTCGAAGCGTGGAGGCGGTACGCGCCGAATCTCACGAACAAAAATGTCCAGGGGACCTACCTCTTCACCCCACTGGACATCGCGCGGCGGAACATTAACATGGTCGAGGGGAGCCCGCGCGTCGGCGCCTACCATCCGGACCAACTCGGCATCAACCGCCCCCACCCGGAGCTGGCCCACTTCCGTACGCCGGTCAAGGGCCTTTACCTGTGCGGGTCCAGCAACCACGGCGGGGGCGTCAACGGCGGGCCGGGTTACAATGCGGCCAACGTGGTCGCGGAGGATCTCGGCATCCAGCGCTGGTGGACGCCGATGGCCCCCCCCGATTGGCGGGGTTGAGGGGGCTTCTCTGAAAAGCGCATCCGAAGGAGATTGAGATGACGAGCGATGAGGCGGGCGCCTCCCTGGTCGGGAAGTCTCCCGCCCGGGCCGACGCAGTTGAAAAGGCCGCCGGCATGACCCGATTCGGCGACGATGTCTCGCTTCCCGGAATGCTGTGGGGCCGCACGCTGCGCAGCCCGGTCGCCAACGCCCGGATCCGCGAGCTGGAGGTCCAAGGGGCCGGAGGCCTCCCGGGCGTCCACGCCGTTCTCACGGCGGCGGACATCCCCGGGGTCAACCTGCGCGGGAACCTCCTGGGCGCCCGCGACGACCAGCCGGTTCTCGCCGATGCCCGCGTCCGCGCGGTGGGGGATCCGGTGGCTCTTGTCGCGGCGGAGTCGATGGACCTCGCCGAGGAGGCCCTTTCCCGCATCCGTGTCGAGTACGAGCCGCTTCCCCTCGTCGAGGACCCGCTGGGTGCGGCGGCGCCCGATGCTCCCCTCGTGGACGAGCGCGGCAACCAAGTGGCGCACTATGGTTTTCAGCGGGGGGATGCCGCGGCGGGTTTCGCCGCGGCCGCGGCCGTCGTGGAGGAGACCTACCGCACCCAGTGCGTGGACCACGCCTACCTGGAGACGGAGGCGGGGACGGCGTGGCCCGATCCGGGCGGCGTTATCCATATCCGGTGCGGCACCCAGATGATCGAGAACTTTCGTTTCGTCGCGCGGATCCTGGGCGTGCCGCATAACCGCGTGCGCATCGAGTGTCCCGAGATGGGCGGGGGGTTCGGCGGCAAGATCATGCTCACGATCGAGCCTTTTCTGGCCCTCCTCGTGAAGGCCACGGACCGGCCGGTGCGGATGGCGCTGACGCGGGAGGAATCCATTCTCTCCTCCACGAAGCGCCATCCCTATGTCATGCGCTACAAGATCGGGGCCGAGGCCGACGGGCGGCTTACCGCCCTGGCGGCGGACATCACCGGCGACGCGGGGGCGTACACCGATCTCAGCGCCGTGATCTGCAAATACTCCATGGTCCAGGCCTCCGGCCCCTACCGCTGCCCCAACGTGCGGGTGGACATGCGGATGGTTCTCACCCATAACCCCACGGCCACCGCCATGCGCGGCGTAGGCTCTCCGCAGATCACCTTTGCCCTGGAGGGTCTGATGGACACCCTGGCCGAAAGACTGGGGCTGGACCCCGTGGAGCTCCGCGTTCGGAATTACCTTTCCAAGGGCGAGGCCCTCGCCACGGGACAGCCGCTCAAGCGCGACGTCCGCCTGGCCCAGACCCTCGATCAGGCCCAACGGGCGCTCGAGAAGGCGGTGTCCGCTGACGGGGGGACGCACGAAGAGGGGGGTTCAAACGGCCTTCGTCGGGCAAAGGGCTTCGCCTCGAACATGACCGGCTACGGGCGTCATGGCACCGTGGCGCAGGCCCACGTCGGCGTGCAGCTGGACGGCAGCGCCGTTGTGGCGGCGGGGGCGCCCGACCTGGGAGCGGGACAGGGAGGGGGCTACAGGCAGCTTGCCGCCTCATTGCTCGGGCTCCCCATCGACCGGGTGACCGTGCTTCTGTCCGACTCGTACGCCACCCCGCTGGTGGGAATGACAGCCGGCAGCCGGCAGTTTCTCAACACCGGCAGCGCAATCCAGTGCGCGGCGGAGCCCATTGTCCGCGTGATGAAGGAGGCGGCCGCCGGCCTTCTCGAAGCCCGGGCGGAGGACATCATTCTGTCGGAAGGCAAGGCCTTCGTGCGCGGGGCGACGGAGCAAACCGTCTCCCATGGTCAAGTCGTCGCCGCGTGCGCCGCCGCGGGGGCCGCCCTCACGAACCTGGGAACATTTACAATCGGCCCCGAGCCCTATCCGGGCTCCGACACGGCCCACGAGGCCGGCTGGGTGGATTACACCTTCGGCGGGGCGGCGGCTGAAGTTTCGGTCGATCCCGGAACCGGGGAGGTCACGCTTCACGGCCTCGGCGCCTCCCATGACGTCGGAACCGCGGTCAACCCGCAGACTGTCGCGGGCCAGTTCGAGGGGGGGGCCTCCTACGGGATGGGGCTTGCCCTGTTTGAGGACTGCTGCGTGAAAGACGGCAAGCCCGAGGCCCATGATTTCGGCGGGTACATCCTTTCCACCCCTGTGGACGCCCCCGCGATCGGAACGGCCATCGTCGAGTCCGGCGAGGGCGCGGGACCTTTCGGGGCGCGGGGCATCGGCGAAGCGGCGAACAACACCTCCGCCGCCGCCATCGCCAATGCCGTCTCCCGCGCCATCGGGGTTCGCGTAACCTCGCTTCCAATCATTCCTGAAAAAGTCCTCTCCGCCCTGCGGACGGGCCATTGGCCGGGTTAGCGCATGACTACGAGCGGAATCATCTGGGAGCCGACGGAAGACTTTCTCACGGCCAGCAACGTTGCGCGCCTCATGAACCGCCTCGGCATCGACGACCCGAGGGAGTTGATCCGGTGCTCCGCCGAGGACAACGAGTGGTTCTGGGAGACCATCATCGAGGACATGGGAATCGCCTGGAGCCGCAAGTACGACAGGCTCCTCGACTTGTCCGGCGGGTTTCCCTGGGCCAAGTGGTTCATCGGGGGGGAGATCAACATTGTCCACAATTGCATCGATCGGCACGTGCGGGGAGGCGGCCGGGACAGGACGGCCTTCATCTGGGAGGGCGACGACGGGGCCGTGCGGCGCTTGACCTATGGAGAGGTCTCGGACGAGGTCTCCCGCTTGGCCAACGCCATGCGGGGCGCGGGCCTGGGTCCGGGGGACGCGGCGGGCATCTACATGCCCATGGTCCCGGAAACCGTCTTCGCCATGTTCGCCTGCTTCAAGATCGGCGTGGCGGCCATTCCGATTTTTTCCGCCTTCGGCGCCGCCGCCCTGGCCGACCGGTTGAGGGACTCCGGGGCCAAGCTGCTGTTTACGGCGGATTACGGAATCCGGCGCGGCAAGGCGGTCGAGATCAAGCCCCGGGCGGATGAGGCCGTCGCCGAGGCCGGGTGCGTTCGGCACGTCGTGGTCTGGAGCCGGGAAGGAAGACCCTTCCATCCGATGCGCGACGGGGAGATTTCCTGGGAGGCGTTCGTGGCGGGCCGGTCCGCGGAATGCGAGACCCTTTCCCTGCCGGCCGAATCCACGGCTCTCATTCTCTACACATCCGGAACCACGGGCCGGCCCAAGGGAACCGTCCACACCCACGCCGGCTGCCTCGTTGAGATGACCAACAACGTTTATTACGCGTGCGATCTGCGGGACTCGGACCTCTTTTTCTGGTTCACCGACATTGGCTGGATGATGGGGCCCTGGGAGATGATCGGCGTTCAGTGCATGGGCGGGACCTACCTCATTTACGAGGGTGTCCCCAATCACCCCCGGCCGGACCGGCTGTGGGAGGTGGTGGTCCGTCACGGCGTGACGACGCTGGGCATCTCGCCCACCGCCGTCCGTCTTCTGCGGAGCGCGGGGGATGAGTGGGTCGACAAGCACGATCTTTCGGGCCTGCGGATCCTGGGCTCCACCGGCGAGCCCTGGGACCCGGAATCCTACATGTGGTTCTTTGGGAAGGTCGGCGGCGGAAGGTGTCCGGTCATCAACTGCTCGGGCGGGACGGAGCTGATGGGCTGCCTCCTGTCGCCCTTGCCCGTTTTGCCCTCGAAGGCCTGCTCCCTGGGCGGCCCGGCGCTCGGCAAGGACGTGGACGTCTATGACGATGAAGGCCGGCCGGTGCGCGGGGGAATCGGCCACCTCGTCTGCAAAAAACCCTCCCCCTCGATGACCAAGGGTTTTCTGAACGACCCGGATCGGTACCTGGAGACCTACTTTTCACGCTGGCCCGGCGTCTGGTATCACGGCGACTGGGCCATGGTGGACGACGACGGCTACTGGTACCTGCACGGGCGCTCGGACGATACGATCATGGTGGCCGGAAAACGGGTCGGGCCGGCCGAGGTGGAATCCGCGCTTTTGCGCAACCCGGCGGTGATGGAGGCCGCGGCGATCGGGGTTCCCCACGATCTGAAGGGTGAGGCCGTCGTGGCCTTTGCGGTTCTGTCCCCCGACGCCGAGCCCACCGAGGCGTTGCGCTCGACGCTTGTCCAGGGGGTCGTCGATGTGTTCGGCAAGACGATGGTCCCGGACGCCGTCCTGTTCGTGGACGCCATCCCGAAGACCCGATCGGCGAAGATCCTCCGCAGCTCCATTCGCCGAGCCTATCTGGGCGAATCGGTCGGAGATGTCTCCAGCGTGGAAAACCCCGAAGCCTTTGAGGCAATCGCCAACGCCCGCTGATGAAGGGCTGACCGGCTCTTTCGAGGGGCGGGGTCTCTGACTCAGGGGGGGTGGCGCGTCTCCGATTCGGTTCGGCGGCGCGCCGGCTCGGAAAGCCCCGAATCGGGCCTTACGCCGTTACGATGCCCTGACGGATGGCGTACCGAACGAGTTGCTGAACGTTGTGGAAGTTCAGCTTCTTCATCAAATTGTACCGATGGGCGTTGACCGTCTTGACACTGATGGCCAGCTCGGAAGCGGTCTGTAGGTTGCTTCGGCCCTCCGCGATCAAGCGGAGAACCTCTCTTTCCCGTTTTGTCAAGACATCGATTTCTCTCTCCGGGGGGGGAGCGGAATCCTCCTTCAGGAGTTCGAACACCGCCTGTTCCACCACCTCGGAGAGGTACCGGCCGCCTTCGGCAACGCGCCGAATGGCCTCCTTGAGGACGGTTTCCGAATTGTCCTTGAGGACATAGCCGGACACGCCCAGAGTCATCGCCTTCTGGATGGTCTCTCTGTCCGAATACATCGTGAGCACCAGGATCTTGGTCTCGGGCATCTGATTTCGAATCTGCCGGATGGCCTCGAATCCATCGACTTTCGGCATGACCAGGTCCATCAGGACAACATCGGGCTGAAGCCGTGCGGTTTCAGCCAATGCTTCCGCGCCGTCGCTCGCCTCGCCCACAACCCGGATCTCAGGGTCGCGATCCAGACAGACGGACATCGCCTGCCTGAACATGACATGGTCATCTACGACCAAGGTTTTGATTTCGATGGCTCACCTCCAATCACGATTCAAGAATTTCCCGGTCGACTCCCATGATAATGCCATGTTCCTATTGCAATACATAGCGAGGGGTATTGCTGACAGCAAGTCCATAAATTGTAATAACCCCTTGAATGAGAAAAATGGGTGCGAATGCCAACAATAAGAAAAGATATTTAATGGAGATACACTGCTTCCATAGAATATATACACTATATTAAATATCAGTCAATCAGATGGTCCAATAGAATAACAGACATATAGGCAGATCAAATCAAAGAAATTTAAGGACATCGCCCATTTTGTCTAGTGATAACACTTGGAGATCTGTCTTTACCCAAGGCGGAACATTAGGTAATTTATGTACCAAATATTCTGTCCCTCGCAGGAATTTTTTTCTTCCGGCTTAACCACCGCTCATCTTCGTTTTCGGGACCTGGACTTCAGCAGCCCCAACTGGCGGAGGTAGGCATCGCGCGCTCCGCGGTTTGGCAATGTTTCATAATAATTGCGTTGCGCCGGAACCATCTTCAGATAAAACTCATACCGGTATCGATTAATCTCGAAATCCGACATCGGCTCCCGATCCCCATTATCGAAGGAGTCGAAGAGGCCGCAAGCCCCTATGGCCAGAACCATCATCAGACTGATCGCCAAATTCCGCATTCGCTTCATCACAACTCTGCTCCCACGGATCTTTTTCGGTGTCAACCGGGTCTTCTCAACTGGAAAAAGTAAAAGCGGTTTCAGGGGAATCCCGTCTCCATTTCCAACCGCGGATTGCGGGAGAATACCATGAACATCCCGAATTTGCCAATTCCCGCGCGGGTTTGGTTTCGGCCCTTCTCCCGGGTTGACCGATCCACCTTTTCAAATCTTCAATGCCCGGCCGGTCGGGTCAAAGCGGCGGGAAAGTCCCCTTGATGGTCACGGGGAATTTCTTGAACGACTCCACGAATCGGGCCGTGTTGGCGACGATCGCGTCATAGATCTTCTCCCCTTTTTCCGCTGTCGCCAGGGTCGGGGCGCCTCCCACGCCGGAGACCTCCCGGTCCCCGCCGCACTCCTCGATGGTCGGCGGAAAGGACAGCTTGATGTTCTCAATCCTGTTCACCGCGTGGTCCACCGAGACGAACCGGTGTTCAAATTCGCCCACTTCGGGAATCCGGTCCGCCGCCTTGTCCATCTTAACCAGGTCGGCGTACTTGTAGAGCATGAACGACGTTTCGGACTCGCACCCGTGGCCGATGCCGCCCGGCGGGCTCTCGCAAACGGCGCGAATCTCCTTTCCCGCCACCAGGGCCAGATCCACCAGGGCCACCGCCGCGCCGGTTGTGTTCCGCACGCGGACAATTGCGATCTCCAGCGGCGCCAGGTTGGCGACGCGGTGGCCGTTGAGAATGACGAGGTGTTTGAAGCCGTGATGGATGAGGCTGTGACAGACGTCCTCCGCCGCACGGGTCAGCGTGTCCGCCGAAAGCGAAATTGTCCCGGGAAACGCCAGGTGATGGGGCGACCAGCCGAACCAGAGGGGAGGGGCGATCAGCGCATCCGTCCTTTCGGCGACGCCTTCCGCCGTGGCGACGGCCTCCGCCGCGTCCGTCCCCATCGGGCAGTGCGGCCCGTGCTGCTCCGTTGCGCCTACGGGCGCCAGCACCGTGTCCCCTCTTTCCAGGTACTCGGCGATGTCCGGCCACGTCATTTCCTGGATCCAACGGTTCATCGGTCCACCTCCTTTAGATTGCCGGGCCCGGATTCCCGCGCGTTTTCAGGATTCAGGAGATGGGCTCGCACCCTGGGGAGGGTTACGCCCGCGGCTCCCTCCACCCCGGCCAGCTTCGCCGGACGGCCTCGCACTCGGCCGACCGGACGCCCGTGACGATGTGCAACTTTCTGTTTGTCATCGCCAAGAGCTTCTCGACCGAATAATCCCCGTAGTCCGTCCTTTTCATGTCCGCGTGCCGGGCGCCCAGAACCAGCCGTTCAATCCCCGCTTCCACAATGGCCCAGCAGCACATGGGACAGGGCTCCATCGCTGTATAGAGGGTGGCGCCGGAGAGGTCCGGCGTCCCGAGGTTTTCGCAAGCGTCCCGGATGGCGTCGGTCTCGCCGTGGAGGGTCGGATTCGCGTCCGAGTTGACACGGTTCCGCCCGCGCCCGATGACTTCTCCGTCCCGGACGATGACGGACCCGACGGGGGCGTTGCCCGCCTCCAGGGCCAGGCGGGACTCCTCGATGGCCAATCCCATAAAGTGATCGTGGTCGGCCGGCGTCATGGACACTTCCTCCTTCGTGGCCGGAGCGGCGCGAACTTTCGGCGCGTTGTCCGGAGCCGTTGCCCTTCCGCGGGTTTTCCCGCGCCCCCCCCCGCCCCGTTGCGGGGGGACGCCGAACGGACTGGGACACCCTTGCTCAGTGCGTCAAATATCCACCGTCCGCGACCAGGTTGTGGCCGTTGACGTAGCTCGAGGCGTCGCCGGCGAGGAAGAGGCACGCTTCGGCCACCTCTTCCGTCGTTCCCAAGCGGCGCATGGCCACGTCCCGCACTCTTTGTTCCATCAGCCCGGGGTCCGATGCGACCACCCTCTTCAGCCCTTCCGTTTCGATGGGGCCCGGGGCGATGGCGTTGACGCGGATGTTCTTGTCCGCCAGCTCCAGGGCGAGCGTCCGGGTCAGGTTGACGACGGCCCCCTTGGTGACGCAGTAGGTCGAAAGGCCCCAGCAACCGACGAACCCGAAGATGGACGCCAGGTTGATGATCTTCCCGCCGCCGCGCTCGATCATGTACGGAAGAACCTTCTGGATCATGAAAAAGTAGCCGGTGACGTTCACCTCCAGGGCCCTGGAGAACTCCTCGGGCCGCACCTCCATGAACGGTTTGAAATCCCGGACGGCGGCGTTGTTGACGAGGATGTCAATGCCTCCGAAGGCCTCCGCCGTTTTCTCCGCGATCTCATCCATGGCGGCGAGATCCGAGACGTCTTTCGCCACGCACAGCACGTTCGCCCCGTTTTCCCGGCACGCTTGCTCGATCCCGGACAGGCCTGATTCATCGATGTCCACCAGGGCGAGGTTCGCCCCTTCGCGTGAAAAACGGCGGGCCGTTGCCGCGCCGATCCCCGTCGCCGGCCCGGTGATGATTGCGGTCTTCCCTTCCAGGATCATTCTTCCCCTCCACTTCGGGTTGGTTTGGGGTTCGTCTTGCCAGCCCCCGCCGGGTGACTCACAATGGTGCATCAAATTCTAAAAACCCAGTGAATCCACAGATTACACAGATTACACGGATTTGAAAAACGGGACCCTCTGAAATCTACGGATCGGAAAAATCAGGAGAATCATGATCCGCAGATTACACAGATTACGCAGATTTGAAAAACAAGGCCGCGCCTTTTAAGAAGACAAAGCAGGATGCCCTTGATTCCGAAAGCGGTCTTTTGGTTCTTTAAGCACTTCATCTGCGAAATCTGCGAAATCTGCGGATCAAATCTCTTTTGAATCTACGGATTGTACAGACCAGCGGTTCGATATGAAAAGCCATTCGCCCACGGAACGATCCCCTGAATTTGTCGAGGTGGCGGTCCCCATCCCGGTGGACCGGACGTTCACCTACCGGGCGCCGAAGTCCATGCGGGACCGGGGGCGTCCGCGGCGCGGCGAGCGGGTCCGCGTGCCTTTCGGCGGAAGGGTCCTGACGGGCGTCGTCGTCGCCGCCTCCGATCAGCCGGGCGAGGCCAAGAAGATCCTCGACGTCTCCTCCGTTCTGGACGATGGCTTGGTTCTTTCTCAGGATGTCCTCCGCCTCACCCGTTGGATGGCGGATTATTATTGCGCGGGCTGGGGAGAGGTCCTCAAGGCCGCCCTGCCCGGCGGGGGGGGGCGAAGCAGCGCCGCGCGGCAGCGGATCTGCGTGCTCGGGCGCCTGCCGCCTCAAGAAGAGATCGACCGGGCGCTGCGCCGCTCTCCGCGGCAGCGGGAGCTCCTCGGCCGGGTGTTGGAAGCCGCCGGGCAGGAATCCCAGATCGAGATCGTTCAGACGGGTGTGAACCTGATCTCTCTTCCCGAAAACCTGAGGTCCGCTCCCCTCAAGGCCCTGGTGGGCCGCGGCTGGCTCCGGCTTCAGGAGGTGGCGCCGGAGGATTTGATTCCGCCGGGAATGCATTCGCCCGCGGGGTCTCCCCTGACCCTGACCGCGCATCAGGAGCGGGCCTTGAAGGCCGTCGTCGCGGGGGTCGAGTCCGGGGGATTCCATGCGTTTTTGTTGCGGGGCGTCACCGGAAGCGGCAAGACGGAGGTCTATCTGCGGGCCATCGACCGGGTGCTGGCCCTCGGCCGCGATGTGATTGTCCTGGTCCCGGAAATCGCCCTGACGCCCCAGCTTTTGGAGCGGTTCCGGGCGCGGTTCGGCGGGCGGGTGGCGGAGCTCCACAGCGGGCTGACGGTGTCCGGGCGGATCCACCAGTGGCGCCGAGCCGCCGCGGGGGCCGCCTCCATCATCGTCGGCGCCCGTTCCGCGGTGTTCGCGCCGGTGCGCCGACTGGGATTGATCGTCGTGGACGAGGAGCACGAGGCGTCGTACAAGCAGGAGGAGACCCCGCGATACAACGCGCGGGATGTCGCCGTGGTCCGGGCGCGGCAGGCGGGGGCCTGCGCCGTCCTGGGGTCGGCCACTCCGTCCCTGGAGAGTTTCTTCAATGGAGAAACCGAAAAGTATGAACGCCTGGGCCTCCCCAAGCGGGTCGAGGATCGGTCCCTTCCCCGGGTGGATGTCGTGGACCTGAGAAAGAAGTCCGGCCAGGCGTCGAGCGGGGCGGAACGGGAGGGCGGCGGATTCCTGTCCGGGCGGCTGATCGACGCCCTTGCCGCGCGCCTGGATCGAAAAGAGCAGGCGCTTCTCTTCCTCAATCGGCGGGGGTTCGCCTCCTGTGTGCAGTGCCGCGATTGCGGCTGGGCGGCGGAATGCCCGGCTTGCAGCGTTTCGTTGACCTTCCACCTCTCCGGCCGGGGGCTGCGGTGCCATTATTGCGGTCATCGCGCCCAGGCGCCTGAAAAATGTCCGGAGTGCTCCGGCATGGACCTGGACACAAAAGGGGTGGGGACGCAGCGGGTGGAGGACTCGCTCCGGGCGTTGTTTCCCGCCGCGCGCGTCGCGAGGATGGACAGGGATACGACTCAAAGCCGGGGGGCGCACGGACGGATTCTCGGCGCCGTCTCGCGGGGCGAGATCGACATCCTGGTGGGGACGCAAATGGTGGCCAAGGGCCACGATTACCCGGGGATTACGCTGGTGGGGGTGATTCTGGCCGACGCGACCATCAACATCCCCGATTTCCGGTCCGGGGAAAGGACGTTTCAGCTCCTGACGCAGGTTTCCGGAAGGGCGGGACGCGGGCGGGTTCCGGGCGAGGTGATCATCCAGACTTACCGGCCCGATCACTACGCCGTCCTCCACGCCGCCGCTCATGATTACGAGGGGTTCGTTCAGGAAGAGCTCCGGTTCCGCCGCGACCTCGCCTATCCCCCCTACACGCGGATGGTTCGGTTCCGAATCGAGGGCGAATCAGCGGAGAAGACCGAAAAGTTCGCCGGCCGTTTGGCGTTGGTCCTGACAAACCTGGCGGCGCGCGAGGGGGGGGGGGGGGGGGCCGGGAAAGGCGTTCCGGAGATTCTCGGTCCCGCGCCGGGCGTCTTCGGAAAGCTCCAGGACAGGTTCCGCTGGCAGGTGGTCCTCAAAGAGGCGTCCGTCCGGAAACTGGGGCGGGTCGTGAGCGCGGCGCGGCGGCGGACGGAGGAGGACCTCCGCCCGCCCGCCGGCGTGCGGTTGGGAGTGGACGTCGATCCGATGGACCTTTATTGACCGGGAATCCACGCCGGGCGGATTCAAAAGCGGTTTGGCGTCGAGGCCTCGGCCTCCGCGGATTTTCGATTCAGCGCGGTGTTGGGCGGAGGCTGAGGGTCAACCGACCCGCGCCTCCGCGCCGCACCGTGCTCGCGAGTGCGTGAACCCGGGATTGAACGCCGAGCGCCGCCCAGGCCTTTCGGCGAATGAGTGGTGAGAACCCCGGCTTCGCGCACCCCCCGCGCGGCGCATCTCAGTTGAATCCGTCCGGGCCGTGAGCTATATTCAATCTGCTTTTATATCCCTGATTTCAGAGGGGTTTTGGGACCTCTATTCCCGGATGGATGATTTGAACCCATGGCGGTAAGAAAAATACGAATCTTTCCCGATCCCGTCCTTCGCCAGAAGACGGACCCGGTTGAAGAAGTGGACGAAGGAGTCCGGACGCTCATCGCGGACATGATTGAGACGATGCACGCCGCGCCCGGCGTCGGCCTGGCGGCGCCCCAGGTGGGCGAGAGCCGGCGGATCATCGTCGCCGACCCGTCCTCGGGGGAAGATCCGGAGGCGGTTCTCGCGTTGATCAATCCCGTGGTCTTGAACGCCGAGGGCAGCCAGACATGCGAAGAGGGTTGTCTCAGCTTCCCGGAGGTTGAGGTGAGCATCCAACGGCCGGAGCGGGCGACCCTTGAGGGCTTATTGCCCGACGGCCGAAACGTTCGGATCGAAGTGGAAGGCTATCTTGCGCTGATCATCCAACACGAGCTTGATCACCTGAACGGCGTACTCATCATTGATTATCTGGGTCCCGTCAAGAGAGATCTGGTCAAGCGGAAACTCCGAAAACGCCAACGCGTGGAGGCCTGACCCCGGTTGAGGCCGCGCCTCCGGAGAGGTCGCGCCATCGGAAAGGCGGGCCTCGGACAAGGCCAAGCCGCCGGCGTCGGGGGGCCGCCTGGGAGGGAGGACCACTCCGGAAGGGCGGAGAGGCAGGATAGATGAAAATCCTCCTGATGGGAACCCCCGAATTCGCCGTTCCGACCCTCGACGCCCTGCTGGCCTCCTCCCACGAGCTCATCGGCGTCGTCACACAGCCGGACGCGCCCGCCGGCCGGGGCAGGAAGCTGCGGCCCCCGCCGGTCAAGCAAAGGGCGGTGGAGGCCGGCGTTGCCGTTTATCAGCCGCCGCGGCCGGTCCGGGAACTCTGGCCGGCCCTGTCGCCGGACCTCATTGTCGTGGTCGCATACGGGCACATCTTGAAATCCGACCTCCTCGATTGGCCGCCGCTCGGGTGCGTCAACCTGCACGCCTCCCTCCTGCCCCGGCGCCGCGGGGCGGCGCCCATCCAATGGGCGTTGATCGAGGGAGATAAGGAAACCGGGGTCACTTCCATGCAAATGGTGGAGAAGCTCGACGTCGGGGACATCCTTTTGCGGCGGCGATGCCCGATCTCGCCGGATGAGACCGCGGAGTCGCTCTCCGAAAAGCTGTCGGGGCTGGCCGCGGCGGTTTGCATGGAGACGATCGATTCCTTGGGGGCGGGGATGCTCACGCCCATCCCCCAGGATGAAGCGTTGGCGACGTATGCCCCGAAGCTCAAAAAAGAAGACGCCGTATTGGATTGGAACCGGGAAGCGGCGGCCATCTGCCGCCGTATCCGGGGACTCCGCCCCTGGCCCGTCGCCAGAACCCGGTGGATGGCCCGCGGCGGAGACGGGGCGGCCGGTGAAAACGGCGGTGAAAATTGGCTTCGGGTCTGGATGGCCGAGCCCGAGTCCGAGGAATCCACGGATGACAAAGATTTGAAGAAACCAGGGAATTGCGTGGAAGCGATGGGTGTTCCCCCGGGTTCCATCGGCGGATTTCAGGAGGGTCCGCCGGGCCGGAGAGGGATCCGCGTCGCCGCCGCCGATGGGTGGGTGCTCCTGACGGAGGTTCAACCGGAAGGAAAGCGACGGATGGATGCCAAGGCGTTTTGGCAGGGATATCGACTGCCGGAAGGGGCCGTTGTGATCTAGCCCTCCTGTCGTGGCGGCCGCGCCCGGTTTGGATAAATCCACAATTACACGGCTTAGAAAAAAGGGGTTTGTTTTGAGATATACGAAATCTGTGGATGCGCTTCCTTTGGGCTGAGAGATGGGCGGAACGGCGGTTCGGAGACGGTCGGCGGGGAAAACGGATCGGGGCGCTCGCGGGGTTGCGCTGGACTTGATCCAGGACGCCGGACGCCGCGGCGTCCGGCTGGATGAGCGGTTGAGGGGGTGTGAAGCGAGAAAGTCCCTCGACGCGAAAGACCAGGCGTTCGTCCGGGAGCTGGCTTACGGAACGTTGCGATGGCGGGGCCGGCTGGACCTGGCGCTGTCGCATTGCCTTTCCGGAAGCGCCGAAAAGCTTCCCCCGGTTGTCCTGAACGTCCTGCGTCTGGGCGCTTACCAGATCCTCTTCACGGATCGGATTCCCCCTTGGGCGGCCGTCAATGAAGCCGTCGGTCAGGTCCGGGCAAGGGGGTTCGCCGGGCTTGCGGGTTTGGTCAACGGGGTCCTGAGGCGTCTGGCCCGGGAGGCCGAGCGCTGGAGGCGAACCGAGGATGCGGCCCCGCCAAAGGACGCGGACGCGTTGGCCGACGCCGAGTCCCACCCGCGTTGGATGGTCCGGCGATGGGCGCGGCGGTGGGGGCTGGAAGGGGCGGTCCGCGTCTGCCGCGCGAACAACGCGGCGGGCCCCCTGACGCTGAGGGTGAACCGGCGCCGCTCGACGCCGGAGGCCCTGGAGGCGGCGCTTCGGTCGGCGGGCGCCGAGGTGGCGCGGGGGCGGATCTCTTCCGAGGTCCTGATCGTCCGGGGAGGAGGAGGCGTGCGGACCCTGCCCGGTTTTCGGGACGGATGGTTTGCCGTCCAGGATGAAGCGGCGGCCCTCATGGCCCCGCTTCTGGGTGTCCGTCCGGGGGAACGGGTGTGGGACGTGTGCGCGGGTCCCGGCGGGAAAACAGCGCACCTCGCCGAATTGATGGAGGACGAAGGCCGGCTTCTGGCGACGGACCCGCACCGGACCCGGTTGGCGCGGGTGGTGGAGAACGCGCGCCGCATGGGGTTGCGGTCGGTGTCCCCCGTCCGCGGCGGAATGGACGTTGCGCGCGGCGAGGCGTTTGACGCCGTTTTGGTGGACGCCCCCTGCTCCGGCCTGGGCGTGCTCCGGCGCCACCCCGAGGCGAAGTGGAACAAGACCGAAGCGGATATCCTGCGCCTGAGTGAGTTGGCGCTGAAGATTCTGGGGACGGCGTCGCGGGCGGGGCGGCGGGGGGGGGAATTGCTCTATTGCGTGTGCTCCCTCGAGGAGGAGGAGGCCGGCCGGGTCGTTCAGGCCTTCGAGCAAAGCGCGGAGGGCGCCCGTTTTCAACGCGAAGACCTCTCGGCGCGATTGCCCGACGGGCTCTCTTCCGCCCGGCGGTTCGTTGATCGGTCCGGGTGCTTCGCCCTGCGTCCCGGCGACGCCGGAACGGATGGGTTTTTCGCCGCCGGATGGAGGCGGATCTCTCCGGAGGACCGGAGAAGCGAATGACGGTGTTCATGAAGGTGATTCGCTTTTTTCTGTTCTTGATCCTCATCGTGGGCGCAAGCGCGGTCAGCGGTTATGTGGCCATGAAGGTGGTCCTGGGCGGAGGGGAGGTCCCGGTCCCATCCGTGTCCGGGAAGCACATCGTCGAGGCGCTGGAGATCATGGGCCAGTCCGATCTGGGACTGGGGATCCGGGGCCAGGAGTTTGACCCGGTCGTGGCGAAGCACAACGTCATCCGGCAGGACCCGCCGGCGGGGCGCCGGGTGAAGCGCGGGCGGCGGGTGTCCGTCATCCTCAGTAAGGGCCCCCGGGAGGCGCGGGTGCCCGAGGTGCGGGGGGAGTCCTGGAACCGGGCGGTCAATATCCTGAAGGCGATGGGGTTCAAGGTGGGCCGGGTCGCCTGGGTGGAATCGAAATCCGACCACGAAAACACCGTCATCGCCCAGGTTCCCGCTCCGTCGCGGGTCGTCGAGCGGGGCCGACAAGTGAGTCTCCTGGTGAGCAACGGGCAGCCGCGGTCCGCGTTTCTGATGCCCGACTTCGTGGGGAAGGACCTCGGCGTCGCCTTGCGCATCCTGCGGAACTCCTCGCTTCGTGTGGGAAAGGTCGTTCGGGCCGACTACCCGGGCGTGAAGGTCGGCGTCGTCCTCCGCCATGAGCCGAGGGGCGGCTCACCGATTGGAAAGGATGACGGCGTCCGGTTGTTCGTCGCCCGGGGCGCGGGTCCCGGGGCGAAGCCGACCGGAACGTATGCCTACTTCCGGTATACGCTGTCCAAGAAGATTCGGGAGAGCGTGGTGCGCGTTGTCCTGGTCCACGACCAGAACGCCCGCGAGATTTTCAACGGAAAAAAGAAGGGCGGGCAGGAAGTGGGGATGCTCGTCCGGTTCAGCGGAAAGACGGTGGCCCGCATCTACCTGGACGGCAAGCTGTCGGAAGAGAGGGTGCTTCAATAGTGCCGGCGGGACCCCCAGAGAAGATTCGCGTTGCGCCCTCTCTCCTGGCGTGCGATTTCACCCGCCTCGGGGAGGAGGTGAGGCGGGTGATCGACGCGGGCGCGGACTGGCTCCACATCGATGTCATGGACGGGCGGTTCGTCCCGAACCTGACCCTGGGGCCGTTGGCGGTCGAAGCCGTCCGAAGCGCCAGGGGGACGGAGCGGAGCGACGTCCTCCTGGACGTTCACCTGATGATGGTCGAGCCCGAGCGGCACCTCGACGCCTTTGTTCAGGCCGGGGCGGACGTTCTGACCGTTCACGCCGAGACGTGTCCCCATCTTCACCGGACGATCGAGGCCATCCGCAAAATGACGACGTCCCGGGGCGAGCCGATGCGCGCGGGGGTCGCGATAAACCCGGCCACCCCGCCGGAAGCGGTTTTCGAGGTCCTTGCGCTCGCCGACCTGGTTCTCCTGATGACCGTGAACCCGGGGTTCGGGGGACAGCGCTTTATCCGGAGCGTCCTGCCGAAAATCCGGCGGGTGAGCGAGCGTCTGGATTCGGCGGCCGTCCGGCCGATCCTCGAGGTGGACGGGGGGGTGGATCCGGACACCGCCGGTCCGGCCATTGAAGCCGGCGCGCGGATGCTGGTGGCCGGTACGGCGGTTTTCGGTCAGGAGGATTATCGAGGGGCGATCGCCCGGATTCGCGCCGCCTCCCCTGATGGGCCGGATAAAGACGGGGCGGACGGCGTCCCATGAGAGCGGGAGGTGGGAAATCCCGTTGACGGGGAGGTTCCTCCGGGTCTAAGTTAACGCCTTACGTTCCCGCGTCTTTGAGCGTTTTTTTGTCCACGATGGGTTGGTCATGTTCGAGAATTTAAGCCGCCGCCTGGAAGGGGTCTTCAAGAGGCTTCGCGGGCGGGGAAAACTAAGCGAATCCGACGTCACCGAAGCCCTGCGGGAGGTCCGTCTCGCGTTGCTGGAGGCGGACGTCCACTTCAGGGTCGTGAAGCAATTCGTCGCCGCGGTTCGTGAAAGGGCCGTCGGCGCCGATGTGATGAAGAGCCTGACGCCGGGACAGCAGGTCGTCAAGATTGTCCACGCGGAGCTGGTGTCCCTGATGGGCGAGCGGGCCGCGCCATTGGCCCAGGCGGAAGCGCCCCCGACGGTCATCCTCCTGACGGGTCTTCATGGGGCGGGAAAAACCACTACGGCCGCGAAGCTGGCCGGCCGGTTCAAACGGGAAGGAAAGCGGCCCTATCTGGCGCCGTGCGATTTGAGTCGGCCCGCCGCCGTCGACCAGCTTACCGTGTTGGGGCGGTCGCTGGAGACGCCGGTGTTCGATCCGGCGGGGATAGCGGACCCCGTATCCGCCGCGAATGCGGCGTTGGAGGCCGCCCGGGCGGAGGGATCGGATGTGCTGATCGTGGATTCGGCCGGCCGGCTTCAAATTGACGAAGACCTGATGGGCGAGCTCGGACGGATGTGCGAGGCGCTCCGGCCGGACGAACGGCTTCTCGTGGCGGACGCCATGACGGGGCAGCAGGCCGTCGATCTGGCAAGGGCCTTCCATGAAGCGGTCGAGCTCACCGGAGTGGTTCTGACGAAGATGGATGGGGACGCGCGCGGGGGCGCCGCCCTGTCGATTCGCGCGGAAGTGGGGATCCCCATCAAGTTTCTGGGCGTCGGTGAGCGGCTGGAAGCGGTCGAGACCTTTCACCCGGAGCGGATGGCCTCCCGGATTCTCGGGATGGGGGACGTCCTCTCGCTGATCGAGCGGGCGGAGTCCGCCCTGTCGGCCGAGGAGGCCGCGGGCCTGGCCGAGAAGGCCCGGACCGCTTCTTTCACGCTGGAGGATTTTCGGGACCAGCTCCTGCAGTTGAGGAAAATGGGTCCGCTGGACGAGCTGCTCGAGATGATTCCGGGCGTCAACAAGCTGAAAGGGATTCAGGGCGGGGAGGATCAACTGGTCAAGATTGGGGCCATGATCGATTCGATGACGCCGGCCGAGCGGAGAGACCACGCCCTCATCAACGGAAGCCGCCGCCGCCGGATCGCGGCGGGCAGCGGCGCCACCGTCCAGGACCTGAACCAGTTGCTCAAGCAGTTCGCCCAGATGAAGAAAATGATGGGCATGACGACCCGGGGCGGGCGGGGCGGAAAGCGGCGGCGGGCGATGGCGGGCCTGCCGGGGTTGCCCGGTTTCCCCGGAAGTTCATAGACGGACGCCGATGGGCGAGGGGAAAGGCCGAGCGCGCCCTTTGCCGAGCTCGATAAACGGATTCAGACACTCGAGGAGGAAATCAGGTGGTTCGCATTCGGCTCTGGCGCATGGGCGCCAAGAAGCGTCCCTTCTACCGGGTCGTGGTGGCCGATTCCCGCTCCCCGCGGGACGGCAGGATTATCGAAAGTCTCGGAACCTACGATCCGGGGACGGACCCGGTCTCGGTGTCCATCGACCCGGAGCGCGCGCGTTACTGGCTGTCGTGCGGCGCCCGGCCTTCGGACACGGTCCGGACCCTGTTCAAGAAGGCGGGAGTGTATCACGCGGAGTCTTTGTCCGATTCCGCGCCGGGCGGGGGGGCGTAGAGCGCCGTTCGAGGTTTGAGAGCGGGCGGCCCTTTCAGGGGAGAGGCGGTGAGAGGCCTCATTGAAGATATCGCCAGGGCGCTGGTCGATCAGCCGGACCAAGTCCGTGTGGACGAAGTGGACCGGGGGGGGGGATCGACGCTCGAGCTCAAGGTGGCGGAGGGAGACCTGGGCAAGGTGATCGGCCGGGAGGGTCGAACGGCCAAGGCGATGCGCACCCTCCTGTCGGTGGTCTCCTCGCACCAGGGCAAGCGGTACGTCCTGAAGATCCTGGAATAGGGCGGGTGGAGCCGCGGACCATCGCCCTCGGCCGGATCGTCAAGGCCCACGGCATCCGGGGGGAGGTTTCGGTCGAGCCATGGCTGGAATGCGGCGACGCGCTGGCGCCGGGGGCTCGGCTTTGGCTTCGGGGGTCCGAGGGGGAGGCCCGGCCTGGGCGCGTCGAGACCTCGCGTCCGCACGGGCGCCGCGTCCTGATTCGCCTCGAAGGGGTCTCGGATCGGGACCGCGCGGAGGCCCTGGTTCACGCCGAGATTCACGTGGACCGAAGGCGCCTGCCTCCGCTGGAAGAGGGTGAATACCTGTGGGAGGATCTGGTCGGCCTGGCGGTTGTGGACGACGCCGGAAATCCGGTGGGCCGGTTGACCGGGATGCTGGCGACCGGACCCGGCGGGGAAAACGAGCTGCTCGTCGTTCAAGCGGGCGACGAGGAGGTTCTCTTGCCCATGACCCGGGAGGTTGTCCGCGAGGTGGACCTGGAAGGAGGGCGAATGAGGGTGAGCGTCCCGGAGGGCCTTCGGGTGTCGGGAGGAGAGGGCGATGATCTTTGAGGTCATCACCATTTTCCCCCGAATGTTCGATTCTCCCCTGGCCGAGGGCGTCCTGCACAAGGCCATCGACAAAGGTCTTCTCACCGTCCGGGTCCATGACCTGAGAGACCACGCCGATGACCCCCATCGCTCCACGGACGATTACCCCTACGGGGGCGGCGGCGGGATGGTCGTGACGGCCGAGCCGATTGGGCGGGCGGTCGAGACCTTGCACAACGGCGATCCCCGGGCGAAGGTGATTTTTCTGACGCCCCAGGGACGGCCCTGGACGCAGGAGGGGGCGCGGGCCCTGGCGCGGGAGGATCGCGTCATTTTGCTCTGCGGCCGTTACGAGGGAGTGGATGAGCGCGTCCGGGAGATCTATGTTGATGAAGAGATCTCCATCGGCGATTACGTTCTGACGGGCGGCGAGTTGCCCGCCCTCGTCGTGATCGACGCGGTCGCGAGGATGATCCCGGGGGTGCTGGGATGCGCGGAGTCGGCCGAAGAGGATTCGTTCGCCGCCGGCCTCCTGGATTTCCCCCAGTACACCCGGCCGGAGACGTTCCAGGGGAGGCGGGCGCCGCCGGTGCTCCTGTCGGGCGATCACGGGGAGATCCGAAAATGGCGGGCCCGGGAGGCGCTGTTCAGGACGCTCGAAAGAAGGCCCGACCTCATCTGTGAGGATGGGATGGATGAAGAGAAACGCGAATGGCTTGCCGAATGGCGTACAGGGCGCGCGGAAAAACAACCCGGTGGGGTTTCATCGGACGAGAGGTTGACCCGTCATGAACGTGATTGATGAGCTGGAAAAATCCCAGATGAGAATGGACATTCCGGACTTCCGGTCCGGGGACACGGTGCGGGTGCACTCCCGAATCACCGAAGGAGACAAGGAGCGCATCCAGGTCTTCGAGGGCGTCGTGATCGCCCGCAAGAGCGGAGGATCGAAGGAAACCTTCACCGTGCGAAAGGTCTCCTACGGCGTCGGCGTGGAACGGATACTCCCTTTGCATTCTCCGCAGATCGACAAGATCGAAGTGGTGCGATTAGGCAAGGTGCGGCGCGCCAAGCTCTACTACCTCAGGGATCTCCGGGGAAAGGCCGCTCGAATCTCGGAACGCAAGCGCCGCTGACCGTGGCCGTCGGCTGGCGTTGGGAACAGGAGAAATGGGGCGCCGGCCGGTCCAGTGTGGCCGGCGTGGACGAGGCCGGACGGGGACCGATCGCCGGACCGGTCGTCGCGGCGGCGGTGGTCCTGCCCCCCGATTGCGCGCTGCCGGGCCTGGACGACTCCAAGCGGCTGAAGCCGGAAGCGCGCGAATCCCTGTATCGGCTGATTGTGGATGAGGCGCGGGGATGGGCCGTCGTTTCCGAAACGGCGGAAGTGATCGATCGAATCAACATCCTCCAGGCCGCCCTGTGGGCCATGGCGGGGGCGGTTCGTCGCCTGACGCCCGCGCCCGATTGTCTTCTGGTGGACGGCCTGCATCCGGTCCCCCTCCCCCCCGGCCTTCACATCGAGCAGACCCCGGTGGTTCATGGGGACGCTCAAAGCGTGTCCATCGCGGCCGCCTCCATCCTCGCCAAAGTCAGTCGGGACAGACAGATGGAGGAGTTCGACCGCCTGCACCCGGGATATGGGTTCGCGCGCCACAAGGGATATCCGACCCCGGCCCACCTGGAAGCTTTGAGGCGGCTCGGCCCCTCTCCCATTCACCGAAAGAGCTTCCGCCCCGTTCGCGAGGTTCAAAGCGACGCCGCGAATGGGGAACGGCTTCCCGAATCCGGTCCGGCGCCGATCTCCCGGCCTCCGGCCCAGCCGGGGGCGTGATATGGCTTTCTGGAACAGGGCCTCGGCGAATCCTCCCCCCCCGACCCGCGGCACGCACTGGGGAGGCGGGGGGAGGAAGAGGGCGCGCGCTACCTGCGAAGGCTGGAGGCGTTGAAGTGGGAGGTGAGCGTTGAGGCTTTGAGAAAGAGGGCTGAGAAGGGCCAGGGGGCAAGCCCTTGAGTCGGTTGACTCCCTGGACCCCCAAAAGGGTAAAAGGGCGAAAGGACAAAGGGTAATCAAGGAGCCTTGGCGCAACGAAATCCCAGGAAGATGTACCAGTTATCCTGTCGGAACCTGGCCCGGTTCGCCGCGCGGAAGTCCGCTGGAAAGCTGTAGAGCCACGAGCCGCCGCGAACCACGCGCCTGGTGCCCGTAGCAGGACCCTTCGGGTTGCGAGCCGGGGCATTCCGGTAATAATCCGCATTGAACCAGTCCCCCACCCACTCCCACACGTTCCCCGACATGTCCACCGCCCCGTATGGACTCCGGTGGGTGTTGTACGTCCGATCCACCGGGTGTGTCTTGCCACCGCTGTTCTTCGACCAGATGACCTTCGTGGGGTCCCACTGGCCCCCCCAGGGGTATTTCCGGCCATTCACCCCGCGCGCGGTTTTCTCCCATTCGGCCTCCGTCGGCAAGCGCTTCCGCGCCCATCCGCAATACGCATTCGCGTTGCGCCATCTCACTCCAACGACAGGATTATTCAGGGCCTTCAAGGACGAGCCCAGCTTCTTGTAATCGTCATCCGTCTCGGTCTCAACGTTGTACTTGCTCCCCGACTCCATCCATTCAGGCTGGTTCGAGCTGGTCGCACGCACGAACTTCATATAGGCCGCGTTTGTCACCGGGTACTTGTCGATGTAAAACTCATCCAGGTAAACCCGCCGCCGGGGTTTCTCGTCCTTCTGCCCGCTGTTGCTCCCCATGATGAACCAACCCGCCGGGACC
>PVBE012078521.1_pt1 | contig 27839 bp, 17 predicted proteins | sample 1631181 | NCBI WGS metagenome assembly PVBE01 (sample SAMN08397723, study PRJNA350692) | Marine metagenome, whole genome shotgun sequencing project. | isolation source: water | place: Pacific Ocean | collected 2012-04
ATGCTAAAACAAGATTTAACATTGTAACATGACCTACGGTATAAGTGAATAGACAATATACTAGAAAAGGCAAAGGAGTTGAGTTGTTTTTCCAGCTTGGCCAAGTCGGCCTTCGCTTCCGGGAACGGCACGAAACTGGCGAACTCGCCAAGCTGCCGACGGAACGGCGAACGAAATTCGCTGCGCCAGGTTGCATTGAGTGAGCCGTAGCCAAGGCCATGATACGCCCGCTCGAAAGCGATGATTTTTGTGCGGCCGGTGGCAAGGTGGGCGGTCTTGAGCGCGGCCTCAACCGCCTCGAAGCCGGAATTGCAAAACACAGTCTTGCCGGTGCGCTTGGCCAAGCGCTCGAAGGTCAGCCGGCTCAGCTCCCGCGCCAGCTCGGCCTTGAGCGCGTGCGGGTGAACGTCGCCCATCGCGTGCAACAGCCTGGCCATCTGCCGCTGCCCGGCGGCAACGATTCGCGGGTTGGCGTGCCCGGCCGCAGCCACACCAAACGCGGCGGTAAAGTCGAGGTACTCGCGCCCGGCGTCATCCCACACGCGCATGCCTTTGGCCCACTCCCAGACGATCGGCCACGAGCCATCGGGGTCGATGAACGTGACGTTGCGCGACTCGTAGCGGTGCAGGGTCTCGATCGTCTTGTTGGCCTTGTTGCTCACGGATCAAACGCCCTTCTCGTCGGGCGGCCAGATGAACTTGTGCATCTGCAACTGGAATCGAACCGGCAGCCGGTCGCGGGTGATGCGTTCGACGAGATCACGGCGGCTTATCTGCGTGTGCCCATCCGGGACCGGCTTGAGCGACTCGTCGCGCTGATGCGCCTCGAGCGGTGCCACCCACGAAAACAAAACGGGACATCGCTCCGCCAACCGGTGTGTGGCGAGCAGCCCCTTGGCCCAGCCGTAGTCCTCCTCCGTGCCGATGACGAACTTCACCTCGTCGGTGGATTTTAGGTGGGCGATGTTTTCCGGGAGCATCCGGTCGGATTCACCGCTGCTGGGACATTTCAAATCCATGATGTGGCGCACGCGCGGGTCGCTCACGCTGATATTGTGCGCCCCGCTGGTCTCGATGAGCACGGTCAACCCCCCATCGCACAGGCGGCGCATGAGCGGATGGACGTTTTTTTGCAGCATCGGCTCGCCGCCGGTGATCTCCACCAACGGGAGTTTGTTTCCCGGTTCACCGAAAAAGTCGCACCGACTTTCCAACTCGCGGACGATGTCGTCGATGCGCATAGGTTTGCCGCCCTTGAACGCATAAACCGTATCGCAGTAGGAGCAGCGCAGATCGCAGCCGGTCAGCCGGACAAAGGCGCACGGCAGCCCAGCGAAGGTACTCTCGCCCTGAATGCTGAGATATATTTCGTGAACCAGCAGCGACTCGGTCATGGCTATGAGGGGAGCGCACGAGGCTCGCGCTTGGCCAAGCGCTTGGTTTGGGTTTGATCGCTCACGACGCCTCGGCGAAATCGGTCCAGAGATTGGCGCTCATCTGGATGCCACGCGTGAACACCTCGAGGTCCATTTTTTCATTCGGCGAATGCAGGTTGTCGTCCGGCAATGCGAGGCCAAGCGAGTAGGTGTCGACCTTGAGGATGCGCGCGAAGTGCTCCACGATCGGGATCGAGCCACCCTCGCGCAGCAACACCGGCTCGTGGCCGAAGGCGGACTTGAGTGACTTGAGCGCGGCCTTGGCCAGGCGCCCGGTGGGCGAGACGATGTACGGATCGGCCACGTGGCCAAGCTCCACTGTCATGCGCATGGTCGGCGGGCAAAGTGACTTCAAGTGGCGCGCGACGAGTCGAAGAATCTTCGCGGCGTCCTGATGCGGGACCAGACGCATGGTGATCTTGGCGCTGGCGTGGCTTGGCACGATGGTCTTGCTGCCCTCGCCCTGATAACCGCTGGTCAGGCCGTTAATCTCGAACGTCGGACGGGCGGCGCGGTGCTCATTGGGCGTGAAACCCTTCTCGCCGAACAGCGCCTTCACACCGAGTAGTTTTTTGTATTTGGCCTCGCTGAATGGCACGCGGGCCATCTGTTTGCGCTCGTAGGCGCTGAGCTTGGCGACGCCGTCATAAAAACCGGGCACGGCGGTGCGGCCGTTATTGTCGATCATTTGCGTGAGCAGTTTGCTCAGTGCCATCGCCGGGTTTTCGACCGAGCCGCCGTAAATGCCGGAGTGAAGGTCGCGGTCGGGACCGTCGAGCCGCACCTCGAGCGCCGCGACGCCGCGCAGGGCGTAGGTGAGCGCCGGGTGTTTGAGGTCCGGCATGCCGGTGTCCGAAACAACCACGCCGTCGCACTTGAGGTCGCGCTTCTTTTGTTTGAGAAAATCGACCAGTGCTTCGCCGCCGACCTCCTCCTCGCCCTCGACGACAAACGTCAGGTCGCACGGCAACTCGGTGCCGGTTTTGAGGTAGGCCTCGACCGCCTTGATGTGGGCGAAGTGCTGCCCCTTGTTGTCGCTCGCGCCGCGGGCGTACAGGTTGCGTCCACGAATCTGCGGATCGAAAGGCGGGGTGTCCCACAGCTCCAGCGGATCCGGCGGCTGCACATCGTAGTGGCCGTAGACGAGAAAATGCGGCCGGCTGCCGGTGCGCTTGCGCGGGGTGGCCAGCGTGACGATCGGGTGGCCGTCAGTCTTGTGCACCCTGGCCTTCAGTCCGATCGATTTGCCGTGATTGGCCAGCCAGCGGGCACAGGCGGTCATGTCTTTTTTGTGCACACTCTGCGCCGAGACACTTGGAAAACGCAGATACTCGACCAGCTCGTCGATGAACCTCTGCTCGTGGGCCTTGAGGTAGTCGGTGATTTGTTTCATCAAATTATTCCTTTGGTTTGTCGCCCTTTTTTGGTTTTTCCCTCGGAGACAAAACCGGGCCGAACAGGTTGAGTGGGTTCACCGGTTTTTGTTTCCCGGCATCCTTCTTTTTGTCGTCCTTCTCGCCGCCGATGAGGGAGTTCAAATTGTTAAACAGATTGTTGCCACCATTGGTCAACGCGTCCTTGGTATCGGTCCCGATGAATTCCCCATCCAACAGGTTGGCAGCATTCTCGAGCAGCCCGCCGGCCTTGTTTTCGATCGTGCCGGGCAGACCGGCGGCCGACTGGCCCAGCAACCCGACGATTGCCAGCTTGTTGGTTTTCGTCTTGGGCTTGCCGATGGTACCGCCCACTTTCACAAAGTCCGGCAGCTTCACGAACTTCGCACTCAACGGAGTACCCTTGGGAATCAGGCCGGCCTTGTCGGCGACATCGCGCCGGACGGAGAGTTGCACCGGTAGATCCAGAGCCGATGCCTCAAGGGTTTCATCCAGTGCAATCGCACCGGTGGCACTGGCCACAAACACGCTGCCTTTCACCTCGCAAGTCTCGAGCTGGATGCTCTCGTTTTCGATCTTCAACTTCGCGTGCATAGAGTCGATCGGTGAGTTGAGCATTTCCGGCAGGCGCAGCAAGATCGCCACCGGTGTCAGCAAAATCTTCGTCGTGTCACTGAACACCCGCAGGTCACCGTCGGTAAACTTGAACTCCGCCGTGCCCTTGAGGTTCGCACAGAATTCCCCCTGCGACTCGCCGCTGCTGTCGAGCTTGGCGAGCACCGTCACTTTGCCGGCGATGCTCTCTTTTGACTCCGGATCAATTGCCGCCACGAGCGGTTGCGCCAGTTGATCCTTCAGCTGCACCTCAAATGCGTAGGCCGACTTGGGGTTCGTTTTGTCGATGCGCAGGCTGCCAGTCACCGGCATGCCATTCAGCTCGAACTGCACCTTGGGTAGGTCGATTACCTTGCCGCTGGCTTTGCCGCTGATGTCGGCCTTGGCGATGGTGATGTTGTCCCAAAACGCCTTGGCCAACTGCAACTGTAGATCAAGCGCCAACCCGGCGAACGCATCCGGCAGCCCGGCCAGGTCGTTCACAAAATCGCCCTCCGTTGCGGCCGCCTCATTTTCAGGCAGCAGACCGATGACGGAGTCCAAGTCCACCGCGTCCGAGCTGAGTTTCAGGCTGCCGGAGATGTCCTTGTCAGCCGGTGCAGAAAGTTTGCCCGTGGCGAAGAGCTTGTTCGCGGCCCTGTCGGACTTGGGCAGCGAGATGTCGGTTTGGATCAACGCTATGTCGTCGCCGCTGAGCTTCGTCTTGAGCGCGAGCCCGATCGTGGTCGGCTTGGCCAACAGCGGTTTGTCGCCCTCGGTCAGCATCATCTGGCCAAGCGCACCGGTCGACTCGAGCGCGATACTGCCATCCGCGCCAAGCAACACCGTTGCCTTGGTTTGCGCCTGGCTTTGCGTGACCTCAACCGGTGCCAGCCACGGCTGTGCCGCAGTGTTGAGTAGGCCGGCGAGGATGCCGGTGGCGGTCAGCTCAAGTTTACCGTCCGCTTGGCCGAGCGGCAGCAAGCCGGTGACACGCATCTCGCCCTGTGGCTTGGCCTGTTGCGAAAACGCGAGCTTGGCCTGTTGAATGGTCAGCGTCTTTTCATCGAGCTTGGCCTCGCCGTCGACGCCGATGTCCCAGTTTGAAAAAGTCCAGTCGTCGTAGCTGCCGTCAAAGCCCGAAACGGTCGCCTTTGTCGTGATCGCGCTGGTGCTCCCCGCTTGGCCAAGCGTGACCGAGTAATCGACAGAACCGGCATTGGCCTTCAATCCGGGCACGGGAAACAGGCCGGCAACCTGGCCAAGGTTTAACTGCCCCTCTCCTGTGGCGGTGAACTCTTCGATCGTGCCGTTCGCGCTGCCGTCGAAGCTCGCCCAGGCTTCGGTCCCGCGGCCGATGGCAACGTGCAACTTATCGGCGGCAAGCTTTTGCCAGTCCTCCAGTTTTCCGTTCACTGCCATTTCAAGATTTGTCCCGGCCAATTTGGGATCGGCACCGGCAATCGTGAGATTCTCGACGGTGGAATCGAGGCCTACGGCAAACGACCGCCCACCGTTTGAGACGGTCAGGTTTAACGTACCGTCCGCGATGCCGGCGCTGGCGTACTGCCCGACAAACGAGGGCCACTCGGCCAGATCGAGCCGATCAATTTGAATCGCCAACACCGAGTCGCTGCCGGTTGTCGCCGTGTCGCCCAGTGCCAGTGTCATCGACTTGGCCAGCGTGGCGGTCAACGGCTTGGATTCGCCTTTTGCCGTCGTGAGGCTGAGTTTGTTCAGCTGGACGGTTTGCTCGTTGAGTTTCACGCCGGCGTCAAACTCCATTTCCAGTCGAAGGCCGTCCGTTTTTTTCACGGTCGCCGGTTTGGCCGGGTCGAGGTTGGCGAGGAGCGATGTATCGCTGCCAGTGAGTTTTCCGCTGGCCGTGATGGTGTTGCCCGAGTCGTTCAGTTGAACGCTTGCGTCCAGTTTGGCCGTCGTGCCAACCTGCAGACGAGCCGGCTCCAGTCCCGGGATGGACAGTGACCACTCGCCATCCTGAAACGCCGCCGCGATGTTGAGGTCGCTGTCGAGTGTGGCGGGGTCGAACCGGCCGGTGAGCGTGGCGTCGGCGAGCACAGCGTCGCCGCGTTGAATCTTGAGTGTGAGCGTTTTCACGTCCGGCAACGCGGCCTCGATGCCGGCAGTGAGTTGGCTCCCGTTCAACTGCTCGAACGAGCCGGTGCCGTTGGCAAAAGCAAGCTGAAGCCCGGCGGTGGTTTGGCCGGGGGCGAGATCAGCGCCCAGTTGAGTCGTGCCGGAAAACTCGCCGGTTGCCCTGATGGTCTGGCCGCTCGGCGCGATGGACTGCAGCGCGGTGGTGAGCTTGACCTGTGCCGGCTGCCCGTTGGCCAGGCGATTGATCGTCAACTCGGGAAGCTGCACGGCTAGCATCTCCGCCTGCCCGTCTGCGGTGGTCGTCGTCATCGAAAAATCCGCCCCGCTGACAATGATGTTGGCGATGTTGACTTGCGCCAGCCCGGCGGAGGTGTCGCCTGGCGCATTGAGCTGCGCGATGACAGCGTCGTAGTTTGCCTTGCCGTCCGCGCCCTTGGCCAGGCGGATCACCGGCTTGGCCAGACTCACTTTGCTGAGTTGAATGGTGCCGCCGATAATAGCGAACAGGTTATGCTCGACGTTAAACTCCTCGGCGGTGAACAGCGGCTCGGTTTGTCCGCTTGGCACAAAACGAAGCTTGGCCAAGCGCACGCTGGAGAGAGGGCTCCAGCCGGCTTCACCGGCCTGCAGCTCGCCGCCCAGTGCCTCGCCGGCTTTTGGCAACACAAATGTACGCAGGAAAAAACCACTCGAGACGAACAGCCAGCCGGCCACGAGCAGTGCTGCAACGCCGCCCAACAGGAACGGCCACTTGGATTTTTTCTTTTGTTGAGTGGGAGCAGGTGCGTCTGCCATGAGTCTTGAATTGATCGAGAAAAACAGGTTCATGCGCCGCCGCTGACAAAGCACGCCGCATGGCTTCAATCTAGGGCGAGCCAAGCGCTTGGCCAAGCGCGAATCGGGAGGGGACTTTTTCCCTGACAGTGCGCGTAACTTCGTGCAGTTTGCCGGGGTACCAATGAAGGCGGTCGAATTCCCGGGCCGCGACTATTCTCCCAAAATGAAAAAGATAGTTTTGAGCGGGCTGACCGCCCTGACTCTGCTGCCCTCCCTCACCGCAGCCCCCGCCCTTGAGACCCTGCTGCCGGCTGAGACCGTCGCCGTGGTGGCCGTGCCGGATTACGCCGGCGCCGAGAAAAACTTTAACGCCGGCGCCATCGGACAACTTTGGAACAGCAAGGAGATGAAGGCGTTCCGCGAAAAATTTGAGGACGGCTTCACGGACAACGTGCTGGGGCGGATCGAGAAACAGTACGGGATCGACGTGGAGGCGTTTGAGGAGCTGGCCGCCGGGCCGGTCGCATTTGGACTGGTGGCGCCCTCCGCTGCCGGGCAGGAGCCGGGAGCGCTATTCCTGATGGATGCCGGCAAAAAGACGTTCACGCTGGGCCGTGTGATCTCCAGACTGGAGCGGGACTGGAAAAAGACCGGCCGCAAAACCAGCCGCACCACGATCGGGAAAATCAAGTTCACCACGCTGATCGGTGCCAGTGAGCGTCCGGTGCTGCATGTCGGGCGCGAAAATGGATTGTTTCTCGCTGGCTCGGATGCCGGCCTGCTCGAGGGTGTCCTCGCGCGGAACAACGGCAAGGGGGAAGGCGCGCTGGCAGCGAACGGGGGTTTTGCGGCGGACAACGTCGCGGTGTTGAAGGGGGCGGACGCCTACATCTGGGCCAACCTCAGTGCCGTGTTGCCGCAGTTGATCAACAACGCGCCGGACGGCGCCGAGTTGGGGATAAACGTCGGGGAGATGCTCAGCTCCCTTGGCGTGGATGGCTTTCAGTCGATTGCCTCCACGTTTCGCGAACAGGAGGACGGAGCGTACTTCGATGTGTTCCTCGGCTTGCCGGAGGCGAAACGCACCGGACTGCTTGGCCTGATGGAGACAAAGAAAACGGACAGCGCCCCCCCTGCGTTCGTGCCGGCTAACGTCGAGTTGTTTCAACGTTGGCGCCTCGACATGGCGGCCACCTGGGGGAACCTCGAGAAATTGTTGACCGACACCGCACCCGATGTTGCCAGCATGGTAGAGTTCACCGTAGGCCTGCTTGGCAAAGACAAGGATCAAAACTTCGATTTCAAAAAAAGTTTTTTTGAAAACCTTGGCGACGACATCATCGTTTTCCAACAGCCGCCCGAGACGAAACAACTGGACACCGTTGGCGCCGGCCCGGTTCTGGTGTTGGTCAAGGCCACCAACCCGGACGAACTGATCAAGGCAATCGGGGCCGTCCCCGGCATTCTGCCACCGCCGCTCAACGAGGCGCCGCTGCTGCCGCGTCGACTGGGGGATCACACCGTGTACAGCTTTGGATTGATGGAGATTCCGGACCCGACTACCGGCGAGATGATCAAGTTGGAAATCCTGTTCGGAGGCAAGGACGGTTATCTCGTGGCCGGAACGAATCCCAAACTGCTTCAGGCACATCTCGATGGCAACACGGCGAACCCGTTGAACGCCCGCGCCGGGTTGACCGAAGCCGCGGCAAAAGTCGGCGGGCTTCAGTCAGGCGTGTTCGGGTTTCAAAACGACCGCTCCGTGATGCAGCACGCTGCGGGTTCGCTGAAGGACAACGCCGATATGCTTGAGGCGGCCTTGAGCATGATCCCGACCGATGACCTCGGTGGAGTCGCATTGAGCGATTGGATGGATCTTTCCCTGCTGCCGGCCGGCGAAGTGCTGGGCAGGTATTTTGACTTCACCGTTTACGGAGCAGCCAACGACGCCCGGGGGATCACCTTGAAGTACTTTTCGCCCCGGCCGGCTTCTCTGAAGCGCTAGCCGCCGCCTCCAGTTTTTTCAGCGCGGCCTCCAGTTTTTCGCGTCCGGAATTCAGTGGTCGGTCGCGCAGTTTTTGCAGCTTGCGCGCGTAGGGGTTGCCGGGGCGTGCAGCCTCACTCATCAGAAAAATCGCCGCCTCACACGAGCGCGGTGTCCCGCGCAGGATCGCCGCCGAGAGCGTGGGATACGGCTCCAACGGATTTCCCCAGACGGCCTCCAGCGCCTCGAGAATTTCCTTCTCCCGATCGTTCCCCAGTTGCACTGTGGCCTTCAATTCCTCCCACAGCAGATGCTCCACCGGCAGCAGGCGGGACAGTGCTTCGAGCCCGACAACGCGAATCGTGTAGCTGTCGTCCACCGCGAGCTGCACGGCGGTCGGCACCGCGCCAATACCCATGGTGGAGAGGGCATCCGCGGCGGCGTTGGCCTCGTTGCTTCCTGGCTTGGCCCGGATAATCTCGAGTAGTGCCGGGGCCGCCGGGGCCGCATCGCGTTTCATGTAGCGCAGGAGATGAAACATCCGCGCGCGATGGTCGCCCTGCGCTTGGCCAAGCCGGTTGGTGATCTCGCCAAGCGGGGCCGTGCCCATCGACCGCAGGGCGGCAAGCGCGTTGTTGTAAACCAGATGCTCGGGATCGCCGAGCGCGATGACTAGGTCGGGGATTGCCGGGGTAGCCGCTTGGCCAAGCGCGGCAAGGCCGGCAACACCGCCCGCGCGAATTTCCGAAAGCTCGTAGGTGTTGGCCCAGCGTTGGATATCCTCCCGCTCCAGCAGCGGCACGGTATCGACCACGCTGATCAACGGTCGTTTCCAGACCGGGTCGGTGTAGCGCAACGTGCGCCGCAGCCACGGCACGGCGTTGGTGCCTAGCCCGGCGACGGCCTCCTGTGCGGCGTCACGCCTGGCCGGGTCGGCCGTCACCAACAGATCCTGCACCCAGTCCTCCAGCGGTCGGCCGTCGACCATCGGACCGCGATCGCGTTGGGCGATGACGAGGAACAGCCCGGCGACCACCAGCAGGCCAAGGCTGATTTTCAGGAGACGCCGTTTCGTCATGGCCAACAGTCTGGTAGCCCCGGCGTTTTGCGGGAAGAAAAAAGCGTGTCCGGCCAAGCGACTTGCCAAGCAACGGCCCTGCGGGGAGACTCCTCCGGTGGACACGGTGGACACGGCAACAAAAGGGCGTCCCTCACTTTTGCAGCGGATTTTGATCGGCGGAAACGTCCGCTGGACAATGGTGCGGCTGCTTGTGCTGCTGGCCGTGACGACTTTTGTGCTGAACTACTTTTTTCCGGAAGGCGAGGCGCGGTACCGCCGCATTCTCGTGGACGGCAAAAGCATGGATCCCACCTACGTCCACGGGGAGACGCTCTGGATGCATGCCCTCGAGTATTCGGACCAGACACCGCAACGGGGCGACGTGGTGGTGCTGGGGCAGGCAGGGCACTCGCCTTTTTATCTTAAGCGCATCATCGGCCTGCCCGGGGAGCGGGTGGCCATTCGCCGGGGCCAAATGACCATCGACGGAACCGTGTACGACGCGTACGGGGAGGGGCGTATCCGCGCGCGGTTGACCCCTCTGACCCTCGGGGAGGACGAATATTTCGTGCTGGGTGACAACCGGCCGATCAGCAGCATCGGCGTGGTCGAGGCCGACAAGATTCTCGGGAAAATCCTTTAGCCGCCCGGCAGGCTAATCGGACTGTTCCTGAATCTGGCGGGTGATCTCCAACGCGAGCTCGATCGCCTGCCGAGCCGATTCCCCGGTGACGACCGGTGCCTGTTTTTTTTCCACGCAATGGACAAAGCTCTCGAGTTCCACCTTGAGCGGTTCCTCCTGCACGATCGGCACCGGCTCGCGCACCACGCGTTTGCCGCCAAACTGGCTGACGATGGTACTGTCCTTGGCTGTGAGTAGTTTCTTGAGGAAGGAGGATTCCTGTTCGCCCTCACGGGCGAGGCGATAGTAGTAGCCCTTCTGTTCCCGGTAATCGAGTGACACGTAGGTGGGTTCGTCGCCACCGCTGAACACGCGAATCTTTCGCATCTGCTCAGGGCTGACCCGGCTGACAGTCAGGTTGGCCACGCAGCCGTTGGCGAAGCGCAGCCGCGCGTTGGCAATGTCCTCCGACTTGCTGAGCACCCGAACCCCGGCGGCGTCCACGTGCTCCACCGGCGAGTCCACGAACGCGAGGACGATGTCGAGGTCGTGGATCATCAGGTCGAGCACCACCCCGATGTCCATGCTCCGTGCCGGGAAGGGCGAGAGCCGATGAGACTCGATGAAGCGCGGCGACTTCGCGGCCTTTTGCAAATAGGTGTACACCGGATTGAAGCGCTCGATGTGGCCAACCTGCAACACACAGTCGTGCCGCTTGGCCAAGCGCACCAGCTCGGCCGCCTCGTCGAGGTTGTCGGTCATCGGCTTCTCGATCAGCAGGTGTTTGCCCTGCTCCAGCAGCGGCTTGGCCAAGCGATGATGCGTGGTAGTCGGTGTGACTACGCTCAGGGCGTCCGCCGCCGCCGCCTCGTCAACTGAGCCAAGCGCCTGGGTCCCGTATTTAGCCGCAACCGCTTCGGCCTGATCGGCGTTTGTGTCGTAGACGCCAATCAACTCCACAGCCCCTTGCTGGTGCAAATCGCTGTAAATTCGGGCGTGGTTTTGCCCCAGCGAGCCCACGCCTAGCACAGCCACCTTGATCATCGATACCACGGCCTGATTGTAGCGTCATGGCTTGTTTGCTGCGAGTAAATCAGTTTACAACACTTACACAAAGATACCATTGACTTGCCTTTGGCCCGTGTTGGCACAAACTTCTTTCGGATTTTTTAAAAAATGGCGGCTAAAGAGAAGGATATACAAGTACGCGCCCTACTGGTTGAAGATAACGACATTATTATTGAGTCTCTAACCGAACTCATGAAGTCGATGGGTTTCATAGCAGTTAACAGCAAGACTGGCAGTGAGGCAATTAATTTGCTCAATGGTGGATCGGTGGGAATCGTGATCGCCGACGACAAATGCGGCGACAAAGAGGGCCTTGAAGTCCTAGAGGAAGCCAAGCGCATTTCCCCCAGTACCACCCGTCTTTTACTCACCGGACGTATCAACGACGATGCTGTTCAAGCCGCATTGCGCGAGCGACTTGTTTACCGCTACATATCCAAACCGTGGTTGAACGAGGATTTGATCCTCACACTACGCACTGCGGAGGATTTCCACCGCGTATCCGATAAAATCGCCTCACTAACCATCGAGAAAAACGACCTGGCCCGAACCGTCAGCTTGCTCGAAAAAAGCGGTGGGGGTAGTGATCAGGCTCCCGCAACTCCTGCCGCAACCGCCGCCAGCAGCGTAACTGCGGTAGAGGGGGATGCTGATACTATTATCCAAGCCGTACTCGAGTTGCTTTATGTATTTCATCCTAATCTCAAGAGCAATGCAATACGTACCATGGCCTTGGTCAAGGTGTTAGCTGAAACGATTGGGATGGAGGAAAAAGCAGCCGAGGCGCTTTATTACGCCGCAGCCTTACACGACATCGCTATCCCCGGAGTGGATCGACCAATCATCCGCCGCTGGCTGCGCGACCCAGAGAAGTTGAACAAGGACGAGATGAAACTCGTAGAGCAACACCCGTTGCAGGCAGCCGAGATTCTAAAGTCATTCCCAATTTTCAATGAGGCGATAACTCTCATCAAGGCGCACCACGAGGATTGGAATGGCAAGGGCTACCCCAACCAACTTAAGGGCGAAACGATCCCGTGGGAGGCGCGACTGCTTCGAGTGGCTTTGGATTTTTGTAGCAGACACGCCGATCCCATCCAGGCCATGCTCGAGATCGAGGAATTGGCCGAAGTGATTTACGACCCGGACGCCATCCGCGCCGTGGCCAAGGCCGTGCCGTTGACCGAGATGCCCACCGGCGAACGCGAGATTCTGCTAATCGAGTTGCAGGAGGGAATGACGCTCGCCCGAGACATCAACAACGCGAACGGCTTTCTTTTGTTTCCAAAGGGCAAAACCCTTAGTGCCTCAATGTGCGACAAGCTTTTTAACATCGATCGCATTTCCCCACTCTACCCATACGTACTCGTTTACTGCTAATATACTATGGCTCTTGAAGAAGCTGATCAGGCGCGAGTCGACGAATTGGCCAAGCGCGCCTCGTCGGCATTTGCCGAGTCAGACCTTGACCAAGTGCGGCAGCTTTATGGGCAAGTGCTTGAGATCGACCCCACCCACCCGGCCGCCAACTACTGGCTGGGCTACCTCGAGTGCCGCGAAGGCCGACCGGAAAACGGGGTAAACTATCTTCGGACAGCGACCGAATCGGCCTTGGCCTGTGCCGAGTGGCTGGCCCCCGACAGTCTGGTGGAGCTTGGCATGGCACTCAATACGATTGGCCAAGCAGACGAGGCGGCCGAGCAATTTGCCACCGTTCAACAGCGTTTCCCGAACTACGCCGAAGGGCAACTGTCCATTGCCGAGGATCTCGGCGGCGACGAGCATTTGGTCGAGTCGGCCATCGACGCCTGCCATCGCGGACTACTGGTCAACGGCCGGCACAAGGGGCTGCTAAAAAAAACCGCCGAGTTGCTTGAACAGGAGGAACGCTGGGACGAAGCGGCGGATTTCTGGGGGCACCTCGCGGAATTGTCGGCACCACAGGCCAACCTACACATCAAGATGGGCATCGCCTGGCAGCATCACGGCGAAGCCGGTTCCGCCCGGGAACAATTTGACAAGGCACTCGCCCTCGAGCCGGAAAACGAGGCGGCCACCTTTGCGATGGTGCAACTGCTCGACGAACAGGGCGAACCGGAGGAAATCATCCCGCGCCTTGAGCGCTTGGCTAAGGCCAAGCCGGAGTCGGCACGGGTTGCCCTTGCGCTGGCCAACTACCTTCGCAAATACGGCCGCTTGGCCGAGGCAATCGACTGGTGGCGAAGTGGACTGGCCCGCGAGCCGAACTGGGACGACTCATGGCGCGACCTTGGCCTTGGGCTCGAGAATCTTCACCGCATCAACGAGGCAGTCGAAGCCTATCGGCACGCGGTGGAGGCGGTGCCGGACAATTCTGAAAACCACCGCTACCTCGCCTCCGCGTTGCAGGACGCCGGCCAGCTCGACAGCGCGCTCGAGTCATTCAACCGGGCGACCGAGTTGAACACGGACAACGCCGACGCTCACTGGGGTCGGTTCTGGGTGCGAGCGCTGCGGGGTGAATTTCCCGAAGCCTGGGACGACTACGAGTGGCGCTGGAAACTCTCCAACCGAAACACCCCGCAACTCGATGACTCCACCCCGCTCTGGGATGGCAACGACCTGAGTGGCCAGACGATTTTCCTGCGGGCGGAACAGGGCTACGGCGACACCATCCAGGCCATCCGCTACGCGCCCAGGCTGATGGAGATGGGGGCAACGGTGAAGGTCGGTTGCCCACCGGCGCTGGCCCGGCTGTTGGCCGACGCGCCCGGCGTTAGCGAGGTGGCCACCGGCAACGCCGGCACGGTCACGTACCACTGCCATCAGGCGATGTTCAGCCTGCCGCGACTGCTCGGCACCACGCTCGACTCAATCCCCGGACCGGCCCCGTATCTCAAAGCCCAAAGCCAAGCAGGGCTGGAGCTGCCGCAGACGAAAGGCATCCTGCGGGTCGGCCTAGTCTGGCAGGGGTCTGGCAGCCAAAGCCTCGACCGGCGCCCGGTACCGTTCGAGTTGTTAAAACCGCTGCTGGAGCAGGAGCGGACGCTGTTTTTCTCACTACAACTGGGCGACGCGGCGCACGATCCCGGCCGGGCCGGTGTGGAGGAGAAAATCGCGGATTTATCGCCATTAATGGACGATTTCGCCTCGACCGCCACGCTGATGGAACAGCTCGATCTGATCATCACGATCGACACCGCCGTGGCCCATCTGGCCGGTGCGCTTGGCAAGCCAACGTGGCTGCTGCTCTCAGCGACCCCCGATTGGCGCTGGATGCTGGAGCGATCGGACAGCCCTTGGTATCCCTCCATGCGACTCTTCCGCCAGGCCAAGCCGGGCGACTGGTCGGAGCCTTTGGCCAAGCTACGCGAGGAGCTGGGCCGGACGATCTAGCGCTTGGCCAAGCGCACTCTCGACAGCCTTTCCCTTGCCACGCATTATCCGCGCCGCAATGGCAGAACCAGAAATCAAAACCAAGGTGGTCGGCAGCTATCCGATCCCGTCCTGGCTCAGCACAAACCCTTCCACGCCCACGCTGCGCGACGCGATCATGGTTGTGCTCAAGACGCAGGAGCTGGCCGGCATCGACCTGATCTCCGATGGCGAACTGTCCCGCTTCGACGTCAGCCATCCGCAGACGAACGGCATGATCGATTATTTCATCCGGCCAATGGGCGGTATTTCATCGACCATTACCCGCGAGGACTTGGCCAATTTCGCCGCCGAGCAGCGAATGGGCTTTCGCACCCAGCCGGCCGGAGTGGTGGAGAGTGCCGTCACAGAGGGAACGCTGAACCTCCCGCGTGACTGGCAGTTTTTCAAGGGCCTCAGCCCGGCCACCACGATGTTCACTTTCACGGCGCCGTACATGTTGTCGCGGACACTGATCGACCGGCACTACGGCGACATTCGGCAGTTGACGATGGATATCGCCGAGGTGCTGCGCAAACAGGTCGAGTCGATCGATGCGCCGGTGATTCAAATGGATGAGGCGCACCTCACCGGCCACGCGGAAGATGCCGAGTGGGCACACGAGCCGTTCAACCATGCGCTCAGCGGCATTCGCGGCGAAAAATCGCTGCACCTTTGCTTTGGAAACTACGGCGGCCAATCCATCCAAAAAGGTTACTGGAAAGACCTCATGCCGTTCCTCAACAAGCTCGACGTGGATCACCTCGTGCTCGAATTCGCGCGGCGGGGTTACGACGAACTGGATGCCTTCAAGGAACTCAAGCCGGAAACCAAGCTCGGTGTCGGCGTGGTCGACATCAAGGACAATGAAGTGGAGTCGACCGACGTCATCGCGAAGCGGATCGAGAACGCAGTCAACGTACTTGGGATGGAGCGCATCAAGTGGGTTCATCCGGATTGCGGTTTTTGGATGCTGCCGCGTAGTGTGGCCGACCGGAAAATGGCCGCACTCGTCGCTGGACGTGATGCCTACCTCGGTCGCTAACAAGCGTAACTCCTTAGTATTTCAAGCGATAAGCAGCACAAAAACGCCCGAAAATCGACTTTTATCCACCCAGCCAGATTTTGCAAAAAGGGAGTTTTTTCACTTGAAAAACTAATTTTTTGGCTTGGTGTTGGAAAGTTTCTCACCAGTTATTCACAATTTGAAAAAGCGGGACAAATTGTCTCTATTTTGCGGGTTGACAAAGGGTGGGCTCGCCCTTAGTTTGCCGCCTGCCGACGGCCAAAGAGGCGTATCGCCCGACCGCTTGGCTTAGAAAAAAGAAAGGAAGTGAGTCACTTTTGACGGAAATACGTATCAGAAAAGGAGAAACCTTGGACAAGGCATTGCGCCGGTTGAAGAAACGTCTCGACCGCGAGAATGTGATCAAGGATGCGCGCAACAACCGCTACTATGAAAAGCCAAGCGTGCGACGACGCCGCAAGATGAAGGTTGCCAAGTTCTCCCAGATGCTGAGAACGCGCTACGCGAACAACAGTTAGTGTAAATCAATTTGGTGGCCGGAAGTTGCCTATCTGGGTGGCTTCCGGCTATTTTTTTGGAAATGTATTCGTTTTCCACCTGCTGGAATTCCCACCGCCACACCGACGGTCGCGCGATGCTCGAGGAGATTCGCGACCTTGGGTTTGAGTATGCCGAGCTGAGCCATGGCATCCGGCTCAGTCTCGTGCCGGGAATCATCGACGCGCACAAGGCGGGCGTGATCAAGATTTCCACCCTGCACAACTTCTGCCCACTGCCGATCGGGTGCAAGCACGCCAACCCAAACGTGTTCAAGTTTTCCTCCACCAACGTTCGCGAACGGGAGAACGCCTACAAGCACACGATGAAAACCATCGAGATGGCGGATCAACTCGGGGCCAAGCTGATCGTGCTACACATGGGTGAGATCGACATGCGGAATTACACCGACAAGTTGATCGACCTGCTCGAGGCGGGAAAACAGGACACGCCCAAGTACCAGAAGCTCTGCCAAAAGGCGGAGCTGAAGCGGGAAAAGGCCAAGGTCAAATACTGCGACCTCGCGTACGAGATGCTTGAACGGATCACCGAGCAGGCCTCCATGCGCGGCATCAAGCTGGGAATCGAGATTCGCGAGGACCTCGAGGAAATCCCGATCGACACGGACTGGGATTTTTTCTTCCAACGATTCGATGACCCGACGGTCTGCTACTGGCACGACATCGGCCACGCGCAGATCAAGGAGAACCTTGGCTTCATTCACCACCGGCTGCATCTCGAGTCGATGGCTCCGCGACTGGGCGGTTTTCATCTGCACGATGTCGAGTTCCCGGCTCGTGATCACCGTCCGCCGGGGCGTGGTATGATCGACTACGAGGGCCTCAAGCACATCGTGAAACCGGAGCATATCAAGGTTTTCGAGCTGAGCCCCAGCCTCAAGCCGGACGCCGCGAGGGAGGGTGTGGCGCACCTGAAATCCATCTGGGGCGAGTAGTGGCCTCCAAGTCACAGGCCCTGAAATTCACGCTGAAACTGGCGGTTTGTGTCATTTTGGTGGCGTGGATTCTGCACGTCATCTTCGCCGGCGAGGCAGAGAACACCCTCCACCTCGAGGGCCGAAACTGGGCAGACCTCTCGTTGGCCGAGCAGGTCAGGGAAAGCTGGGCCATCGGCCCGGCCAGCCTGTGGCAGACCATCTCCGGCGTAAACCTCGGCTGGCTGCTGGCCTCGCTGGTTTTCATGGGGGCAACCATCCTGATCGGCGTCGTCCGATGGCGGATCGTCCTCGAGGTGCAGGGTCTTCGCCTCTCGTTCGGCCGCGCGGCGGGCATCTCGCTGGTGGCCCATTTTTTCAATTCCTTCCTGCTCGGATCAACCGGCGGTGACCTGCTCAAGGCCTACTTTGCCGCCGGCGAAACATCCCAACGCAAAGCCGAGGCGGTGACGACCGTGGTTGTGGACCGGCTGCTGGGCCTGTTTGCGATGCTGCTCTTTTGCTCGGTGATGGCTCTGCTAAACTGGAACGTCGTAATGAGTCAGCAACGCTTCATGGCAGTGATACTGGTGGTGTTGGGGATGCTTTTCCTGAGCGGGCTGATCGTGGTGCTTTCATTCTGGGGCGGGCCGACCAAGCCGCGTCTCAAGTTCGAGTCGCTGTTGGCCAGGCTGCCCAGGGGCGACGCGTTGGTGCGCTGCATCGAAGCCTGCCGGGCGTTTGGCGAGAACCCAGGTTTTCTTCCACGCGTACTCGGCTGGTCGATGCTGCTGAGCCTGGCCTGTGTGCTGCAAGTTGTTGCGCTTGGCTGGGGGCTTGGCCTCGAGATGGGCCGGCATCTGCCGGTGCTGATGCTGATCGTCCCAGCGATCATCTGCATCAGCGCACTGCCAATCACGCCAAGCGGAATCGGCGTCCGCGAAAACCTATACGTCTGGCTGCTCTCAGCCACGGCGATCGGCATCGAGAACAAACAGGCGCTGACGCTCTCGATCCTCGCGTTTGCGGGTAGCCTGTTGTGGAGCCTGGTCGGCGGGGTGGTGTACCTGTTTTTCCGCAGCCGAATCAGCCTCGATCGCTGACGCGCTTGGCCAAGCGCCGCCAATTCATACTCCTACTCGTAAATCGTATCTCGTGATCGGCTTACGTTTTCGATGACGAGGAAAAGAAGGACGAGGACGTGCGCTTGGCTCACAGCGCCCTCAACAGCCTTTTCAATTCCCTCAGTCGGCCGTCCGGGGTGCGCTTGGCCAAGCGCGGGTATTTGCCGCCAAGCGTGATCAGGCTGCCGTTGCGGGTGAACATGATCTTGTCGTCCCGGGTCTCGATGGATGTCACGTTTTTCGGCGCGGCCAACAGCTTCAACTCCGCCACCCGCAGCAGACGCTCAACCGGCTTGGGCATCGGGCCAAACCGGTCGCGAATCTCTGCCTTTAACTGGGTCAAATCATCCTCGTTGGAGAGCTGGGCCAGTTTTCGGTAGAGGATGATGCGTTGGCGGGTGTCTGGAATGTAGTCGAACGGCAGATACGCCGGGACACGCCCGACATCCCTTGGCTCGGGCTGCGGGTTGTACGCCGGGGGTTTATCTTCGTCCCCATCAACCGACGCAGCGACGGAACGGGGTACACGAACCTCGAACTCCGGCTGCTCCGGCTTGGCCTTTTCCCGCTCGGCGGCGCGTTCCTCGCCGGGGTTCAAAGCAAGAAAATCGATCGACACGGCAACCTCCACACGGCGCTCGACCTTCTCGCCCTTTAGCCGCTTCACGCTTTGCTTGAGCAGTTGGCAGTACAGCTCGAACCCGACGGCAGTGATGTGGCCACTTTGTTGCGAGCCAAGGATATTGCCGGCACCCCGAATCTCGAGATCGCGCATGGCAATCTTGAAGCCGCTCCCGAGCTTGGAATATTGCTTGAGTGCGCTGATGCGTTTGCGGGCGTCAGACAGTAGCGCGGCGTGCCTCGGCAAAATCAGGTAGGCGTACGCCTGATGTTTGTACCTGCCAACCCGCCCCCGAAGTTGGTAAAGCTCGCTCAGGCCGAAGCGGTCGGCGCGGTCGATGATCATCGTGTTGGCGTTCGGGATGTCGACGCCACTCTCGATGATGGTGGTCGAGAGCAGGATGTCAGCCTCCCCGTTGATAAACCGGGTCATCACCTTCTCGAGTACGCCGCTAGGCATCTGCCCGTGGCCAACGATCAGCCGCGCCTTGGGCACGAGTTTGCGGATACGCTCGGCCATCGTCTCGATGGTGGTCACCCGGTTGTGCAAAAAGAAAATCTGCCCGCCGCGATTCAGCTCCCGCTGGATGGCGTTACGGATGATCTTTTCATCGAACTCGATCACGGTTGTCTCGATTGGCAGCCGATCTTGCGGCGGCGTCTCGATGGTGCTCATGTCCCGCGCGCCGGTGAGGGCCATGTGCAGCGTGCGCGGGATAGGCGTGGCGGTGAGCGTCAACACATCCACCGTCTGCCGTAGCATCTTGAGCTTCTCCTTGTGCAGCACGCCGAAGCGTTGTTCCTCGTCGATGATCACCAGTCCGAGTTCCTTGAACCGAACGTTCTTTTGGATGAGCTTGTGCGTGCCGACGACGATATCGACCGAACCGGCGGCCAGTCCGTCTATGGTGGCGTCCGCCTGTTTTTTCGATCGGAACCGCGAGAGCAGTTCCACCGAGATCGGGAACTCGGCCATGCGCTCGCGGAAGGTGTTGTAGTGTTGTTGCGCCAAAACGGTGGTTGGCACGAGCACGGCCACCTGCCGCCCGCCCATCACCGCCTTGAACGCCGCCCGGATGGCCACCTCGGTTTTGCCAAAACCAACATCGCCGCAAATGAGCCGATCCATCGGGCGCGACTGTTCCATGTCTTGCTTGGCAGACTGGATGGCTGACCACTGGTCGCGGGTTTCCTCGTACGGAAACGACCCCTCGAACTCCCGCTGCCACGGCGTGTCCTCACTGTAAGCGTGCCCCGACTGGGCCTCACGCGACGCCTGAATTTTCAGCAGATCCGCCGCGAGATCGGCGACGGCCTTCTCGGCATCGGCCTTGGCCTTGCTCCAGCGTTTGCCGCCGAGGATGCTCAGCGGCGGCTTGGCCTTGCCGGTGCCGACGTATTTGCTGACGAGGTGCGCCTCCGACACCGGCACGAACAGCCTGGGCGGTTCCTGTTCCGGATCGCGTGTGCCGAACTCGATCACGAGGCATTCCTGTCCGCCCTCGGTTTTCTCGCGGCCGGAGCGCGTCGTGCGCGTCTCCACCGGCAAGACCTTCAGCCCAAGATAACGCCCGATGCCGTGCTGCAGATGCACGACGTAATCGCCCACGCTCAGGTCGGTAAAATCTATTTCAAGCGCCGAGCGGGTGGCGGAGGCGTGGGGCGACTTGAGCCGGCGCGGCCGCTGCGATCGGGTGCGGCCAAAGATTTCCGAGTCGGTGACGACGACCAGCTTGGCCGGCTCGATGAGGAACCCCCTTGAAACCTGACCAAGCGTTCGTACCGGCTGCGGTTCGTCGTCGCGCTTGGACAAGCCGTACTCGGCCCACAATTCGTCGAACCGCTGCAGCTCGCCCTCCGTGCCGCACACCGCCCAAACCGTGTGCCCGCTCCGAAGCCAGCGGTGAAGCTGACGAAAAAACTCGCGACGCTGTGCCTCGGCGATTTGTGGATCATCAGCCGCCTGGCCAAGCGGCCGGTACGTGTCGAGGCTCTGTACCCGCAGCAAGCTGTTTTCGCCCGCCTCGCGCAGCTCGACCACGGTGCCGTGGGCGCGCGCCTGGCCAAGCGCGACCTTCCACGTGTCATGAAACGGATCGCCCTCCGGCACTTGCGCGAGATAGTCGGCTGCTCGCTCAGCGATCTCCTCCGGCTCAATGAAGACGTAAACCGGTTCGCCGGCCAAGTGCTCGGCCAGTCGGTCGGTCGGGTATTTTGCGTCGTCAGCAAGTTGCTGTTTGAGGATGCCCAGCTCGCCGCCGGGCGAGAGGGTGACCTGTTCGATTTTGTCGCGCGTGAGTTGCGTGTGCGGATCGAACGTCCGCAGCGACTCAATCTCGTCCCCGAAAAACTCGAAGCGCACCGGCCAGGGGCTGGCCAGCGGAAACACATCGAGGATGCCGCCGCGCAGGGCGATCTCGCCCTTTTGACTGACCTGCGCCTCCGGTTCGTAGCCCTGATCCTCAAGCCACTCGATGAGGTCGAGCGGATCAATCCGGTCGCCCAGCACGAATCGGCGAAACCGCTTTTTCAACTGGTCCGGGGTAAAGGTGCGCTGCAGAAAACCGATGCCGTTGGTGACGATCACCGGGCCGGGGCCTGCGGATTTCGGGCGCTTTGCCAAGTGGATGAGCGTCTCCAGCCGCTCGCTCAGCACGTCGGCGTGTGGCAGGCGGGATTCGTGCGGCAAAACATCCCAGGCCGGGAAAAACTGGGGTACGGCCGCTTTGGCGCTGCGCTTGGCCAAGCGGGGCATCCAGGTCTCGAGTTCCTGATGCACCTGCTCCTGCGTCTGCACGGTTGGGCAAACCACCACGACCGGCCGCCGGGAGTGTATTTGGGCCAAAACCGCGGTAATAAAGGCTTCGCCACCTTGGCAGACCCCGTCGAGAGACAATAATTCCCCCTTCTCCGCATTTTTGATCAGGGGCTGAAAAACGGGAGATTCGCACAATTCGGCCAGATTGGCCTCCGTGTCTGGGGTGGCCAGACTCAAAATGTCGGCGTCAAGATGGGCCAAGCGCTGTCAGGCGTCAAAAAAAAGTGCCCAAATCATCTAAAAATGAGCGAAAAAAAACTTCATCTGGGGCTTGACAGAACGCGCAGCCCGGTTGAGCCTCCCGCCAAAATACGCGTGGGGACTCTGCAGTCGTGGACCCGTGCATTTTTTAACTGAGCAATAAAAAACAACAAACCAAACCCCAAGAGATTAGTTTACCCATTATGAAACGTGCCTATAGAACAAAAACCAAAAGGATGAGAACCGCGGTCAAGACCGCCGCTCTTATGAGTTTGGGCATACCGTTGGCGACTATGCCAGCGATCGCCCAGGATGACGAAGGCGAATTAGCGCCCATCGTCATAACCGGCTCCAACATTCCCACTGTTGAGCTGGAAGGTCCCTCCCCGGTCGTGACAATTGACCGTGAAGAAATAGATCGTTCAGGGGCTGAGACTGTTGGTGAATTATTGAGACGTTTGCCACAAAACAACTCAGGGTCTTTTGACGAAAAATTCCAAAACTCATTCGCTCCAGGAACATCTGGTGTTTCTCTCCGCGGTCTTGGTATGGGATATACTCTTATATTGGTGGATGGTCGACGGATTGCCGACGCATCAATGGCTCAAAACACCACAACTCAATTTGGCAACTTAAATGGCATCCCAATGGCCGTCATTAACAGAGTTGAAGTTTTGCTGGATGGAGCCTCAGCTATATACGGATCAGATGCAGTTGCTGGTGTGATTAACATCATAACCAAAGACAATTTTGACGGCGTGCAAATTGACGCGGGCTACAGCAATTCAACACACACGGATGTTGCGACCCAAAGCTACTCTATCACAGGAGGCACTTCATCTGAACAAGGCTCCGCTTGGGTGAACATCGATTATTTCAAAAGAAATTCTGCCCAAATGGACGACCGTCCTTTCTCTGCCAGCGCTAACCAAGGCCCTAACGGCGGATATGATTTTAGATCATCTGCAGGAAATCCAGGTTCCATCAAAATATTGCCGGACTCTGAGAATGGCTTTGAATCTGGTTTTTACAAAGTTCCCACTAATAGCTCTGGGGCCACAACGGCTGAAGAGATTATAGCGAACCCAGGTATCAATAGATATGACTATAATCCTTGGATGACTCTATCTCCTGAAATAGAACGCTATGGAGCTGCGGGTAACATAAAATATTACTTAACGGATTATGCCACCGCGTTTGTTAACACTTATTATAGAAAATCTAATATATTCCAGAAAATGGCTCCCACTCCGGCATTTGGGGACATCAATACTGGTACTTACGGAATTCTTCCTGCGGAGAATGCACATAATCCTTTTGGTGAGGATGTAACATTTCGGCACCGTTTGATTGAAGTTGGCCCTAGGCTATCAGATATATCATTTGATAATTTTAGAGTTACCCCGGGGGTATCTTTTGATATTGGTGAAAATTGGAAAGCTGAAACAGCTTTCATGTTTAATAGCGACGAGTCACTTGATGTTGGAAGCAACTATGTTTCTGCAGATGCTTTCAAAACGGCTCTGTCTTCTAGCGATCCAAGCACAGCCTACAACATCTTTGGAGCTGGATTAGGCGTTAATAGCCCTGAAATTCTAGATGCTCTGAGGGTCAATACAGTCAGAAATAGTAGGTCAGAACGGCAAATGTGGGATGTTAAAGCTTTGGGTACGATAGCAGAATTGCCCGGAGGATCACTTGGAATGGCAATTGGAGCTGAAAGTGTTCAGGCAAGTTCTTCGGACATAGGCGATAGCCTGTCGATGGCGAACAAAATAATTGGCTCAGGCGGTAGTTCTAATTCTGGAGACAGATCAAGGACAGCAGAATTTGTTGAGTTAGCTATTCCAGTAATCGGTGAAGATAACAGAATATCTGGTGTACATACTCTTGGCCTACAAGCGGCATGGCGTTTTGAGCAATACAGTGATTTTGGTAATACTGATAATCCAAAATTCGGCATAAAATATGCACCTACTGAGCGGTTGCTATTTAGAAGCACTTATCAAACAGCATTCAAAGCACCATCCCTTTATCACTTATACATGGGTAATACCATTTCTTACCCAACACTTCGGGATCCAGCTAGAGGAGATGAAGGTATGCAGTATAAAACTCGTTCAGGCGGTAATGCGGGTTTAACGCCAGAGGAGTCTGATAATATATCTGCTGGAGTTCTATATGATGTGCCAATGCCAGAAAACATGACATTATCATTGGGTGTAGGTTATTTTAAATATGATCTTGAGGATCAAATTGCAAGTATCGGTGCGCAGTATATGCTGAATAACGAGGATCGTTTTAAGGATAAGATTAACAGAAATCCTCAAACTGACGCTGATAAGGCGGCCACTAATCCTGGACCTGATGGTCGGTTTGGAACTGAAGATAATCCAGAGTGGGGTGAAGACGATACTGTAGGCGGAGGAATTCCTGGCAGCATTAATTATATTGATAATTCCTACGCAAACATTGCTGAGGTTCAAGTAGAGGGCTTGGATTTCAATATAAATTACGCCATTAGCACTACTTCCTATGGAACTTTTGCTTCCGATATCTATGTCGCCTACATTGATTCATATGACCAGCAGTCAAGACCTACGGATCCTAGTGCAGAATTGGCTGGAACATGGAGCTATCCTAAATGGAGAGGCAACTGGAGCCTATTCTGGAATTACGACAACTATTTTGCGGGAGTAACTGCAAACTATGTAGACAGTTTTGATCAGTTTTATGGGGCTAAACCAACAGTTGATTCTCATACAACTTTGGATCTTCAAATTGGATCAAATATCACTGATAGCACGAGACTAACCTTAGGAGCCCTTAACTTCACTGATGAAGATCCGCCTTGGTCGGACGACGGTTCAGAGGGTTATGCATTCAGTGTTGCAGGCCATAATCCTATGGGCACAATACTATATGGTCGTCTTTCTGTGAAATTTTAATTATTAAGCTACTATACCCGTGGTCCTCTACAAAGTAAGATCACGGGTTTTCTATAGTTATTTATATTAATATTAATTTTTCTGCGGAAACGTTTTCATAATCACCGGCACTCGACAAAAAACTAAACTTCTAACGAGCTCATCAATGTAAACAAATAATGTATAAAATTTCAGAATGGGAAAACGTGTTAGATTTTTGCTGCAGTTAAGCCTTCCTCACCAAACACATGAACAAGTCAAACGCTTGACCAAGCGTTGACACCAGTCATTCGTTTCCATAGCGTCTCTGCGCTAATAAGGGGAAACCCCGGACTTGGTTCGGGGTTTTTCGTGAACAGACAACAGCAAATGTCGAACACCATTCTAGTGGGCGCCCAATGGGGCGACGAGGGTAAGGGCAAGATCATCGATTTCATGACCGAACAGGCGGACATCGTCGCCCGAGCCCAGGGCGGAGCCAACGCCGGACACACGGTCATTGTCGGCAAGACCCAGTACATCCTGCACCTGATCCCGTCCGGGATTCTGCGGAAGCGAACAACCTGCGTCATCGGCAACGGTGTCGTGGTGGATCCGATCGGGTTGGTCGAGGAGATCGACGGGCTGCTCAAGGCCGGCATCGATCCCAAGGGCCGATTACACGTGAGCGACGCCGCCCACATGGTGTTCCCCTACCACAAGGCACTCGACGCCGCCCGCGAGGCGTTGAAAGGCAAAAATAAAATCGGCACCACCATGCGCGGCATCGGCCCGGCATACGGCGACAAGATCGACCGTGTGGGCCTGCGGATGGGTAGCACCCTCAACCCCAAGCGTTTCAGCGAACAACTCGATCAAGGCATCAAGCGCGCGAACGCGATGCTCAAGGCGCTCGGCGCTAAGCCGGTCTCGGCTAATGCCACCCGCGAGAGTGTCCTCAAGGCCGCCCGCCGCCTGAAGCCATACGTGGCCAACACGTTTCAGATGCTGCACAAGGCGACGGCTGCAAAAAAACGGATTCTGTTCGAGGGCGCACAAGGGACATTTCTCGACATTGATCACGGCACTTACCCATACGTCACCTCGTCCAACACCACCTCCGGCGGCATGTGCACCGGCTCCGGCATTCCGCCTACCATGATCGACCGCGTGGTCGGCGTGGCCAAGGCCTACACCACCCGCGTGGGCGAAGGGCCGATGCCCTCCGAGGACACCATAGTGGGCGATCTGCTGCACGGCATGGGGCGCGAATACGGCGCGACCACCGGACGCGAGCGGCGCTGCGGATGGTTCGACGCCGTCACCGTCCGGCAGGCGGTCATGGTCAACGGCATCACCGACCTGGCCGTAACGAACTTCGACGGTCTCGACACGTTGCCCGAAGTCAAGGTGTGCGTCGCGTACCGGGTTGGCAGCAAGCGGTTCGACCTTCAGCCAACCGATCTCGATGTCCTCGCAAGGTGCAAACCGGTGTATGAAACTTTCCCCGGCTGGCAGAAGCCCACGGATAAAATCCGCAAGTGGAAGGATCTGCCGCTGAACGCCCGCCGCTACGGTCAGGCCTTGGCCAAGCTCACCGGCACCAGGCTGCGCTTCGCCTCCGTTGGCCCGGCGCGTTCACAGACGATCACCCTTTGATGGCCGCTTGGCCAAGAGCATGTCCGGCGCCGCAACACAACTCAGCGATAAAGCGCTCGCCGTCCTCCCGGCACACGTGGCGATCATCATGGACGGCAACGGCCGCTGGGCCAAGGAGCGCAGCCTGCCACGGGTCGAGGGCCATCGTCGCGGCGCCGAATCGGTGCGGTCGGTGTTGCGCACTGCAGCGCGGCTGGGCGTCAAATACCTGACGCTCTACGCGTTCTCGGTTGAAAACTGGAACCGCCCGCAGGACGAGGTGGACACGCTGATGAAGTACCTCGCCCGTTACCTCAAGTCAGAGCAGCGCGAGATGAACGACAATAACGTGAAGCTGCAGGCCATTGGCCAGACTAGTCGCCTGCCCGAGTTTGTACGTGACCAACTCGAGGCCACCCGTGAATCGCTCTCGCAAAACACCGGCACCACCCTCACGCTCGCGTTGAGCTACGGCGGACGCACCGAGCTGGTCGACGCCGTGCGTGGCATCGCGGAAAAGGCGCGCGATGGCGAGATCGATCCTGCCAAGATTTCCGAGCAGACCATCTCGGGGCATCTTTACACCTCCGACATGCCGGACCCCGACCTGCTCATCCGCACCAGCGGCGAGATGCGTGTCAGCAACTTTCTGCTGTGGCAGATCTCCTACGCGGAACTGGTGGTGACCGACCGCCTTTGGCCGGACTTCGGTGAGCCGGAATTCTGTGCGGCGCTGGAGGAGTTCGCCGGGCGCAACCGGCGGTTCGGAAAAGTTTGACCCCGGCCCGGCCGACTGAAACCCTCGCCTCACCCGATGTCCGAACCTGATTCTTCCCCGAAAAAAAACGACTCCAAAGCAGCCGTTTTCGCGCGACGACTGGCCAGCACGGTGGTGTTACTCAGTGTTGTTTTTTACGGGCTGCTCAGCGGTGGCACACTTTCGGTTGTGCTGGTTGGTGCGCTGGTGATGCTGCTCAACGTAGTCGGCCTGTTGGAGTTTTACGGCATGGTGAAGGAGAACCAATTGCCGCGGTTCAAGTGGCTGGGCCTCTCTTGCGGAGTGGTGCTGCTCGGCGCGGTGTTTCTGTACCTCTCCGGTCTGGCCGCCAAATGGTTTGGCCTCGCCGCCCCCAGCCTCGCCGGTGCCGCCGAACTGGAGGTGGCAATCCTCGCCGTTTTCCTGATCGCGATCCTGATAAGACGGGTCTTTGCGCATCCGGCTCCGCCAAGTTTCTCGATGAACGGCAACACGATACTCGGGGTGCTTTACGTCTCGTGGCTGCTCGGTTTTATTCTCAAGATTTTCTTTTTCAAGACCGCAAGCGGGACACCGGAGGGGGCCGCGTTTGACGGTGGATTCTGTCTCCTGTTTTTCATTCTCGTCACCAAGTGCAGTGACATCGGGGCGTACTCGCTTGGCTCGCTGATCGGACGCCACAAGATGATTCCCAAGGTCAGTCCGGGGAAAACGTGGGAGGGCTTCGCCGGGGCGATCTTGTTGTCCACGGCTGTGGCGCTGGCATTCGCACATTACTTCGGCGACACAAAACTCGGCGGCATGACGCTGATGCACGCGGCCGTACTGGG
>PVBE010785395.1_pt1 | contig 27837 bp, 25 predicted proteins | sample 1631181 | NCBI WGS metagenome assembly PVBE01 (sample SAMN08397723, study PRJNA350692) | Marine metagenome, whole genome shotgun sequencing project. | isolation source: water | place: Pacific Ocean | collected 2012-04
GAGGGGGTCATAGCGTGAAGTGTCTGAGGATCCTGGGTGGGTGATTGAGCTGGAATCCGTCACGACAGAAGGGCATCAGGCTTTGATCGTGTCATAACGTCACAGGCACTAATCCGTGAGCCCAACATGTTGAGGTGAAGATCAATACTTAACATCGATGAATTGATCATCAACAAGATATCAATATGGAAAGGCTACTGCAGTTCTAGTCTGCTGGGTATGATCATCCCAGCTGTCGGATCAAGGCTACAGCCTTTCTATTGATCAGTGTCGGCTGATTGGAGTCTGTTCGTTCCAATGCAAAGAATTCAGAATCCTGCCAGCGCAGGATTCCATCAAAACGCCTGCCATCGATGAGCTCCATGCTCAGTTGCAGTTTCTCTCTGATCCAGGCCTGCAGGAGTCGAACGCCGGGAAGACTTGGATCAAGGGGTGTTGCTTCCACTTGGCTGGATTGACAATGCTGATCATCAGTTCAGCAGTTCTCTTGGCAGAATGCAAGCCAGATTAAAGGCTCTTGTTTGATTGGCTCAGCTGCCTGCGACCAATCAATGAAGCTCTTGGAATCGAGGCAAGCTTTCGCTCCTGGGATGTTTAGCATTGAAGTTCAAAAGGCTTTGTTAATACTTTGCTGGCTTCAATGAGTTCGAGGTCAGCAGTATGAGTATCTATCTTGGCGCTCATTGTTGCTTTCATTGATCTTCCTTTCTAATTCCTCTTCGAGGCCATGACACATCTTCTTTAGTCAGTAGGATTGGTTGATGTTGAACATCTTTTGACTAGGCGTCTCAGGCGCTGAATCGCAAATCGTCGTTACCGTTGAGGATCAATCCACATGCTGCAGTTCAGTAAATATCAGGGTCTCGGCAATGACTTCCTGATCATTGAAGGCAGGCATGGCCAGCTTCCCAGCACCGTTCTCTCACCGGATCCGGCCTGGATTCAGCGCATCTGTGATCGTCGCTTCGGTGTGGGTGGAGATGGCTTGATTCTTGCCCTGCCAGCCTCAGGCGATGCCGATCTGAGGATGCGGATCTTCAATGCCGATGGATCCGAAGCCGAGATGTGTGGCAACGGCATCCGCTGCCTGGCCCGATTCCTTGCCGATACGGACGGGGAAACTTCTAAGAGCTCATGGAGCGTGGAAACCTCTGCAGGGCTGATTCAGCCCTGCCTGCTTGAAGACGGAAGCATTGAGGTGGATATGGGGCGACCCTTGCTTCAACCGGCCGAGATTCCCAGCACCCTTGAATTCGGTCCCGCAGGTCTGCCCCAGGGGGAGATCTCGATCGGCAGGGCCACTCTTGCGGTTGCCGCCGTGGGGATGGGAAATCCCCACATGGTTGTGCCTGTGGAAGATCTCGATGCGATTCCCTTTGAACAATGGGGACCAACCCTGGAAGACGATCCGGCCTTCCCTGCGCGCACCAATGTTCATTTTCTTCAGGTGCACAATCGTCAGCAGCTTGAGATTCGCGTTTGGGAGCGGGGTTCGGGTCCAACTCTGGCCTGTGGCACCGGTGCCTGCGCAACCCTTGTTGCAGCGGTGCTCCTCGGTCTCTGCGATGACGTGGCAGAGGTGCGACTGCCCGGCGGCTCACTTCAGATCAGCTGGACGGATCGGGATGGTTCGGTGCTGATGACAGGTCCGGCGGAGGCTGTTTTCGATGCGGTGCTCACCCCGGCGTTCACACCTGCTGACTGTCAAGGTCTAGAGCTTGTTCATTTACAGCAAACACAGCCATCACAGCCGCAGATCACGCTGCAGACAGACCTTTCAATCGAGGCGGAATCTGCGCCAGATCTCAATACCGCCTACCAGGAACAAGAGTTCAAGAGCGAGTTTCAAGAGCCAGCGTTCACATCCCACGCCCAAGAGCCAACGTTCACATCCGAGCTCAAAGCAGAACTTCCTGAGCTGTTTTCAGATCAGAGGGACATCACCCTTGAGCGGCAGGAGATTACGGCGCAGTTGGCGGAGCCAAGCACTGATCAAGAACCTTTCAACCCTGAGGCCTCTAAGGCCTCTGAGGCCCAAGAGCCCACAAACGACGCAGAAAAGAAATCCTTGAAGCGGGTCCAGAATTTCCTCTCCGGCACCTCCCTTGATTCCCTGCTGAAGCTGGCCAGCGATTCCCTTGACAAGCGATCCCGAGACCGTAAGTAGGGGCATGACCTCCGCAGCGGCTGAGCTTGACGCCAATGGTTTTTTAACAGGCATCTATCTCGATGCCTCAGCCACCACCCCCCCTAGGCCGGAGGTGATTGAGCGGATCCGACAGGTTCAGCTCACCGCCTGGGGGAATCCATCCAGCCTTCATCAGCAGGGCCTGGCAGCGGCGGAAGTGATGGAGCGCAGCCGCCAGACCATCGCCAGGATCCTGCAGGCGAAATCTGATCAGTTGGTGTTCACCTCCGGTGCCACCGAGTCAATTCATCTGGCCTTACTTGGCATCGCCATGGCCAGACCTGTAGGCCGCCTGGTGATCTCTGCTGTGGAACACCCCGCCGTCAATGCCGTCGCTGAGCAGCTGAGTTGCCAAGGATGGGAGGTGGTGCGCTGGCCCGTGGACGACCACGGCAGGGTGAAACTCAGCCTTATCGACGAGCTGCTGGCAGCACCTACCCAGCTTGTCTCTCTGATCTGGGGTCAGAGTGAAATCGGCACTCTCCAGCCCATCCATGCCATCGGTGCCGCCTGCAGAAGAGAGGGCATCACCTTTCATACGGATGCCACCCAGGTGCTCAGCCAAGGGACGATCAACTGGCGGGAGCTGCCAGTGGATCTGCTCAGTGCCTCAGCCCATAAGTTCCAGGGACCCAGAGGTACTGGCCTGCTGTTGCTGCGGGATCATCTTGTTGATTCGATCCAACCCCTGCAAGGGGGCGGTGGCCAGGAGAGGGGATTGAGGGCAGGTACGGAAGCCGTGGCTCTGATTGCTGGTATGGCTGAAGCCCTGAATCGGCTCAGTCCTGTAACCCCTCTCGACGCCACAACATCCATCCACCCCCAACACATCAAGGCTCAGCGGGATCATCTACTGCACTCACTTAAATCCCTGCAGGGCCTTCGTTTCACTGGTGACCCGATCAATCGTCTTCCCCATCACATCTCCATGCTTGTCAGCACAGCAGCTGGTCTGCCCCTATCCGGGCGTGCCGTTGTGCGGGAACTTTCCCGGCAGGGAGTTTCGGCAAGCAGTGGCAGTGCCTGCCATTCCGGGCAGAGTGCAGACAGTGAGGTGTTGAAGGCTCTCGGGGTTGCCCCCGCCTGGCGACAGAGTGGATTGCGCTTCAGCCTGGGCCCCTGGCTCAGTTCCGACCAGCTCTCCCTGGTTCCGGATTGCCTGCAGCGTGCGCTTGAGGCTGCAGGTGCATCAAGCTGACAAGCTTCTGCCCAATTGAATTCAGCGAAGCCATGGCTCAGAGTCTCCCCGCCGATCTATTTGCAGCTGAAGCCATGGCCCTGGCCGCCGTGCTCTCTGCTCTCAGCAATCAATCAGTGGGACGCTGGTCGGTGACGATGAAATTCGAGGGCCTCAGGCTGATGCCTGTGGCAATCAGGATGACCCAGGCCCTTGGCGAGAACAGTCTTAAGCCGCTGCTGGTCTGGCCTGATGCTGGCGCCGCAGCCCTTGCCCGGCGCGATGCCCCTGAACTTGCTCTAGATATTCGATCGATCAGGGATCAGCTCAACAGTGATCATGCCGATGACAACAATCGTCTACTCCTGGTAGCGGGACCACAGATGAGTGATTACGACGAGTTTGCTGACCTTTGCGAGAAGCATGCCGGCAGTGTGGTGATGTTGAACGGTCGGCTTGAGGATGCTGCGGTTGGCATCGGCAGCGTCGCCAGGGCTCGCCGCCGCGGTTTTATCTCCTCCTGGCAACAGGCCTATTGGCTTGAACCCCTCGCGGGGGGAGCACTGATGCGCGCTTATCCAGAGGAATGGATGTTGTTTCGAGCCGATGCAGATGGTTATCGCTACGCGGCAGGTTTTGAAGAACGGCCGGATGCGGAAGCCATTGATGCCGGCTTTGGCGTTGATCCCGGTTCGCTCGCCCAGCAACTCGGCTCGGTGGAGCGTTTTCTTGATGGACTCAGCAACTGAACACAACGTTGGCTCTTGATCATCAAGGCCGATCTCACTAAGGTTCGAGCCTCAAGCTCTCCCCATGAGATCTCCATCCTGGCTGCCGAAGTTCACTCCCCTCGATGCGATTGCTGCTGCGATTGCTCTGATCGCCTTGGCGGGGGTGGCCTGGACGCCAAAACTCAACAATGCGGTTGCCAGGGCTACGGGGTCACTTGAACCGGTGCAGGTCTCGGTGGATGTGCGCAATCTCGCAGTTGCTGACCCACAGCATCTGATCCGAGCTGCCCTCGCCGAAGGCAAGACCAGCATCGTGATCCGCAATCAACCGGCTGGATCCGTTCGGTTGACGGCCGTTGAGGACCTCACCAGGAAACTTGTGGCGGTTCAGCCTGATGGTTCTGTGGTCAGCGCCACTGACCCCAATCGCATCGATGCAGTTCTGGATGCGCGTTTTGTTCTTGAATCTGATGCAGAAGTGAGCCGCTCGGGTGTGGTGATGGCTGGAACGAAGCTCAAGATCGGCATTCCTGTGGAGCTGGAAGGTCCCACCTATCGCATCAAGGGCACTGTCAGTGGAGTGACCATTCAATGAACCTCGGCAAGCCTTTGATCAGGGCATGGTGTCGCCCCGGACCCCTGGTCTCTGCCCTGGTTGGTTCATCCCTGTGGCTTTCAGTCAGCGCCGCGCCCCTGCAGAGGTCTCTCCCCATCCAGAGGCCCCTGACGCTGCAGAAATCAGTGCTGGATCAAAGGCCTCTGATTCGGCAGAAGCCCCTGAGCCTGAAGAAGTCTCTGCCTTTACTAACGCCACCACCACCGGCAACCAACCTCGGCCTGCCCGCGATTCAGTACGGGCGGATCTGCCCAGAGCTCCAACGCAGTTTGCAACGGGTCATCGGCCCTCAGTCAGGAGCATGGAGCGTCAGTGTCATCGATCCTCGCGGACAGCTGCTCGCTGATATCAATGGTGGTGTAGCGAGAATTCCCGCTTCCAATCAGAAGCTGATCACCACCGCCTATGCCCTCGACAGCCTCGGACCGGATTTCCGTCTGCGCACCCGCTTGATACGGCGTGCAGACGGGGTGCTTGAAATCAGTGGCGAAGGTGATCCAGACCTCAGCCTGGCTGAAATCCAGCGCTTCGCCATGGTGGCCCTGAATCAAGGCGGTTCTCGAAGCGCAACCCTGCCTACAGCACCGATCAAGCTGCTGATCAGGGAGGAACCACGCCAGAACTGGTGGCCCAGCGACTGGCATCCTGCTGATCGTGCCTATGCCTACGGGGCACCGATCACCCGTCTTGCCCTGACCAGCAATGCGCTGAACATGGCGGTGATGAATCCAGTCTCCCGCTTTCAACGTGTTCTGCGTCAGGAACTTCAGAAGCAGGGGGGGAATGCCCAGGTTCAACTGATCAATCACAACAAGCACACCGCCTCTGCCATGGGCGGAGAGCCTGTGGTTCTCCATGAGGAGGATTCGATTGCAATGCACGGTTTGCTCAGCCTCGCCAACACCGAGAGCCATAACTTCACCGCTGAGGTGCTGTTGAGGGAGGCCGCTGATTCATGGGATCTCAGACGTGCTTCCCTGGCGGCCAACCGCTGGATGCAGAAACAGAACCTGCCCAGTGCAGGCCTTCGGATCGCTGATGGCAGTGGCCTCTCACGCAACAACAGGGTGACCAGCAGAACCCTGGCTGCACTGTTATTGCGAATGGGACAGCATCCGCTGGCTGCCTATTACCAGGCTTCAATGGCGATAGCCGGACAACGGGGCACCCTCAGAAATCTCTATCGAGGCACTGGTCTGCAGGGACGCTTCTGGGGCAAAACCGGCACCCTCTCAGGCGTGCGTTCGATCTCAGGGATCCTGCAGACCAAGGATGGTCCCCGCTACATCAGCATGCTTGCCAATGGGGCTGGATCCCCGAACTGGATCATGGGTCAACTGTTGACCTCGACCCAGGCCCTCAGCCCTTGCCCTTCATTGCTTTCTGCCTGGACGCCCCCCGCCGTCCGCGGTTGATCGACTGCCCATCGGCGGAGTGACCCTGATCAAAGGCGGCACGGCTTTCATCGCTGCGGATCGCCTGGATCTTGACGAGTTCCTGTCGGCCGGCGATCACCACCTGACCCATCTCCTTAAGACGCTGCTCAAGCTCACCGAGGGTTTGCTCGGCATAGCGGTTGGCCCCATCCTGAACGGAAGCGGCCTCATGCCGACTTCGTTGAATCAAGGACTCACATTGCTGCTGGGTTTGCTGTCTGAACTGCAGCGCATCGTTATGAAGTCGTTCAGCTTCCGACTGGGCCTCCTTCTGCAGGCGCAGACCCTCCTGACGGAATTGATCAAGCTCCTGCATGGCCTGCTGGCGGTTGCGTTCGTGTTGATCCCCCAGCTGTCGTTTGAGTTCGTTGGCTTCCTGGTCAAGTTGTTGCCGGCGCTGCAGAGACTCCTGTTCAAGTTGCTGGCGACGGGAGGAAAACTGTTGTTCCTGCTTGGCAAGTTTGGCCTGCATCTCCTGCTCAAATTGCGCTGATTGCTGACGGGTCGCCTGCAGCAACTGTTCGCATTGCTGGCGGGTCTGATCGCGCAGTTCGTTGACCTGCCGTTCCGCCTCCTGGCGAATCGAGGCTGTGTTGACCAGCTGATCCCTTTGCTGACGGGCTTGCTGAACAATCTCTTCGGCCTGCTGACGGGCAGTGCTGATGAAATCGTCCCGTTTGCGAATCAACTGATCAGCCTGCTCGATCTGGCCAGGCAGACTTTCGCGAACAGCGTCAAGCACCTCCACGGCATCCTGCTCGTTGACCAGACGACCACCGCTGAAAGGGATGCGGCTGCCTTCCAGGACGATCTCCTCCAGCTGATCCAGCTGCTCGAGAACAGTGATCCGGGCCTCGCTCATGTCATTGATTTGGCATAGGTGAATTAAAGAGCCTGCGCAGGTCCTGTGCCACAACTTCGGGAACCATGTGATCAATTCTGCCGCCGAAGCGGGCAACCTCCTTGACGACAGAACTGCTCAAAAAACTGTGATGGGCTGATGTTGCCATGAACACCGTTTCTAAATCCGAGGCCAGAGAGCGATTGGTGTGTGCAATCTGCAACTCATATTCAAAATCACTCATGGCGCGAAGGCCTCGCAAAATCAGGTCTGCGCCTGTCTGCTCGGCACATCTGACGGTGAGACCGTCAAAGCTGATCACCTCCACCCCCTCAAGGGATGCAGTCGCACGACAGATCTGATCCAGCCGCCGATCCAGGGGAAAGGCAGGTGACTTGCTGGGATTGCGCAGCACGGCAACGATCACTTCACCGAACAAGCCACAGCCACGCTCGATCAGATCGAGATGTCCGAGGGTCAGAGGGTCAAAGCTGCCGGGGTAGAGCGCCCGCATGTGAACTCCAGGATCGGCCGGATCCTATGCATCAAAGCTCTGCCTAGAGTTGAAAACACCAACAAAACCAGCAATGACCATGGATCTTGAAGCCAAGAAGATTCTGCTCCGCAAAATTCCCCATGGTCTGTTCATCTGCGCAACCAGGGAGGACGATGACGTCAACGGGTTTACGGCCAGTTGGGTGACCCAGGGATCGTTCACACCTCCGTTGGTTGTGATGGCGGTGCGAGCAGAAGGCACCAGCCACGGCATGATCCAGAGAACCAAACGTTTTTCTCTGAATGTCTTGAGAGCTGATCAGAAGGATCTTGCGGCTGTCTTCTTCAAGCCTCAGAAGGGCATTGGCGGTCGCTTCGATTCAGCTCCATTCAGCCTTGGTGAGCTTGGCCTGCCTTTACTGACAGATGCCATTGGTGGTGTGGAGTGTGAACTTGTCGGTGAAATCAACCATGGTGATCACACTGTCTTTGTTGGCGAGGTCAAATCAGCTGTGCTGCACAAGGACGCTGACGCGTTGAACCTTGCCACGACAGGCTGGAACTACGGCGGTTGAATTCAGTTTGGTTAACAGCCAGATCGACTCGAATCTGCTGAACAATCCGGAGCGGCTGGAGCAGCGGCTCCGGGAGATACCTGCTGATCCGGGTTGTTATCTGATGCGCGATCGAGAGGATCGTCTTCTCTATGTAGGCAAGTCGAAAAGTCTACGCAGCAGAGTTCGAAGTTACTTTCGTAGCAGCCATGATCTCTCGCCACGGATCAGGTTGATGGTGCGACAGATCTGTGAGATTGAATTCATCGTTACTGATACCGAGGCTGAAGCGCTTGTTCTTGAATCAAACCTGATCAAGAATCATCAGCCCCACTTCAACGTACTGCTGAAGGATGACAAGAAATATCCCTATCTATGCATCACATGGAGCGAGGCCTATCCACGTATCTTCATCACTCGTAAGCGACGATTTCGTAAACCAACAGATCGTTTCTATGGTCCTTATGTTGATGTTGCCCTATTGAGGCGGACGCTCTTTCTTGTTCAACGGGTCTTCCCCCTGCGTCAGCGACCCAGACCGCTCTACGCAGATCGAACCTGCCTGAATCATGCGATTGGTCGATGCCCGGGGGTATGCCAGGAAAAGATCAGTTCCGATGACTATCACCGCATCCTGCGCAAGGTGGCGATGGTTTTTCAGGGGCGCAGTGATGAGCTGACGGAACTTCTTCAACAGCAAATGGCCCGTTATGCAGAACGGCTTGATTTCGAATCTGCGGCCCGTGTTCGTGATCAGTTACACGGCCTTGATCAGCTCACCGCAGACCAGAAAATGAGCATTCCGGATTCATCGGTGAGCCGTGATGTGATCGCCTTGGTCGCCAATGAGCGCCTCGCTGCTGTTCAGTTGTTTCAGATGCGTGCCGGCAAGCTGGTGGGTCGACTTGGGTTCACGGCCGATGCGGCGGGGCTTGATCCAGGTCTGGTGTTGCAACGGGTGATCGAGGAGCACTACAGCCAGGTGGATCCAGTGGAGGTGCCACCGGAGTTGCTTGTGCAACATCCACTGCCCCAGCAGGAGCTGATGGTGGATTGGCTGAGCGAACATCGCAGCCGCAAGGTGCAGATCAGCTGCCCGCAACGCAGCCAGAAAGCTGATTTGATCGAACTGGTTCAACGCAATGCTGAATTTGAGCTGGCCAGAGCCAGAAAGGGAGAGGAACAACAGGCTCTGGCAACCGATGACCTGGCCCAGCTGCTTGAACTCACCACACCACCGCGGCGGATCGAGGGCTATGACATCAGTCATATTCAGGGGAGTGACGCTGTGGCCTCCCAGGTTGTGTTCATTGACGGTTTGCCGGCGAAACAGCATTACCGCAAATACAAAATTCAGAGCAGCAGTATCAAGGCCGGCCACAGTGATGATTTCATGGCCATGTCTGAGATCATGCGGCGTAGATTTCGGCGCTGGGCGATGGTCAAGGCAGAGGGTGCTGATCTGATTGAACTGCGCCGTCGCAGTGGCAGCGCATTACATACCGATGGACTCAATGACTGGCCAGACCTGGTGATGATTGATGGCGGCAAAGGGCAGCTTTCAGCGGTGATGGAAGCACTCAGGGAATTGAATCTTGATGGTGATCTTGTCGTTTGCTCCCTCGCCAAGCAAAGGGAGGAGATCTTCATTCCGGGGCAGAAACAGCCCCTTGAAAGTGAACCAGGCCAGCTCGGAGTGGTGCTGTTGCGCCGCCTGCGGGATGAAGCACATCGATTTGCAGTGAGTTTTCATCGCCAGCAGCGTGGCAAGCGTATGACCCGTTCACGTCTGAGTGACATTCCTGGTCTGGGACCGAAGCGGGTGCGGGAGCTTCTCTCACATTTTCATTCCATCGACGCAATCCAACTTGCCAGCATTGATCAGCTCAGCAAGGCGCCTGGGCTAGGACCAGCTCTGGCCAAAGTGGTGTGGCAATATTTCCACCCCCAGGATGATGATTGAGCTGAAAGTCGATTCCTTTGGCTGAATCTTAGATTTGATTGATAACCGGCAAATTGCTAACCTCAAGTCTCGATCAGGCGACAACTACGCTCCATGCAGAAAAAGCAACTATCACGCAGCCCCGAACTGATGAGTGCCGTGGATACGGCACTGCTTTTGATTGATGTTCAGCAGAAATTAATACCTGTGATTAATCATCGAGACGTGATTGTCTGGAATATCAGAAGGTTGCTGGATGCGGCCAGGATCCTCGATGTAAAGATCCTTTCAACAGAGCAGAATCCCTTGCGCCTTGGTCAAACCATTGATGCATTGGCAGAGCGGATTGATCAGCCCGCTATTGAAAAAATGAATTTCAGTTCCGCAGCATCTGAACTGCTCATTGAACAGCTTCAGGCGAAACACCTTTCTAAAGTGCTCATCTGTGGGATTGAGACCCATGTCTGTGTCCAGCAGACAGCCCTGGATTTAATCACCGCTGGTTTTCAGGTTTTTGTTGCTGTTGATGCCGTTGGCAGCAGGAACGACTCAGACCATGAACACGCCATCTCAAGACTTCGCGCCAGTTCAGTCACCATCACAACAACTGAGGCGGTGATCTTTGAATGGTGTGAGCGGGCAGACAGGCCTGAATTCAAAGCAGTCAGTTCCCTAGTGAAGGAGTCTAAGCCTGTCTCCTGAAGGGGTTATTTTGGCTTCTATTATCTTCAGTTTGGCGATTATTGCGGGGCCGGCTACTGACACCTTCTCAACAAAGTAAACCTGAGGAATGAGGCGATTGTCTTCTTCATTCACCCACTGACATTCTCCTTCACCCAGTCAAAGAAAACAGTCTAAACCGCTTCACGCCATAATCGCCAGCATTTTTTTAGTGACCTTGATTCGGATTGGCCTTGATTATCAGTGGGTTCATTCTCAGTCGTTAACAACGCAATCCTTACCAACGCTCCCTTAACAACGCCGCGACCCAGCTCTGCTCCTCGAGATGCTGCAGAGCATGCTGCAAAGAGGCGCTGCAAAGAAGTGCTGCAAAGAGCGGCTGGGCTGATTTTTATCGAACGATCAGAGCTGGCAGAAAAAGAGCTGATCGCTCTCTATGGTCAAAAGATCATCTAATGCCTCCATGACCTTGCCTCCCGAGGCCTACCTGTGGTTCAAGACACTCCACATCGTTGGCGTGGTGGTGTGGTTTGCAGGTCTGTTCTATCTGGTGAGGCTGTTCATTTATCACGTTGAAGCCAACGAGTTCGAACCCAAGCTGCGTCAGGCTTTCACCAGTCAGTACTGCCTGATGGAACGCCGACTGGCCAACATCATCACGACCCCTGGGATGGTGCTTGCCGTAGTCATGGCAGCAGGCTTGCTGATCACTCAGCCCAGTTGGCTCCAACAGGGATGGATGCAGGCCAAGCTGGGCCTTGTTGCCGCACTGCTCATTTATCACGCCTTCTGTTATCGGTTAATGGGACAGTTGAGCCGGGATGACTGTCAGTGGAGTGGTCGCCAACTGAGGGCTTTGAACGAATTACCCACCTTGATCCTTGTGCTGGTGGTGATGTTGGTGGTGTTCAAGAGTCAGTTCCCCACTGGAGCAGCCACCTGGTTCATGGTTGGTCTGGTGGTGTTCATGGCTGGAACGATTCAGTTTTATGCCCGCTGGCGCCGCCTGCGCCGCGAACAGGCCAACCTCGAGCCAAAGCATGGTCTCTGAGGCCCATCCCCTCAGGGCAATCCTGAACACTGTCGGACCGGATAGTTGCCCCAACACACTCAACTTTCACTGTCATACCCAATGCAGTGACGGCAGCCTTCAACCGATCGCCCTGATCCAGCAGGCCTGTGAACGAGGCCTTGATCATCTTGCGGTCACCGATCATCACAGTGACAGCGCATTCAGGCAGATCTCAGCATGGCTGGATCAACGGCCTGAGAGCAAGACTGAAGCCCCGAGGCTTTGGAGCGGCATGGAGATCAGTTGCCTGCTCAAGGGGTGCCTGGTCCATGTTCTCGCCCTTGGATTTGAGTGCGGTCATCGCGCCCTGCAGCCCTATAACCATGGTGAGGCTCCCCGTGGTGAGGCCTTACGGGCGGAAACTGTCAAAAAGGCCATTCATGAGGCTGGAGGCCTGGCCGTTCTCGCCCATCCAGCCCGATACAGGCTTGGCCATGCTGAGCTGATCGATGCCGCTGCAGAGCTCGGCTTCGATGGTGGTGAAGCCTGGTATGACTACGACATGCAGCCAGCCTGGAAGCCGTCAGCCTTCATCTGTGAAAGCATCGATCGTCAGCTGACCAATCTTGGCCTTTTGCGTACGTGTGGCACAGATAGTCATGGAAATGACCTTGGTGGCCGCTAAGTTCAGAGAATCACAGGATCACCTGGCATGGGCTTCTTCGATCGTCTGCGCAAATCACGCTCTGATTCGGCCACCAACGCCGTGAATGAGAAGCCTGCCGCGCCAAAAAAGAAAAAGGACGACAACTCCTATTTCCTTGATGCGGACGCCTCAACCTCTTTCGGTGATCTCGACTACATGCGGGAAAGCAAGCCGATACGTCATACCTTCCCAGGCACCGCTGATAACCCTGGCAACAAGGAGAGCGTGATCATTGTTGATGCCAAGGATTCCAAGATCGATATTAAATCTGAGGGCCTCGGTGATCCCGGCTCCGATCAGGGAACAGTCAGGGTGGGTTCCGGCGTGCCGAAGGCCGTGAAAAAGACCTTCGCACAGTCACTGTCCCGGGACGATTTCGATCAGCGTCGCAGAGGTGAAGGTGCTTCCTTTGGCGTCAACTCACTCAGAGCTGCCAATTCAGGACCCCGCCGGGAACGCAAGGCAGAACTCAAGAATGAAGATGAGCAAACCTCTAAACCCCAGTCTGCCTGGAACACCAAGCCTGGCTCCATTGATCCATTCAGGGCCATGGTGCGGCAGCTCAATAACTGATTGATCCCTTCTCGATCATTGCTTCTGTCTCGACCACCAGGGATCTGAGCTTGCTGATCTGAGAGGGTTCGGCCCCCTTCCATAGCCCTCTGTTCGAGGCTTCAAGCAAACGTTCTGCCATATCCCTGAGAACCCAGGGGTTGTGCTCATGGATGAAGGCCACGATGTCTTCATCCATGAGCCACTGATCACAGAGAGCTCCATAACACCAGTCAGGAATTCGATCTGTTGCCGCGTCATAGGCAAACAGATAATCCAGGCTGGCCGCCATCTCAAAGGCGCCCTTGTAGCCGTGCTGTTTCATGCCATTCAGCCAGCGGGGGTTCAGCAACCTTGAACGCATCACCTTGTCGATCTCCTTCTCGAGTCGATGCAGGCGAGGACGTTCCCGGCGTGAATGATCCCCGAACCAGAGATCTGGTCTGCGGCCTGAAACGGTTTCTACGGCAGCGGCCAGGCCTCCATGGAATTGGTAGTAATCATCGGAATCGAGCAGATCGTGTTCACGATTGTCCTGGTTGTGGAGAACAACCTGCACCCGGGCAAGACTGCGCTCAAGCCCCTCTCTGTCTTGTGTCGGCTCTTCAGAGCCGTCATAGCGCCACTGACTCCATGCCAGGAAGGCCTGGCCAAGATCGGAACGGTCCTCCCAGTTTCCGGAATCAATCAAGGCCTGAAGACCCGCTCCATAGGCACCGGGTGCCGATCCGTAGATCCGCCCCTGGGGGCCTTCGCAGCGGGTGGTCTCCGCCAGGGGGTTCAGCTCCGAGGGTTCGTCGAGAGCGGCCACCAGCTGTTGGGCTTGATTCACCCAACCGACAAGCTGAGGGAAGGCATCCCTGAACAGACCTGAAATTCTCAGGGTCACGTCAACCCTCGCTCTGCAGAGAAGATCCAGGGGGATCACCTCCAGATCGATCATCCTGCGGGTCGGACCGTCCCATATGGGACGGACACCGATCAGGGCGAACAGCTGGGCGATGTCTTCCCCACCATTGCGCATCGTTGCCGTGCCCCAGACAGAAAGTGCCAGATGGGTCATCGCTTCCCCCTGCTCGAGTAGATGAAGATCCAGCAACAGTTCCGCACTGCGGCGACCCAGATCCCAGGCGGCCTCGGTCGGCAGCCCCCTGAGATCGATGGAATAGAAATTGCGACCGGTCGGCAAGACCTCCGGTCTGCCACGGGTGGGTGCCCCTGATGGTCCACTGGCCAGACGGCCCCCTTCAACGCCGTTGAGCAGGGACTGCTGCTCCTGTTCCCCGCAGGATCGCAGCCGCAACCAGAGATCCCGACGCAGGTAGACGAGCAGGGGGTCCTCAGGACAGGTGTGCAGCCACTGCCTGAGTTGCTGACAGAGCTCAACGCCATCGGCTTGCAGCTCAGCTTCTGGGTAAAGCAGAAGCCTGAGCATTGCCATGGCCTGATCCTCCAGCCAGGGGATGGCATCACCAACCCGGCGTGGGTTATGGACGCCAAGATCGATGAGTTTGGCTTGATCAGCGATCTCAAGACTGTCGCCCTCCTCCTCTCTCCAGGGATCCAGGCTCAGACCGAGACGGATGGCGATCGCCTGGGTGAGGCCCTGATGCTGGGGTGAGGGTGAACGGGCCAGTGCCGCCATCAATTCAAGTTCAGCCTCTGGGGATGGACGTTGACCAAGGCGATGCAGGCCGGTGCGGATCTGTGATTCCTTGAGTTCACACAGATAGGTTTCAGCCCGGTCAAAACAATCCACCAGGGCCTTCTGGCTGCTGCTGCCGTCCCCTGGATTGGGGGGCAGGTCTGGCCAGTTGAGTTCCTCAAGCTGGCGGATCAACTGGGTTTCAAGACGGTCGGTGCGCTCAGCTCCCAGCTGGGAGGCTTCGACATACTCATCCATCAACGCCTCAAGCTTCAGCAGAGGGCCGTGCAGCCCGGCTCGACCAAGGGGTGGCGTGAGATGGTCAAGGATCACGGCGTGGCCCCTGCGTTTCGCCTGGGACCCCTCTCCAGGATCGTTGACAATGAACGGATAGAGATGGGGAACCGGCCCGAGGGCCAGCTGGGGCCCACAGTCGGCACTGAGACCCACGCCCTTGCCAGGCAACCATTCGGCACTGCCGTGCTTGCCAACGTGAATCAGCAGTTGCGTGCCATGCACCAATCGCATCCAGAGGTACTGGGCGAGATAGCGATGGGGGGGCGGCAGGTCTGGGGAATGCAGATCACTGAGCTGATCGGCGTCATAACTTCGACTCGGTTGAATCAGCACCACGATCCGCCCCAGGCTGATGCCATGAATGGGGAAGCCATCGGCTTCAAGATCGATCGCCTGATCCGGGGAACCCCAGCGCTGCTCTATCAGGGCTCGGGCTTCATCGCCAACACTGCTCCACCAGGTCTGATAGAGCTCAAGGGGAAGATGGTCAAGGGGAGGGCGTGTCTGACTTTCCGGGTCATTGGTTCTGGAGCTGAGCAGGCGGCCCATCAGAGCCTTGCCACCCTGGGGAAGCGGTTCCGTGCCGAGGTCATGGCCACTGCTCTGAAGCCAAGCCAGGATCGAGGCCGTGCTGGTGGGGGTATCGAGGCCAACGCCATTGGCAATCCGACCATCACGACAGGGATAGTTGGCGAGCACCAGGCCGACGCACCGTTGCCTGGGTGCTGTCTGACGAAGGTCGATCCAGGCCCTGACATGGTCTACAACCCAGGCGAGCCCTTCTGGGTCTGACTTGAGACCCTGCACTGCTGTGGCAAGACTCGAATTGGCTTCACGAACCTCACGGAAGGCGCAGGGACGCGTTGTGATCCGACCATCAAGCTCAGGCAGCACCACCTGCAGGGAGAGATCAAGGGGATCAAGTCCGCGGCTGCTGGCAAGCCATTGATCCCTTGACTTGCCACAGCTGAGCACCTGCAGTACAGGCACATTCAGTTCATCCCAGAGGGGCGCGCCAAGGCCGGCCTCATCAAACTGAACGGAAGCGAAGGAGGTTGTGGTCAACACCGCTGCCACCTTCTCCCTTGCCAGTTGATGTTTCACCGCCTGCTGAACCAGGGGATCCCTCAGGCTGCTGACCCAGAGCGCCCTTGGGCAGAGGCCCTTGGCGCGCAGGCTGCGGTTGAGACTTGCGGGGAAAGCCAGATCGCCGGCGCGGGCAAGGGCGCGATAGAGAATTACGCCAACCTTCTCGCCTGGATCCTGACGCCAGTCCCAGGGTGATGGATCAGCCATGGCTTCAACAGTGATCAGCCCTGGGTCAACCTCCCTGCCATCGAGAAGGTCAGCAACAACGCGCAGCAGGGCCGCCATGTTGTTGGGTCCCCCTTCCCTCAGCAGGGCAGCAAGGCGCTCTGCCAGCTCCAGCGTGCAACTGCCAAGGCCATGAAGATCTGCGTTCTGATCCTCTGTTCCTGCCAGAACAAGTAGTTGACGATCCCCTAAGCGGCTCTGCCAGAGCTGCAATTGCTCGAGTCCGTAACTCCAGTGCCCCCGCCCTCCGAGCAGACGAACGATGATCAGCTCAGCATTTTCCGCGGTTGACGCCAGGTAATGATCAACCTGGGCGGGATGTTCGAGGGCTGCAAGGGGCAGGGCACGGATCTCGTTGTGCCAGATCTGTTGATCGTCCAGCTCGAGGACTGAGGCAAGGGTGGAGATGTCTGTGATCGCACTGCTGAGCAGCAGGACAGGCGCCGGGGGCTGTTCCACCAACGCCACATCTTCAGCTGGAGTCGCCCCTGGCAGGCTGGCAAGTCGATGCATCTATCCATTCTTGTGCCGTGAGCTCTAGCTGCAGGACCCGGCGGTGAGAAGATTTGGCCAGGATGGCCGCACCAGAGATGCATCATTTTCTTCCCTATGCCTGGTTTGAGGGCAAATGCGTTCCCTTTGATCAGGCGAAGATCTCAGTTGCGACCCACGCTCTGCACTACGGAACCGGTGCATTCGGTGGCATGCGGGCAATCCCTGATCCAAGGAATCAAGACCAGCTGCTGCTGTTCAGAGCCGATCGACATGCCCGTCGTCTCAGTCAGAGCGCAAAGCTGTTGCTAGCCGAGCTGACTGAAGCTCAGGTGATGGAAGCGCTCACGGCGATGCTGCGGGCCAATCGGCCGACCAAGCCCATCTATCTCAGGCCCTTTTTCTACACAAGTGATCTCGGCATCGCTCCACGCCTCCACAACATTGAGAGCGATTTTTTGATCTATGGCCTTGAACTGGGTGACTACCTCTCACCGGAGGGAGTCAGTTGTCGGATGAGCAGCTGGACGCGGCAGGAGGATCGATCACTGCCTCTACGGGGCAAGATCAGTGGTGCCTACATCACAAGCTCACTGGCCAAGACGGAGGCCGTTCTGAGTGGATTCGACGAAGCTCTGCTGCTCAACAGCAGGGGGAAGGTCAGTGAAGCCAGTGGAATGAATCTATTTATCGTCAGAGATGGACAACTGATCACACCAGGGGTTGATCAGGACATCCTCGAAGGGATCACCCGTGCCAGTGTGATTGAGCTGGCAAAATCGATGAATATTTCAGTAATCGAACGACCGGTGGATAAGACGGAATTATTCATCGCGGACGAAGTCTTTCTTACTGGTACAGCTGCGAAGATCACCCCAATCAGACAACTGGAGTCAACCCATCTCAGTTCAGAACGGCCAGTGATGAATGCTCTGCGCGAAAAATTGACGGCGATCACCGAAGGAAGGGATCCCGATTACGACCACTGGACCACACGCATAGAACTGACTGAGTGACGAGGACGACTGAATCAGTGGGTGACTCACTGATGCTTAATCCTGCAGCAGTGGTTCGTCAATCAGCTGCTGGCCTTTAGGATTCGCGCTTTGTAGCGCGGAAAACCCGATGAAGGCCGGAGTGGAGAGCAGCCCTATCCAATCGGCCTTTCTGGCCCGACTTCACTCCAGTGACCGTCCGGTGATTGTCTTTGACGGGGCCACGGGAACATCCCTGCAGCAGCTTGACCTCACTGCTGATGATTTCGGTGGTGCTGACCTCGAGGGCTGCAACGAAAATCTGGTCAAGACACGTCCTGATGCCGTTCAGGCCGTTCACCGTCTTTTTCTTGAGGCGGGTTGCGATGTGATCGAAACAGATACCTTCGGCGCCGCCTCGATCGTGTTGTGTGAATACGGGCTTGAGTCGGAGGCCTTCGAGCTCAATCAACGGGCCGCGGAATTGGCCAAGGCTGTAGCGCGGGACTACAGCAGCGAATCCAAGCCTCGCTTTGTGGCTGGATCGATGGGGCCAACAACAAAGCTGCCGACCCTCGGCCACATCGATTTCGAAACGATGCAGGCCTCCTTTCAAGAGCAGGCCGAGGGTCTGCTGGCCGGTGATGTTGATCTGTTCATCGTTGAAACCTGTCAGGACGTGTTGCAGATCAAAGCGGCACTGCGGGGTATCGAAGCCGCCTTCAGCAAGGCGGGTGAACGGCGGCCCCTGATGGTCTCAGTGACGATGGAAACCACTGGAACGATGCTGGTGGGATCTGATATCGCCGCAGTTGTGGCGATTCTTGAACCCTTCCCGATCGACATCCTCGGCCTGAACTGCGCCACGGGCCCGGAGCAGATGAAGGAGCACATCCGCTATCTCTCAGAACATTCACCGTTCACGGTCAGCTGCATCCCCAATGCCGGACTGCCGGAAAACGTTGGCGGCGTTGCCCATTACCGGCTTCAACCGATTGAATTGAAGATGCAGTTGATGCACTTCGTTGAAGACCTCGGCGTTCAGGTGATCGGTGGATGCTGCGGCACCTCCCCTGATCACATCGCGGCATTGGCTGAATTATCGAGTGAGTTGAAACCTGCTGAGCGCCAGATCCGCAGAACATTGAATAACAGGGATCGGCTGGGGTATGAGCCCGCAGCAGCATCAATCTATGGAACAACTCCCTATTACCAGGAGAATTCCTTCCTGATCATTGGCGAACGACTGAATGCCAGTGGCTCAAGAAAAGTACGTGAACTTCTTAATGAAGAGGACTGGGATGGTCTTGTGTCTGTCGCCAGGGGGCAAGTCAAAGAAAATGCCCATATTCTCGATGTGAATGTTGATTATGTAGGCCGCGATGGCGAAAGAGATATGCATGAACTGGTGAGCCGTTTGGTCACCAATGTGAATTTGCCATTAATGCTTGATTCGACGGAATGGCAGAAGATGGAATCCGGCCTCAAAGTGGCCGGCGGGAAATGTATTCTTAATTCAACAAATTATGAGGACGGGGATAATCGTTTCCAGCAGGTTCTGAAGCTGGCCCGAGATTACGGCGCAGCAGTTGTAATCGGCTTGATTGATGAGGAAGGCATGGCGAGAACGGCTGAGAAGAAGGTTGCGATTGCCAAACGCGCCTACCGTGACGCCATTGAATTTGGTATTCCTGCCCATGAAATATTCTACGACCCCTTAGCCCTGCCGATCTCTACCGGTATCGAGGAGGATCGCAGAAATGGGCTGGAAACGATTGAGGCGATTCGTCAGATAAGAGAAGAACTTCCTGAAGTGCATGTTCTACTTGGTGTATCAAATGTAAGTTTTGGATTGTCTCCAGCTGCCAGGATCACACTGAATTCCGTCTTCCTTCATGATTGTTGTGAGGCTGGTATGGATGCCGCGATTGTGTCGCCGGCAAAAATACTTCCTCTGATCAAAGTCAGCGAAGAGCATCAGAAGATCTGTCGCGACTTGATTTACGACAAACGTGGATTTGAAGGCAAAGTCTGTACCTATGATCCACTAACGACTCTCACCAGTGCCTTTGAGGGTGTGAGCACAAAGGAGGCAAGGGCATCCGGCCCCTCCCTCGCCGATCTGCCGGTTGAAGAAAGACTCAAACAACACATCATTGATGGTGAGCGCATCGGTCTCGATGAGACGCTTACCGAAGGCCTCAAACACTATGAGCCACTTGAAATAGTCAATACATTTCTCTTGGATGGCATGAAGGTCGTTGGTGAACTTTTTGGCGAAGGCAAGATGCAACTTCCCTTCGTCCTGCAATCTGCAGAAACGATGAAATCAGCCGTGGCTTTCCTTGAGCCACACATGGAAAGCACGGAAGGCAAGCGAGCTGCAAAAGCAAAATTTTTGATCGCAACAGTAAAGGGTGATGTGCATGATATCGGCAAGAATCTGGTTGATATTATTCTCACAAATAATGGCTATGATGTCATCAACCTCGGCATCAAGCAAGAGGTTGGGGCAATCATTGAAGCGCAAAAGGAGCACCAGGCTGATTGCATCGCCATGAGCGGCCTTCTTGTCAAGTCAACCGCATTCATGAAAGATAACCTTCAGGCATTCAATGATTCACAGATCAATGTTCCTGTGATCCTTGGCGGCGCCGCACTTACGCCACGATTTGTCAACAAGGATTGCAGTGAGGTTTACAACGGCAAGGTCATTTACGGACGTGATGCATTCACGGATCTGCGCTTTATGGACGCCTTCGTAGCCGCAAGGAATGAAGGTCGCTGGGATAATCAGCAGGGATTTCTTGATGGAACACCGGAGGGCTTGTCCATAGGTGGGCACAGCCCTGATCAACAAGGCTTGAAGGATGATTCAAAGATTGATAAGGCGATTGAAAAAGCACCCCAACAGAAGGTTCTCAACACTGAGCGTTCGCAGGCAGTGATCGAAGAGCCAGCAATTAAGCCTCCATTCCTCGGCAGCAAGATTCTCAACAAGGATCAGATCGACCTTGATGAGCTGCTTGGTTACCTGGATCGGCAGGCTCTGTTTGCAGGCCAGTGGCAGATGCGCAGAGCCAGAAAGCAACCACGGGAAGAGTACGAGCTGTTGATTCAGGAGAAGGCCGAACCGGTACTAGAGGATTTGATCAACAAAGTTAAACGGGAAAAACTCCTGCAGCCCGCAGTCGCCTACGGCTATTTCCCCTGTGGTCGTGATCAAAATTCTCTAGTGGTTTTTGATGATCAGGCTAAGAACATCCTTGGGCGATTCGATCTGCCAAGGCAGCGTGGAGGCAAGGGTTACTGCATTGCTGATTTCTATCAAGATCTCGACAAGGGCCGACCCGTCGATGTGATTCCGATGCAGGCCGTGACCATGGGTGAACAGGCAACCGAATTCAGTCAGAAGCTGTTTAAGGCAGATGCCTATTCCGACTATCTCTATTTCCATGGTTTCGCTGTGCAGATGGCGGAGGCACTGGCTGAATGGACACACGCCAGGATCAGATCTGAGTGCGGTTTCTCCGCAGAGGAACCGGAGCAGCTCCGTGATGTGCTTGCCCAGCGTTATCGCGGCTGCCGCTTCTCCTTTGGATACCCAGCCTGTCCGAATGTGGCCGATTCAAGGCAGCAGCTCGAGATGCTGAATGCGGAGAGGATTGGCCTGAGCATGGATTCCTCAGATCAACTTCATCCGGAACAGAGCACCACAGCCCTGATCGCGATGCACAGCAAAGCCCTGTATTTCAGCGCCTGATCGGCCTGAGGATTGAGAGAGCTGGCTCAACTCAAAGCCCACCGTTCAGTCCTTGCAGAGGGTTTCCATGGTCTCGATCACTTCCTGTTGAAAGCCGTCGAGTGCATCAGAATCACTGAGATCAACACCCTCACCGGCTGCGTTCTGGGTGAGTTCCTGGAAATGGAAGGCCCCTTCCCCATTGGCCAGGAACTCAATGGCAGAGGATTCCCCGCTCTCGCGAAAAGCATCGCAGAGGGCAAGAAATGCTGCGTCTTCGGTGAACTCCCAATCCATTGAGGAGGCATAACTCTCTGACGTTTAACTCCTTCCCCCCGGCATCCGTCAACCTCCTGGCCAAAAAATGTGCCACTCCTTCGGCAGACTCCCCTGGATCAAGCCCCTGGCAAGGAGGCCTAAGCCCAGTGATGAAGCCAGTCTTCAAGGATCCTGACGAGATATTGTTCGTTTCCTCTTATTTCTGATTCGAGTCAGTTTCCGTAACGCACAGGCACTGATGCAGGTGCCTCGATCAGGACGCACAGATCAGCAAGGTTCAGCGTGTTTTTGAGTGGCGCTTCTGCGTGGAATTTTGAAACGCCCACACAGCAGTTGAGTGATTGCTTCTGGCTTTGCCAGCAGCGAGTGGCTTTGCCAGCAGCCGTGAATGGATGGAGCCCCAGATCACGTTCTGAAGGTTCAGCAGGTGGGGGGAGTTGCTTGCAGGCACCAAATCCCATCTGAACAGTTCAAGGACAGATCCAGCCTCTGGAGGGGTTGTTTACAGCGCTCTGTGTGGCTGGCACCTATCAAGGGGCAGAAAGCCCCATCTGCAAAAACCTTATCTGCGCAAAACGTCAACAGGCCTGGACTGAAGGATTTTCGTGGCCTGGATCGAGCAAAGGCTGATCAGCCCGTTGATTCAGAATTCTGTTGATCAGCACTGGAGTGCGTCAACTGGCCCCAATTGTTCAGATTCAGGCCTTCAGCCAAAGCCGCCAGTCCGGGAATGGAGCCACTGTCGTCTGGTGTGAAAAAGCACCAACCACAACTGCCTGCCAGGGCCTTGCCAGGCAGTTGCGTCAATCGGAAACGGCCTACCTCTGGAAGGAGGCTGGCGAACTGCAGATCCGTTGGTTTACGCCCCAGTGCGAGGTGGCACTCTGTGGACACGCCACGCTTGCTGCCGTAATCGCTCTCGGGCAGTGGAATCTCCTTGAGGCTGAGCGACAGGTGATTCTGCAGAGCTGCAGCGGCCCCCTGCCTGTGGCCTGGGCAAACAGTCCAAGTCTTGGCCTGGTCGGCAGGATTGAGCTGCCGAAGGGACGCCTCAACAATCGATCAGCAGAACTTGCAGACAGTGAACATGCAGAGCTTGAGCTCTGGCTGGGCCACTCGATCGAGAGGCTCTGGGGAAGCTCCCTGGGCTATCGCGTTGCCCTCTCAGACACCGTTGATGATCTCGGTGCCTTAAGAGTTGATGCCGGAACGCTTCCAGAAACCTGCAGACAGGGCTTGGTTCTGATGCAAGGCGCGAGTGGTGAGGGATTCTGCGTGGCTGGAACCGAGGCTGATTATCAGCTGCGTTTTTTTGCGCCTGGGCTTGGTATTGACGAAGATCCTGTCACCGGTTCGGCCCACGCTCTGGTGGCGGACTACTGGATGGCAAAACTTCAACGGGACTGGGTTGTCGGTTGGCAGCCATCTCAATCCTGTGGGGGAATGCGCTGTGAACGCTGCGATTCAGCCATGATTCGCCTGATCGGGTCTGGGTCGGTTCTGTGGCGCGGCGAGCTGGAGGGCTTCTGAATATCGCTGCTGCTGCTTTTGTCGGCGGAGTGTTGATCCATGGGGCATACGCCTGGCTGATCCGTTCGGAGTCCATCGATCAGGACCCTGGGAACGCCCTGTTGATTGAAGCCATGCTTGAGGGAAGTGACACCGCAACCGATAAATCGGCATCAGAGCCAACCTCCCATCCACAAAGGGATCGCAATCAACAACCAAGGCAAAGAACATCTGCATCGCCGAAGCTGCCACCACCTGGCACGCCCCTGTCCCTGTCCATCCGGGTGGCTCTTCTCTCTCAGCGTCCGCCAACAAGCCTGCGGCTCCAGGGACCTGCCAGCTGCCATAACGACTCATTCAGCCAGCTGAGTCAAGATCAGCTCAATGCTCTATTGCGCAAACCTGAAAAGGTTCAGATCCACTGCAGAACAGGGATCAATGGCCGCATTCTTCTGAATGATCGCGCCTATGAGCAGGAGATTCACATTCTCAATCGTGGCGATGGATTGCTGGCTGTGAACCAACTTGATCTTGAGCGCTATGTGGCATCGGTGGTGGGGGCTGAGATGCCAAGCCACTGGCATCATGAAGCCCTTAAAGCCCAGGCTGTGGCAGCACGCTCCTATGCACTGGCCCATATCGCCAGGCCTGCAGATCCTGATTTTGATCTCGGTGACACAACCCGTTGGCAGGCCTACGGCGGCCTTTCAACCCAGACAACCACCACCCGGGCTGCCAGCGAGGCCACCCAGGGAATCGTGCTCAGCTACAAGGGTGGGATCGTTGAAAGTCTTTATGCCGCAACAGCTTCAATCAGTTATGAGGCCCATCGTCATCTTGGTGCCAGCATGAGCCAGCATGGAGCCCAGTCTCTGGCGAATCAGGGCCTCAAATTCAACGAAATCCTCGGCTCTTACTACGTCGGAGCAGCCCTTGCCCGTTTGCAGAGCCGTGACAACTGAGCACTACTGGTCAGAAGCACTCGAACGCAGCAGGACTGCTCTCGAAAGTGGTGCACTCGTGCCCTTATCCACTGCGGTTCTGCAGATCTCCACCGTCACCCAGTGGCCATTTGAACTTCGTCAGCTGTGTGGGCTGCCACCTCGTCACCTCAGACCTGAAGGCCCCAAACCGAATCCATTCCAGCCCTGGGACCAACGACTTGAAGTGGGATCGATCGGCGATGATCACATCCTGATTCTGAACAAATATCCTGTTCAGGAAGGCCACATGCTGCTGATCACACGGAAGTGGGCCGCGCAGGATGGCTGGTTGGAACTGGCTGACTGGGCAGCCCTGGCCAGGGTCGATCGTGATACCAGCGGCCTCTGGTTCTACAACAGCGGACCAGCTGCCGGAGCAAGTCAGCCCCATCGGCACATGCAGTTGCTGCCTCGTCATCCCCAGGCGACGATCTGTCCACGCATGGACTGGTTCAAGCAACGCCTTGATGATTCGGGAACTGCATCGAGGAACTTGCTCGAACGCAGTTGCGCGGTGAAAGCGAGATCAGCGTCAGGTGAACGCCCCGATCAGCAGGCTCTGCTGGAGGATTACCTGGAGCTGGCTGATCGACTCAACCTCGGCGATCCATTGCGTGATCAACGCCCCCTCGATGCCTACAACATGTTGTTAACCAGGCATTGGATGGCTCTGATTCGACGCAGACGTGAAGGAACGTTGGGTTTCAGCATCAATGGTCTTGGTTTTGCCGGCTATTTGTTGTCAACCAGGAACTCTGATCTGGACTGGCTTACGGCCCATGGTCCGGAGGCTCTGCTTGAGGAGGTGGTCTGAGTGATTCCGTGATTTCACGGTTGCCAAAACTGCTCGAAACATGAATCGCTGGAAATGCCCAACTGAGACAACGACTTGCTCAGACGACATTTCCAAAACCCATGAATCAAAAACTGCAACTGCGGAATCAACTGACACTGCGCAATCAAAGGATCGAAGCCCATCTGCATCTGGTCCGCCCTCTGGCGATTCACTATGCAATCAGAACAGGCCATGATCGTGATGACCTGATCCAGGCCGGATGTCTGGGGTTGATCAGAGCAGCCCAGAGATTTGATCCAGGCGCTCAGGTTCCCTTCAATGCCTATGCGAGGCCACACATCCGTGGTGCCATTCTCCACTATCTGCGGGACAGCGTTGGCCTGATTCGCCTGCCAAGACGAGTGGAGGAAAGGGCACAGGCTCTGCTGAAGCAAGAAGCCCACGGGTCCATTGCCGGGCTTGGCCCTGCCTGCAACGAAGATGATCGCCTGGCTAAAGAGAGTTACGCACAGAAAAATCTCTGGCAACCCCTTGATGAGCAAGTGATCCCTGCCCCAAACACACAGTGGAATGCCTTGATCAACGGAGAAAAGGCTGGCAGGGTCAACCGGGCTCTCCTGAAGTTGATGCCAGCGGAACGCCAGGCGATCGAACAGGTGGTGTTTCGTGGCGAAAGCCTTCGCTGTGCAGCGGCAAGGCTTGGAGTCAGTGCGATGACCGTTCAGAGACGGCTGAAGCGTGGTCTGACACAGCTTTCAAAGATCTGTAAGGATCTTGACCCCGGCAGAGGCTGAGGGCTCAGGCGAGAGGCGGTTGGTCCCTTTGGATCTGTTCATCGAGCGTGGACATGGCGGCCGTGACCGCGGCCAGCTGACGCTCAAGGCGATCACGCCAGAAACGAAGCATCTCAAGCTTCCTCTGTTGATAGTGGCTGCGCCTTGAAGACACGTCTGCAGAGGGCGGGCAGTAGAACGGCGGGAACATGGCAGAAAGTCGGCTTAACCAATATTGGCGAAATGTCAGGTTGACCGCGTTTCTGCCCACAGATGTTCTTAAGAGAACTTGGCTGTTCTAAGCCAATTGATTAGGTTTGAATGAAGCGCATTGGCGCCAGGATCAAAGCCCAGGCAACCCCCACCCTGTCTCACGTTGACGCAACGAGTCTCACTGCTGGTCTTGCTTGGTGTCTCAGCGCTGATGACTGAGACCGTTCAGTTGCGGCCTGCATGGTGCTACGTAGCCTTGATGGCAGGCCAGCAGGCAAGGCCATTAAAAGGACGCTTCAATAACATTCCTGTTCTACATTCCAATCAACCTGAGATTGTTGGTGGCCCAGGAATTCTTGTTAATTCAGCACCGGGATCTGCGATAGCGACTGAAACAAATCGCCCATTAAAGAATGCCTCATTTACGTTCAATGGTGAATTTGGTGTTCACGTTCATCACAAATACTATCCAAAAGATACATCGAAACTGGGCGGCACTCGTGCTCGCGGCCTTCTCACTGTAGCCACAATTGCTATCAATCCAGGTGGAAAACCAGTCACCCTCACATTCGAGAAAGGTTCCGTTAAAAACAGTTTTGAGGCCCCCTATCACCCCAACCATCTGATGGGTGTGAAGCCTTTGGGGCCTCGCCCCTGGAACACAGGGCCAGGCGATGCAACATCAGTGCAAATGCTACGCAGCCAACTTGATCGAAAGCTCACTGAAATGATTGTCATCCCACCGGGCGGACGAAAAGTGATCTTCAGCACGATGCTGCCTGCCCGTGGAATAGCCAATGGTCTGCTCAAGGGCAAAAGTGATGGACCATTCCAGATGGCTGTTGTTGCAGCAGAAGAAACAAATCGCAATCGTGATCTTATTGCTGTACTTGATTCAGGTCGTTTAGCTCCTGGGCGTATCTATCTAAAAAGAATACGAGAAATAGAAAGTGGAAGGGTTTTCTCAAGGGTTGCCGGTGTAGCCCTGGGTGATCGTTATCAGGCATCAATTCGCCATGATCTTCAACAAGGGGCATTACATGTACCCCTGACAAGTACACACAAACACAACTTCGGGACAAGGGAAGTTCAGGTCAACCCACTAACGACACGCATGATTGATTCTGCAGTCAACAATGTGGGGACCTATGGGGTTCGATTTGACGTCACCATGCATCTGCACGGATCAGGCCCCCATCAACTGGTGATGAGTCATCCAGTTGTGTCAGGAAAAAAACGCTTCACAGCCTTTCGCGGTTCCATTGGCATCGAGAGCCACGAAGGATACAAAGAGGTTCATGTAGGTTTGCGTTCCGGCGAAAGCCTTCCCCTCTCAGATCTGACCCTGAAGGCCGGTATTGTCAACCCAGTCAAGGTCAGCCTTGTTTATCCAGCCGACGCAACTCCAGGCCACCTACTCAGTGTGGTGCCGGTGCAGCAGATGGCTGTTTTGAAGAAACGTCAGCAGATGATCGAGCAGGCGCGTCTCGCTGAACTCAAGCGCAAGAAGCGCAATGTCAATCCAGCGGCACCTCCGCCGACGATCAAAACAGCAAATAAGCCAGCAACAGAAGCCATCGATAAGGCAGTGATCAGAACAGGTGCCTCAAGACCCCTGGGAAAACGAACGAATCCCCTACTACCAGCGCACCGACGACCTATCGCACCTCCGCCGCCTCCTGCTTTCGTCTCCCCTGCTGGGGGCATAACACCGATGACCCCTGCTGTGATCCTTCCCCCCAGAATCAACAGCTCCCTTGAACAGCGCTATCGCGAAGCCATCAAGGCGCAACAGGAGTGGTTAGATCGCTTCAAGGGCAGATAGGCTCTGCGGAGTTGATGGATTGCTGCAGTGACTGCGCCTGAGGAACAAGGGCGACGCAGAATCA
>PVBE012396444.1_pt1 | contig 27824 bp, 26 predicted proteins | sample 1631181 | NCBI WGS metagenome assembly PVBE01 (sample SAMN08397723, study PRJNA350692) | Marine metagenome, whole genome shotgun sequencing project. | isolation source: water | place: Pacific Ocean | collected 2012-04
AATTAAAAATATAGAAAGTCAATAGAATATGGTTGTTCAAATGACAAATAGGACTGGCTAGTTGGTTAGCTAGGAAAGACCCGGCGCGCCGTAAACGTAATAAAGCAAGGCGCCACCGAGCAAAAAGCGATAGACGACAAATGGCGTAAAGCTCGCCCGTCTAAGCCAGACCATCAGCAGACTGATGGCAACAAGGGCAAAAAGAAAGGCCAGCCCGCCGACCGTAAGAACCACACCATTCAACACGGGGTCGCTCGTTTGATAGAGTTCAAGACCCTTGAGAGTACCGGCGCCGACAATGGCCGGAATGGACAACAGCAGGGAAAAACGCGCCGCATCCTGGCGCTCAACGCCCAGAAAGCGCGCCGCTGTCATGGTGACGCCGGCTCGGCTGGTGCCCGGTATCAGCGCAAAAACCTGAAATATGCCAACCATAATAGCGCCGGCAAAAGATATGTGTTCGATGTTTCGGACGGTCATATTGGATTTATCGGCGATCAAAAGAAGGAGGCCGAAGCCCAAGGTCGCCCAAGCGATAACTTCAATGCTGCGCAGAATATCGCCCATATAAAAATTGACCAGAAATCCGGCGACAATCACTGGTAATGTCGCGACGACTAATTTCAGGAACAGCCAGTACTCCGGATTAAAACGGTGATGATTGGAAATTTGGCGCGGCATACTCACCAGGGCGGTCGACATTCCCAACAGATCCCGCCAGAAATAGATCATAACCGCCAGCAAGGTCCCAACATGAACGGCCACATCAACCAACAGCCCCTGGTCCTGCAGCCCTGTCAATTTCGGTACCAGTATCAAATGGGCAGAGGAGGATACGGGCAAAAACTCTGTAATACCCTGAACAGCGGCGAGAATTATTATTTGTACAAATGGCACGTCCTATGGCCTTTAAATATGAAAAACCCGGAAGTTATTTGAATAAACCACCCATTGCTAATTAAATATTAAAGGAAACGTTATTTTGGAAAATTCGTATTTGTTTACCTAGGTATGATTACGTTATAAGTCAACTAAATGCGTACACTTTACCATCTTTGGTTATCTCCCTTTTCCCGCAAGGTCAGGGTCGTTCTGGCGGAAAAAAATATTGATTTCCAGATGAATGTGGAACAGGTCTGGGAACGCCGCCGGGAATTTCTCGCGCTCAATCCTTCGGGCGAAGTGCCTGTACTGGTTGAATCGGACAATACGGTCCTCGCGGATTCCACCGCCATCTGCGAATATCTGGAAGAGCACACACCGGATCCTAATCTGATCGGGCGCAAACCTTATGAGCGGGCTGAAGTCAGGCGCCTGGTCGCCTGGTTTGACCTCAAATTTAATCAGGAAGTCACTGACAAGCTGGTTGGTGAAAAGGTAATGAAAAGGTTTTTGGGACTGGGAGAGCCCGATTCACGGGAAATTCGGGCCGCTCAGCAGAATATCCATACCCACCTTGACTACATCACCTTTTTGACTGACCGGCGTTTCTGGCTGGCCGGTGAACGGATGACCCTGGCCGATATCGCCGCGGCGGCTCATCTTTCAGCCATCGACTATCTGGATGATGTCCCCTGGAACGATCATAAATCGGCCAAGAACTGGTATGCCCGAATTAAATCCCGGCCCAGTTTCAATCCGATCCTGGCCGACGCCATCCCGGGTCTGCCGGCACCCAAGCACTATGCCAATCCAGATTTCTAAAAATTAATTCGTCGCTTTCTTAATATTTTATTGGGGTGGGTCGTCCATGCGCTGAAGGTTGGCCCTGGCCGATTCGGCGGCAACAGTACCGGGAGAAGTCACGATAACCTGCAGCCAATCGGCCCGAGCGCCGATTTTGTCTTCGAGCAGCCGACGCAGAATACCCCGCTCCAACAGACCTTCTGGATGCTCCGGTTCTATAGCGAGAGCGCGATCAACATCTATGGCCGCCACGCTGTTTTTTCCCGATAATCTGAGCGCGCTGGCACGAAAAACCAAGGCATCTGCATGATTTGGGTTCTGGTCCAACACCTTGTTGAGATCAACGATAGAGCGCCCATGATCGGACCGGGCGGCTGATACCTGGGCGCGGTCGATCAGCAGGTCAATTTCCATTGGCGCCAACCTGAGCGCGGCCGTTGCAACATTCTCCGCACGCTGTAATTTGCCGCTCAATAACCAGGCTTGCGCCGCCTGCCCTAGTAACTGCGCCCGAAATTCGGGCTCGGCGACGGTGTTCTGCGCCAGGAATTCAAACCGCTTAGCGGCTTCATCATAATGCTTGAGCTCCAGCAAAGAGACCGCGGTACAGTGTTCCGCCGCATCGCCACCGCCCAAACCCCGCCAAGCGATCGCCACTTCAAAACCTTTATCCGGCTTTTCAGCCGCCAATGACATACAGCGCCTATACTCCGCCCGGTGATCGATTTCTTCGGCGCCGAGAATCCCCGGCCAAAAAATATAAGAAAGCAAACCCAAACAAAAAGTTAAACCTATTGTGAACCCCATAAAGAAAGCTTGTCCCCTTGTGGATTAAACAGCTAGACTCCCCGATCTTGTTCAATCTGGCAAGACTGTTGCGATGAATTCTGAAAAATCTCTCTTCTGCTTTGGGTTGGGCTATACCGCTTTGGCATTAAGCAGGTCCTGCCTTGCCGACGGCTGGAGAATTATCGGCACCTACCGTGACGAAGGTGAAAAAGATGCCATTGTGCAGGCCGGTATTGAAGCCATTCACTTCGAACGGGTTCATCAGGATGTTCTGGCGAGCTTTTCATATATACTTTCTTCGGTGCCGCCATTGAAACAGGGCGATCCCGTTCTCGACCGTTACAGTCCGTGGCTAACTGACGATAAAAATGCCACCTGGATCGGTTACTTATCGACCACCGGCGTTTACGGCGATACCGGCGGCGCCCTGGTAGACGAAAAAAATGCGCTTAACCCTTCCAATGACCGGAGCGTTTGGCGGGCCCAGGCCGATGAGCAATGGCGAAACCTCCATGCCCGTGACAAATTGCCCGTCCAAGTGTTCCGGTTAGCCGGCATCTACGGGCCGGGCCGTAGCGTTTTTGACCGGCTTCGGTCCGGCCCGGGCAGGCGGATAGATCGGCCCGGCCACCTGTTTTCTCGCATTCATGTCGAAGACATCGTCGCCGTACTCCGGGCGTCCATGGCCAAGCCTTCCCCTGGGGAAATATACAATTTGTGTGATGATCAGCCCGTTGAACAACAATATGTCGAGGCTTTCGCCAGCCAATTGATGGGCATTGAACCGCCGGCCCTTGTGCCGTTCGATGAAGCCCGCAAAGATATGTCGTCCATGGCGCTCAGCTTCTGGCAGGACAACCGGCGCGTCGGCAACGATAAAATTAAGCGTGAACTGGGGATAGAACTCATCTACCAGGATTATAAATCAGGGCTGACAGCGATTTGGCAGAATGAAAATTCTAACTGACTTGATCCAACAATTGCCCTACCGTCCGGGTCAGGCGCGCCAGGTCGTGCTCTTCACTTAGTCGATGATCGCCTTCCTTTATCAAAATGACTTCGACATCATCCGAGCGCAGTTTTTCCTGAATTCGCAAAGCAGTCTCCCAGGGGACGCTGATATCCCCCATGCCATGGAGAAGCCGCACCGGACAATCAAGAGGTATTTCCTGGCGCAGGACAAGATTATTGCGGCCGTCATCAAATAGCGCCTTGGTAATGGTATAGTCGTCTTCGTATTCACTGGGCACGATAACGAACCCCTTTTCGTTTATTTCGGTCAACTGTTTCTGGGTCAGTTCTTTGGGTAAAAGATCTTCCGTGAAATCGGGGGCGGCGGCGATACCCACCATCCCGGCCACGCGATCCGAGCGGGCAATGGCGGTCAACAGCATCATCCAGCCCCCCATAGACGACCCGACGATAATCTGCGGCCCTTCTGTCAGTTCATCGAACGCCGCCAAGGCATCACCGGACCAGATACCAATCGTGCCGTCGGCAAAATCTCCTGATGATGCGCCATGACCTTGATAGTCGAAACGCAAAAAAGCCTTTCCCCGGTCCGTGGCCAACTGCTCCAGCGCCAAGGCCTTGCCGCCGGTCATATCTGACATAAATCCCGTCATAAAGACGATACCAGGTGAAGAACCGGGCGTGCTATGGTAGGCAATGGACGCGCCGATGGACGTACCGGACTTAAGTGTTAATATCCGGGGGTCACTATCTGAGGATGATTTTTGACCGGACATAATTTTACCAATTCAATGAGTAAAAATTTGCAATGAATATAAACGCCGAACTTGATTTTGAAAACAAATCTTCAACTAGTCCGCCGGCCAGTCCAGCATCAGGGGATTTCAGGCCGCCGACGGTGATGCAGATTCTCCCACAGCTGGTAACCGGTGGCGTGGAAAGGGGTACCGTAGATGTTGCCGGCGCCGTCATCGAGGGAGGTGGCCGCTCGTTTGTCGTTTCTGCCGGCGGCCCCATGGAGCACGAACTCAATCGGGTCGGCGCGGAACATTTTACGCTGCCCGTCGATTCAAAGAATCCCTGGATTATCAAGCAGAACATTTCCCGCATCGCCGAGCTTGCCCGCCGGGAAAACGTCGACATCATTCACGCCCGTTCCCGCGCACCAGCCTGGAGTGCTTTTTACGCGGCGCGTCGCACCGGCATCCATTTTGTCACAACCTTCCACGGCACGTATGGTCACAGCAACTGGTTGAAGCGCTGGTATAACGCCATCATGACCAAAGGCGATCTGATAATCGCCATATCAGATTTCATCGCCGGCCACGTCAGAAAAGTCTATGGCGTTCCTGCCTCCAATATTAGGGTAATTCCCCGTGGCATCGATATCGATAAATTCAATCAGGCCAACGTATCGATTGAACGGGTTATCAGCTTGGCGGAGAAATGGCGGTTGCCGGATGGTGTACCGGTGATCATGCTGCCGGGAAGGCTGACCCGTTGGAAAGGACAAACCGTATTCATTGAAGCCATCAAAAAACTGAACAGGGACAACATTCAGTGCCTATTGGTGGGCTCTGATCAAGGCCGGGAAAAATACCGGCGGGAGCTCGAACAAGAGATCGAACGATTCCACATGACCGATTGGATTTTCGTCATCGATCATTGCGACGACATGCCGGCGGCCCTGATGCTGGCCGATATAGTGGTTTCGGCATCAACTGAACCGGAAGCCTTTGGCCGGATCGCCGCCGAGGCGCAGGCGCTAGGGCGGCTAGTTATTGCCACCAATCACGGCGGTGCCAAGGAAACGATTATCGAAGGCGAGACCGGCTGGCTGACGCCGCCGGGTGACGCCGATGCTCTCGCTCAGGCCATCGCAGAGGCCATTGACCAGGATGCTGACCAGCGGTCGAAATTTGCCGAACGCGCCAAACAGCATATTCGGGAAACCTACACCAAAGATCTCATGTGCGCCAAAACCCTGGACATCTATAAAGAAGTGATCGGCAAAGATGCGCCTGCGGCGCACAAAGTCCCGTGAGCGAAAATATTCTGGTAATAAAGCTGGGCGCGCTTGGCGATTTCGTACAGGCGTCGGGGCCGTTCGCCGCCATTCGCGCCCATCATGCCGGCTCTAGGATCGTTCTTCTGACCAGCCAGCCCTTTGCCGACTTCGCCCAGGATTCGCCTTGGTTTGACGAAGTCTGGACAGACAGTAAGCCGCGTCTTCTCCAGATTTACGAATATTTGAAACTAAGGGCAAAGTTGCGCGCGGCAAATTTTAGCAGAATCTATGATCTCCAGACATCGGACCGCAGCAACTTCTATTTCCGGCTTTTCTGGCCCGGGCCTTATCCGGAGTGGTCCGGCATTGCCCGCGGCTGTTCGCACCCGCACGCCAATCCCCAGCGGGATTTCATGCATACCGTCGAACGCCAGGAGGAACAGCTTGCCATGGCAGGAATAGCCGCCGTTCCGGCGTTCGATTATGCCTGGGTCAAGACGGATATATCCCGGTTTGGGCTAGCTGACCAATTTGCCTTGTTAGCTCCCGGCGCCGCCGCCCATCGGCCGGCCAAAAGATGGCCCCGGGACAATTACCGGGAACTGTCGGCGCATCTAGCCGGGCAGAGTATCCAACCTGTATTGATCGGCGGTCGGAATGAAAAAGCGTTTCTAGCGGCTATTTCCGACACTATTCCGGCGGCTATAAATTTGGCCGGGGAAACGTCGATGGATGATTTATTCATCCTAGCAAAGTGGGCCCAATTGGCAATCGGCAATGATACCGGCCCCATGCACGCCTTTGCCGCCGGGGGCAGTCCGACCATCGTTCTTTATTCTCATGAGTCCGATCCCGCACTTTGCGCCCAGCGGGGTGACACGGTATCCATCATACAGAGGAAAAACCTTGCCTCCTTATCTGTTTCTAGAGTGATTGATGAAATAGGAAATGTGACAAGTTTCTGAGCATTCAGAGTACAACACCGCCTTGACAGCTAGCCAAAACAAACTACATTTCGCCGCCAGTTTATAAGTATGAAAAGCCTGAAGAATTAAATGGTAAAACTGACACTTCCCGACGGTTCCAGCCGCGACTATGACCAACCGATTTCAGGCACCGAAGTCGCCGTTGATATCAGCCCCGGCCTGGCCAAGGCGGCTTTGGCCATTCGCGTCAACGATAGCATGAAAGACCTCGCCACCGTTATCGCCGAAGATTGTGATTTCTCCATCGTTACCGCTAAGGACGAGGGGGCGCTCGATCTTCTGCGCCATGACGCCGCCCATGTCATGGCACAAGCGGTGCAAGAGCTGTTTCCAGGCACTCAGGTAACCATCGGGCCGTCCATCGAAAACGGCTATTACTATGACTTCGCCCGGGATGAGCCTTTTTCCACCGACGATTTCGAGAAAATCGAAAAGCGCATGGCCAAGATTGTTGATCAGGATTTGAAAATTATTAGCGAGGTTTGGGAGCGGGATAAGGCGATCGAATACTTCCAGTCCATCGGAGAGAAGTACAAGGCCGAAATCATTTCCGACCTGCCCGAAGACAAGGAAATTACTATCTACCGCCAGGGTGAATGGCTCGATCTGTGCCTAGGGCCGCATCTACCGTCGACTGGCAAGTTGGGTAAATTTTTCAAGTTGATGAAGGTTGCCGGCGCGTATTGGCGTGGCGATTCCAGAAATGAAATGCTACAGCGCATTTACGGTACCGCCTGGGCCGACAAAAAGGCGTTGAAGGCCTACTTGTTGATGCTCGAAGAGGCTGAAAAGCGCGACCACCGCCGCCTCGGCCGAGAAATGGATCTGTTCCATCTTCAGGAAGAGGCCGCCGGTGCTGCCTTCTGGCATCCCAAGGGCTGGACGCTTTATCGGACCGTGCAGAACTATATGCGCGATCGGCTGGAAGAAACGGGCTATGAAGAAGTAAACACGCCTCAACTGGTGGATCGCACCTTGTGGGAGGAGTCGGGACACTGGGAAAAATTTCGGGAGGCTATGTTCATTTCCGCAGCCGACGAAGACAAGGTGCTGGCCATTAAGCCAATGAACTGCCCCTGTCATGTCCAGATTTTCAAACAAGGCATTAAAAGCTATCGCGACCTGCCCCTGCGCATGGCCGAGTTTGGCTCCTGCCATCGTAACGAGCCCTCGGGTGCGCTGCACGGTCTCATGCGGGTGCGCGCTTTCATCCAGGACGACGCCCACATCTTCTGCACCGAAGACCAAATCACGTCCGAAACTAAATCCTTCTGCGATCTGTTGATGAGCATTTATAAGGATTTCGGTTTTGAGGACGTCATTGTTAAGTTCTCCGACCGGCCCGAAGTGCGCGCCGGCGAGGATAGCGTCTGGGACCGGGCTGAAAACGCCCTGATCGAGGCGGTACAAGCCGCCGACTATGAATACGACCTTAATCCCGGAGAAGGCGCCTTTTATGGGCCCAAACTGGAATTTGTCTTGCGTGACGCCATTGGCCGGGACTGGCAATGCGGCACCCTGCAGATAGATTTTGTCTTGCCCGAGCGTCTCGATGCCTCCTATGTGGGCGAGGACGGTGAACGCCACCGCCCGGTCATACTGCACCGTGCCATTTTGGGTTCGTTCGAGAGATTCATCGGCATCCTGATAGAAAATTTTGCCGGCCGTTTCCCTTTCTGGCTGGCGCCCTTGCAGACGGTCGTTGCCACCATCACCGACGACGCCAGTGATTACGCCGAAGAAGTGCTAGCTGCCCTGAAAACTGCAGGAATCAGAGCCGAGGCCGATTTACGCAACGAGAAGATTAACTATAAAATCCGTGAACACAGTCATGGCAAAGTACCGATCATCCTAGTGGTCGGCGGTCGTGAGGCCGAAGAGCGCACGGTCGCCATCCGGCGGCTGGGCGGAAAAGTGCAAGAAATTGTTGCGCTGGATCAAGCAGTTGATACACTGCACAGTGAAGCAGCCGATATCGGAATTAAAAATTGAGTATTCCGATCCGGCGTTAGTTGAAATTTAGGAGGAAAAGACCTTCATCTTGCCTAGGGTGCAAAAAGTACGACGATCACTTGATCAAGCCCCCCGGAAAAGATGGGGGCAGGATATAGGAGAAATCTAGAAATCGCACGTCCACCCTTAAACGCCACCCCCACCAAGGAGGGACCGGCAGTAAATGAAGATATCGATTCAGAGACAGTCAGGCTCGTTGGCGCAGACGGAGAAATGATCGGTGTCGTTCCCCTCGAAGAAGCGATCGAAAAAGCTTTTGATTATGGTTTGGATTTGGTGGCAATATCACCAAATGCCGATCCACCCGTATGTAAAATTCTCGATTACGGCAAATACAAATACGAGGCCCAAAAAAAGAAGAATGAGGCCAGAAAAAAACAAAACGTCATTGTCGTCAAAGAAATCAAGATGCGGCCGGGTATCGAGGAACATGATTATCAGGTAAAACTCAAAGCCATGAACCGGTTCATAGACGAAGGTGACAAGGTTAAAGTGACGCTGCGGTTCCGCGGTCGGGAAATGACCCATCAAGAACTGGGCGCCAAGGTCCTGGACCGGGTGCGGGTCGATTTGAATGACGTAGCCAAGGTGGAACAATTTCCTAAAATGGAAGGCCGCCAAATGACCATGGTATTCGCCCCGAACTAATCCGCCATAAAACCTAGATTAGTTCACTGCATAGCCTGCCCAGGCCATTCGCTTATGACATCTTCCGGACTGGTGCGTTTTCGTTCCTTGGATGGTTCGTCGGCAATACCGATATAGATCAGACCTAAAATTTTCACATCCGGTGCGTGGTCCAATTGTTCTTTGATTTTATCATGGTAGCAAGACCATTCGGTCAGCCATTGGGCCGCATAGCCGATGGCGAGGGCTCCGTTTAGAATATTGTGGCAAGCAGCCCCAACGGACATTTTTTGTTCGATCAGTGGCACTTTACCCATTTTCTCTGAATTGTGACAACAGGTGACAACCAACAGCAACGGCGCTCTTTCAGGACGCTGGCGCCAATAGCCAATTTGTTCCTCGGTGGCATTTTCGTTTTCTTCGGCAATCAGCCTCAACCACAACTCACCCATCGCTTGCTGGCCGTCTTTCCGCACTATCTATATCCGCCAGGGCCCACTAGCGACTGTGATCGGGCAAGCGCAGGCCTACTTCAATAAATTTATCAATTCCACTTGAGGGGGACCCAGTTGCACCAAATTCGCCAGCAAATCTGGCAAAAAGAGGTTGACTAGAATGAACGCTTTTATTGTCTAACGTCGATGATACTATCTGCAGTAATTACAGATACAAGAACCAATTTGGGGAAATCTCTTGGACGATCAGAAAAAGGACATTGGGATCGGCGCGCTCTCCCGGCGCACCGGATGCAATATCGAAATAATCCGCTACTACGAAAAAATCAAAATTATGAAGACAGCAGACCGGACCGCCGGTGGTCACCGAATTTTTGGCGTAGATCAGGTAAAACGTCTGTTTTGATCATGCGATGCCGGCAACTGGGTTTTTCCATTGAAAAGATTCGCACTCTCCTCAGTCTCGTCGATGACGGCAATATGAGTTGCGCCGAGGTGAAATCTCTAACCGAGGAACATCTTCAGGACGTGCAGCAGAAACTCGCCGATCTGCACAAACTAGAAGCCGTACTAATCAAGATGGTGTCGGAATGCAGTGGTTCGGAAGTGCCGGATTGCCCGATCATTGATACGCTATATGCGGCGGCATGAAATCAATCCTCAATAACGGTTATATTCTAATGGTTGTAACCGCCATCGCCTGGTCGGGTAATTCTATTATCGGCCGTGGTCTCCACGACGTGGCACCCTCGATAGGTCTGGCCTTTTGGCGGTGGATGGGAACCTTACCCATTTTCCTGATCCTATGCTGGCCCTATTTGAAAAGGGATTGGCCGATTATCCTTCACCATTGGAAGATAGTTCTTATGCTGGCCGTTCTCAGCGTGACGATCTACAACGCCTTTATCTATCAGGGCCTGACTACGACAACGGCCATCAATTCCTTTCTGCTCAACACCTCACGGCCGATGATTATCGTCCTGATTTCTTTCATCCTGTTCAAGGACCGAATCACACCCTTGCAGGGCGTCGGATTCGTCATGGCGTTTTGCGGCACGCTGACCATCATAGCCCGGGGCGATTTAGAGGTACTGGCGGCATTGAATCTGAATAAAGGCGATTTCTGGATTCTATCGGCTACCCTGGCCTGGGCTCTTTACACCGTTTTGTTGGGCAATAAGCCCAAAGTCCACGCCACGTCTTTGTTGTTCGCCACCGTCCTGTTTGGTCAGGTTCTTTTGACGCCCTTTTACATATGGGAGACGGTTACCTTTAAACCCATGCCGATTACCCTTGAGACCATTGGGGGCATCGCCTATTTGGCGGTGATTTCCTCGGTCGTCGCCTATTTGGCTTACAACCGTACCGTCGAACTGCTTGGCGCCAACAAGGCTGGCCTCACCTCCTATCTGTTGCCGATTTTTGGATCTCTGTTTGCCGTTATCTTACTGGGAGAAAGCATCCGCCTTTATCATGTGGTCGCCTTCGCGCTGATCATTGGCGGCGTCTCTTTAGCAGCCCGCACCAAAAGAAGGACTATTTGAGCCTCAAATCCGGCGCTTAACCGGCCGCTCCAAAAGCTTCAAAGAGCCGCAAAAGCCTTGCAATCGAGGTGGAGCGCAGCTATAACCCGCGCTTCGCTGAGCGGTCCGGTCGGGCTGGCGCTGTGCATATTGCAGCACCAATAATCGCCCGGGGCATACCCAGCCGCTCTGAAAATGACACCTGAGCAAAGGAAGAGAAAATGCCCAAGATGAAGACTAAGTCGAGTGCCAAAAAGCGCTTTCGCCTGACGGCGTCCGGAAAAGTTAAAGGCAGCGCCGCTTTTACCCAGCATAATCTGCGTAAACGCTCTCAAAAAATGAAGCGTAAGGCCCGCGGCGGCATGATTTTGTCCGATGTGGATGCCCGCATGGTTAAATCATTCATGCCTTATAACCGGGGGAAATAGTCATGTCTCGCAGTCAAGGTAAAGTCGTCAGCCGAGCACGGCGCAAAAAGATTGTCGCCCAGGCTAAAGGGTATCGAGGACGCAGTAAGAATAATTTCCGCATTGCCAAGCAGAGCGTTGAAAAAGGGCTGCAATACGCCTACCGGGACCGCCGGGTGCGCAAGCGTAATTTCCGCTCCCTCTGGATTCAGCGGATCAACGCGGGCGCCCGCCTACATGGGCTGACCTATTCGCAATTCATGAACGGTCTCACCAAAGCCGGCATTGAACTCGACCGCAAAGTGCTGTCGGACATCGCCATCCGTGAGCCCGAATCGTTTAAAAGCTTGGTAGAACAGGCCCAGGCCGCCCTCGCCAAGACCGCTTAGACGAAACAATTTTATGATGGTCATTAATTTGGGGGCGGCCCGAAAGGCGGCCCCCTTTTGCTGCCGAAATGCCGGATAGAAACAACCGGAAAATCGAACGAGAAGATAAATGAAAAATCTGGACGAATTAAAATCCGAGATCGAAGAAGCAATCCATGGCGCCGCTGATCTGAACGCTTTAGAAGACATTCGCATCTCGGAATTGGGGAAAAAAGGCCGAGTCTCAGGACTGATGAAAAGTCTCGGGAAAATGGATCCGGAAGAACGGAAGACAGCGGGGCAGCAGTTCAATGAATTAAAACAAGCAGTCGCCGCTTTGATCAAGACCCGCAAGATCGATCTGGAGAATGCTGACTTGGATGCCAGTCTGGCAGAAGAAAAAATTGATATCACCCTGCCCGCCCGGCCCGATACCCAGGGCTCTATTCACCCGATCAGCCAGACCATGGATGAAGTGGTGGCAATTTTCGGGGAAATGGGATTTACCGTCGCCGAAGGACCAGACATTGAAGAGGATTGGTACAACTTTACTGCCCTCAATATTCCCGTTGACCATCCAGCGCGCCAGGAACATGACACATTCTATGTTAACGCAGAAAAAGACGGCCAGCGTATGGTGCTCCGCACCCATACCTCGCCGGTGCAAATCCGCACCATGCAGTCACAGAAACCGCCCATCCGCATTATCGTGCCGGGCCGCACCTATCGTTGTGATCACGACGCCACCCATTCGCCCATGTTCCATCAGGTCGAAGGGTTGGTGGTGGACGAGACCACCCATATGGGTCATCTCAAAGGCTGCCTGATCGAATTCTGCCGCGCCTTTTTCAGAGACGACGATCTGCCGGTGCGTTTCCGACCCTCTTACTTCCCCTTCACAGAGCCTTCGGCGGAGGTTGATATTGGCTGTTCCTTTGAAGACGGCTCCTTGAAAATCGGCCATGGTGATGATTGGCTGGAAATTCTGGGCTCCGGCATGGTAAATCCGGCGGTATTGGAAAACTGCGGCATCGATTCCACCAAATATCAGGGGTTTGCCTTTGGTATGGGAATCGAACGCATCGCCATGCTGAAATACGGTATTCCCGATCTGCGCACTTTTTATGATTCCGATCTCCGCTGGCTGCGGCATTATGGATTCCGGTCGCTCGATGTGCCCAGCATGGTAGGGAGGGCCTCGCTATGAAGTTCACCCTGAGCTGGCTCAAAGAACATTTGGACACCGATGCTCCGCTGACGGAAATCACCGATACCTTGACTATGATCGGGCTGGAGCTGGAAAATGTCGAGGACCAGTCGGAAAGCCTCAAAGAATTCGTAGTCGGCTACGTGGTGGAAGCCAAACCGCACCCAGACGCCGACCGGCTACAGGTATGCACCGTCGATTACGGTGACGGTCAAATCGACGTGGTCTGCGGTGCGCCCAATGCGCGGACCGGCATGAAAGGCGTTTTCGCCGCCAACGGATCTTACATCCCCGGCATCGACACGGTTCTGAAAACCACCAAGATACGCGGCGTGACCTCAAATGGCATGCTGCTGTCAGAGCGCGAAATGGGCCTGTCGGACGATCATGAAGGTATTGTCGATCTCCCGGAAGATGCCGAAGTCGGCACACCGGCTGCGGCTGCCATGGGATTGGGTGACCCGGTGATTGATGTCGGCGTCACCCCCAACCGCGGTGATTGCCTAGGGATAAGGGGCGTCGCCCGTGACCTTGCCGCCGCCGGCATCGGCACCTTGAAACCGCTGGATGCCACACCGGTACCGGCGTCTTTTGACAGCCCACTCAAAGTTCATATAACTCTGGACGATGACCACAAGGACGCCTGCCCCTATTTTGTTGGTCGTCTTTTCCGGGGCGTCAAGAATGTCGAAAGCCCGCAATGGCTGAAAGATAAATTATTGGCCATCGGCTTGCGGCCGATTTCCGCCCTGGTCGATATTACCAACTATTCCACCATCGCCTTGTGCCGTCCCCTCCATGTATTCGACGCCGACAAGGTCAAAGGCGAAATTCATGTGCGCATGGCCAAACCGGGCGAAAAAATGCTCGCCCTCGATGGCAAGGAGTACGAACTGGACGGGGAAATGACCGTTATCGCCGACGACCATGATGCCGAAGCTCTGGCCGGGGTCATGGGTGGCGAACGCACCGGCTGCACCGAAGGCACCGTCAACGTCATGCTGGAAGCCGCTTATTTCGATCCCGTGCGGACGGCTATGACGGGCCGCAAGCTAAACCTGCAGTCCGACGCCCGCTTCCGCTTCGAACGCGGCGTCGATCCGGCTTTTCTAGTGGATGGCACCGAAATTGCCACGCGCTTGATCCTGGAACTCTGCGGCGGCGAAGCCAGTGAGGTCATCATTGCCGGCGGTGAGCCCGACTGGCGGCGCAGCTATCACCTGCGCGGTAACCGCGTTAAACAGTTGGGTGGCGTCGACGTGGCGCCTGAGAAAATCAAAAACATTCTGGAAATTCTCGGTTTCGAAGTGACCGACAAGGACGGCGGCTGGGATGCCGTGGTACCGCCGTGGCGCTACGACGTTGTCGGTGAAGCCGATCTGGTGGAGGAAGTTCTCCGCATCAACGGCTTCGATGAAATTCCGTCGGTGCCCATGGAGCGTGACACCGTCCTACCCCATGGTGCCGTCAATCTGGCTCAGGAACGAAGGACTCAGGCGCGCCGCGCCTTGGCGGCTCGGGGTCTGACCGAAGCTGTCACTTTTTCCTTCCTGCCGAAGGCCCAGGCGGAGATTTTCGGCGGGGTGCCCGACAGCATTCATCTGGTCAATCCGATCAGCGCCGATCTGGACGTCATGCGGTCATCAATTTTACCTAATCTGATCACGGCGGCTGGACGCAATGCGGACCGGGGTATCAGCGATGTCGCATTGTTTGAGGTGGGACCGCAATACGCCGGTGAAAACCCGACCGACCAGGTCATCGTCGCCGCCGGAATTCGGGCTGGCAATGCTGGTTCCCGTAATTGGGCCGAACAGCTGCGGGCCGTCGATGTTTTCGACGCCAAAGCCGATGTTATGGATATCCTGACCCAACTGGGCGCGCCGACCGGCAGTGCCCAAATCACCGCCGAGGCACCGTCCTGGTACCATCCGGGACGCTCCGGACGTTTGCAGTTGGGGCCAAAAGGTATCCTCGCGGTATTTGGTGAAATACATCCGGGCATCCTAAAGGCTCTTGATGTGGACGGACCCATGGTCGGTTTTGAAATTTACCTGGACGATATCCCTTTGCCAAAATCGAACAAAGGGACGGCGCGAGCTAGGCTTGATCTGTCGCCATTGCATTCGGTGGAACGCGATTTCGCCTTTATTATCGAAGACAGCGTCGTTGCCGAGAACCTAGTCAAAGCAGCCATGTCGGCCGACAAGAAACTGATCACTTCGGTTTCCGTGTTTGATCTCTTTACCGACGGTGCCTTGGGCGATGGCAAGAAATCCATGGCCATCACGGTCACCTTGCAGCCCACCGACGCTACACTGACCGACGCGGAAATCGAAGACATTTCCGATAAAGTCGTCGCCAATGTGGCTAAACATACGGGTGGGGTGCTAAGGGGTTAAGTCTTACCCCTTCACCATAGCCTCAATCCCCAGCAGGGCGGCGGCGTTGCCGCCCATGACCAGAGCTTTATCGTCGGCACTTAAACCTTTGACTGAGTTGACGTGACCGACAGGGTCCGGCTCCGCCATGTCGAAGGGATAATCGGTTCCCATGACGATATGCTCGGCACCCCAGGTTTCGATCAGATAGCGAAGCTGGTGCTCGGTAAAGACCACCGTATCGAAATAGAGCTTCTTGAGATACTCGGACGGTGGCTTGTCGATTTGAACCCGACAGTCATCCCGTAAATGATAGGGATGATCGAAACGGCCCGCATAAGCGGGGATATAGCCGCCGCCGTGGGCGATGCAGATTTTCAGCCCGGGATAGCGGTCGAGATAACCGTCGAACACCAAATGCCCAACAGCCAAAGTCGATTCCACCGGATGACCAATTAGGTTACGGAAATAATGATCGTCCATGCGCTCGGCATAACTTGTACCGATAGGATGGATAAAGATCAAAACACCTAATTCTTCGGCCCGGGCGAAAAATCTCTCCAGTCCGGCGCGGGTCAGTTCCTCACCGTTAACATGGGTGGAAATCTCGACACCTTTAAAGCCCAACTCGCCGACGCAGCGGTTCAGTTCAACCACCGCCATTTGCCCGTCTTGCAGTGGCACCGTGCCCAGCCCAACAAAGCGGTCAGGATGAAGCGCCACCGTCTCGGCAATGCGGTCATTGACCACTTTCGACGTATCCCGGGTGAAGTCGGCGGGATAGCCATAGTTATAATGAAAGGGTGACGTGGAAACGGCCTGCACATCGATCCCCTGGCTATCCATATCTGCCAAGCGCACTTCAGCATCCGTCAGTTTGGGTAGGATCGTCTGGTGGAGTTTGGTATTGATCTTCGCCGTTAAGGGATTGTTGTCGATCGCCTTCCGATTGCTGTCCCCCGGCGCCAATTGTTGCAGCATCTCGTCGGCTTCGGGCACGTGAATATGGCAGTGAATATCAACGGTGAAAAATTTCTTGCCGTCGGTAACCGTTTGATTGTGCCCTGAGCCCGTTTCGGCAGGCAGCGCATGATTGGTGCATTTAAAGAACATCTTCTTCCCCTTGGTATCGTTTGAATTATGTTGTTTGAGTTTTAATTCTTATGCGGCACTGATCCACGCCAGTGCCGCTTCTTTCTCCTCTTCGGGAAAATAGCGCACATCGGCCTTGGTCAGCTTGTCGCCGATCTTGACGCTGAGCTCTTCCCATCGCTGGTTGCCGAGAAGGGCCAGTTTGGTGAAGTCGTTCCAGTGTTTGACGCCGAAGGCAAAATCGTCCCAGGCGGCGGCCAGTTCCCATCCCTCCATTTCCGTGATGTCACAGTAAATGCGAGCCGTGCCGTGTTTCTCGAGCAAGCTTTCCAGTTCGGGGATCAACTTCTGGTATTCGGCGTCCGTGAGCTTACCCACGGCGCGCAGGCAAACCATATTATCTTGGCTTTCCGGCAGGATTTCGATCATGCTGCATCCCCGGTAATGGCGGTTACATATGCAGTGCGCGGCCGTCGACGGCGAGGGCGGCTTCTTTTACCACCTCGCTCAGACCAGGATGGCCGTGACAAATGCGGGCGATATCTTCGGCCGAACCGCCGAACTCCATAGCCACCACACATTCCTGGATCAGATCACCGGCCGCCGGTCCGATAATATGAACGCCCAGCACTTCGTCGGTCTCTTTGTCGGCCAGAATTTTGACGAAGCCGTCGGTGGCACTCATAGCGCGGGCGCGGGCATTAGCCATAAACGGGAACTTGCCGGCATTGTAGGCAATGCCCAGTTCTTTCAGCTCTTCTTCCGATTTACCCACAGTAGCGATCTCGGGCGACGTATAGACTATCCCCGGAATGGCGTCATAGTTGATGTGACCAGACTGGCACGCCAGTATTTCCGCCAGCACCACACCTTCGTCTTCGGCCTTATGGGCCAGCATCATGCCGCCGATGACATCGCCGATGGCATAGATGCCTTTGACGCTGGTTTCGAAATGATTATTGACCTTGATGAAACCTCGGTCCATGTCGACCCCAGCTCCCTCCAGACCCAGCCCCTCGGTGTAGGGAATACGGCCAATCGCTATCAGGACCACATCGGCCTTGATCACTTCGGCGTCGCCGCCGTCTTTGGGCTCCACGGTCAAGGCCACACCGGATTTGGCGGTCTTGGCGCTGGTCACTTTGCTGCCCAGCTTAAATTCCATGCCCTGGGATTTGAGAATACGCTGGGCGTTTTTAGAAATCTCGGAGTCGGAACCCGGCAGAACCACATCAAGAAATTCCACTACGGTAACTTCCGAACCCAGACGCCGCCAGACGGAACCCAGTTCCAAACCGATAACACCAGCGCCGACCACCACCATTTTTTTCGGCACCTTTTGCAGTTCCAGCGCACCGGTGGAGCTGACAATCTGTTTTTCATCAATATCCACACCGGGCAGCGGCGCCACATCGGAACCGGTAGCGATAATAATCTTCTTGGCGGTGATTTTTTTGGTTTTGCCATCATCGCCGGTGACCTCAACCCTGCCCGCGCCGGCCACTTTTCCGGTACCAATCAGACGGTTTACCTTGTTCTTTTTCATTAAAAAATCGACGCCTTTGATGGTGTCGCCGACAACGCTATCCTTGTGACCCATCATAGTCTTGAGATCCAGCTTGACGCCACTGGCCACTACGCCATGTTTCTTAAACTGGTGCTGAGCTTCCTCGTACAGGTGCGATGAATGCAACAGAGCCTTAGACGGGATACAGCCCACATTGAGGCAGGTGCCGCCGAGGGTCGGGCGTTTGTCAATCAGGGCGACCTGCAGACCCAGTTGAGCGGCACGGATGGCGGCAACATAGCCGCCAGGGCCGCCGCCAATGATCGTCACGTCATAATTATTATCGGCCATGTGTGGTCCCCCTTCCTACATATCCAGCATGATGCGCTGGGGATCTTCAATACATTCTTTGATGCGCACCAGGAACGATACGGCTTCCCGCCCGTCGACGATGCGGTGATCGTAGCTGAGCGCTAGATACATGATCGGACGCACCACGATATCGTCACCTATTACCACCGGGCGCTTAACGATATTGTGCATACCCAGGATGCCCGACTGGGGCGCATTGAGGATCGGCGTCGACAGCATGGATCCATAGATACCGCCATTGGTCAGGGTGAAGGAGCCGCCGGTCATCTCATCAAATCCCAACTTGCCCTCCCTAGCGCGGCCGCTGAAATCGCCGATAGCTTTTTCGATTTCGGAAAAACTCATTTGATCGGCGTCCCGAAGCACCGGCACCACGAGGCCACTTTCGGTGCCGACGGCGACGCCAATATCGTAGTAGTTCTTGTAGACGATTTCTTCGCCGTCGATCAGGGCGTTGACCGCAGGAAAATCCTTGAGGGCAACAATGGCCGCTTTGACAAAAAAGCTCATGAAACCAAGGCGCACACCATGAGCTTTTTCGAACTTGTCCCGATAGGTCAAGCGGGTTTCCATCACCGCCGCCATGTCCACTTCGTTGAAAGTGGTCAGCATGGCAGCCTTGTTCTGGGCTTCCTTGAGACGTCCGGCGATCACTTTGCGGAGTTTGGTCATCTTGACCCGTTCTTCGCGCGGGCCGGCGGGCCGGGACGGAATTTGAGTCACGGCTGCCCCAGTTTCGACGGCCGCCGGAGCAACAACCGGGGTCGGCGCTGAGTCGGGTCCACCAGCCTTCTGATAGGCCAAAACATCACCCTTGGTGAGGCGGCCATCCTTCCCCGTCGCCGGAATCTGCACTGGATCGTAACCTGCATCCTCCACCAGCTTGCGGACGGCCGGCGACATGGTGATATCGCCGCTGCCCACTGCCGCCGGGGCGGCTGCCTGGGCAGCAGCGCCACCGCCGCCGAGGACGCCCAAGAGGACGCCGATTTTCACGTCCGCGCCTTCATCGGCCATGATTTGACTAAGCGTGCCGGCAATTGGCGCGTTGACTTCGATCGTGACTTTGTCGGTCTCCAGTTCCACCAACGGCTCGTCGGCGACAACGGCGTCACCAACCGCTTTCAACCAGGTGGCCACCGTCGCTTCGGAAATGGATTCGCCCAGCGGCGGCACTTTGATTTCAGCGAAATCACCACCGCCCGCCGCACCGGTTTCGACCAGCGGCTCCTCTTCGATAGTTTTCGGTGCGGGCGCTTCTGCGGCACCGCCATCGCCGATGGTGCCGAGTAATGCACCCACTTCCACATCGGTGCCTCCCGGGGCAACTATCTCGGTAATCGTCCCGGCGACCGGCGCGTTAACTTCCATGGTAACCTTGTCGGTTTCAAGTTCGAGGATGGGTTCATCGGCGACGACGGTATCGCCGACCTGCTTGAGCCAGGTCGCGACCGTTGCTTCGGTAAGTGATTCTCCGAGAGTGGGAACTTTTATTTTCGTTGTCATATCGTCCTCTGCTCTAAATGTGAGTCTCGTTGTATCTGCCCCGTTTAGATGGCTGCTTCAAATCGGTCTCTTTCCAGGTCAATGCCTGTTCGATCAGCTGGTCCTGTTCGGCGTTATGAATTTTCATCGAACCAACCGCCGGCGAGGCCGAGGATGGACGGCCTACATAGATGGGCCGGCGCAAATTTTTATTACCCTTGCTTACGTCCTCGATAATGTATTCGATACGCCGGATGACAAAAATCCACGCCCCCATATTGGCTGGTTCTTCTTGGCACCAGACAATGTCGGTGTTGGGGTAGCGGGCGAGAATCTTGGATAGTCCATCCCGCGGCCAGGGGTATAATTGCTCTATGCGGACTATCGCCACATCGTCAATTTCACGTTCCCGGCGCGATTCCAAAAGATCGTAATAGACTTTACCCGAACACAGAACGACGCGTTTGACCTTATCATCGGCCACCAGTTCATCCACTTCAGGGATTACCCGGTGGAACTTCGACTCTGGGCCCATATCCTCAATATTCGATATCACCAGTTTATGGCGCAGCATTGATTTAGGCGACATAACAATCAAGGGTTTGCGGAAATTCCGTTTCATCTGCCGCCTGAGAAGATGGAAGAAATTCGCCGGTGTGGTGGCGTTGACCACCTGGATATTGTCCTGCGCACAAAGTTGCAGAAAACGTTCCAGGCGGGCGGAGGAATGCTCCGGTCCCTGCCCTTCCATTCCGTGCGGCAGCAATACGACTAGGCTGGACATACGTAGCCACTTGGATTCACCCGACGAAATGAACTGGTCAAAAATTACCTGTGCTGTGTTGGCGAAGTCGCCGAACTGCGCTTCCCAAATGACTAGCGTATTGGGATCGGTCAGCGAATAGCCGTATTCGAAACCCAAAACCGCGAACTCCGACAAGGGGCTGTCCAGTACACTGAATGACGCCTGATCCGGACTGATTTCGCTTAAGGGGTAATAGCGGTTTTCATTTTCCTGATCAACGATAACCGCGTGACGATGGGAAAAGGTGCCACGCCCAGAATCCTGACCGGCCAACCGCACTTCCGTACCCTCGACCATCAACGAGCCGTAGGCCAAGGCTTCACCCATTGCCCAATCAAGACCTTCGCCCGATTCCATCATTTTTCTTTTGGCCTTGAGTTGGCGCAGCAGTTTGCTGTTGACGTTAATGCCATCGGGTTCCCGGCCGAGCGACTGGCCAATTTCCCGCAGCTTTTCAATTTCGACCGAAGTGTCACCGTCGTGTTTTTCTTCGTCGCCTTCGAACTGAACAAGGTCTTCCCAAACGCCTTCCAGCCAATCAGCTTTGTTGGCTTTAAAGCTAGAGGCCACTTCAAATTCCGCTTCCAGATAATTGTGGAACTCAGCTTCCATGCCGTCGGCTTCAACCTCAGTCAGCACGCCCGCTTCAATAAGCTGCTTGCGGTAAATTTCTTTGGTGGACGGGTGTTTGGCAATGGTTTTGTACATGATCGGCTGGGTAAACATGGGCTCGTCGCCCTCGTTATGCCCATGGCGACGGTAACAGAACATATCAATCACCACGTCGCGCTTGAATTTCTGACGGAACTGGGCAGCCAGATCGGCAACGCGTACAACGGCTTCGGGATCGTCGCCATTAACATGGAAAATGGGTACCTGCATACCCTTGGCAATATCCGTGGGATAAGGTGTTGACCGGGAATGGGCCGGATTGGTGGTAAACCCGATCTGGTTGTTGACCACTAGGTGAATGGTGCCACCGGTTTTGTAGCCTTTGATTTTCGACAAATCCAAACTTTCCGGCACAATCCCCTGACCGGCGAAAGCAGCATCACCATGGAGCAACAGGCCCATGACCTCACTGCGTTCGTTGTCGCCCCGTTGGTGCTGTTTGGCGCGTACTTTACCCAGAACAACAGGGTTAACTGCCTCGAGATGGGACGGATTGGCGGTCAATGAAAGATGCACGATACCCTCAGTAAACTTTCGGTCGGCAGAGGCCCCCAGGTGATATTTCACATCGCCTGACCCCTGAACATCTTCCGGTGTTGAAACCCCGCCCTGGAACTCGGAGAAAATAGCCCGGTGCGGCTTGCTCATGGTCCGAGCTAGTACATTAAGCCGTCCCCGGTGGGGCATGCCGATGACCACTTCCTTAATGCCCACATAGGCGGCCGTGCGCAGCATGCGCTCGATGCACGGGATCATGCTTTCACCGCCATCCAGACCAAACCGCTTTGTGCCGGTATGTTTGACCTGGAGAAAGTTTTCAAATCCTTCGGCTTCGATTAGATCCTTAAAGATCATTTTTTTTAGCCGGGGCGAAAACTCGGTACGGTAGTTATAACCTTCGACTGCATTTTGAATCCAAGCACGTTCCTCGGTTTCCTGGATGTGCATGTATTCGACACCGATAGAACTACAGTAGGATTCGCGCATAACCTCAAGGATTTCGCCCAGCGTCGCTTCGGCCTTTCCGGCCATGCTGGTGAAAGTGTCCAGATAAAATTTTCGGTTGAGATCCTCCTCGGTAAAACCGTAGGTCTTGTAATCCAGCTCCCGGTGATAGCCGGCACCGATGATGCCCAGAGGATCGAACTGCGCGTGCAAATGACCGCGCACCCGGTAAGACCTGATCAGGATACGGGCGCGGATCGATTCCTGTGCAACTTTGGTAACCTCATCGCTCGATATCTGGGATTTTGCCTCGGTCGGAATCGAGGTCGGTTCATCGATGCCGTTTCCGCCGCCATCCTGCCCGATAACAGAAGTTTTCGACCGCGCCCAGCTGGCACCGTTGATTTCACCCTCAATGCCCGGTTTATTGTCTTCGAGTTCCTTGAATACAGGAACCCAACTGGTATCCACCGAATTCGGGTCCGCCAGGTAACGGTCATAGAGCTCAGCTATATAGGCTGCGTTGGCGCTAGTAAAAATTGAATCATTGGATTTCGCCATTCTGGGATCCTGTAATTAGATCGACATTAAAACAAAGCCTAGCTGTTCATGGCCTCCAGCATCGTCGTTCCCAGCGCCGCTGGAGAATCAGCGACTAAGATACCGGCACCACGCAGCGCCTCCATCTTGTCGGCAGCCCCACCTTTGCCACCGGCGATGATAGCGCCGGCATGACCCATGCGTCGGCCCGGGGGCGCCGTTACACCGGCGATAAAGCTCACCATCGGTTTTTTGACCTTGGATGATTTAAAGAATTCAGCGGCCTCTTCTTCAGCCGATCCGCCGATTTCTCCAATCATGATGATGCCTTTAGTTTCGTCGTCACCTAAGAACATTTCCAGGCAATCAATGAAATTAGTGCCGTTGATCGGGTCACCGCCGATGCCGATGCACGAAGTCTGGCCCAGACCGACCTTGGTGGTCTGGCCGACAGCTTCGTAAGTCAGCGTTCCCGAGCGGGACACCACGCCGATTCTACCGCGCTGATGGATGTGGCCGGGCATAATGCCGATTTTACATTCGCCGGGGGTAATGACGCCCGGGCAATTGGGTCCAACCAGCCTAGTGCCGGAGCCCTGCAAGGCGCGTTTGACCTTGACCATATCCATCACCGGAATGCCCTCAGTAACGCAGACCACCAACGGGATTTTGCAGTCGATGGCTTCCAGGATAGCTTCGGCCGCGAAAGGCGGCGGAACATAAATTACCGATGCGTCGGCACCGGTTTTTTCGACGGCATCGGCAACGGTATCAAATACGGGCAGGTCGAGATGAGTCGAACCGCCTTTGCCAGGCGTTACTCCACCTACCATTTTGGTGCCGTAGGCAATGGCCTGTTCCGAGTGAAAAGTGCCCTGAGAACCGGTAAAACCCTGACAGAGGACCTTGGTATTTTTATCAACGAGCACAGCCATTTTAAGCGGCCTCCTTCACTTCTTTGACCACTTTTTCTGCAGCATCTGCCAAATCGTCGGCCGAAACAATGGGCAGTCCGGACTGAGCGAGTATCTTTTTGCCGAGATCGACATTGGTGCCTTCGAGCCGCACCACCAGGGGTACGCTCAAAGACACGTCCTTGGCCGCGGCGACAACGCCTTCGGCGATCACATCACAACGCATGATGCCGCCGAAGATATTGACCAGAATGCCTTCCACGTTGGAATCCGACAGGATCAGCTTGAAAGCCGTGGTCACGCGCTCTTTGGTTGCGCCGCCGCCAACGTCCAGGAAGTTGGCCGGTTCACCACCATAAAGCTTGATAATATCCATGGTCGCCATGGCCAGCCCAGCGCCGTTGACCATACAGCCGATATTGCCGTCGAGTTTGATGTAACTGAGGTCGTGCCGCTCGGCTTCAAGTTCCGCCGCGTCCTGTTCGTCCTCGTCGCGCATTTCCTCGATATCCTTATGCCGGTAGAGCGCGTTGTCGTCGAAATTCATTTTGGCGTCAAGAGCGATAACATCGCCGCCCTTGGTCACCACCAGCGGATTGATTTCTACTTGGCTGGCGTCAAGTTCAACAAAGGCTCGGTACATGGACATGAGGAATTTCACAGCCGATTTAACTTGATCGCCTTTTAATCCGAGACCGAAGGCCACCTGGCTGGCGTGAAACCGTTGCATGCCGGACACCGGGTCAATCGCTACGGTTAATATTTTTTCCGGTGTCGAGGCGGCGACTTCTTCAATATCCACGCCGCCCTCTTCACAGGCGATAATGGTTACCTTGGAGGTCGCCCGGTCGATGAGAAGACTGAGATATAGTTCTTTTTCAATGTCACAGCCGTCTTCGATATAGACGCGCTTGACCTCCTTACCGGTAGGACCGGTTTGATGCGTCACCAGGGTCGCGCCCAGCATCTGCTTGGCGGATTCCCGAACGTCTTCCACGTCTTTGACAACGCGGACACCGCCACCGTCGCCGGAGCTGTCCTCGGTAAATTTACCTTTCCCCCGGCCGCCAGCATGGATCTGCGATTTGACCACCCAAACCGGACCGCCCAAATCCTTGGCGATGGTTTCGGCTTCGGCGGTCGTATAGGCAACGCCACCCCGCAACACGGCGACACCGTACTGCGACAAAAGCTGTTTCGCTTGATATTCGTGTATATTCATTTGCCTCTTACCCCTTTGAGACGGCAGCGTTCCTTAGGTGAACTGCAGGACCAATCTTATGGACCGCCACCGCATTATCTTGAGAGCGTTACTTCTTTATCGCTGTGAGTTTGGCTACGGCTTTCACGGCCACCTTTTTAACCGGTTTTCTGGCTACATTCTTTTTGGCCGCCTTCTTTTTAGACGGTGCTTTCTTTTTCCCTGCTGCTTTGGACTTTTTCAACAGCGCGTCGCTTGCCACCACCAGTTTCTTGACGGCGCGGACTGATCTGTTGAAAGCCGTTTTCTCATCGCGGTCGAGCTTAATCTCAACAATTTTTTCCACACCACGAGCACCGATAATCACCGGCACACCGACATAGAGCCCTTTGACGCCGTATTCGCCGCGCAGATAAGCGGCGCAGGGCAGTACCCGCTTTTTATCTTTGAGATAAGCGTCGGCCATTTGAATGGCTGCGCTGGCCGGCGCATAGAAAGCCGACCCGGTTTTCAAAAGCCCAACGATTTCAGCGCCGCCATCACGGGTGCGCTGAACGATCTCGTCCAGCCGTTTCTGGGTCAACCATTTCATTTTGACCAAATCAGTCAACGGAATACCAGCCACCGTCGAATAACGGGCCAGCGGCACCATGGTATCGCCATGACCACCCAGAACGAAAGCCGTGACGTCTTCGACGGAGACATTCATTTCGTCGGCCAGGAAATAGCGGAAACGGGCTGAATCCAGAACGCCCGCCATGCCGACCACTTTATTGTGGGACAAGCCGGACGCATCCCGGAGAACGCCGACCATGACATCCAGGGGATTGGTGATGCAGATAACGAAGGCGCCCGGGCAATTATTCTTGATGCCCTCGCCGACCGATTTCATGACACTGGTGTTAATGCCGATCAGATCGTCGCGGCTCATGCCCGGCTTACGGGCCACGCCGGCGGTGACAATCACCACATCGGAACCCTTGATCGCGCTGTAGCTTTTGCTGCCCTTCATTTTTGAATCAAAGCCCTCAATCGGAGAGCTTTCAGCCAGATCCAAAGATTTTCCTTGGGGAATTCCGTCAACAATATCGAACATTACGACATCGCCCAATTCCTTTAAGCCCGCTAAATGTGCCAATGTGCCGCCGATATTACCGGCGCCAACAAGGGCAATTTTATTTCTCGCCATGAAATTTCCTCTCAACTGGATAAACGAATTCTTTTCTAAAAACGCCACCGTGCTGCAGCTGAATACTGATGGCGGTGGTACCTTAAATTATAATCTAGAGCAAGGCTAGAACCCTTGAAAACCGCCGTAAAGTATTTTAGTTATTGAGAAATTTTTCCCATCACTCGTACCCCTATCAACTTTTCGGCAAATTAATTTGCCGGTCGGGAAAATGCCGCCTCTGATAGATGAAATGATAAAAATTGGCTACAGAATCAATAGCTACGGTCTACTAATCGCATGGTCGCCGAATATTGGGTTAGCCCACCCATGAGGGAGGGCCAGGTAGTCTTCGGACTGCATTTCGATCAGGCGTGATACCAAGCGTTCGAATTCGAAGGCGTCCTCGCCTTTGATATAGAGTTCATGCGGCAGCGCATCGGCAGTGCAGATCAAATTCACTTTATTTTCATAGAGTGCATCGATCAACGTAATGAACCGCACGGCTTCGCTCTTCAATTCTTCTCCCATGCGGGGAATACCGTCAATCAACAATGTATGATAACGCTCGGCGATCTCCAGATAATCCGCCGGACCCAAGGGCTCGGCGCACAAATCGTCGAAGCTGGTCCGCCCGACGCCAGCGGCAGCGGCCGGGATTTTGATGGTTCGCCCCTTAACCTCTATCAGGTCCGCCGCCACGTCACGGCCATCGGTAAGTTCAGCGAAATAGCGGTCGAGCGCGGCTTTCGATCCCTGGTCGATGGGGTGATGGTAGACTTCCATGCCACGCATACGTTCCAGACGGTAATCGGCAGCCGACCCCAATTGAAGCACATCCAGTTTTTCGCTGATCAGATCAATAAACCGCAGAAAACGGTCCCGCTGCAAGCCATCTTGATAAAGATCCTGGGGCGGCCAGTTGGACGTGGCCACAATGACCACATCGCGGGCCAGCAATTCTTCGAACAGGCGGCCTAGAATCATGGCGTCTTTGATGTTGGTGACCTGCAGTTCATCAAAGCACAGTAGCCAGGCTTCGTCGGCCAACGATTCGGCGACACGCGGTATGGGGTCACCATCGCCACCGCCTTTGGCGTTTCTAATCTCATTGAAACGGTTTTGCACATCCTGGAGAAACTCGTGAAAATGGACGCGGCGCTTGCGTTCAACATTGACGTGTTCGAAAAACAGATCCATGAGCATGGATTTTCCGCCACCGACACCACCGAAAATATAGACCCCCTGGGGCGGTTCTTCCCGCCGCTGGGTAACCCCGAAACGCATCTTCCAACCGTCATGGCCGGAAGACGGCTGATATCCGTTCAGCACCCGGTGCAGGCCTTGCAACTTCTCCGCCAGCAGTTCCTGGGCCGGGTCCGGCCGCAATTCTCGGTTCGCCACGCGGTCTCTATAGGTGAATAAAGGTCCATCCGTCATCGGCCCGCTACTTAAGGGGAGATCGGGCAGATGTAAAGATCAGGTTGATCCTTCACGCCCAAAAAACCGTCAATCACATGTTATTTATAATTCAGTCACGCAAACATGAAGGGATTCCAGTACCGAATCAGAGTATATTAGTAAAATCGCGCCAAAGTGCTGAGATCAGCCAAGGCGCAAATATTATCAAAATCAAAATGAAGAAGGATCGTATCATACGTATCTGCATGACCAGTCTCATCTTCACTGGTTTCGTGTGGG
>PVBE012876775.1_pt1 | contig 27823 bp, 29 predicted proteins | sample 1631181 | NCBI WGS metagenome assembly PVBE01 (sample SAMN08397723, study PRJNA350692) | Marine metagenome, whole genome shotgun sequencing project. | isolation source: water | place: Pacific Ocean | collected 2012-04
CCACCACCGCACATCTCATCGAGACGGGGCACACCGGAACTGACCCGAACGTTCGATGAGCGCTGGGTGAGGCGCATGGCCCCAAGCGGGAAGATGCTGATGCCATGGGTTCCCATCGTGAAGGGGAACTCACCCTTCATGTGCGTGGTGCCGCGCAGCTTGAGAATCTCCACGGTGCGCCGCCGGCGTTCTCCTTCGAGCACATTGCGCAGAATCACCACGTTGTCGGAGACGAATTCTTCAACCCCGTAGCGAGCAATCGGCCCATATTCGTCGATGCGCTCTGTGGTCATCACAGTGGTGACGCCGATTTCCTTGAGACGAGCAATCAGACGGAAGATCTCGCGCCGGACAACGAACACAGCGTCGTATTGCTGAAACACTGCGGTGATCGAATCGATCGCCACCCGTTTCGCCTTGTATTTGCGAATGGCGTAGTTGATCCTCTCGATCAGACCGGACAGATCGAAACTGCCGGCCACATCCTGACCATCGGGATCGGGGGAGGCATCGAGAATGAACAGCTTGTCCTGTTCGACCATCTCCTGCAGATTCCAACCGAAGCTGGCGGCATTGCGGAGGATGTCGAGTGGCGACTCCTCAAAGGTGACAAAAATGCCCGGTTCGTCGAAGTGGGCAACGCCGTTGTGCAGAAAATGCAGAGAAAAGACCGTTTTGCCGGTGCCGGATGTGCCACTGATCAGCGTGCTCCGACCGATCGGAAGGCCCCCATGGCACACATCATCAAAGCCTTCGATCCCTGTCGGAAGCTTCTGAACCTGCATCTGTGGAGAACCACTGGAGCTGGAGATCTGCATAACGACGCTCTTATGGCTGCAAGGTAAGGAAAAAACGAGTCATCACCTGCGTGTGCACGGGCAGGCTTAAGAATCTGACTCGGCAGTCTCCACCTCTTCCAATGCATCCATCAGTGATGAGGTGAGGTTGTTGTCGGTGAGCTCGTCGTAGAGGAGGTCGAGACCGATGAGCACCCGCTCACGGTCGGAAAGATCACCGATGATCCGCCGGACAGGAGGAGGGAGGATCTTGGACAGCGTTGGGGTGGCGAGGATCTTGTCCTCCTCCGCAAGCTGCGGATTTTTGAGAACATCAATCACTTTGAGGGCATAAACGCCCTTGAACTCCGTTTCAAGAATGTTGCGCAGAGTCTTGAGTGCCCTCATCGAGTTCGGCGTGTTGCCGGCCACGTAGAGCTTGAGGATGTAAGTCTTGCGTGGGCTCATGGGGCCACCTCCGGATCGGTGAGAACGCGACGTTCCCCGGCCGCGGGTGTCAGAGAGACCTCGGGAGGTATCGAACGTCGATACATCTCACAGAGGTGTGCCATGACATCGAGCAGAGCGAGGCGATAGTCCTGAAGAAAATCGTTTTTATGTCCCTCAAGTCTGAGCTGCTTCCAGAAGTCGTCAATGAGATTCATGTGGATCTCCACAGCTCGGGTGATCGGAAGATCGCCGAAGAAGGCCGTGTTCACGAAACTTTCCAGTGCCTGATTGGCGGCAGCCGGATCTTTGAAGTAGCTGATCAAAAGATCTCGGTAGGTGCGTTGCAGGGACTGCACAAGGTCCCGCTGCTCATCTGGAGGCAGATTGGCGAGAAAGCGTGAAGGGTCTCGCTTGTAGAAGACACCCAGGTAGCCGAGGCGCTCCTGCAGACGACTGGACAGTTTCCAGGCACTGCCTTCCATCGCTGGCATGGCGTTCTGTTCAGCGCCGTCTTCGGGCCTGGTTTCCTTCTGGCCCTGGCGCAGAAAGCGCGAGATGGAGGCATCAACGTTGTAGCCCAGTTGCTCGAGCTGGTCTTTCGGCAGGTGGACCTCTTGAGGGTGGTAATCCACACGGCCCATCAACTCACCCACCACCACAGCGGGAAACATCAATCCCTCAACGCCCAGGGATTCACGGGTGCTTTCATCAAGAAGGCACTGCTCAATCACGACTGCATCCACCGCCTCCCGCTGGAGAGAGAGCAGTTCCACAACTCCCTCACCGGATTCCACTGCACCGAGATCAACGGGTGAGTAGCGGTTCACAGGCAGCCACTGGCAGCAGATCTCAACGAGATCTCTCGTCTTGAGCAGCAAAGCAATCGTGAGTGCCGGACGAGCCATCCACTGCGACAGGGGCCTGAGCTGAATCTTGACGAAAGGGAGTGAGAAGACCGAAGATCTTTGTTTGTCTTTCGATTGCGGCTCAGGCTGAATCGGCATGTCCGAGCCTGACCGCGTCTTTCAGCACATGGCCGAAACCAGCTCCAAAACCTCCGCCGCTCCAGAGACCGGCAGTTACGCGATTGTCGAGGCCTCCGGTCAGCAGTTCTGGCTGCAGGCCAATCGTTATTACGATCTCGACCGGTTGAATGCGGAGGTCGACGCAACAGTCACTCTCGACAACGTTCTTCTGGTGAAGGATTCCAAGGGAACAACTCTTGGCAAGCCCTACGTGAAGGATGCCAGCGTTGAGCTGAAGGTGATGGCCCACCGCCGCGGTCCCAAGGTGATCGTTTACAAAATGCGCCCCAAGAAGAAGACCCGCCGCAAGAATGGTCATCGTCAGGAGCTGACCAGGGTCATGGTTCAGGCGATTTCCATCGGTGGCAAGGCCATCAGCTGATCATCCGGATCAACCCCCGCAAACGTCCTCTCTCCCCTTCCATCTCATCCCATGGCTCATAAGAAAGGCACAGGTTCAACACGCAACGGGCGCGATTCCAACTCCAAGCGTCTGGGCGTCAAGGCCTATGGCGGCGAATCCGTCACGGCCGGCTCCATTCTGATTCGTCAGCGCGGCACCTCAGTGCTGCCCGGCGTCAATGTCGGTCACGGCAAGGACGACACCCTCTTCGCACTGACCGATGGTGTTGTCAAGTTCGAAACGATCCGCCGCGGCCTTCGTAACCGCAAGCGGATCAACATCACAGCGGCCGTCTGAGCAGAGAACTCCAGGCCATCACTGCTGACCTCCTGGACTCAATGCCATTCGGGTCGTTAGGACAAGACCGATCAGGGTGAGCCCCAGAACGATCCACGTTCTGGGGCTTTGTTCATGCAGAGCATCGGCAATCTCCAGTGGCAGCGCAAGGCAAAGGACCCCGACCAGCAACCACTCTCCCCATCGGCGACCAACCCATGTGGCCCAGGCTGCCACCAGGATCAGAACGGCATAAAGACCTGAAACCAGGGCCAGGGAGATCAGACGCGTTGGCCCCAGCAGTGTTCCCTTCAAGGCCAGCGAAGCGAGGAATTGATGATCGGCATTCCCCCAGCTTTCGGCGAAATTGGAGAGCTCGGCGTAATGAAGATCCCCGAACACAGCGGCCAGGCTGACGGCGAAGAGAGCGCCTGCCAGCAACAGCTTCTTGATCACGATCAAACGAAGCAGCCAGCGACCCTGCCCGGCGATCTGCGCCATCGATCGATCTGCCTAAACCTGCTCGATCGGACGGTAGACCCTTGTCGTGATCAGCAATGGATGGAAAAGTTCGAGGAAGCGACTCTGAAGGCAACGGAAGAAGTCCTCCACAAGCTGAGGATCATCGAAATGAAAGGGATATTCGCCGTCATGTCCTTTGAAGAAATACCAGTTGAGAAGAGCCCGACCTTCTGGGGTGAGTCGGCGATGAAACTCCCTCAGCTGCGCTGAGGGATCAGTGAGATGTTCCAGCACGTCAAGACAGACCACCGTGTCGAAACGGCGTCCGGGGAGACTGTCGAGATCGCGGTGAACGCTCAGGCGCTTCTCAAGTCCGAGGCGGGTGGCACGATCCTTCACAAACGCACGATTCTGAGGATTGAGGTCCACAAACCAGACATGCTTGACACTCTCCAGGCCTGCTGCGGCAAGAGCATGGGTGCCGATGCCACCGCCGAAATCAAGCACGTCGCCGTGAGCGAACTGCTGCTGAAGCCTCAGGGTGTCGGCGATGTAGTCGGCGCTGCTGAGATGCCAGGCCGCAAGCTCAAAAAGGTGCCCTGTGCCAACGGTGTCTTCATAGAAATCAGCAGCCCGCTCGGGGTCGAAGGCTCCCGGATGCATGGCCGCCAGGTCCTCCTTGCTCTGGGGCAGACGCTCGGCAACCTCCGCCGGTGAAAGCGACAGATAGGACGCCAGATGGTCCTTCACGGCAAAGCCACTGTCGAGAAACTCCTGAATATCCACACCAGCGGAGGCATTGAGTGGCTTCATCAACCATCAGGACGTGATCGGGCAAACCTACGTGCGTGCCCACTTCTGCCAACGGCAGGGTGCCACAGTCGACAGCTGGATATGGCTTGCACCTTGCACGCGCCCATTGGCTTCGCCGTGATCGACAAGCCGGCTGGGCTCACCTCCCACACCTGCGTCGCTCGCATCCGCCGCGTGCTGGGCATCCGCAGGGTGGGTCATGGCGGCACTCTGGATCCGGCGGTGACCGGGGTGTTGCCGATCGCTGTCGGCCAGGCAACAAGGCTGTTGCCCTATCTGCCCGGTGAAAAGACGTATCGAGGCGTGATCCAGCTTGGGGTCACCACTAGCACCGACGATCTGCAAGGCGAGGAACTGTCCAGAGAATCAGTGCCCGATGATCTGTGCACGGAGGCACTTGATCAGGCACTCAGTCGTTTTCGCGGCTCCATTGCCCAACAGCCCCCTCAGGTCTCAGCCGTGCATGTGAATGGAGAGCGGGCCCATGCCAGGGCACGACGCGGAGAGGTGATGGACCTTCCGGCACGGCAGGTGACCATTCATCAGCTGGATCTGCTGGGCTGGGATGCCGCAAGCGAGCGGTTGAGCGTGGAAGTGCACTGCTCAGCAGGCACCTACATCCGTTCACTGGCCCGAGATCTGGGTGCAACACTCGGATGTGGAGGTTGTCTGGCAAGCCTGCGGCGGACCCAGGCCCTGGGCTTCCATGTCCACCAGGCGATCCCGCTGCCGGAGGCTCCAGAGGTGGGCGGTCAAGGCAACATGACCTTGATGCGTCCCGAACTGGCCCTGCCTCATCTGCCCAGACGCCTGCTCAGTGCCGATGAACAGATCGACTGGAGCTGTGGCCGCAGGATCAGCCTCGGCATCGCGGGCAGAGCGGATGCTGTGGTTGTTCTCAGTGAGGGGGGGCGCATGCTCGGACTCGGACTGCCCGGTGCGGAGGGTGAGTTGAAACCGAAGGTTGTGTTCGAAGCGCGGGGCTGACGATCCGATCTCGGTAATTTGCTGTATGCAGAGGGACGCCCAAGCATCCGATGGCAGGCCACAGCAAATGGTCCCAGATCAAACGAACCAAAGCGGTGGTGGATGCGAAGCGAGGTGCTGTGTTCACACGGATCGGCCGTGAAATCAGTGTGGCTGCCCGCTCTGGCAGTGACCCGGATGGCAATTTCCAGCTGCGCACGGCGATCGCCAAAGCCAAGGCAGCCGGAGTGCCGGCGGGCAACATCGAGAGAGCCATCGCCAAAGGCTCCGGCAAAAGTGGCGAGGCGGAACAGCTCGAATCAATCCGCTACGAGGGCTATGGCCCGGGAGGTGTGGCTGTGCTGGTGGAGGCACTGAGCGATAACCGCAACCGCACTGCCGCTGCTGTACGCCTGGCCTTCAACAAACATGGCGGCAACCTGGGTGAAAGCGGCTGTGTGAGCTATCTCTTCGAGCACCGCAGTGAAGTGCACCTCCGGAACCAATTAATCAATGAGGAGTCCCTTCTGGAATCCCTGCTCACGCTGGAGGCCGACGGGTACGAGCTTCTGAATGCCGAGGAGGCCCTCGTGCATGGTCCATTCGCAGCGCTCGAATCCCTGCAGACAGGACTCCGCAATCAGGGCTGGGGGGTCGCGGAATGGGCGCACTGCTGGCACCCGCTCACCCAGGTGAGACCGGACAACGAAGAGAGTTCCCGACAGTGCCTGAAGCTGCTTGATGCATTGGAGGATCTCGACGATATCTGCAGTGTCAGCGCGAATCTCGAACTCGGCGATGATCCGAGCGAGTGCACCGATCAAAGCCACCTCCACCGGGAGTGGCGATCAGCAGCCGATCCCCTGGACTGACCTGAAGCTGCACGCAACCATCAAGCTCCTGCACCGTTCCATCAGACCTGATCAACTGAGCCTTGCCTGTTTCGCCCGGCTCTCCACCGGCCAGACCGAAAGGAGCCACCGTGCGGGAACCAGACAGCAGTGCTGCGGTCATCGGTTCCAGGAAGCTGAACTCCCTCACCAAGCCATCCCCACCAGACCAGCGACCGGCTCCACCACTGCCGCGGCGGAAGCCGAAGCGTTCCAGCCTCACGGGGAATCTCTGCTCGAGAATCTCAGGGTCCGTGAGCCTGGAGTTGGTCATGTGCGTCTGCACACCGCTTGATCCGGCGAAGCCCTTGCCTGCTCCTCCGCCACCGGCGATCGTTTCGTAATACTGCCGACGTCCGTCTCCGAAGGTGAGGTTATTCATCGTGCCCTGGGCCGCGGCCATCACCCCGAGCGACGCAAACAACAGATTGCAGAGAGCCTGCGAGGTTTCCACATTGCCGCCGACCACTGCAGCCGGTTCGCTGGGGTTGAGCAGGGAGTCCTTCGGGACGATCAGGGTCAATGGCCGAAAACATCCTGCATTCAGAGGAATCGGCTCCTCGACCAGACAACGGATCACATACAGCACTGCTGCCTTGGTCACCGCCAGAGGAGCATGGAAGTTGTGCCTGCCCTGAGCACTTGTGCCACTGAAATCGAGCACGGCCTGTTGCCGCTCCCGGTCGACCTTGAGAGCCAGCTTGAGCGTTGCGCCGTTATCGAGCTCAACCTCGAAGCTCCTGTCCTTGAAACGGCGGATCAGCCGCCTGACGGTGTCTGCAGCATGGTCCTGAACATGCTGCAGATAACGCTGCACGCGCTGATGACCTTCAAGCTCCAGCAGCCGATCAAGCAGTTCAACCCCCAGGTGATTGGCGGCTGCCTGTGCCTGAAGATCTGCCCAGAGCAGCTCGGGGTCTCTCGGAGCTGAGCTGAGCCCCTGCAGGCGCTGATTCCAGCCCGAACGATCAGGCTTTCCCCCGGCGGTCAACCAGTGATTGCGCACCAGCAGGCCTTCCTCCTCAATGCTGGAGCTGAACGGAGGCATCGAACCCGGCGTCTGACCACCCACATCCGCGTGGTGACCACGACAGGCCACAAATGCGAAGGGCTCAGGATCTCCCTCCACGAAACAGGGAGTGATCGCGGTGATGTCAGGCAGATGGGTGCCGCCATGAAATGGATCGTTGCTGATCACGGTGTCCCCGGCCGCCAGGGAAGGCCTCTCACCTCGACGGATCTGCCCGAGGAGATCCTCGACCGCATCACCCATCGAACCCAGGTGCACGGGAATGTGAGGAGCGTTGGCGACAAGCGCCCCCCGGGAATCGAACAGCGCACAGGAGAAATCCAGCCGCTCCCGCATGTTCACGGAACGACTGGTCTGACGGAGCCGCTCTCCCATGCGCTCGGCGATTTGCATGAAACGGTGATGGAAGAGGCTGAGATCAACCGGGTCCGGGGCCGGGTTCTCGTCTGCACTCGCTTCACTGACATGCCCCCCGACATGGGAGCTCTCAGCACCAGTCCCGCATCCGGCCTCGAGCAGCACAATGCCACCATCCAGCAGCCGGGCCCTCCAACCGGGCTCCAAAACAATGCCCGCCGTGGGGTCCAGGATGAGCGCAGGTCCCGACAGGTGCTGATCACGCTTCAACTGCCAGCGCTCCAGCACAGGCACCTCACACCAGCCCTGCTCTTTCAGGTGAACACGAGCACGCTGAGCCGTGGCTGATGGGGTTGTCGATGGAGTGGCGGAAGCTCCGTGACTTTCGGACGTTGATTGCAGGGCGCTCTGCACCGTTGCATCCAGCACCTCCACCTCAAGGCGTTCAGCGATCAGTGGGACATGACGCGGCGGCACATAGCCGAACCGTCGACGATGGGCCTCGTCAAAGCAGGTTTCAAGCTGATGCTGGTCCAGCTCCTCAACAGCTGATGCCAGTGAGAGCATCAGCCCCTGTTCCGCCGAGGGATCTCGCAGCTCGATCCTGATCTGATGCTCCTGGGCTGCCGGGGACACAGCAGTGAGCTTCCGTAAGTCAAGGATCGCCTGATTCAGATCTGCCCTGACCATGGCTGGCAGCTGAGTCAGCAATGCCGCATCCAGGGGACGGCGGATTGACCGCTGGTGCAGCTGACGCTGACGGGCCTGCCCGAGCCCGTAGGCCGACAGCACTCCAGCCAGAGGATGCAGCAGCACCTGAAGCAGCCCAAGGGATTCGGCCAGTCGACAGGCCAGCTGCCCTGCAGCTCCGCCATAGGCGATCAACACCCCTCCACGGATGTCGTGTCCACGCATCAGGGAGACCTGCCTGATCGCTCCCGCCATCGCCTCGACGGCGAGATCCAGAGCACCTTCAGCAAGCTGCTCGGGGTCCTGACCCAGTTGTTGCATCAGCGCCTGAAACCCCTTTCTGGTCGCCTGCAGATCAGGTGGTTGATCGCGATTCGGGCCGAACACCGCAGGGAAAGCCTCCACCTGCAGTCGACCGAGAAGCAGGTGGGCATCGGTGATGGCCAGTGGCCCGCCACGTCGATAGCAGGCTGGGCCTGGTTCAGCACCAGCCGAGCGTGGCCCCACCGTCAGGCGGCCACCATCTCCGCAGATGATCGACCCCCCACCTGCCGCCACGGTATGGATCGGCAGCCGGAACGCTGTGAGCTGAAATCCGGCGATCTCGGTGACGGCATTGCGTTCCCACTCCCGGTCGGCAGCACCCGAAGGCAGGCAGAACACATCCGTGCTGGTGCCCCCCATATCCACGCCCACCAGGGCAGAAGCCCCCAGGCCAGCCTGTTGAGCAGCGGCAACAGCTCCGACCATGCCGCCCGCCGGACCCGACAGAACGGTGTCTTTGGCGAGCAGTGAACTGGGTTGCTGCAGAGCTCCACTGGAGGTCATCACCCGCAATCGGGTCTGATCACCCAGAGCGGCCTGCACCTGAGCCAGATAACCCGAAAGCACAGGCCTGACGGCAGCCTCCACGAGCGTGGTCTGTCCTCTGGGAACAAGACGCGGCAGCGGACTGGCCTCATGCGAGCAGACCACCGTGCTGAACCCCACGGTTCGCATCACCTTCGCCAGAGCCTCTTCGTGCACTGGATCACGCCAGGCATGCATCAGAGCGATGGCACAACAGCGGATGCCGGCCTCGTGATGACGAACAAGCCGCTGCATGAAAGCGTCCTCGAGCCGCAGTGGCTCAAGTTCCCGGCCATCCGCGTCCAGGCGACAGTCCACTTCTTCGACGGCAGTCAGCAGTGAAGGGGGCTTGGGAATGGCTAGAGCGAAAAGATCCTGGCGATGCTGATCACCGATCAGCAGGAGGTCGGCGAGTCCGCGGTTGGTCACGAGCAGCACGGGCTCACCTGCGCTCTCGAGCAGTGCATTGGTGGCAACGGTGGTGCCCAGCCGCAGTTCCTCGATCAATTCAGGAGCAATCCGCTGCTCGGCAGCGAGTCCCATCAACTCGCGCATGGCGGCAACAGCCGGATCTCCGGGAACATCCGGCTGTTCCGAAAGCACTTTGCGCACCAGGAGCTGGCCTGAGGGATGACGCGCCACCAGATCGGTGAAGGTGCCGCCTCGGTCGATCCAGAACTGCCAGCGATTCAAGACAGCAGCGGGAGGTGAGCACAGGCCGCATCATCGACCCAGAGATGCACGTTTGAGTGGCGCTGCAGCCAGCTTGCGGGCACGTCGTCGCGGCAGGGATCAACCAGAGCTTGTCGCAGAATCTCCGCCTTGGCGGCTCCGGTCACGATCAGGTGGATCTCATCGGCGGCAAGAATTTCATCAAGACCGAGGGTGATCGCCTGCTCAGGCACCTTGTCAGGGTTGCCCCCGAAAGCACCGGCATTCTGATTCCGCGTGGCTTGCTGCAACGTCACCACGCGGCAGCGACTGCCGGCTGGTGACGGCGGCTCATTGAAACCCACATGACCATTGCCACCCAGACCGAGCAGCTGAAGACCGATTCCCCCTGCCTTGTGCAGCGCGGATCCATAGCGTCGGGCCTCCTCTGCAGGATCCCTGGCCGTTCCGTCCGGCAGCTGCAACTGACAGGAAGGCAGGTTGAGATGACAACCCAGCTGGGTTTGCATGTAGGCGGCGAAGCTGCGGCTGTCTCCGGGCGGCAGACCCACGTATTCATCAAGGTTGAAACTCAGCCAGCGGCGCTTCAACTGCTCAAGCCTGGGCGTCGGCCAACTCGCCAGACGCTGAATCAAAGCCTTGTAGAACGGTTCCATGGTTCTTCCCGTGGCCATTCCCAGCGGCTTGAAAGACTCCCTTTCAAGGGCCGTTGCGAGATGGGCGACCACATGATCCACGATCGCCTCCATCAGCAGAGGCGGCTTCTGGCGGCGCACCACCGCGCATCTGGACAGAAACTCGGGCACGCAGCAAACGCGTCGATCAACCCATCAAGGCTGGCTCCGAACCGGTGCTGAATGCCACTGATGGGTCATCAGAGGGCTGGTACGGCCTGATCGTCGCCCCGCGATAGTAGTGACGGAGAATTTCACGGAAATCAGCCCCTTGGCTGGCCAGACCATGGGCTCCCCACTGGCTCATGCCCACACCGTGTCCGTATCCCTGGCCGCTGGCTTCCAGCACGATCGCGTCGCCGCGGGTTCCGGAGGATTTCCCAGGACTGGTCGAAGGGCTAAGGGGTGCGCTGAGGGAGGGAGGAGACAGTGGACCGCGTGCACTGATGCCGCTTGCGGAATCCCGCCAGAGACCGATCAGCTGAGACGGCAGTTGCGAATCCTGATCCACAGGATCCACGGACTCGTCTGCAGTTCCAGCATCACCCTTCAACAGGGAGAAGCTCACCATCGTGCTTTTCAGTCCCAGGCGCTGACGCAATTGACGACCTGAGAGCACCAGCGATCCAAGTGGTCCCTGAATCCGTGCGGAGCGAACTCTGCCTGTGGAGCTGGTGGTGAGAACACTCAACCGCTCCACTCCACCGGTCTCCTCAAAGCGACGGCGAAGATCTTTGGCCTCGAAGCGCTGGTTCCAGCGATGCACAGGGCTGTGCTGGTCATGATCCCGGACACTCACGAGGTAAGGCAGCTGGCTTTGCCAGACCTCTCCACTGGGCTCGGTGGATCCCCCCGAACTGCTGTGGAACACAGCATTGATCAAACGGCCGCCATGCACCAGAACCAGCGAGCGCGTTGTGGCAACCGCTTCCCGGGTACGGGGAGTTTCGGATTCCATTCCCTTATAGACCTGGCTGCTCACCGTGGCCTTCACATCGAAATCAGGCTTGCGTCCCCGTTGACGGAGGGCATAGGTGCGGGCAGCGACGGCCTGGGCCTGGAGGGCTGCCAGCGGCCACTTTGCTGGCATCTCACTGCCGACCACGCTGGGGAGGTAGGTCTCGATGCCGAGCTGATTGATCGCCAGGATCCTGCCGCTGCGGACCAGCAGAATCAGATCACCGCGATAGCGGCGGCTCCCAAGCCAGAGCCCGCGGGGATCAGTCGTGCTGATGCGAAGCGAGACGTCGCGGGCTGCACTGCCATCCGCGAGGGTCAGGTGACCGTTCAGCAAGCGAACCTGCAGGCGCTGCAGGCGACGTTCCTTGCTGGCGAGACCACGAACGAGCAGTGGCTGTTCACCATCGGATCGCAGAATCAGCTCAGAGCCCTCGGCCACCAAAACACGCATCTGCGGCTCCTGGGCGGTGACCGCAGATCTGGGCTCAGCGGCCAGCGCAATCACTGCCACTGGCAACATCAGAGCTGCTCCAACAGCAGCCCGACCGATGGAGATGTGCAGAAACACTCAGAAGGCCGACGGTCGCTCAGTGTGCCCCGCCCGGAGGACTGCAGCCAGGCCTTCATGGCAGATTGACCATTGAGCCCACCATGCCGTGCAGGTCACCTTTCTCGGCACCAGTTCTGGAGTTCCCACCAGAGCCCGCAACGTCTCAGCGGTGGCCGTTCGACTGGCTCAGCGATCGGAGCTTTGGCTATTTGATTGTGGCGAAGGGACCCAGCATCAGTTTCTACGCAGTGATCTGAGGCTGTCTCAGCTGCGCAGGATCTTCATCACACATATGCACGGTGACCACGTTTTCGGCCTTCCAGGCCTGCTGGCCAGTCTCGGACTCAGCGGCAGCAGTGGTGGTGTGGATCTCTATGGACCCGATCCGCTTGAAAGCTATCTGGAAGGGGTGCTGCGGACCAGCTCAACCCGGATCGGCTATCCACTCGAAGTGCACCAGGTCCGCAATGCCGCTGAAGCGGATCGCATCGTTTTCGAGGACAACGATCTCACCGTGCGAGCCACACCACTGCACCATCGCGTTCCTGCCTATGCGTATCGCATTGAGGAAAAACCGAAGCCGGGTCGCTTCGACATCAACAAAGCCCGGGAGATGGCGATCCCCCCGGGACCTGTCTATGCCTCGCTCAAGCGGGGCGAGACTGTCACCTTGGAGGATGGCCGGCGAATTGACGGCAGAGCACTGTGCGGGCCTGAACGCGCCGGGACAAGCATCGTTTACTGCACGGACACCGTGTTCTGCGAAGCAGCCGTGACTCTGGCGAAGGGCGCAGACCTGCTCATTCACGAATCCACCTTTTCCCATGCGGAGGCCGACATGGCCTTTCAGCGTCAGCACTCCACCAGCACGATGGCGGCCCAGACCGCGGCTGAAGCCGGTGTCAGCCAGCTTGTGCTCACCCACCTCAGCCCCCGCTATGCCCCTGGAAACGCTGTGACGGCAGACGATCTGCTGGCAGAAGCCAGAGCGATTTTCCCGAACACGATCCTGGCCAAGGACTTTCTCTGTCTCGATGTGACCGCCTCGCCCAAGACTTCATGCTGCAACAGTTCGTGATCGGTGGAGCCTGAACACCGTCACTTTGATACCTCAGCGTGATACAAGATCTTGGTGCGCTGTATCCATCAGTCCCTGGCGTCCTTCATGGTTCCTCTTCTCTCCAACCTGCGACAGTCGCTGAGTCGACTGCTGATTGTCCTGCCGGTGCTGGCTGTCCTGTGGATCAGCGCCCCCGCTCAGGCTGCCCAGTGGGATGCCGAAACACTGACCGTGCCTTCCGACCCTGAAGGCACCGCGGTGACCTTCAGCGAACAACAGGTGAAGGCGGGTCGCAAAGTCTTCAACACCAGCTGCGGCACATGCCATGCCGGCGGCATCACCAAGACCAATCAGAACGTTGGACTGGATCCGGAGACCCTGGCACTCGCCACACCATCGCGCGACAACATCGCCGCTCTGGTGGACTACCTGCAGGATCCCACCTCTTATGACGGCGAATACAGCATTGCCGATCTTCACCCCAGCATGCGCAGTCGGGATCTCTATCCGGCGATGCGTGATCTAACCGACGAGGATCTGCAGCTGATGTCGGCATACATCCTCGTGGCTCCCAAGGTCCTCGGCCAGGAGTGGGGTGGCGGCAAAATTTATTTCTGAAGTCAATCTGATCGATCTGGCCAAAGCCAGATCGATCCATCTCACTGGTTCATCGGTGGAAGAGCTTTCAGGGTGAAAGATTGCCTGGTTCCAGAGATCTGGGGCGACGGCTGTACCACCACTCCTGCATTTCGGCCGTGAAGCGCATCGGAAAGAGCGTGAGCACTGTGACTGTCGGACGGGATCCAGGTTGGAGCAGTTCAACCGAATAGGACGGACAACGACGCGATCCAAGATCGGCGACAAAACGACGGCCGACGCGCCTCCAGCTGGGTTCTTTGCTGCGCCAGGCCAGCCTGCAACAGGGCCAGGGAAGCTCTTCACGGTCATAAAGCCGGCAGCAGGGACCGATCACCCGAAAGCTGTACTGGCCTCCAGGACTGGTGTGCACCGATCCATGCTCAAGCAACCGTTCCACTTCAGGTCTCAGCGGTGCAGCGGGAACGGCGGTCATCGGCGGAAAAGCCAAGTCGCACCACACTGACAGTAAAAAGCCACCCCTGCGGAGAGGTGGCGAAGAACGCTGTTGTCAGATCTTCTGAACAAAGGTCCTGGAGCTCAGTAGAGCTCCTCTTCGGCATGGGTCTTAATGGTGCAGTCGGAGGTGGGGTAAGCCACGCAGGTCAGCACGAATCCGGCCTCGATCTGATCATCGTCGAGGAAGCTCTGATCAGACTGGTCAACGGTTCCAGAGGTGATCTTGCCGGCACAGGTGGAGCATGCACCCGCACGACAGGAATAAGGCAAGTCAATGCCTTGCTCTTCAGCGGCATCGAGAATGTACTGATCGTCAGGAACCTCAATGGTCTTGTTGAGACCCTCGCTTTCGGCGACCAGGGTGACCTTATAAGAAGCCATGGATGGAGTGAATTTGCAGAAGCTCGTAACAAACGAGCTTGCCGGACCGATCATTTCTACATGGTCCAGACGTCAAGGCATACGCCTGAGCGCCTGTTTCGATGCAAGGCCAATCAAAACAGAATGATTTATAAGGCTGGCTTATCAAGGTTAGCGCCGGATCTCAAGCAGGCCCCATCGACCCTGGTCAGCAATCGACTTGACCGCCCACCCCAGGCTCTCCAGCACATCCTTGAGTCTGGGTGCCTGTGAGACCAGCAGGCCACTGAGGAGCCCCCGTCCACCAGGGCGAAGAACCGATTCAAAATGAGGCGCGAGGGCCTCGATCACCGGGGCCAGGATGTTGCAGAGAAGCAGGTCAGCGGGCTGCCCCTCAAGCAGCTTCGCCAGCATGGCCACAGACCCTTTGCTGACCCTGAGCTCATTCTCTGAACAAGCGTTCAGAACCGCATTGTCAGTCGTTGCCGTGACCGCCAGGGAATCGGTATCGACCGAAAGCACCTGGCGAGCTCCAAGCCCGAGTGCGGCAATCCCGAGCACACCGCTTCCACAACCCAGATCCGCAACCCGAAGACCTAGAGGGGGATCCCGTTCGAGTGCCTCGAGACAGAGCCTGGTTGTGGGATGACTTCCGGTTCCGAATGCACTGCCTGGGTCCATCTTGAGAACAAGCCTGTGAGCCTGCTCCTCGGGCACATCAAGCCAAGCCGGAAGAATCAGCAGCCTTTCACCAACTGGGTCTGGCTGCCAGTGCTGTTTCCAGCTCAGACTCCAGTCTTCATCGGCCAGTTCCTCCCACACCGGCTGAGCCAGAGTCAGTCCGAAGGTCTCCGCGAGGGGTATGAGGCTGCTGAACAGCGCTGATCGCTGATCCTGTGGCCATTCATGGGCTGGCAACCAGGCCAGGAGCGTGCGTTGATCAGGCGCATCAGGTGCGTGCTGTAAGGCGACTCTGTGAAGCCCGAGAACATTGAGCTTCCAGAGAAGCGACTCCTCCAGCTCAACCTGAACTGGAAGAGACAAACGCCACCACATCACAACGTGACGGGATGGGCTTCCTGAATCCCGTTGATGCCGTTGATGGTGGCCAGAAGCGCAGGCGGAATAGGGTCATCAATACTGAGCACCATCACGGCATCGCCGCGCACGATCCTGCGGCCCACCTGCATCGAGGCGATGTTCACATTGTGCTCGCCCAGCAGAGAGCCGAGATGACCAATGATTCCAGGCATGTCCCGGTGACGGGTGAACAGCATGTGACGACTCGGCGGCACATTCACAGGGAATTCATCAATGGTGGTGACACGCAGCTCACCGTCTGCAAACACCGCACCGGTCACACTGTGTCCCCCCTGACCGCCGCGGGTTGTGAGCTGAAGGGATCCTCCGGCGAAGTCCCGGCTGGCATCGTCCTTGACCTCCAGCACATGAATCCCGCGCCCCTTGGCTTCGAGTGAGGCATTGACATAGTTGATGCGTTCTCCGAGGGCGCTTGTGAGCAGTCCCTTCAGCGCTGCCACCACCAGAGGCTGAGATGGGTGACTGGCGAACTCTCCCTGAAGGCGCACCTCCAGCTCCTGCACCTGGCCACCGCTGAGCTGACTCACCAGCAAGCCGAGGGTTTCAGCAAGTTGCAGATGCGGTTTCAGACGCTCCATGATCTCGGCGCTGAGACCTGGAATATTCACGGCACTGCGCGCGGGGAGTCCAAGCAGGACATCGCGGATCTGCTCAGCCACATCGGTGGCCACATTCTCCTGAGCTTCCTCGGTGGAGGCTCCGAGGTGTGGCGTCAGGACCAGCCCGCGCTCGACCGCACGCAGTGGAGAGTCCTCAGCCAGAGGTTCAGCAGCGAAGACATCCAGACCGGCTCCGGCGATCACACCGTTGTCGATGGCTTCTGCGATGGCAGCCTCATCAACGATGCCTCCCCTGGCGCAGTTCACGATCCTCGCCGTCGATTTCATGGAGCGGAGGAGCTCCGCATTGACGAGATTCTCGGTGTCGGGCGTTCTTGGAATGTGCAGGGTGATGTAGTCAGCCTGATGAAAGAGATCCTCCAGAGTCGTGAGTCGCACCTGCATCTGCTGCGCCCGGTCAGCCGAGATGAACGGATCGAATGCGATCACCTCCATGCCCATCGCCTTGGCAACCTTGGCCACGTGTGAGCCGATCTTGCCCAGACCCACAACACCGAGCATTTTCTTATAGAGCTCGTTCCCCACGTATTTCTTGCGATCCCAGGCACCGGCCCGCATCGATGCGTGCGCCTGAGGCACGTGGCGGGACAGGGACAACAACAAGGCGAGAGCATGCTCGGCAGCTGCGATCGTGTTGCCTTCGGGTGAATTCACGACCAACACACCTCGCTGGGTTGCGGCAGGAACATCAACGTTGTCAACACCCACTCCAGCCCGGCCGATGATGCGCAGACGGTCAGCGGCCTCGATCACGTCCGCAGTAACCTGAGTGCCTGAGCGGATCATCAGGGCGTCATAGTCACCGATGATCGACTTGAGCTCGTCCTGAGACAGGCCGGTCCGCTGATCCACCTGGGCCACCTGCCCGAGGATGTCAATCCCCGCCTGATCAATGGGGTCTGAAACGAGAACTTTGGTCATCCAGCGGCGGATAGAAAGCCATTGGGAAGTTTAGAGATCGGCCTGAACATCACTGTTGAGCAGAGAAATTGACCTCCTCCGCACCAAGGGGGGCCACGGCATTCCTGGACCTCCATGGAGAATGGCAGTCCGCACCGATCCGCCCATGCCCATCTGCGTCCTGGTGCTCAAAGAACGCGCCTCCGCCGAGACTCTGGTCCAGGACCTTCAGGATTCCGGCACTCCGCTCATGCGCGTGGTGCTGGTGGCCCCTGAACAATCAGGAACCACTGAGGGGGCTCTCGAGGCCGAGCAGTTCAACAGTGTTGATCTGCTTAATCCGAACATGGCTCGCAGTCGCCGCCAACGTTCCATGTCGCGCTGGCTGATGCCCTTCGGCTTCATGGCGGGAGTTACCTTCACCCAGATCACCACCCTTGATACTTTTGCGCGCTTCGGTGATATCGGAGAAGCCCTGATCGGCGGCCTGCTCGGACTCGGATCAGGCTTGATGGGAAGCTTCGCCGCTGCAGCCAGCGTTCCATCTGACAACGAGGACGGGGTCAGGATTCTGCGCAACAGGCATAACGAGCAGTTCTGGTTGCTGCTGCTGGAAACCCAGGCGGGTCTTGAAGTTCCCTGGCAGCTGGTTCAGAAAGTGCGCCCGCAGCAGGTTGTTCGTCTGAGCGAACTGTGAATCTTCACCGTGCTCCATTTCTGGATGGACTCACTGAGCCGGAGTCGATGCATCGGCTGATCGACCTAGTGGAGAAGGTGCTGCGCACCAGGCAACCGAGCTGGAGCCCCTTCCTGAGCGGCCCTGAACTGGAGAACTCCCGTCGTCTGGAGGCACTGACAGAACTGCGCATGGTCAGAGACGGAGGAAGACCTGGAACCGAACGCTGCCGCCTTCAGCTGAGCCACAGCGATCAGGAGCTGCAACCCGAGCCAGCGCCAATTTCCGGATTGAGACTTGAGGGCAATTTCCTGTTCGATCGGGCTGAACCGGAAGACATGCGCCGGGCACTGCTTGATCTTGGCGTGACAGCCGATGGTCTCGGCGATCTATGGCTTCGTGGTGACCGTGGAGCCCAGGCCGTCTGCACCCTGGAGGCGGCCAACCATCTCAATGGCCTGACCGGCCAAGTTCGCGATGTGACGCTGACCGTTGAGGCTGTGAGCGTCGACGGCTTGCAGTGGCCCGCTCAGAGACTGCCGAAGCGTTTGACCAGCGTGGAAGCTTCCTGCCGCCTTGACGCTATTGCCTCAGCCGGATTCGGACTGTCTCGCTCCAGGGTGATTCGTCAGATCCGGGAAGGAAGGCTGCGGCTCAACTGGCATCCGGTCCGCCAGGCGAGTCGCGAGCTGAAAATCGGCGACCGCCTTCAGCTTCAGGACAGGGGCAGTGTGGAAGTCTTGAACCTCGAACTGACGAAACGCGATCGCTGGAGAGTGGAGATGATGCGACGTTGAGCTGCTAACTTCAGTCGCGAGCGGTTGGGTTGTTCAACCGTTACCGCTGATCCCCTGAGGGTGAATGTGGGCGATTAGCTCAGAGGTAGAGCACTACCTTGACACGGTAGGAGTCACTGGTTCGATTCCAGTATCGCCCATTTCCCTCATGCGCAGAGATCAAACAGCATGTCCCTGAGTGTCGTGATCGGACTGGGACGCTCTGGCATCGGTGCAGCTCGTCTGCTCAAGACCCAGGGTTCAGACGTGGTGATTCTCGAAAAGTCTGAGCGCGAAAGTTGCAAGCGAAAGTCAGCGGAACTGAAAGATCAGGGCATTGACGTCCGACTCGGACAGCCCTTGGAGATATCCAGCTTCGAGCCCTGGCTCAATGCCATGGATCAGGTGGTGATCAGTCCTGGAATTTCCTGGACGCATCCGACTCTTGAAGTGCTGCGAACGCGTGGTGTTCCCGTGAAGGGAGAAATGGCTCTGGCCTGGGAATCCCTGAAGACACGGCCTTGGATCGGCATCACTGGCACTAATGGGAAGACCACCGTCACCCATCTTCTTCACCACGTGCTCAGCCACAGCGGGTTGGAGGCTCCCATGGCAGGAAATATGGGGTATTCCGCTGCGGAGCTGGCCCTGGGATGTCTTGATGGCTCCTGCCCTCAACCGGACTGGGTGGTGATGGAGATGAGCAGTTATCAGATTGAAGCGGCCACCGAGGTGGCCCCGCGCATCGGTATCTGGACAACACTGACACCTGACCACCTGGAACGACATGGATCGCTGGACGCTTACAGGGCGATCAAGCGTGGACTGATGGAACGCTCCCGACTGGCGATTCTCAATGGCGATGACCCTGATATCAGCCGAACTCGCTGCAGCTGGGAACAGAACCAGGTGAACTGGGTCAGCACAGGGAGGGAATCCTCAACCAGCACAAGCTCACGCGTCACCGTCAGCGACGACGGCTGGGTCTGCGAAGGGAAGCGAAGACTCTTCCGCGCCAGTGCTCTGGCGATGCCTGGAGAGCACAACCGCCAGAACATGCTTCTGGTGACTGCAGCCGCGCTCGAAGCTGGCTTGGACCCGGAAGCGATTGAATCGGCTTTACGTTGCTTCGGAGGGGTCCCGCATCGACTCGAATCGCTGGGAACGGTTCAGGGAATTTCGGTTTTCAACGACAGCAAAGCAACCAACTACGACGCAGCTGCGGTGGGTTTGAAGTCCGTGCCCAATCCGGTGGTGCTGCTTGCAGGGGGACAGACAAAACAAGGAGACGCTCAGTCCTGGCTGCAGCTGCTGAAGGAACGAAGCAGCTCTGTTGTGTTGTTCGGCGCTGGAGCTGACGAACTTCGCGGCCTGATCGAGGCTTCCTCCTACCCAGGTGCCGTGATTTCACACAGAAGCCTGAATGAGGCTGTTCCAAATGCTCTGGAACTGGCCCGACAACAGCGCGCTGCGAGCCTGCTGCTGTCACCGGCTTGCGCCAGCTTTGATCAATATTCCGATTTCGAAGCTCGTGGCGATCACTTCCGTGAGCTGATCGCGGCGAATCAATCAACCTAGGCTGGTGAAAATCTTGAAGATCTCGTGGCCTACTGGCTGATGAAAAGTGAACCCGACGTCTATGGGATTCATCATCTTGAGCAGGAGCAGACAACTCTGTGGGACGGTATTCGTAATTATCAGGCGCGTAATTTCATGCGCACGATGGCTGTTGGCGATCAGGCTTTCTTCTATCACTCCAATTGCAAGCCGCCTGGAATCATCGGCCTGATGGAAGTGATCGAAACAGGATTGGTGGATCCAACACAGTTTGATTCTTCATCGAAGTACCACGACCCTGCGTCCAAGCCGGAGGCACCACGCTGGGACTGTGTTCGTCTGGCCTACAGAGGCAGATTCAAGAACATCTTGAGTCTTGAGGACTTGCGTCAGTTGTACGAGCCGGATGAACTGGCCGTTGTGCGACGCGGTAATCGGCTTTCCATACTCCCTGTGGATGACCGTATCGCCCAGGACCTGCTCGATCGACTTGGCTCAATCCAGTGAATCAAGGGCACCTCAGCTGACGGAGCGTCTCCCTCTCACAACGATCATTCCAAGAGCCTGGATCGGGTTCAGCAAGGCTCCCTGGCGGTTTGTTGGGCTGACGGCTTTGATGCTGATCACAGTGTCTGGACTGAGTGTGATCTCAAGGGATCTTCAGCAGGCTGAGGGCCTGTGGCAGTCAACCATCAGCGACTTGGTCTTTGTTGCGACCATCCCCAGCACTCTTGTGCCACTGGTGGCCTTGCTGCATCTGGCTGATCAGTATCTTCCCTCAATCCACACTGCGCAAAGCATTGAACCTGCCAAGGGGCGTCAGCAGCTGCGGTGGATTTTCAGGCAAACAGCTGCACTGCTATTGCTGGAAAGTGTGATCCTGATCGGAGGCCTCAACACGCTGAAGATCATCGGTGCACTGATGGCCAGGCAAAGCGGAGTTTTCTCGGCTGTGATCCTGATTGCTGGAGGACTGGCACTGATTCTCTGGACCCTGAGTCAAACCCTGGCGATTCCTCTGCTGGTGCATCACGGGCATCGCCCACTGGCAGCAATGGAACACAGTCGAAGACTGGTTCAAACCAATCGACTAAAGGTTCTAGCCCTGCTTGGCCTGCTGATTGGTGTCAACCTGATTGGGTTGATGGGTGCATTCCTCGGCCTTCTGCTCAGTATTCCATTCAGCGCCTTGCTGCTGATGGCAAGTTGCCGGACTCAGACGCCCTGGGTCAGTGATTCCCGGCGAAACATATTGCCTACATAAAGGCGGGTGATTTCTCTCGACTCGACTCCGTGTTGAATCAGGAAGCCAGCCAGCGCGGCCTGAACAAGACGGTACTGATCCCAGTTCGGGCAGCGCTCAATGAACGCGACCATGGCCTGCTGCAGAGGCTGAGGGAGCTCGGAATGAAAGCTCACTGCCGATTCATAAGGAACAGCTTCTGTCGCAGAAACAACCTGAGACACCTCGGACAAAAGCTCTGATGCTGGTGCTTGTGACTGCTGTAACTGATCGGCCAACTGCATTCAAACGGTTCGGATGCCAACCAGTTCTCCACAGATGCGGGCCTGAGTCAAGAAGCCTTTCAACAGCCATTCCCAATGACTCTCCCGGTGAGACTTCAGCCACCAGAACCGTTTCCAGAAACGGATCTGCTCAAGAGGTCACTAAAGAGTCACAAATGCGAGTCGTCAACCAAAACCACGCCCGGGAATGGGGTTTTCCACAGAAACCGGCCATGCCTGACAAAACGCCCTGCACCCTGTGGAAAACATCACCGTCACCGTGGGGAACACTGGGGGAAAATCAATGGAGAGTCATTGATTAGCTGCTCTGATCATTGCTGCTGTCCCACAGCGTTCTCATCGCCTCGGCGATGGCCTGCGCAGCTGGCTCTGGCCAGTAGACCTCCAGGCCTCGAGCCCTTTCACCGTCACCGCTGCAGATGCCACGAAGCGACCACCGCGATCGATCTCCTTCAAGGCAGGCCCACCAGCTGCCACGTTCCAGCTCGACGGTGATGGATTCCTCCGCCATGAGCTGATCACAAATGGATTGATGCTGATCCGTCAGATCGGCGATCAGTGAAGCCAGCTCGCAGGCTTCACTCTCCTTGAGTTCCAGAGCCCAGTGCTCACCACCAATCAGAACTGAGAACAGAGGGCGGGAAGGATCCCTGGACAATCTCCAACCCGGGCCCTCCCGTTGAATCATCCAGGAAGAAGATCGGGCTGATCCTGCTCGTCGCTCAGTTCAACGATGGCGCGCTGAACCGGCTTGACACTGGATTCCTCAAGCAGACCATCAAAATCGTCGAAACGACGCTGTTTGGCACGGAAAGCGATCCGAACAGTGGTCAGGTAGCGATTGCTGGACTGACGAATCAGGCTTTCACCACGCTTGGCAAGATCCTGGTGATCAACTCCGGCAGACAGCATGCCCAATATTCATTGATCCCCAATACTAAGTGAGCAGATCACTGTGAAAAGGAACATGCATGGGGTAGCTGCGTTGAGGACGCCCTGGAACCCTCAGCACGATCTGACGCCCAAGCCCCATGGCCACCAGCGGTCTGCGCAAATGACTCAGAAGTCCACTGACCTCCTCGAGATGCTGCGCATCCACACACTCGATGCGAATGCTTCCCCAGCTCCGCGACATCCTGCAGTCACGCAGTGGTTCCAGCTCTGCCTCGATCTGCGGATCTTCCCTGTAGAAGGAAAAGACAAGCCTTCTTAAGCGATCCATCGTTGCTCCCCGTAGCCTCGACCTGACTACAACCTGCCCATAGCGGTGGTTCAGCCCCTCGCTGCCGAACAAAACCTTCATCTTTCCGACGCTTCTCACAACGTCGGCACCCTGGCGATCGATCTGGGAAGCACCACCACGGTGGTGGCATTCCAGTCTGCTCAGCGGTCAGAGGTGGATCTGCTCGATCTGGATGCAATCACCCGTGAGACAGGAGCCATTCCCTCGCTCCTCTGGGTGGAGGATGCGTTCTCGGGGCCAGCACTGGTGGGGTTTGAAGTGCTTGAGAACGGCTTGCACGAAAGGGATGCTCCGCAGCTGCATCGTGACTTCAAACGCTGGATCGGTATCGCATCAGATCCACACAGTGCTGAGAGACGGCTCAGCCCGGAGCAGGCAGGGGCGCGGCTTCTGACTGAAATCTGGAAGCGGATGCCACCTGGTCTTTTGATCGAGCGACTCGTGCTGACAGCCCCAGTGGATCAGGGCTCCGGCTACCGCGACTGGCTTCTCAAAGCCTGCGAGCCAATGCAAGTCGCAGAGATCGCCATGGTCGATGAACCGACGGCAGCCGCCCTTGGAGCTGGGCTGGAAGCGGGTTCCAAGCTCCTTGTGGTCGACCTCGGTGGAGGCACTCTGGATCTGTCCCTGGTGGCCCTTGAAGGCGGTGAGGGTCGTGCTGCTCCGGTGGCCCAGCTGCTTCGCTTCCGCGGCCAGAACCTCACCAACAGCCGCCAGGCGGTGCGTCAGGCCAAGGTTCTCGGGAAAGCGGGCATCAACCTGGGCGGAAGGGATCTCGATCGCTGGATTCTTGACGAACTCTGTCCAGAGGGCCTGCCTGAGGAAGGTGATGGGCTGATGACTCTTCTGAATGCGGCGGAACGTCTGAAATGCCGCCTCAGCGATCCCGAGATCCCGCAACGGGAGAACCTCCTGGAAACAGCGAATGGTCAGGATCTCGCGGCACCGCTCAAGCTTTCGATGAATCGACACAGGTTCAGCCGACTGTTGCTGGAGCGAGGATTCTTTGACGCTCTTGATGGACTTCTCAGCAAAACGTTGCGCGATGCGGAACTCAACGGCTGCCCGGCCGAGGAACTTGACGCGGTGGTGGTGGTCGGAGGAGGGGCCCATCTGCCCCAGCTGCGCGACTGGCTGACCGAAAAACTTTCACCCACACCACTGCTGACACCACCTCCGATGGAGGCGGTGGCCTGCGGTGCCCTGAGCCTCACTCCCGGCGTTCGCATGCAGGATCTGCTGCAGCGCGGAATCTCACTGCGCTGCTGGAACCAGCGCAGCAACACCCACCACTGGCATCCGCTGTTTCTCCCCGGACAACCCTGGCCCTCCAGCAAACCGCTTGAACTGATTCTGAGCGCCAGCGGTCATGACCAGCAGTCGCTCGAGCTGGTGCTCGGCGAGTCGAGAGGGGAGACAAGACATGAGGTGGTGATGGTCAATGGCCTGCCTCAGGTCATTGAAAAGTCCGATGGATGGGAAGAAGTAACCAGGAGGCCTGACACCGCCTGTGAGCTCCCTTTGGATCCCCCGGGACAGCCTGGAGAAGATTGCCTGAAACTTCGTTTCCACCTCAATGATCAGGCGGAACTGATCCTGGAGGGAGAGGATCTGCGAACCGGTGAGAGCCTTGAGAGCAGACCACTCGGGACCGTGCGGTGATCGCGCCGTCCACAAAGCCGTGTGCATCGGCGATGTCATCCATAGAAAGGGTTCTCTTGATTTCCTGACCACCCTTGGCGCTGCGTCGCCATCTCCCGAGGTTCTGGCTGATCGCCACACTGGGTGGTGTCGCAGGACTTTGCGTTTTTGCCTACTGGTGGGAACAACAGTTACCGGGTCGACTGCGTGAAGCGGCATCCAGGGGAGATCTTCAGTCCTGCCTGCGTTACGGAGAACAGCTGGCAGCACTCCGTTGGCTGGACCGGGAGGCGCCCATCGAGCAGGCGGTCTGCCGTCGTCGCCAGGCTGAACTCGCCTGGGAGCGAGGCGACAGCAGCCAGGCCCTCAACCTGCAGGCTCAGCTTGTCAACTCCAATGTGGGCAGTGAAGAACAGCGCAGCAGCGACCGTTCAAGATTGCTCAAGTGGCGCCAGGTCCTGCGCGAGCGGGCACTGGATCAGTTCAGGGCGGGAGATCTCGAACAGGCCCTCGTCACCCTCAGTCCACTGGAACAAAAAGGCCAGAGACCCGGTACACAGCTCAGCGACAGCCTGCGCGAAACCTGGAACCGCAACAAGGTTGATCACGAACGACTGCAGGACAAAGTGCAACGACAACAGTGGTGGGAAGCACTGAGCGTTCTCAATCAACTGGACCACCCCTGGTGGCAGACCCATTCCCTGCCTCTCCGCAGACAGGTTGAGGAAGCCATCAAGAATCTGCGCGATCGTCAGGAACATCACAGCCATGGGGCGCTGCCGGCCCACACCGTCGATCCTGAACAACTCAATTCTGCTGTGGAAGAGCGTCTGTCAGGCGGCATGGACCCATGGAGCGCCTTCATCGCAGGGTGTGCTGATCTAGGCGGTGTTCTGGTTGAGGAAGGACCGGAGAGCCTCTGCAAGGCGAAGAGACCGTGACGAGATCAATCCCAATGGAATCAATGGCAATTGCAGACTGGCGAAGAGGTTCTTGAGAGCTGATAGGGGCTGTTCACAATCGCCCGCCCAACACCGGGTGAAGCCTTCAGCTGGAAGGGCAGCGGAGGAAATGCGATCAGGTCACTGACGCCATGTAGAGGGGGTTCCACCAGCCCAAGCCGGCCTGAACTTGTGGCTTTCGTGTGCTTTTAAGGCTTTTTGGACGGGGAGGTGATTCAGTTCCGCCCCTGAACACTCCGCAGAAAAACACCCTCCTCACCATCCACATCCAGCAGTCTGAGCTCGATGGTTTCGGTCCGCCTGGTGGGAACGGACCGACCACAGAAATCCGGCTGAATCGGCAACTCCCGATGACCGCGGTCCACCATCACCAGCAGCATCACGCGGCGTGGCCGCCCCCAGGCCTGGATCGCCTCGAGAGCTGCACGCACGGTGCGGCCGGTGAAAATCACATCATCGACCAGCAGAACATCGCGTCCTTCGACACTCACAGGCAACTCGGTCGCTTGAACGGGCCTCATGGCAACGCGCTCGAGATCATCGCGATGAAAGGTGGGATCCAGTGTTCCCTGAGCAATCAGCTTGCCGCTCTGCTCCTGAAGGAAGCGTGCCAGTACCGCTGAAAGCTGAACACCCCTGGTGGGTATCCCCAGCAGCAGCAACTGCTCAACATCCCCCACGCATTCAAGAACCTGGGAGGCCAGCCGCGAAAGAGTTCTGCCGACATCCTCGGCGGAAAGAATCTCGATCCGTTCACCGTTCCCAGGCGTCACCATGACCGACTTAATGCGACTGATGACTGTATGTCGGATATCACCCTTGAGATCCGCAAAAGCTGACCTTGGTGAACCAAAGAGTTCACCAAGGGCCGGATCCGGGGGTAACTTATGAATCTAGAGAAGACCTTAAGAACGGATAGGGCTGAGTGAACGTTGTTGATCGCCATGCGGGACGACCAGGCAAGGAGCGATCCATCGCTCCTGTTGTCCTTGCGATCCTGGATGGCTGGGGCGAGCGCACCGAAGCAGATCACAACGCCATCCGAGCAGCACGCACCCCCGTCATTGACGCTCTTCGACACGCCTATCCCCAGACATTGATTCAGGCGAGCGGTTCCTATGTGGGATTGCCCGATGGACAGATGGGCAATTCCGAGGTGGGGCATCTCACCATCGGTGCTGGCAGAATCATTCGCCAGGAACTCGTGCGCATCGGCGACACGGTGCGCGCCAACCAGCTCAGAGACGTTCCGAAGCTCCGTGAACTGGCTGAACGGCTTCGAGCGAGCAACGGCACGCTTCACTTACTTGGGCTCTGTTCGGATGGCGGCGTGCACAGCCATGTGGACCATCTGTGCGGTCTGCTGCACTGGGCGGCCGACGAAGGTCTGAAACACGTTGCGATCCACGCGATCACCGATGGCCGTGACACCCCAACCCAGAGTGCCCCGACTTATCTGAAACAGGTCGAGAACGCGATCGAAGCCAGCGGGGTGGGTGAAATCGTCAGCCTGTGCGGTCGTTACTGGGCCATGGACCGTGACCGTCGCTGGGAACGCACAGCCCGCGCCCATGAACTCCTGACCTCCCCCGACGTTCCGGTGAGTCAGATGTCAGCAACTCAGGCACTTCAAGCCAGTTACGACGGCGGCACCACCGACGAGTTTGTCGAACCAACACGTCTTCAAGCGACCCATCTGAACGATGGCGATGCGTTGCTGATGTTCAATTTCAGACCGGACAGAGCCCGCCAGATCATTCAGTGCCTGGCCAGAGCGGAGTTCTCTGATTTCGAACGCCCCCACCAGCCTCAGCTGGACGTCGTCACGTTCACGCAATACGAAGCTGGGCTCCCCGTGGAGGTGGCCTTCCCGCCCGAGTCGCTGGATGACCTGTTGGGCCAGGTCGTGGCGGCGCGCGGACTACGCCAATACAGAACTGCAGAAACCGAGAAATATCCCCACGTCACGTATTTCATGAACGGCGGAGTTGAACAACCTCTGGAGGGAGAAGACCGGCATCTGGTGCCCTCTCCCCGCGTGGCCACCTATGACCAGGCACCGGCCATGAACGCCGAGACCCTCACCGTCAGCTGCATTGAAGCGATCGAGAAAGGCATCTACTCCCTGGTTGTGATCAACTACGCAAACCCAGACATGGTGGGCCACACCGGCGTCATGGAGGCCGCGACTGAGGCCATCCAGACCGTGGACCATTGCATCGGACGACTCCTCGATGCCGTGGGACGCATGGGTGGAACGATGATCATCACCGCAGACCATGGCAATGCCGAGCGGATGCAGGGGGACGACGGTCAGGCCTGGACGGCCCACACCACCAATCCCGTTCCGCTGATCCTTGTGGAGGGAGAACGCAGAAAGCTGCATGGCATGGGCAATGCGATTCGCCTGCGCGACAACGGTGGTCTTGCTGACATCGCACCCACTCTTCTGCAACTGCTCG
>PVBE010620364.1_pt1 | contig 27821 bp, 27 predicted proteins | sample 1631181 | NCBI WGS metagenome assembly PVBE01 (sample SAMN08397723, study PRJNA350692) | Marine metagenome, whole genome shotgun sequencing project. | isolation source: water | place: Pacific Ocean | collected 2012-04
ACGCCGTCGCCGGCACTCCTCTCCGGCAACAAGGCGCTTGTCGCCAAGGCGCCGCCGGAAATCGAGACGCCGTCGCCGGCACTCCTCTCCGGCAACAAGACGCTTGCCGCCAAGGCGCCGCCGGAAATCGAGACGCCGTCGCCGGCACTCCTCTCCGGCAACAAGGCGCTTGTCGCCAAGGCGCCGCCGCCAGAGCCCGAAAAACCGTTCCGGGAACCCAAGAGTGAAGACGAAAAGAGCTACAAGGTTCAACTGGCCGCGGCGCGTTCCCCCGGCCAAGCCAACAGCGAATGGACCCGCCTGCGAGGCAAGCACCCGGACCTGCTTGGGAAGCTCGAACATGCCGTCGTCAAGACCGATCTCGGCCCCGGGAAGGGGGTGTTTTACCGTCTGTATACGGGTCCGCTTGGCGGCAAGGCGGCGGCGCGAGCCCTTTGCGCCAAACTGGCCCAACGCAAGGTGGATTGTTTTGTTGTCCGTCCCAGGGGATAAGCCGAGGGCGGCCGGGCACCGAGCAGCCTGATTTTCTCGATCCCTGCTCGCCGCCATTTAAATCACCGCTGTTCCGTCCCATTTCATTGCTGTGGATCATGGTGCGGCAAATGCGCTAGGATCGGAGTGATATTCGCTTGGCGCTCGGCGTTCACGTTAACACAATCTTAAGGGGAACCCAAATGAGTGACGGGAAATTTCGCTTGGTTACAAGAAGCGATTTCGATGGCTTGGTTTGCGCCGCGCTTTTCAAGGAAATGGACATGATCGACGAGATCAAGTTCGTTCATCCCAAGGACATGCAGGACGGTACCATTCTGATTTCGGAGAAAGACATCACAACCAACCTGCCGTACGTCAAAGGCGTTCACCTGGCATTCGACCACCACTCGAGCGAAAACATTCGTCTCGCGGAGGTCCCCGACAACCACATCAACGACGCGGCGGCGCCCTCCGCGGCGCGGGTGGTCTACGAGCATTATGGCGGCAAGGAGATATATCCCGATACTTTCGAAGAATTGCTGGTGGCCGTGGACAAGTGCGATTCGGCCCAATTCTCCCAGGAAGACATTATCAATCCCCAGGGTTGGGTTCTCCTCAACTTCATCATGGATCCCCGCACCGGACTCGGACGCTACAAGGACTTTCGGGTCTCCAATTACCAGCTGATGATGGAACTCATCGATTACTGCCGTAGTCACGCCATCGACGAGATCCTGGCCCTCCCCGACGTCAAGGAGAGAGTCGACCTTTACATAGAACAGCATGAAGGCTTTCAGGAACAGGTCAAACGTTGCACGGCGATCCACGGCAACCTGATCCTACTAGACCTGCGCGAAGAGGACATCATCTATGCCGGAAACCGCTTTGTGGTTTATGCCCTGTTTCCGGAAACCAACATATCCGTTCATCTGATCTGGGGCCTGAACAGGCTTAACATGGTTTTCGCGGTCGGCAAATCGATCATCAACCGCACATCCAACACCAACATCGGCGAACTGATGTTGAAGTACGGCGGCGGCGGCCACAGGAACGCCGGCACCTGTCAGGTAGACATCGACGACGCGGAGCGGGTACAACAAGAACTGATCGAGCAAATCACCGCCGATGGTTGAAACCGGACTTGCGGATTGGGTCCTGTCACAACCGCGTCTTAAATTATTCATATAGGCTCTAAGTTTCAAGTGAGCACACGCATACGTTTCATGACAACGCCGGTGAAGGTCATCGGCGCCGTTTTCTGTCTGCTCCTGGCGCCGTCTCTCGGCGGCTGCGACAGCGGCGCACCGGCGTTGCGCGATGTCATCGACACCCTCATCGGCAACGGTTACAGCTTGTCAAAAGAAGGAGACCGTGAACTGGCGCGGTTTCGGAAGGTTTACAACGAGCACCTGGCGGGTTCCGCCGGCGGCGAGCAATTCCGCCATTTCAGCGACGCCTTCAAACGGGTTCGTATCAACTACGTGCGCGAGGTTGCGGACGCCCGGCTGATCGACGCCGCCATCAAGGGGGTGCGCGACTTGAAGGCGAAGGCCCAGTCGGTGAAGCCGGCCGAACTGGTGGAATCGGCGCTGGATTCCATGTTGACATCGCTCGATCCCCATTCCACCTACCTCAATGCCGACGAGTATCGGGACATGCAAATGTCCACCAAAGGCGTGTTCGGCGGATTGGGTTTGGAGGTCACGATGGAAGACGGCTTGGTCAAGGTCGTTTCGCCCATCGAGAACACCCCCGCGTTCAAGGCCGGACTCAAACCCGGTGACGTGATCACGCACTTGGACGGCAGGCCCATCAAGGGCCACACTTTGTCCTGGGCGGTAAAAAGAATGCGCGGCCGGCCGGGCGCCGCCATCCGGCTCACCGTCAAGCGCTCCGCCCGAGCCCCCTTTGCCGTCACCATTGTCCGCGCGATCATCCAGGTGCCGGCGATGCGTTGGCGTGTAGCGGGCGAAATCGGTTACATCCGCGTCACCCGCTTCAACGAACACGCCAAAAAGAATCTACTCAACGCCATGGAGGAAATTCGCGGCCAACTGGGCCGGCGTTTGAAGGGCTTGGTTTTGGACTTGCGCAACAACCCCGGCGGCCTCTTTGAACAATCCTGGGTGATCGCCGACGCCTTCCTGGAAGAAGGGCGGATCGTTTCCGTCAAGGGCCGGGATGCCGGCGGCGAGCGGGTTTACGAAGCGAAGTCAGGAGATCTGGCCCAGGGTCTACCCATCGTGTTGTTGATCAACGGCGGATCGGCCTCGGCTTCGGAAATCGTCGCCGGCGCCTTGCAGGACCACAACCGCGCCATTGTCTTGGGCCGGCGTTCCTTTGGCAAGGGATCGGTGCAGACCATCACCCCCCTGCCGGTCGAGGGAGCGCTGCGGCTGACCACGCAACTTTTTTATACGCCCTCGGGGCGGGCCATTCAGGCGCAAGGGGTGATCCCCGACATCAGCCTGACCGTCCCCGAAACGGAGGCGGCGAAAAAACGCCGCCGCGAGGCCGACCTGCCCGGCGCCCTGCCAGGGGCCCGGAGGACGGTGGTTGCCCAACAAACGCGGCCGCGCGCCAGCCTGCCGGAATCGGCCTGTCCGGCCGACCTTGAAAGAGGCGGGGAAGACCGTCCGCTGGGCTGCGCGATGGCATTGCTGAATGCCGGATCGACGCAGAAATTTCTCGCCTTGATCAGGTCACGGCCGCAAATTTAGCCCGGATTTCTCAAACTACGGGGTGCATCGGCCCCAAAAATCTGTTAAAATTCTTTTACAACAAAGGCTTAACAGATTCTGGAGTAACATCGGCAAAACACCGGGCACGCCGGTGCGAAAAGGCGTCGGACTATCCTCCCGGTGTCATTCCGGACGGCATCGAGCGCCGAGCCGGAATCCAGTAACTTTTTGATAATCCTGGATCCCCGCTTTCGCGGGAATGACGCGATAGGAAGGCGGGACAGTTACAGATAAATAGGGACAGTATATAGTTACAAAGTGTCTCCGGCTTTTCTCGGGCGACCTGGTTTGCGGGGCCTCACGTTGCGCTCGAGAATTGCTTCCATCTTGTCGAAGAATTTCGTCGAGCCGAGTGGATGTCCGGTGCGGCCGTGGCTTCTGATCGCTTCCATCGACGCCTCGTCGAGGCCGCCGGCAAGAAAGGTCCGCCAGTCGGGCATGCGGTCCAGCAGCGCCGCCACCTTCACGATACCATCGTCGCAACCCTTGAGATGCGCCCGCGCCGACGACCACTCCCAGTTCTCCGGGCGCCGCGTGAGCCTTGCTCCGAACGTGTTGAGCTCCACATATCGGGCGCAAGTCAAAAGATAGTCCTCGTCCATCGGGAAGGAATGAAAGCGCTCCCGCCAAAGATGCCCGCGCCAACCTTGCCGGAAGTTGATTATGCCGCGTATAGCGCCGGCGCGCCTCCCCGAGGGCGGCTCGCAGGCCGTCTTCGTGGGACGGCACGACAATCAGATGCACATGGTTCGGCATCAGGCACAAGGTCCAGATATCTGTTCCGGCCTTGCCGCACCATTCCGTCAGCAACCCCTGATAGACCTCGTAATCGCCGGCCTCAACAAAGGTCTCCATACGGCGGACGCCGCGCTGGGTCACATGATGCGGAATGCCCGGTACAACCAGCCTTGCGGTGCGTGCCATGAGCGCCCGAGATAAACAAAATCATTCCGACCGATAAGAAAATTATATACTGTCCCTAGATACTCTGGATACTCCGTCCCTAGATACTCAAGAAAATTGTATACTGTCCATGAGATACTCATATACTGTCCATAGATACTCCCGTCATCAAAACCGGTAACCCTCACCCTTTCAAGGGACGATGTCAGATCAAGTCTGAATTACTACATTTTAGCCGACGTGAAGGCGGGTCGGTCGGGCGGCAACTAAGGGCGGCCTCCTCTCACACGAAACGTCCAAAACTCAGCCATTCACACGTTTTAGCGTTCCCCGCTTGTCCAGGTTCATCCTGCCTTTGAAAACGATCTTTTCGGTCTGTCTCTCCGCGGCGGACCCATTCTCGTTGGGCTGGCTTATGTGAACGACGGCCTTTACCTCAGTGACACCCCAGACCCGAATCGAATATTCGAATCCGTTGGCGGGGTTGATCGCGGTTCTTACGGGCGGCCTGAACCACCGTTCTTTGAAGACGTACTCGACCTTTACCACCTAATTGAGGATCTCAGTTGGCGCGCGTTTCGTTTCCAACGCGTCAATTTCCAGCTTGAAAACAAGCTCGACCCATTTTTTGCCCCGCCTGGTTTGTTCACCTGTTTTCCGGGGTATCTGGTGGACCAGAATTGCCGCCTTGTCGTCCTCGGTGAGTCCAAGAATGCTTCTATCACCGCGCCGCTCCAAAATGCGGCCCTCCGTTTGGGCCATGCTGTCGTTGAGCTCACGCAGTCGGGCCAAGGTCCTCCTGGCGGCATCTTCGGCGGCTTTCGCCTTGCCTTTGGCTCTCTTTGTCGCCGCTTCAGCGTCCGATACGGCTTTTTGCACGGCTTTTTCCGCATCATTGACCGCCCTGTTCGCCAATTCTTGGGCTTTTTTTACGGTTTCCTGCGCTAGTTTCGAGACTCTTTCAGTATCCGATACGGCTTTTTGCACGGCACTTCTCGCATCATTGGCCGAACTCTTCGTCAATTCTTGGTCTTTTTTTGCGGTTTCCTGCGCTAGCTTCGAGACGCTTTCAGCGTCCGATACGGCTTTTCGCATGGCTTTTTGCGCATCATTGACCGAACTCTCCGTCAATTCTTGGGCTTTTTTTGCGGCTTCCTCCGCTAGTTTTGCGGCTTCCTCCGCTAGTTTTGCGGCTTCCTTCGCTATTACCGAGGCTTTTTCAGTATCGATCTGGGTTTTGATAATGTCTTTTTTCCTGGCATCGAGTGCGTTATTCACCTTGTCTCCGATGAACACCTCCGCCAGGGTAAGGGGGCCGAGGATCGAGACGGTCGCCACGATAAAGGCGACGAAAGAAAATTTCTTTTTGACCCAGGCATCCATCTCTTCTTTTAGCTCGACCCTGATTCGTTTTATGGTGTACTCAACCTCGTCCTCGGTAATCTTTCCGTCATCGGCAATCTTTACGTCATAGGCAATCTTTCCGTCCTCGGTAATCTTTCCGTCCTTGGTAATCTTTGTTTCAGCCATGGCGCGCGCGCCCTGTAACCTTCAATAGTTGACCCGACATTCCCCAGATAACCGTCAAATCCATGACAGTCGTACCACACGGGTACCCCCAAAGGTAGCTGTATTCTCCTGCAGGCATCCGATGGTCTGATTTTAGGTTGGGGTCTACCATCGAATTTTCTCATCGGGGGACACCGTACGCATTTACACGCGATAGGGGTCACACGCGATAGGGGTCTTTAATCGTAAACTTTCTTGTTCATCATCCTGATAACAAAAGAAAACTGAATTCACAATTCAAACTCCGTAGATTTGACCCCGTAGATTTATGATCCCAGGCGGACGTCAAACTTTGCGCGCGCACGCCTCTTCCGGCCGGTACGCCGAGACCCGCCAATTAGCCGGGATCGCTTGTCCGACGCAATCCACCCCAATTCCAAAACATGCTTTCAGGCTGAAGGCGGCTAAAACCGCCGTAACAATCTTTCGATGTAGTCCCGCTCCAGCTTCGGGCGTTGGCGTTGGCCGGCGCGGCGGCGAAGTTCCCGAAGAATTTTCCCGGCCCGGCGGATTTTCATCCGGTCGGGAATTTCGATTCGTTCGCCGAAAGCGTCTCCGAATGCTCCATCGAGAAACTGGCCGAAGGGATCGTGCCGCCAACCGGGCCGGCTTGCCGGCGATCCACGAACCGCGCCCAGCCTTCCGCTCAGCCGCCGGGCGATCCGTTGGGCCAGATCTTTCCGGGCTTGACGTAATTTTTCCAAGGCCTCCCCTTGCCGCGACACCGCCGTTTCGGGGCGGCGACGAGCGAACCATTCGACAGCGTCCCGCATGGCACGTTCCGCCTCGCCCAATTGTCGCGGGATTTTCCCCAGGGTCTCGTCGAAACGCAGCATCATGTCTCCCAGCCCGTGGCGCAATTTGTCCTGTCGGGCGGCACTACCTTCAAACCACGGCGGCGACTCCCGTTCCCGCCGGCGCTCCCGTAACCGCCGAAACGATTCATCGAGCAGTTTTCGCTGTTGGTCGGTGAGCGCGTCGAGATCTCGCATCAGGCCCAGCGCCTTTGTCAGCTCTTTGTCGGCTTCGCCGGGCGAGAGGGCGGCGCTAAAACCGTCGAGAAACCGTTCCAGTTCGGACAGCAACCGCCGGGCGGCGTCGACGGCGCCGGCGCGGGCCAGCTCCCGCGCCTCATCGAGCAGTCGCCGCAAGTCGTCGTTCGTTACCAGTTCGATGGGAATACCCGGGGGCATTTCGATCATTTGCCGGCCTTGCAAACGATCTTGCAGGGCCGCCAGGTATTTGTTCAACGCCCATTGCAGGGCATCCATCAAGCGGTCGATTTCCCCCGGCTCGGCGTTGTTGGCGAGCGCCTCCATCAGTTGCTTCCGGGCGCCCCGTAATTGCCGTTCGGCGAGGGAGAGTTTGCCGTCCTCGATTCCGACCGCCGTGTTCCATAACAACCTTTGAACCGAGGCAATGACGGTGCCGGTCCGATCATGGAGCAGCCTTGCCCGGGCGACGGCGAGGGCCAGAAAAACCACGGTCTCGTCGAAATATGGCCTGGCGTCAACGGCGATTCCGTCAAGGGCCCGGGCGACTTCGGCGCCAACCCCGGCGGCCGGGGTGGAGAGTTTTTTGCGCTCGGCAACGATCGCCCTGGCGATTGGGTGGTTGAAGGTCCGTTCGGGAAGGACCAATTGGGCGGCCCGACTTTTACCCCTTTGTCCGATCGCGTCCACGGCGACCAGTCGGATTTGCACCGGCAACCCCGCCCAGGGATGGGCGGTCAGGTCCTGGATGGTGGTCCCCCGCGCCTTTTTCGAGCCGATGCCGGAAAATGGCAGCGCCAGCCGGACGGCGGAGCCCCTGTCGGCGCCGACGTTTTCGCCGGCGCGCCGGATCACCGCCCGCAACCCGCCGAGCCCGTAATCGTCGCTGGCTTCGAAGTCAAGGCGCAGGCGAGCCCCGCTGGCCGCCGCCGGCGTCTTGCCGAAAGCCACCTTGGGCGGGGCGTCGGCAATGACTTCGAGAGGCCAGGAGACGAGTTCCCGGCCATCGACATCGACCGCCAGCCGGTGGTCGCTGTCCTCGATGACGGCCTCGATCCCGTGGCCGCCGGAATCGAAGTCTTGCGGAGCGAGTTTGGCGAACTCGAGACGACGGCCTCCGAGCCAAAGCCGTGGCGCCGAACGGGTTCCTCCGGTCTGCGCCATAAGGGCGCTGCCGACGGGAACTTTCACCGCCTCGGTCTTTTCCGATGCCCTGTCGAGAAATAGCGGCGCCAATCCCGTATAAGCCGGTGGCGTAACCCAGATATCCAGGCTCAAGGGGCCGCCAAGGGAACCGTCGAAGCGGGGAATAAAAGCGCGTTCCAGGCGGCCCGCGGCGTCACCGCGGCTGGCCGCCAAGGCAATCACCAGGAACAGGAAAACCGCCGCCCGCAAGCCAAATGGGTCCAGCGAGGCGACCCCGGGGGAAGGAATACGCAACCTGAGACGACCGATGGCCCGGCCCGTCCGCGCAAGATGAGCTCGCCACAAGTCCAAGACGGCGCGATTGCCGCCGTCGGTGGCAAGGCGGTCGGCCAGCGCCGTCAAGGGACGGTGCCGCAAGCCGCTGTCCCGTTCCAGGCGGCGACGGGCCATTGCCACGTCCACCTGGCGGAATCCGGCCATGCCTTGGCGCGAGACGATCGTCAATCCAACCGCGAAAACGGCTAACACCAAGACATGCAGCCAGCCGGGGAGGAAGGGGAGAACGTCAAGCAAGGCGATGGAAACAAACAGTCCGGCCAAGGCCGCCACCTTCCAGAACCGGGACCAAAGGCGTTCCCACAAAAGGACCGTCCGCGCCAGTCCCAGAATCCACAAAAGGCGGACGCGGCGCGGTGGTTTCGCGGCGCCGGATCCGCTCATCAGGTTTTCAGCCAGTTCGGAATCACTTCCCGGGACAGCATGTCATCGACGCTCAGCCGTTCCCTTACCAAGGCGAAATCTCCGCCCCGAACCAGGACCTCGGGGACCAGAGGCCGAGTGTTATAGACCGACGACATCACGGCGCCGTAAGCGCCGGCGGCGCGGATGGCCAACAGATCTCCTGCCTTAAGCGGTGGCAATGGTCTGCCGGTGGCGAAGGTATCGCCGGTTTCGCAAATGGGTCCGACCACGTCCACCTCCTTGCACTCGGTCTTGGCGGGGGTTTCCATCACCGTGGCAATGCCGTGAAAGGCATTATACAGCGCCGGGCGCATCAGGTCATTCATGGCGGCGTCGACAACGACAAAACGGCGGGTTGCCCCTTCCTTGACGTAGAGCACGGAGGTGACGAGGATTCCGGCATTGCCGGCAATGACCCGGCCCGGCTCCAGGATCAGATGGCAGTCGAGATCGCCGATCGCCGATTTGACTACCGCCGCGTACTCGCCGGGCGAGGGCGCCGGCTCATCGCCGTAGGGAATGCCGAGACCTCCTCCGAGGTCGAGGCGGCGAATGGCGATGCCGTCGGCGCGCAACAAGGCGGCCAGGTCGCGCGTCCTGACGTAGGCTTCTCTGAACGGCTCCAAATCCGTCACTTGCGAACCGATATGCACGGCGATACCGACAATATCGATCCCAGGCATGGTCATGGCGCGGCAATAGACCCGGTGGGCCCGTGTCCACTCGATACCGAATTTGTTCTCGGCTTTTCCGGTGGCGATCTTGTCGTGGGTCAGGGCGTCGATGCCGGGGTTGATGCGGATGGCGACGGGGGCGCTGACGCCCTTGTCTGCGGCCACTTGCCCGAGAAGCTCCAATTCGGGTTCCGATTCCACGTTGATCTGAAGAATCCCGGCGTCCAGCGCCGCCGCCAATTCCTCGCCGGTCTTGCCGATGCCGGAAAAGACGATGCGCGAAGCCGGAATGCCCGCCGTCAAGGCGCGCTTGAGTTCGCCACCGGAAACCACGTCGGCGCCGGCGCCGAGCCGGGCGAGGACGCCAATGACGGCGATGTTGGAATTGGCTTTAACCGCATAGCAAACGGTTGCATCGACATCGGCGAAGGCATCGGCGAAAACCCGGTAGTGCCGCTCGATGGTGGCTTGGGAATAACAATAAAACGGCGTTCCCGTTTCCTCGGCGATACGGATCAAGGAAACGTCCTCGGCGCACAGCCGGCCGTCCCGGTAGACGAAATGATCCATGATCCGGCAATTCCCGCCGTCCGTTACTGGGTCGGGTAGGTCCGCGGGTGGTCGGAGCCTTTGGGATGCTCCGGCGACGACTTGCGGCCGCAGGCGGCAAGCGGCGAGGCCAAGGCGAGGATAAGCATGACAATGACAATCTTGCGGATCATGTCTGTCTGTCCCATTCTTCCATTTCTACTCTAAAAACCGTTTCCTGGCTTCGGCGGCGGCGCTACGCACCCTATCGGGCGCGGTGCCGCCGTAACTTTGCCGGCTTTTGACCGAATTTTCCACCCCCAGCACCTCGAAAACGCCGTCGTTGATCCTGGCCTCCGCTTGTTGCATCTCGTCCAATGACAGATCCTCCAACCGGCATCCTTTTTGCTCGGCCCTCGTGACCAGACGTCCGGTGATCTGGTGGGCGCGGCGAAAGGGGACTCTCAAAGCCCTGACCAGCCAGTCGGCGAGATCGGTGGCGGTGGCATGGCCATGGCCCGCCGCTTGCCGCATGCGCTCGGGCCTGAAGGTGATGTCCCGCAACATAGCGCCCATGCCGGCGATGCTTAAAGCCAGGGTATCGGCGGCATCGAAGACCGGCTCCTTATCTTCCTGCATATCCTTGCCGTAAGCCAGCGGCAGGCCCTTCATGACGACGAGCAAGGCGTTGAGGGAGCCGATCACCCGCCCGGCCTTCGCCCGGACCAGTTCGGCGGCGTCGGGATTGCGCTTCTGGGGCATGATCGAGCTGCCCGTCGAAAGGGTGTCCGGCAGACGGGCGAAAGCGAACAGGTCCGAACACCAGAGGACGATCTCCTCGGCCAGGCGTGACAGATGCACGGCCAGGATCGCCGCCAGGGCCAGGAATTCCAGCGCGAAATCGCGGTCGGACACGGCGTCCATGGAATTGGCCACGGGTTTGTCGAATCCCAAGGCCCGCGCCGTCATCTCCCGGTCAACGGGAAACGACGTGCCGGCCAGGGCCGCCGCGCCCAATGGACATTCGTTGAGGCGGCGGCGGCAATCCTTGAGGCGGCTGCGGTCGCGTCCGAACATTTCGACATAGGCCAGCAGGTGATGGCCAAGGGTCACCGGCTGCGCCGATTGCAAATGGGTGAAGCCGGGCATGACGGCGCCGGCATGGGCCGAAGCCTGGTCGACCAGTACCGATTGCAGGTTTTTGAGTCCTTCATCGAGTCCATCGATGGCGTCCCGAACCCAGAGTCTAAAGTCGGTGGCCACTTGATCGTTGCGCGAACGCGCCGTATGTAGACATCCGGCGGCCTCGCCGGCCAGTTCGCCCAAGCGCGCCTCGACATTCATATGGATGTCCTCCAGGGATCGCTTAAAGGTGAATTGGCCGCTGCCGATTTCTTGCAGTATTTTGTTGAGGCCGTCGAGGATCGCCTCGCCGTCCTTTTCGGATATGATGCCCTGGCTGACCAGCATGGCGCAGTGGGCCTTGGATCCGGCGATGTCGTGAACATAGAGGCGCTTGTCGAAATCAACCGAGGCATTGATTTCCTGCATGAGTTCGCAAGGATCGGCGCCGAACCGGCCGCCCCGAATGATGTTGGTGTCTTTACCGGCGCCATCGGCGGGCGCCCGGTTGGAGGATTTGCCGGTCATGGTGTTGCATCCGGGGAAGTTGAATTGAATACGAACATGTTGCGTTTTGCCTTCGCGGCGGTGATCTTCTTGATCATCGCTTGGGTGATTGTGGCCATATACCCGCGGCTTGCAAGCATCGAAAGCGAGAAATGCGTTCCGGCGGCAAACACATTCGCCAAATTTTTTCCCACGCAACCGCCGAAACCGGTCCTGGGCGAGGCCTTTTTCGACGGCGGCGGCAATGAACTCACTCTTGCCGATTACCGGAGCAAGGGCGTGGTGCTGAATTTCTGGGCGACTTGGTGCTATCCTTGCGTGCTCGAAATGCCGGCGCTTGACCGGCTGCGGGCGAAAATAAGCGGCGGCGGCGTCGAAGTGTTGACGGTTTCCTTGAACCGCGGCGGCACCGCCGACGTCGAAAAATTCTATCGAACAAACCGCATCGACAACCTTCCGATCCTCATCGACAGAGGTAACGCGTTGACCAACGGACTGGGCGTCACGGGGCTGCCGACGACCGTCTTGATCGACGCCGAAGGCAAGGAAATCGGCCGTGTCGTCGGCGCCGCCGAATGGGATCAACCGAAGATCGTCGCCTTCGTCCGCGGTTGCCTCGCTCCCGCAAGGACTCCGGAGACATGACGGCGAAATCTCCACGGCTGGGCGGAGCGCTCGGAGAATACGGAAAAAGCCGCCCATGACCCCGGCCGCCGACAGGTTCACGGGCTGCCTGATCGGCCAATGCCTGGGCGACGCCCTGGGTTTCATCGTCGAGGGGCAGCCGCCGGCGGCCTGCCGGAACTACGTCGAGACGCTCATGAAAAGCGGCGGCGCCGAAAAGGGCCGTCGCGGTCCCTTTGCTTTCGGCCAATATTCCGACGATTCCCAGCTCGCCCGCGAGCTCATGCGGAGCTACGCCGAAAAAGGCCGTTTCGACGCCGCCGACTACGCCACCCGCATCGCCGCCATTTTTACCGAAAACCGCATCGTCGGACGGGGTCGGGCGACCGAGGAAGCGGCCTTGCGGCTGGCCGCCGGCGTAGCATGGGAAAAGGCCGGAACGCCGCCGCCATCGGCCGGCAACGGCAGCGCCATGCGGGCCGGACCGGTGGGCTTGATGTTTTACGACGACGCCGCCGCCCTGATCGCCGCCGCCCGCGACCAGGGCCGCATCACCCACGCCGATCCCCGCTGCTCGGCGGGCGCCGTCGCCATCGCCGGCGCGGTGGCGCTGGCGATGGACGACGCTCCCCTCGAAGCTTCCGCTTTCCTTGGCCAATTGGCCGATTGGGCGGGCAGCGTCGATTCCGCCATGGCCGATGCCGTCGGGCGACTCGTCTCGTGGCTGCCGCTGCCGCCGGATGAAGCCGTCACCTTCATTTCCCGCGCCGGACTGGCGGAGGGCTTCCGGGACGTTTGGACGGGTATCTCGCCGTTCGTCATCGGCAGCGTGCTGTGGAGCCTCTATTCCTTCCTACGCAGCCCCGACGACTACTGGCGGTCCGTCCGCACCGCCATCGCCGTCGGCGGCGATGTCGACACCACGGCGGCCATGACCGGGGCCATCGCCGGCGCCCGCAACGGTCTCGCCGCCATCCCCGCCGGCCTGGCGCGGCGCCTCAACGACCAGGGAACCTGGGATTACGACGACCTGACGGACCTGGCCAACCGGGTCTGGCTGCTGAAAACGGGAAAGGAAACGCCATGACCACGCGCGTCAAAACATTCGTGACGTTACTGGCCTTGCTGCTGGCCGCGTCCTGCGGCGGGACCTTGCCTTGGGAAAAACCCGGCCACTGGGAAAATCCGGGCGTTCCCGAAGAGCAGTGGAGCAAGGACCGCACGGCATGCCGCCGCCTCGCCACGACGGCGGCCGAAAGGGAATACGTACGCGAGCACATCTATCTTGGCCGCGGCGATTTCGGCACCGCCGACACCTTCGAAACTCGCATGGCCCGTTACGACGCCGGCAAGCGGGGCAATCGCCTGTTCGGCGACTGCATGACACGGCGGGGCTACAGTCAAATCCGCGGCAAGGGCGGAAAATAGGATGCCTGAATGACGGCCCGGAAAGGGGAACCGGGCACGGGCGCGACGGATTTTAAGGATTGCGGCTTTGAACGAAACCTACTCAGGCGACGAAAGACTGGATCGGCTGTTGCGGGAGGCCGGCTCGGCCTGGCGCGCGGCGGCCGTGCGCGACCTGGCGCGGGGCGTCGCCGCGGCGCCGCGGGGCGTCGAGCCTGGCGCTTGGATGGCTCTTATCGGCGAGGCTATCGGCGACAAACTCGCTTGCCAGCTGGCCGCCCTTCATGCCGAGACTTCGCTTTCGTTCAGTAGCGGGCTGGAAGGCGCCGGCGACGCGGCCAGGCTCGGGGCCTTGCGCGCCGAAATGAAACGCCTTGCCCTTGACGGCTTCATCGTCCCCCGCTTTGACGAGCATCAGAACGAATACGTTCCGTTGCGGGCGGAGCGTCTGGCTTGGCTTACCGGTTTCACCGGTTCCGCCGGTCAGGCGGTGGTGCTTTCCGATCGGGCCGCCATTTTCGTGGACGGACGCTACACTCTGCAGGCGCGGGCGGAAGTGGACGGCGACCTGTTCGAGCTTCGGCAACTTCCCGACGAGACGCCGGGCAATTGGATCGGCGAACATTTTTCCGTTCCCGGTGGCCGGTTAGGCTACGATCCATGGTTGCATACTCCAAATCAATTGCGGCGTTTACGCGCTGCCTGCAAAAAGGCCGGGGCCAAACTGGCGGCCGCCGCGGAAAACCCGGTGGATGCCGTTTGGAGCGGCCAGCCGCCGCCGCCCATAAGCCCCATCGTCGCCCACGATGACGCCGTCGCCGGCATGGCTTCCGCCGCCAAGCGCCGCCAACTCGGCGAAAGCCTTGGCCAGCGGAAACTGGCCGTTGCGGTGCTGACGGCGCCCGATTCCATCGCTTGGCTTCTCAATATCCGCGGCGGCGACGTGCCGTTCGCGCCGTTGCCTTTGGCCTTCGCCCTCATTCATGCCGACGGCTGCGTTGATTTGTTCGTCGATCCCCGCAAGCTCACGGCGGGTGTGCGCCGACATCTGGGCGGCGAGGTGCGCCTTCATGGCCCCGACGCCTTCGGCCCGGCCCTCGACCGCTTGGGCGAGGCGGGCAAGGCCGTGTGCCTGGATGCCGACGGCGCCCCGGACTGGGTTTTCAGGCGCTTGCGGGATTCCGGGGCCGACCTGTCGCCGGGGGCGGACCCCTGCCTATTGCCGAAGGCCAAAAAGAATCCGGTCGAATTGGCGGGAATGCGCGCCGCCCACCGGCGCGACGGCGCCAAGCTTTGTTGTTTTCTTGCCTGGCTTTCCGTTGCGGCGCCGGCCGGCGCCGTCACCGAGACCACGGCTGCGCAGCGCCTTGAGTCCCTGCGCCGCGAAAACGACCGTTTCCGGGGCCTGAGTTTCGCCACCATCTCGGCGTCCGGGCCCAACGGCGCCATCGTCCATTACCGGGTCAGCGAAAAAACCAACCGCCGCCTGCGGCCGGGATCGCTTTATCTGGTCGATTCCGGCGCCCACTATCTCGACGGCACCACCGACGTGACGCGGACGCTGGCCATCGGCGAGCCGACGGAAGAGATGAGCGACCGTTTCACCCGCGTGCTCAAGGGCCATATCGCCATGGCGACGAGCCGCTTTCCGAAGGGGACCACCGGTTCGCAACTGGATTCCCTGGCCCGCCGGGCGCTGTGGGAAGCGGGCCTGGACTACGACCACGGGACCGGTCACGGGGTCGGCTGTTACTTGAGCGTGCACGAGGGGCCGCAGCGGATTTCCAAGCATCCCAGCAAGGTCGCCCTGGAAGCCGGCATGGTCGTCTCCAACGAACCTGGATATTACAAGGCCGGGGCCTATGGCATCCGCATCGAAAATCTGTTGGCGGTGACGGCGGCGCCGGCTCCCGCCGGGGCGGAACGGGAACTTCTCGGGTTCGAAGCCCTGACCTTGGCCCCCATCGACTTGAATCTTGTCGAGGCGTCGATGTTGACGGCCGAGGAGATCGCCTGGCTAGACGCCTATCACGCCCGCGTCGGCGATGAACTGGCGCCGCTCGTCGACGAAAAAACCCTGGCTTGGCTCAAGAAGGCGACACGGGCGGTGGGGTCAACGAAATGACGATTTGTCCATCTCCGCCGGCGGGCGTTGGCCATGCGGCGGCGGATGCGTTCAATCGAAACACATCCCGCCGCTCAAGCAGGATGCAAGATCTTGAATTATGAATTGTCGATGCGTGTTTGGAACAAGCCCCCCCCGTAACCCCACCTTTGCCCCACGCTTGCACGCTCGGGGCTACCGCCACCGGCGGTATTAGCCTTCTTTCTCCCCGGCCTGTTCGCTGTTGTCGCCAGCTTCTTCTTTTTCTTCTTTTTCGGCGGCGGCTTCCTCGCCGGCTTCGGCTTTCTCTTCCGCCGCTTTTTCGGCCGCTTGCGTGGCGGCGTCCTCCATCAGGTCCCCGGCGGCCTCCTCCATCAGTTCCTCGGCGGTGGGGGCGGCGCCTTCCTCGAAGACCTTCTCGGCCTCCAGGGCGGCCTTCCGGGCGGCTTCTTCCTCGGCTATTCTTTCCTCCTCGTCGCTGCCGACGACGGCCTTGCCGGTCTTCGCCTGGAGCTTGGCCTCTTCGTCCGAGCGGGCGACGTTGGCGATGACACCGGCCGAAACCTCCGAATGCAGGTCGATGCGAATCCGGTGCAGGCCGAGGGCCTTGATCGGTTGCGCCAATTTCACCTGCTGGCGGCTGATGGTAAATCCGGCCTCGGTCACTTCGCCGGCGATGTCGCGGGCATTGACCGAGCCGTAAAGCTGGCCCGTATCGCCGGCCTGGCGGATCAGCAACACTATGAGCCCGTCCAACTTGGCGCCGATCTTCTCGGCTTCCGATTTGTGTTGCAGGTTGGCGGCCTCCAGTTGCGACCACTGTTCCTCGAAATGGCGGCGGTTTTTTTCGGTGGCGCGCAACGCCTTGTTTTGGGGGATCAAGTAATTGCGGGCAAAGCCGGGCTTGACGTTAACCACATCGCCCATCTGGCCAAGATTCCCCACGCGTTCCAACAAGATGACTTCCATCACTCTTTCTCCTTGCCGGGGCCGGCGAAACGCTGCCGCAATCCGGCCCATTGTTCGGCCAAGCCAATTCCAGCGACAGCGAAAACTATCCAGCCGAAAAGCATGAAAGCAAGATAAAAAACCGCTAACAAAGCCCCCGGATAAGGCGTTTGCTTGATCGCCGCATGGATAACGGACAAGCCCAGGAAAAAAAACGGAACGGCCAAAATAACCACAAGGTTGCGGCCGATGTACTCCATTTGCCCCGAGCCAATCAATGCCACGGTGGCGCCGCCGACCACAAGCCAAGACATCCAATGCGGTAGCGCCAAGCCGGAAAATGAGGGGCTCGGCCTCAAATTCCGTTTCATGCGGACCAGAATCGCTTGCGCGACCGCTCCATTGAGCACCGTCAGCATCACCCAGGTCGTTCCCACCACGCCCGGAAATAACGGCGTCAGCAAGGCCACAAACTGCGGGCGATTGGCCTCCCACTGCGGGCGATTGGCCTCCGGCAGTGATGACGCAATGACGCTGAAGGCGTCGTTCAGGTGCATGGAAACCGCTTTATCGACTCCGATATCGTAGCTTATCGCCGACGCGGCCAGAAAGACCGCCGCCGCCAGGACCGCCAGCCAGCTCAAAATCCAGCCGGCGGGAAACCACGACAGGGCGCCGTCCGCATCCTGTCTTTTAATGAAAGCCAATTGGGCGACAAGCCAGGTTGGGAGGACGAAAACCAAACCGTAAAAGCCCGCCGCCAACAGGCCGGCCGCCAGTCCGGCGACGACGATAGCGCCGCCGCCGGCCACCGTTGCCGCCGCCGGACCCAGTCCCAGCCCGACCAGCAACAAAGGCATCGGCGCCAGGTAGACGAAAAACCAGCCTCCCGGCGAACCGCCCAGAAAGGCCATGGAAGCGAGCACGCTCAAGACGCCGCCGGCCAAGGCAATCAACCAACCCTTGGACATCACGTTTCCTCTATTTGCTGCGCCGCGCCTGTACCTCGACGCTAGGCGCGACCTTCGGTCCCACTGTTTCCGGCCGTTGGTTTATTTGACGATATAAGAGATCAGGGCGAGGAAACGGGCTCGCTTGATCGCCGTCGTCAATTCACGCTGCTTCTTGCCGGAAACCGCGGTGATGCGGCTGGGAACGATCTTGCCGCGTTCGGAAATGTAGCGCTGCAGAAGACGCACGTCCTTGTAATCGATTTTCGGCGCCTTGTCGCCGGAAAAAGGGCAGGTTTTGGGGCGCCGTAAAAAAGGCCGCCGCCTTTTGCCGCCGCTCTCCGGGGCACCGGATTTTTGCCGCGGAGCCCTCATTGGCCATCTCCTTTAACGGTTTGTTTGTCGTTGACGCCGCCGCCGCCAGCGTGGTGCGGGTGTTCATCCCGCGGGGCAAGGTTTTGCACCATCAACGACGGCTCCGTTGCGAGTTCGTCCACCTTCAGCGTGAGATAACGCAGTATGTACTCGTGCAGACGCATTTGCCGCTCCATTTCCTGAACGGCGACGGCTGGCGCGTCGATGTTGAGAAGAATATAATGACCCTTGCGGTTTTTCTTGATCCTGTATGCCAGGGTGCGCAAGCCCCAGTTTTCCCGGCTGACGACCTTGCCGCCATTTTCTTCGATTGACTTGGAGAAATCATCGGCCAGGGCGTCGGCCTGGGACGCCGAAATGTCTTGGCGTGCGATGAACACGCTTTCGTAAAGAGGCATTTGGTTAAATCTCCCTTCGGCTTTTCTCAGCCCGCCGCGAAGAAACCGTAACGGGTATAGCCGGGCCACTCCCGGCAGGAAGAAGAAAGCGCGGAACTATACACAAATGAAGCCTGAAGGCAAGGATGCCGCCAGGTGGAGCGTTTTTTCACCGCCGCGCGACCGCCTGGCGCCGCCCGCGATGCCGGTTCCCGGTCCGCCCGCGCTTGACAGATGATCCTTTGCCGCTATGACTTTTCAGCCTCCCTTCATGCCGACCCAGGATGGGCTATCAACATATGACGCGCGCATTTATTTTTCCGGGCCAGGGTAGCCAGGCCGTCGGCATGGGCAAGGAATTGGCCGAGGTTTTCCCGACCGCCGGGCAGGTCTTCGAGGAAGTGGACGAGGCCTTGAAGCAGAACCTCAAACGGCTGATGTTCGAAGGCCCGGAAGAGGAGCTTATGCTGACCGAAAACGCCCAGCCCGCCCTGATGGCGGTGAGCATGGCGGCGATGGCCGTCATCGAAGAGGAAGGCGGATTGGATGCCGGCGAAGCCTGCCGGTTCGTCGCCGGCCATTCCTTGGGCGAGTATACGGCTTTGACCGCGGCCGGAGCCTTGTCGCTAGCCGATGCGGCGACACTTCTCAAACTACGCGGACGGGCCATGCAAGACGCGGTCCCTGTCGGCGAAGGGGCGATGGCGGCGCTGATCGGTCTCGACCTCGACGAGGCCCGGGCCGTTGCCGCCGATGCGGCCGAGGGCGATGTTTGCGAGGCCGCCAACGACAACGCACCGGGGCAGGTGGTCCTCAGCGGCTGCCGCGCCGCCATCGGGCGGGTCCTCGAAACCGCCCCCGGACGGGGGGCCAGGCGATGCATCTTGCTGCCGGTCAGCGCCCCTTTTCATTGCGCGCTGATGGCGCCGGCGGCCGAGGCCGTGGCCGTTGCCCTGGACGGGATCACGGTTTCAGGCCCGGCGGTGCCCCTGATCGCCAACGTTACCGCCGGGCCGGTGGAAAATCCCGCCGACATTCGCCGTCTACTCGTCAAGCAAGTGACCGGCATGGTGCGTTGGCGCGAAAGCGTGCTTTACATGTTGGGCAAGGGTGTCGATACCCTGGTCGAAGTCGGCTCCGGCAAGGTACTGACCGGCCTTGTCAGGCGCATCGACCGCGATCTGACCGGCGTTGCCGTGACGGCGCCGGACGAAATCGAGGCATTCTTGAAAACCCTGTAAAAAAGTTTATCTCAAGGCGTCTTTGTTGTTTTGGCATGGAAGGACGGGCAAACCATGTTTGATTTGAATGGAAAAGCGGCGTTGGTGACGGGCGCTTCGGGCGGCATTGGCGGCGCCATCGCCAGGGCGCTGCACGCCCGAAAGGCGACCGTCGCCCTGTCGGGGACGCGGACCGCCGCCCTTCAGGCCCTGGCCGATGATTTGCAAGAGCGCGTCCACGTGATTCCTTGCGATCTGGCCGAGCCCGAGGGCGCGGAAGCCTTGCTTCGGGACGCCGCGGCGGCGATGGACGGCGTCGACATTCTCATCAACAACGCCGGAACGACTCGCGACAGTCTGGCCATGCGGATGCCGGACGAAGACTGGGGGAGAGTCTTGGACGTCAATCTCACGGCGGCTTTCCGATTGTCCCGCGCCGCCCTCAAGGGAATGATGAAAAAACGATGGGGTCGGATCGTCGCCATTACTTCAGTCGTCGGGGTGACGGGAAACCCCGGCCAGGCCAATTACGCCGCTTCCAAGGCGGGGCTCATCGGCATGATCAAGTCCATGGCCCGGGAAGTGGCGACAAGAGGAATCACCGCCAATTGCGTTGCCCCCGGCTTCATCGCCACACCGATGACGGAATCGCTCACCGACGCTCAGAAGGAAAATCTTCTGAAGACGATCCCCGGCGGACGTTTAGGTACCGCCGCCGAGGTCGCCGCCGCCGTCGTCTATCTGAGCAGCGACGAAGCGGCCTACGTCACCGGCCAGACCATCCACGTGAATGGCGGGATGGCGATGATCTAGCACAAATCCCGGCTTTTTAAGGCCTTTTCCTGGATGCTGGTCAAGGCTCATAATCTGTGTTAGGAAACGGGGCCAATCGCCATCCAGACATGATTCTTGGGAATCGCCGGAATTAAAAGATCGCGGAGTCGTAAGTGATATAGAACCTGGACGGGCCGGGAGAGAATGCAGCCTCCAATTTTTGCGTGAAAATGAATTTTAAATCCGAGGACAGAAACCATGAGTGATGTCGCCGACCGCGTGAAAAAAATCGTCCTGGAACATCTGGGTGTCGAGGAAGCGAAAGTGGTTGATAACGCCAGTTTCATCGACGACCTGGGCGCGGACAGTTTGGATACGGTCGAACTGGTCATGGCATTTGAAGAGGAATTCGGCTGTGAGATTCCCGACGAGTCCGCCGAAAAGATCCTGACCATCAAGGACGCTGTTGATTTTATCGAATCTCAAAGCTCCTGAGCTTTGGGCCGATGAAGGGCGGGGCCGTGTCGCTGTCGGAGCGTTTCGGTGGCAAAATCGGCGCCGGCGCCGGATCATGGTAATTGCATGAGACGTGTGGTTGTCACCGGTATTGGGCTCATCACGCCGCTGGGTTGCGGAGCCAAGGTTTCTTGGGAACGCCTGATCAACGCCCATTCCGGCATCAGCGCCATCCAATCCTTCGATGTTTCCGACTTGCCCGCGAAAATCGCCGGACAGGTATCCGAAGGCGATGGCGCCAACGGCCTGTTCAACGCCGGCGACTGGGTCACTCCGAAAGAACGCCGCCGCATGGACACTTTCATCCTCTATGGCTTGGCGGCGGCATGCCAAGCGGTCGAGGATGCCGGCTGGGCGCCGGACGACGAGGAATCCCTTTGCCGCACCGGCGTCATCATCGGTTCCGGCATCGGCGGGTTGCCGGAAATATCGCGGAGCGCCATAATAGTCGAAACCGTCAGTGTCAGGCGCCTAAGCCCGTTTTTTATCCCCGCCAGCCTGATCAATTTGGTTTCCGGACACGTCTCCATCAAATACGGCTTCAAGGGACCCAACCACGCGGTGGTCACGGCCTGTTCGAGCGGCGCGCACGCCATCGGCGACGGCGCCCGAATGATTATGCTCGACGACGCCGACGTCATGGTGGCGGGGGGGGCGGAAGCCGCTTGTTGCCGCCTCGGCATCGCCGGCTTCTCCCAGGCCAAGGCCTTGTCGACCCATTTCAACGATACACCGGAAACGGCCTCTCGGCCGTGGGACGTGGACCGCGACGGCTTCGTCATGGGCGAGGGCGCCGGGATCGTGGTGCTGGAGGAACTGGAGCACGCCAAAAAGCGCGGCGCCAACATCTATGCCGAAGTGGTCGGTTACGGCATGTCGGGAGATGCCCATCACATCACCGCGCCCGCCAAGGATGGGAACGGAGCCTATCGTTGCATGCAAGCGGCGCTCAAGCGGGCCAAGCTGAACCGGGAGGATATCGATTACATCAACGCCCACGGAACCTCGACTCCCTTGGGCGATGCAATCGAACTGGCGACGGTGAAACGGTTGTTCGGGCCGGCCGCCCATGAACTTTCCATGTCGTCCACCAAGTCCGCCATCGGCCATCTGTTGGGCGCGGCGGGGTCCGTCGAGGCCATTTTCTCGATCTTCGCCATGCGGGACGGGGTGGTGCCGCCGACCCTCAATCTGGACAATCCGTCTCCCGGCTGCGACCTCGATCTGGTTCCCCATCAGGCCAAGGAGCGAAAAGTGCGGGCGGTCCTTACCAATTCCTTTGGCTTCGGCGGAACCAACGCTTCCTTGATCTTTCAGCCGCCGCCTTGATATCCCGATGGGCCGGTCCCTGGCACGCCTAGCTTATTTGCTTCTAGTTCTCGGCGTCACCTCGGTTGGCGTTTTCATTTGGGGATATGCTCAATTCGTCAGGCCTGGTCCGCTGCCGGCGGGTACCGCCGTGATCATACCCCGCGGCGCCGGGGTCGGCGATATCGCCAACGTCCTCGCCGCGGCCGGGGTTCTTGCCGATCCTTGGATCTTTCGCTTGGCCGCCCTTCTCGGCGGAGCCGACAGGAGGCTGCGCGCCGGCGAATATTTTTTTCCGGCTCGCATCAGTCCCGAGGAAATCGTCAAGCTCCTGCAAGACGGCAAGGCCGTGGTCCGGCGCCTAACCGTCGCCGAGGGGCTGACGGTCGGGCAAGTCGTGGTCCTGCTCGATGCCACCAAGGAACTGACGGGCTTGACCGGGCCGGCGCCCGCCGAGGGGACGTTGCTGCCCGAGACTTACCATTTCTCCCATGGCGACCGCCGCGACGCCGTCATCGCCCGCATGGCCAGGGCCATGGACGAGACCCTCGGCCAGTTGTGGGCCGGCCGGGCGCCGGGTTCGGCGTTAACGAGCCCCGGCGAGGCGCTGATTTTGGCTTCCATCGTCGAGAAAGAAACGGCCAGGCGAGAAGAACGCGGGCGCGTCGCCGCCGTCTTCCTCAACCGCCTGCGCCGGGGCATGCGGCTGCAATCGGATCCGACGGTGGCCTATGGATTGGCGCTTGCCAGGGGGGCGTTGAAACGGCCTTTGAGCCACGCCGATCTGCGGACGCCAACACCCTACAACACCTATCTGATCGACGGCCTGCCGCCCGCCGCCATCTGCAATCCTGGCCGGGCCGCCATCGAGGCGGTGCTCAACCCGGCGGTGACCGACGAGCTTTACTTCGTCGCCGACGGCGCCGGCGGCCACGCTTTCGCCCACACGTTGGCCGACCACAACCGCAACGTCGCCAAATTGCGCAACATCCGCCGCCGGCAACGGATGCCGGCGCGATAGGCCGAACTGTTGCCAGTGGAGTATTACCATCTGGCCTTCACCCTGCCGGCGGTGTTCGCCTGTCCTGTTCGGCCGCGTGCGCGGTTTTTTTAACGCTGATCTTCCGGCGATCGAAGAACCGCCAAAACGAGCGGTCGGGCGTGGCGCCCGATGTTGCCTTCCTCTCCGCAAGCAGCCAGGACGGCGGCGCCTTGCGGGTCCTCGATCACCAAGCCGGAAAGAACGGCTATGCCGTAAGTGAAAAGGCGCGGCGTCAGGGGCGTTCCGGGTCCGGCGAGGGCCACCGATCCCAGGCCCTTCGCCGCGAGCAGCGTGGGTAGGCCATGGTCGACCAACCTGCGAGCCTCGATCAACGTCTCCTCTTTGTCCGCAAGCCGCCAAGCCGCCTCGACGAGGAGTTCGCCGCAAGCCTCGAATCCGCCGAGATCGCTCTCGGTACTTTCCTCGAGGTCGTAGCGGTTGTAATGGGCATTGACGGCGGCCAGTCCGACCGCCGCTTCAAAGGGGTCCCAGGAAAGCAGCATTCTTGCCAGTTCCGACAACGGACGTCCCGTCAGGCCGGCGGCATTGGACGGGGACGTGCCGGCATTCCCTTCCTGGCCTGGTGTCGGGACGGCACCGCAACCTTCCGGCCCCTCGACGATGGTCCAGACCGGCCCGGCGATCACCCGTCTGGCGGGCGCCTCGCCGACGCCTCGGACCAGGTCCTCATAGAGTCGATGCGGTCCCCACCAGCGCCACAGGGCCGCCTCGTCGTAAGGCAGCAGTTCACCCAGCCCACCGCTGAACAGGTTCCAGTCATCAAGAGCCGCCGCCGGTACGGAGGCGATGGTGGGAAGGCCTTCCGCCATGGCGGCGAGGAGCTCGTCGGCGAAACCGCCGCCACTGCTCTCCTGGTCGCCAAACTTCTCGACGACCACAAGGTCCATGCGCTCGGCGACGGCACGGCGGAGAGCTCCCGACGCGTCCGCCAGCGCCGCCGTGTCGAGACCGCACTCCCCGGCCCGCCGCTGGCTGGCGGTAGGCCGCGAAATGGGGATGCGGCGGCCAGTATCTACCTCGATGGCGTCGATGCCGATCTTGGCGCCGCCGCCGTCCAGGGACGCCGCCTGCACCAACCCGCCAACGCGGAAACCGCGTTCCCGCAGCTCCTGGGCAAAGCGGGCAAGCAGCGAGCGATCCGCGGTTCTCGGCCCATAGACCACGGCCGCCGGTAGCAGACGAGGCGGGACGGCGTGGCGATGCGTTGACATGCTTCCTTCATCGCCGGTTTTGTGGAAAAAGACAAGGTGCCAGGGAAGGCCGGGAAACGTTTGGGTCGATCCAGGAGAACACAAGCGGGGATCCGCGTCCTCTTCGGATCGACGGCCGCCTTGGGCGCCAGCAAGGTGAACTTGCTCGATGCCATCCTCGGCACCGGCTCCATCCCAAGCCGGCCCCGTCAACGCCAATCAATGACGAAAGCCGGATGCTCAACCCTGTATGACCGCCGCCAAGGCGCCTCAATCCGGCAAACCGCTGCCACCGATTGACCATCCTTGCGCTCAAAAAGCATCGCCCAACCCTCAAATCCCCATAGATCACGCAAGCCGATACGCCGAGCCTAACCCGTCCCGCGGTTTCCTCCAACTCGACGGTCATGAGGTCCGCTCCGGTATCGAACCCCGGACAGGCTGTCGACTTGCCGTCCAGGTTCCACGCCCACCCGTGCATGGAACAGCGGATCTGGGAAACGTTCCCGCGGCCGGAAAGGATGATCGCCTGGCGGTGGCGGCAAACGTTGACGAAGGCCTTCGGGCCCGATTCCGACAGGACCACGGCAACGCCGGGATGCCAGGGTGGCACGAAGTAGTCGCCGGTTTCGACCAGGAATTCCCGCCGGCCAAGGTAGTTCGGGTTGGTCAACCAAGAAGCCGTCGTTTGGGAATATAGCTCTACCGGGATCATTATCTCCTCCGCTGATTAGAAAATTTATATTTGAGTCGCGGATTGCGGCTTCCAGTCACGGAGCAGAACTCCTGACGGCCACCTGAGTCAAAAAATGCATTTACTGTCCGTGTCGCACCAGCATTCGATCCCTTCCGGGATGATGTCGACTTTGCTGTAGTCATACAAAAGCTCGGTGCCCTTCTCGATGTCCGTTAGCGACAACATTTGAACGGACGACCTGACGACACAGTTCGGACGGCAGGAATGATTAAAGTAATCTATACCCGACAGGCCGGTTCTATTTTCCCCGATAATCGGGTCCCCCAGGCAAACGATATTGTTTTCTAACCGGCAAATCTGAAGCATGTCATTGAATTCAAGATTGCAATTCTCAAGGTCCATGGTCCCGTCATCTTTGATCGGAACAACATATACGTCGCCCGTAAATATGCCGAGCAGCGTATCGGCGGGGATGAACCGGCGCGCGAATCCCCCCTTCTGTCCGTGAATATCGGATTTGTGGAGGTCTACGTATTTTTCGTTAGTCCAAGACAACTCTTTCTCCCTTTCACGCGACGCCGGGTAACCCTGGCGGCGGCCGCGGTTCCCGACGACCGGGGAAACCTAAGGCGCTGGACAATCGGGAGTCAAACCGGTTGGATGACCGTCCGTGGATACCATTTCCATTTGCCCGAGAACCGCCTCCTTGCCATCAACAATGGGGTGGATAGCAAACTGAATTCTTTAACAAAAGGCCAGATGAAAACATGCCCATCGAGGGGGAATGCTTTTACGAGGATTATACGGGCGGCGCGGGGATTCGATACAAGATCGACAAACTGATCTTTTCCGGAAAAACGGAATTCCAGGAGGTGGTGATCTTCTCCAACGAATTCGCCGGCAAAGTCCTGGTCCTCGACGGCGTCGTCCAGGCGACCACGGCGGACGAGTTCATTTATCACGAGATGCTGACCCACCTGCCGGTCTTCGCGCTCGGCGACGTGCGGAAGCTGCTGATCGTCGGTGGCGGAGACGGCGGCATGTTGCGGGAAGCCCTGTGCCACCCCCGGATTGAGCCGACCCTCATCGACATCGACGGCGAATTGGTCGTGCTCTGCAAGGAGCATCTGCCGGAAATCGGCCAGGGCGCCTTCGATGACCCGAGGGCCAACTATTTTATCGGCGACGGGTTCGCCTATGTTAAGGGCTCTTTGGAGACTTTCGACCTGATCATCGTCGATTCGACGGACCCGCACGGCGGCCCTGGCGACGTGCTCTATTCGACGGCGTTTTTCGAGGCTTGCAAGAACCGCCTCCGGCCTGGCGGGGTGGTCGTCATCCAGTCCGGTGTCCCGTTCTTCGAAAAAAAGCGGGTCCGGGACCTCCGGAAAACCCTGGGCGCAGTGTTTGCCGACATGCGGCTGTACATCGCTCCGGTGCCGACCTATTTCGGCGGCGGTTTTTCCTTCGGCTGGGGCTGCGACGACCCCAAGGTGCACCAGACCCCGGTGGCAGAGGTCGAAAAACGCTTCCGGGAAAGCAACATCAAGACGAAATACTACACCCCCGACATGCAAGCGTCGGCGTTCTCGCTGCCGCAATTCACCCTGGATCTGCTCGGGGATTAGGCCGTCTTCTTGTTGTCCCGCTGCGGCGCCAACCGTTCGGTGAAGGTCGTCGTGTAATCCAACGGCGCGAAATGCTTCTCGATCACCTCCAGCGCCGTCTCCGGCGCGAACCGCTTGCACGAGAAAATGTCGATATATGCCTCGCCGCTGTAGTCGCAGAAATGGCCGGTGATGTTGGACGTCTCGATCAGCTGTACCAGCGTGTAGCCGGTGACCTTGGGGTCGTCGCCGAACCGGACCGCCAAGGGTTCGCCATAGGCCCGCATCTCCAGCGCCTCAACCATCTCCCCGGCGAAGGCGGCAAGCTTGTCACCGTCCTTGATGTTTTCGTTGCATCCGCTGCAATTGACAGTCAGGTGATATCCCCACATTGGCGTTCTCTCTTGCCTCCTCAAGCGTCGCGCCGGGAAAGCCGGCTTTCGGTAAATACGATGGTCCGGTATGGCGGATAGGTATGGGCCGTGCGGACAACGAAGTCGTCTTCGAATTCGGCGAGCACATGGGTTTCCGGGGCCGGTTGCCCCTCGTCCTCGCCTGGAAAGCGAAGGTACAGTTTCCTGGTGGATGCAGGCTTCTCTTCCGCGATACGTGTCGATTCTGCGGCAAATGCCTTGAGTTCCTCCACACCGGTGTCTTCCGCCCTGTAGGCGGTGGCGCATGTGTAATCGAAGTCTCCGAAGCGGCAGCGAATCGGATCGCGCAGGGATACCGGCATTTCCTCGGCTGCTACTTCAGAGGCGCTGTTGGTCCTGAGTTTGGTGCAGCCGCATATCTCGCTCAGGCGGGTGCCCGGCGACTGAACGGAAAAAAAATGACTTTCACCGATGATGGCGACGCGCACGAAATGGTCCAGCCAGACAAAGGTTTCGTCCTTCAAGATGGTGAACTGCTCGAGGTCGATGGGGCCTTTGACGACAAATAGGCGAAGATCAGTTGGCGCCTGATCGAAAAATTCCATCTCGGGAATTGGAGCAATGTTTAACGTTTGAAGTGACACTTACCCAAACCACCTATGTAGAGTGTTCCCACCAATTTTTAGCCCTAAAGTTTAATATACTATATAGCCAAAATGAATGAGTAAGTGATCTCCATCACAGCGGCTGCAAAATGAATTGTTGCCCGTCGATTGGCTAAATAACCTTAGGATTAGTGCCGTAGGACGTACCAAAATTTCACTTCGTTTCAAAATGTCCCCCTTGGGTCTTGGCTGTGTAAGAACGTAGCTGAACAATTGTCTTGCTTA
>PVBE010333512.1_pt1 | contig 27813 bp, 19 predicted proteins | sample 1631181 | NCBI WGS metagenome assembly PVBE01 (sample SAMN08397723, study PRJNA350692) | Marine metagenome, whole genome shotgun sequencing project. | isolation source: water | place: Pacific Ocean | collected 2012-04
ATCAAGTCCAACGCCGTGCTGGAGCGGGAAATCGAGCATCTGCTGACCCGCCCCGTCGGTCGTCCCTCACACAAGCCGAAGGTCTTCTATCACAGTTTTCAGTACCAAGGCAGCCTACGGTAGCTGCGAAATACCCGAACATCGCTCGGGTGGATCGCGATTTTCAGCTCGCATTTTCCGCCTATCTCAACTCGATTCAGATCTCGCCAAATGGCCACGCGAACACGTGTGTCCACCCGATGAAGGCAATAAGCTATGTGATGGATGTCGTCCGCGCGATGTTCGAATGGGCTTCCGACCCAGATCGCGGAAATCTGCTGCCAGACGGATTCCGCAATCCGTTTTCTTCGCGAAAACGGGGAACGCGGCAGGTCGTGATCGACCCGCTCAGTGAACCCGACATTACCATCCCGATGGCCACGAGTCTGATCGAAGTTTGCGATCCATTCCAACTCTCGATCTTCGCCCCGCTGCTGTTTTATGGCCTGCGTCCCAGCGAACTTGGTTGGATCTTCCACGAAAACATCGAAGCCGAATGGCTTCGAGTGCCATGTCGTGCGGACCTCGACTACTTCACGAAGGGACGCCGAGACAAGTCGTTTCCGATCGTCGATTGCCTCCGTCCGCTCTGGGATGCCTGTAGTCGCAGCGCGACTGGACTCTTGTACGTCAACCGGGGTGTTGCGGAAGGTCGAAGCAACCCCGATTTTCTTGGCTGGTCAGCCGATCAACTGGCCACCGAATTTCGCCGCCGTTGCGTCGCTATCAAGGGGCCGGACGCACGCCAGCGGCGGCGCATTCGCGATCAGGTGATGAAGGAATCCGGCCAGTTGAAATACGACCATGTGGAGGCCGAGTTCAAGAAGCTTTCTAGTCGATTGGAGTGGCCAGCCGAGGCCACCCTAAAAGATCTGCGGCATCTGTTCTGCACCTGCCTGGAGGACGCGGCCGTCCCGGAATTCTACCGCCGCTACATGATGGGCCAATCGTTCGGCAAGACACCCATTGTCGCCTACACCCATATCACCGAATCGCCCGTCAAGACTTACTATCAAGTTGCGTTAGAGTCAAAGTTCGCTCCGATTGTAGACGCGATCGAACACCGCTGGCAGGCGCTGAATGTTAAACCCACCATCATCTTATAATGACGCGTTTTTCCAATAAATTTAGCAAACCCCCAACTCTTGCAGACGCCGAAGGCTATGCCGTCTCCCATCTACCCAATTATGACGCCTTTTTCGAATTAATTTAGCGAAATCCGACTTTGGCAGACGCGACTGTGGTTGCCAGTGCCGTTGTTGCTTGCCAAACCAAACGGCTGAAGTGCCCGACGCGGCCCAAAACATATTTGAGCCGCGCCCGGCGCGCTTCCGCGGCGCAATTCAAGGTATTGTGCTACAGGTTGTCTGCTTGTCAGCTTGAATCCGCGGCACTTTCGATAGCTGTCGGCTGCATCTGCCGAGCATCAGCGACGAAACTGTCTGCCAGCGAGATTACAGGCCGCAACTGCATGGCACCTTCGAGCTGGCACCGTTTGGTTTCCGGCCGCGTATGCGTGTAGACAGCCGTCATGCCCAGTCCGCAACCGTTGGCCCCGAAGCTGGTCGGTGCATGTCCCATCAGCTCGTTCCGGATGAGGGGATCGACGTTGGCATCTTGTAGGCAAGTCGCAAAAGTATGGCGGAGTGTCTTGGGCGCGGTGATTTCGGACATGCCGCATTTGTCAGTGACTTTCATAAACTCCTTTCGCAGCCAATCGTATTTTAAGGCACCAAGATCACGCCAAACCGTCTTCGCGGTGACGGCCAGACCGCTGCGATCGGTGGCTCCATTTCGTTCGGATCGGCATACCAGCTCGCGTTCAAGTTGCTGGCGTTGATAATGGATGAGGGGCGGCTGGTGACCACTGAAACATCGCCTTTGCAGAAATACCGGTCCGGTGTCACGTGAACCGATCTGTTGTTGGAGAACCGCCTGCAAGGCGGGCACGAGCGGAATCGCTCGCTCATTGCGTGTTTTTACCTTCCAGCCCAGCCTCGGTTTGTTGCGGACGTAGAGCCAGCCAGCATTGAGGTCCAAGTCCTCCGAGAGCAACAGATGAACCAGTTCACCTGGTCGCATTCCCGTCAGCATTAGCGTTGCGAAGATGGGAAATTGCCACTCATCGCAGGCAGTAAGAAACCGGCGCTCCATGTCGCTCGAAAAGACGACGATCGGTTTGGGATCCTCGACAGGAATGCGGTGGATTTCAATCGTGAGAAAGGGGTTTTCGACATAGGGCGGCAGATGCCGATGGCGGGCGGCGTAATTGAACAGCGTAGAGCAGGTTTCGAGCACGTATTTGATGCCGTTGTCGCGAAGGCACCGCTTGCGCGCGTTGACGTGCCCGTTGGGAGCCACGCTCAGCGATCGCAGGTAGCGCACGAACTCCTCGGCCTGCACCGCATGGAAATCGGAAACTCGTCGTAATGGGCGAACGTCCTGGATGAAGTTCAGAAGATGTTGTGTTGCCGAACTGTAGCGACGAATCGTGTGTAGTGACGAGCGGCGGATGTGCTCGTGATGGTCGAGCCAGCGCTGACGCACTGCGGGGATCGAGATCGGTTCGAAGCCGAGGGCCGAGGGTGCGCCGACTTCGAGTTGGGCATTGGTCTCCGCCGCCATCTGGCGGGCGGCTTCGCGATCGGGGCCGACGCGGGGTTGGTGGCGCTGGCCATGCTCCTGGTAGCACAGATACCAGACGCGGCCGCGGAGGTAGGCGCGGACACGTCCGACGCGGAACGAGGTGGACTTCTTGGATGGCTTACGCGTGCGCTGGGAAGCAGGCATTTCGGGCTCTCCTCAGAGAAGCTCTCCGCTACAAAACGCTACAAAAAGCGCTACAAACGGGAACTTCCGGGGGTGGCCCAGAAACGCAAATGCCTATGAGCATTCAAGTTATGCTCATGGGCAGCAAGCAAGAGCGGAGAGAAGGGGAATCGAACCCAATCCGTGCGAGGATTCCCTACGACAGGGTATAAGGCTGCTGCGCCACCAAGACGCGGGATTCTCTCCATGTCCTGGTAATGACACACTTGTGTCAATACGGGCTCGCCGTTATTGACAGAAAACAGGGTTTTCGTACAATACAAATCAATCGAGTGAAGTTGCTGTCAATAATATGTGCGCTTGTACAGGTACATGAGGTGTAACCCTTGAAAAATACAGACTTTACGAGTGACTCACCTGGGCGATTACAGGAGATCCAAGGGTCTGATGGGCTGATTACTTTCGTTCCATTTGATGTTGCAGATGATATTGCGCTAACTCCAGAGGTGATCGCCGCTCACGAAAAAGCCGTTCTCGCTCTTGGGGCTCTCGGAGCCATCATCCCATCACTCCCACGGCCCGGACTGATCACTCGTCCATTCTTGACTCGCGAGGCGGTGCTGTCGAGTCGGATTGAAGGAACCAAAACGGATGTAGACCAGATCTACCTCTTTGAATTGTCAGATCGACAGGAATCTCTCGACGATACGGAAGAAATCAAAGATGCCAGAGAAGTTCAAAACTACCTTCAGGCCATTTCATATGGACTAGATCAACTGAAAACTCGACCTATTCACGCAAGGCTACTCAAAGAGACTCACGAAATCCTTTTGAAGGGAGTTAGGGGTGAGGGTAAGGCCCCAGGGCATTACCGATGGAAACTAGCTTATGTAGGAGGAACGTCTGTCGACAATGCGAGATACGTTGCCCCACCAGGTGAGACTGTCGACAAGCTGATGTCTTCGTTGGAGAAGTACATTAACGAACCTACTTCGACGCTCCCAGCGCTCATTAGGGTTGCTCAGATTCACTACCAGTTTGAAGCAATACACCCATTCAACGATGGCAATGGACGATTGGGAAGGCTATTAATATCCCTAGCGCTATCTGCATACGGCCTACTGGAAGAACCCTTCCTTTACCTGAGTGCTTATTTTGAACGGAATCACGAGAACTACACCGAACATCTTTGGCAGGTAAGCCGCTGCGGGGCATGGAACAACTGGTTCCTATTTTTCTTGAACGGAGTTGCTGAAGAGTCCCATGACGCCGCGCACAGATCGCGACAACTGCTTGAGCGCCGCGAAAAATATCGCGCCGAATTTCATTCATCAAGGGCATCTGCGAGGCTCCTTGAGCTTGTAGATAGCTTGTTTATGTATCCAGCCGTCGCAATTAGCGACGTGGCTTCGCTGTTGAATATGTCATTCAAGGGAGCGAGTCGCTACGTGGATCAATTAGTCGAAGTCGGTCTGCTTAGGGAAGCAACAAACAAGCAGAGGAACCGCATCTTCGTTGCAGAGCCAGTCATTGAACTTCTCCGATAAGCCCTGGCTACAATATCCCCATGCCCAGCGAGCGAGACAAAGAGAAACGATGGTGGAGCCAGTTCACCATCTCCAACATCATCTTGATCACCATATTGGCGTCGGTCAGCCTGGGGTGGATCATGCACGCCCGTCACACTCACCAGTTGCTGGAATTCTTCAAGGCGGAGTACAAACAAGAGAGGGGCGACCGCGAGAATTACGCCGATCTAGCAAGCCAGTTAGAGAAAGAGCTGACTCAAAAGGAAGACAAATACTACCTGGTTACGCGGCTCATCGAGGCTGCACAGGCATCCGACAGTAAGGTTGAAGAAACGGAGTTGATCGAAGCTGCTGAACGAGCATTGTTGATTCTAGAGCCTTCGTATTTTGAGCGATCGAATGATCTCAACGGAAACTTGCGTGGTCTCAAAGTAGATATTCGGTGTGTTAAGGCAGAGTATGCAATTCTAAAGATCAAGTTCTCCCTGAATGATGTCCACGAATGATGACCACCCAGCCCACGACCCCGAAACGCTGGCGGCCAAGGTTCTCGGTCAGGACGTTGGTCGTGCTGGTCACGTTGGTGTGCTGCTACGCGGCGTGTTGGGGACCGACGAAGAGGGGCGCGGACAATATGGTGAAAAACCGTGGGCGAAGGGTACTGCAAGCGATGGCGGTCGCCCCTCTAATCATCAAGACAGACGGTTGGATTGAACGGCAGGAAGACACCCTCCTAATTTACCAATCGCAACGCCACTACTACTTCTGGTTCTTCGGGTACAACGTCAAGCTGCCGTATGAACGGGATCTGTAATAGCAAGTCCCGTGCCAGTCACTTCTGCCCAGCAACATCTAATCCAGCACTACCCTATAGGCAGCACATTTGACTTTTCCGTGCCCGAGTTTACTCTAAAAAGTGACGTGTCTGTCGAACGGATGACGGCATGCAGCGAATTTGTCACGATTGAATGCGAAGGCCTTGGGTCAGTCGAATTCTCCTCTCCGCGCGATGAATCGCTTTCAGCAACAGGCCGTCGATATTTTGACTTCGGCGGCGACACAGGACGCGTTCCGCATCGATCGAGAACCCGTCACGATACGTCAAGCCTACGGTCGCAACATCTACGGCCAAAGCGTGCTGCTGGCGAAGCGGTTCGTTGAAGCCGGGGCGCGGGTGGTAACGATTTCCTGGGCTCCTGATGCGAATGCCACATGGGATACGCACAGTGGCAATTTCAAGAAACTCAAAGCCTCGCTGCTGCCGCAATTCGACGCTGCCTGCGCAACATTACTCGGCGATCTCCACCTTCGTGGCCTCTTGGACCGAACGCTGGTTGCGGTCCTTGGTGATTTTGGCCGCACTCCAAAGATCAACGGAAACGACGCGGGCCGCGATCATTGGAATTTTTGCTATTCCGTGATGCTGGCCGGTGGGGGTATCAAGCCGGGCTATGTGTTCGGTGCCAGCGACAAGATGGGAGCCTTTCCTGCCGATCGTCCTACCGGCCCCGGCGATATCATTGCCACCATTTACCATCAGTTGGGGATCGATCACCGCCAGCAATTGTACGACCGTTTCGCTCGCCCCCACCGGATTGTCCCGAGGGGTGACGTGCGGCCAGAGATTTTGTTGTAGGAGTCGCCGGATTTCGAATTGTCGTTGATCGCTCTTAGGCTGTAACAACCACAATCACTCTGTGCGCCCAGGCACAGATCGACTAATCTTGCCCCAAACCCGCGGACCGCCTTTCCTGGTACCGCACTTCTACGAAACTCGGAATCAGCATGTCCTCTGAAGCACGGAAGCTTTGCATTCGGTATCGCAGCTATATCGTGATCCCGGCCCGGTTGGCATCGACGCGATTGCCCCGCAAACTGCTCCTGGCCGAGACTGGCAAGACGGTGATTCAACACACGTATGAGTCGGCAAGTCATGCCAGGCGACCGTTGGGTGTGGTTGTGGCGGCAGATTCGCAGGAGATAGCAGACGAAGTTCGGCGGTTTGGTGGGCAATCGGTACTTACCGACCCAGCTGCGGCCACTGGCACGGATCGGGTCGCCGAGGCAGCGCGGGCCCTCCCGGACGCCGACGTGATCGTCAACGTCCAGGGCGATGAACCGGAGATCGCGGCGGCGTCGATCGACCTCTCGGTACGCTTGCTCGAAGAGAATCCAGATGCCGTGATGGCTACTTTGGCCACCCCTATTCGGTCACGACGTCTGCTAGAAGACCCTGCGTGCGTCAAAGTCACCTTCGACGCCGATGGTCGAGCCCTCTACTTCAGCCGCAGCCCCATTCCCTACGCGCGTGACGGTTGCGAGCCTCTTCTGTCTGTAGATCCCCCGATGTTCCACCAGCACGTTGGCCTCTATGCATATCGCCGCGATTTTCTTTTGCAGTTGGCGGAAATGGCACCATCTCCTTTGGAACAGGTGGAAAAACTCGAGCAGTTGCGTGTCCTCGAAGCGGGACATCAGATTCTGGTAGGCGTGGTCACCGAGCCGACTGTGGGTATCGATACCCGTGCGGACTACGACACGTTTGTCATTCGGGCGTCGAATTGCTAAGATGCGTTCCCAGGGTTGAGGCCCTGGCCAACTCCTCTTTACCTGCCTCGCCAGGGCCATTTTCCCCATTTTGATGTGGCGCTCCGTCTACACCGAAAGGTCGATGCGGACGTAAGCCTTTGTGAATTAACAGTTTGCCAGGAAGGCCAGAAATCGGATGACGAAGCATATCTTTGTAACAGGTGGCGTGGTCAGTTCTCTTGGAAAGGGTCTGACAAGCGCTTCGATCGGCATGCTGCTCGAACGACGAGGGCTGACGGTCCGCATGCAGAAGTTGGATCCGTACATCAACGTTGATCCTGGCACCATGAGCCCCTATCAGCACGGCGAAGTGTACGTTTTGGATGATGGCAGCGAAACCGATTTGGATTTGGGGCATTACGAGCGATTTACGAACAGCCCACTGACCCGCGACGCCAACTACACGACTGGCCAGATTTACCTTTCGGTCATTGAAAAAGAGCGGCGGGGCGAGTTTTTGGGAAAGACTGTTCAGGTCATCCCACATATCACCAACGAAATCAAAAGCGTCATCCACAAGCTGGCGGCGGACGATGTCGATGTAGTGATTACGGAAATCGGAGGCACCGTCGGTGACATTGAAAGCCTGCCGTTCCTCGAGTCAATCCGGCAATTCTCGCTCGACGTAGGCAAGGAAAACTGCCTCTACGTTCACTTGACGCTGGTTCCGTATCTGAAAGCTGCTGGCGAACTAAAAACAAAACCGACGCAACATTCCGTGGGCCAACTCCGCCAAATCGGTATTCAACCGGACATTCTGGTCTGTCGCACCGAACATTCGATCAGCCGGGAGGATCGCGAAAAAATGGCCCTCTTCTGCAATGTGCCAATCGAGGCCGTGATCGAAGAAAAAGACAAAGACTTTTCCATCTACGAAGTACCGCTCAGCCTGGTCGACCATGGGCTGGACAAGCTCATTGTCAAACAGTTGCAGTTGGAAGCCGAGACGTTGGAAATGGACGACTGGCGTGACCTCGTTCACCGTCTGCGAAATCCTGAGCATCACGTCCGCATCGCGGTGGTCGGCAAATACGCTGAACATACCGATGCCTACAAGTCGATTTACGAATCGCTGGATCATGCCGGCATCCACAATCACGCGCGAGTCAAGATTGGTCGCATCCACAGCGAGGCTATCGAGCGGGACGGTCCCGAACAATGGCTCGAGGACTACGATGGCATCTTGGTCCCGGGCGGTTTTGGTGAACGCGGTATCGAAGGCAAGGTCGACGCAATTCGTTACGCCCGCGAGCATGGCATTCCATTTCTCGGGATTTGCCTCGGGATGCAATGTGCGGTGATCGAGTTTGCGCGAAACGTCGTCGGATTGGACGGAGCGCACTCGGCCGAATTCGACGCGAACACACCCCATCCTGTGATCGGGCTGCTGGACGAACAACGCAACATCACCCAAAAAGGCGGCACGATGCGGCTGGGAACGCAGCCCGCATCGTTAGATCCGGCTAGTCATTCCGCTGCGTGTTACGGACAAACGGAGATTTCCGAACGTCATCGTCACCGCTACGAGTTCAACAATGTTTACCGCCAGCAGTTTGCCTCGCACGGCTTGACCGTAGCAGGTCAGAGCCCCGATCAATCACTGGTCGAGATCGTTGAAATCCCCAGGCACCCTTGGTTCGTGGCGGTCCAATTCCATCCTGAATTCAAGTCGAAACCGACGGCCTCTCAGCCGTTGTTTGGGGGTTTTGTCGGTGCAGCGGTACGACGTAACGAATCGGGTTGCGCTACTCAGCAAAGTATCGAAACGTCATCCTAAGCGGAGTTCGCAAATGATTGCACGGTCACTCCCAATAACCGTCTGGAGAATTCCGCGATTCTGAATGGCAAACCGCGCATTCATTTCTAAGCATTGCTTTGTTGTCTTGCCCGCTGGCTTCGTTGGAGCGATCAATCATGTCGGAAGAACCAACCGAAAAACCGAAACTTATCATCGACGATGACTGGAAAGAACGAGTTCAGTCGGAGAAAGAAGCGGCCGCGGCAAGCTCTGCCACGAACAAAGACGAGACTCCGGATGCGGAGGCTCAAAAAAATACAACTCAGGACGACACCAAGGCAGCGGCGGAGTTGCCACCCGCTTCATTTGCCACACTGGTTCACTCGTTGACAGCACAGGCCTTGGCCAGCCTTGGCCAGATCCCGGACGCCGAGGGAAAGACCCACGTCGAAATTGGACTGGGCAAACACTTCATCGATACGCTGGCGGTCTTGGAAGAAAAGACGAAAGGCAACTTGGATAAACAAGAGGCGGACGCGCTGGCGAAAATGCTCCACGAATTGCGGATGCTCTTCGTCCACGTCCGGCAGGAGCAGAGCACGGGGGATTCTACGAGCGAATCGCCATCCGCCTCGTGAGCCGCAGTTGTAAAAAAATAGCTCGGTGAAGAGTTTTGTGACGGCCTTCCGGCCAACCGCGTCCTTTCCGTTGACTTTTGCTCCCAAACAGAGACACGGGCGGGGCGCAAACGAATGCTCTTCACCGAGCTTTGTAGGTCACGTCGATAAATTGTCTTCCAGATCGCGAAACTTTGGGATCTCCGTCGACAGATGCTGACACCAGGCATCGGGGTGCCAGATTTCGACGCACACCGCCGCGCCAACGACCATCACACTGCCGCCCGGATCGACCCCTAGAAATTCGCGAAATCCCTCCGGGATCAGCAGCCTTCCGCGTTGCGCAAGTCGGATGGTTCGCTGCCGAGTCGAAAGTAGCCGACCCCACAACTGCACGTCGCCCATTCGACCTGTCAACCGACCTGCCCGCAGCTTGCTCTCGATTAATCCCAGATCCTGATTCCAACGTGGTTGCAATTGCTGGGCGTTCCACAGGCTGAGAGCACCCGGCCGCTCTTTGACAAGCAGCAGCTCCTGGGCAGTTCCCAGGCCTAGCAGCATGTCGGCAGGGATTGAAAGCCGATGCCGTTCGTCCAGCAAACGGCGGTGTTCGCCAAGAATCAAACTGGGTTCGTGGGCCATAAGGGAGGTTGCAGGGGATCACTGACTAGCATCCTTACGAGCTATTTGGGCTCTATACCCACCAATCCATTTTGAAATGCTTCGATATGGGCTTATTCCCCACATATGAAGTTTATCGAGTTGGTCGCTCTCGAACAAGCACCGGAGACTATTTACTCACTTCAACCAGACGCCCCATACCTCCGAATCATCCTATTTGAAATGGACGTCGCTGGAACTTTCACTTATTCACCCCACACAGAACTGCCGAAAAGAGTCGAGCATTCGCACCCTCACTCTTCAAACCTCCACATGCAGGAGTGCCATGACGGGTCGACAAGTCCTCTCAGAACCGATTGTCATCACCGGCATCGGCATGATCACCTCGGTTGGGGACGATCGCGAGTCGGTTTGGGAAGCCGTCAGGCAGGGACGTAGCAGTTTTCGCTACTTGCGTGGGATTCGTGGTATTCCCGACGATACGATCGTGGGCGCAACGGTTGATCTTCCGCAACGGCTCGATGGACGATTGAAGGTGTTGCCTCTGTGTGAAATCGCCGCAGCCGAAGCGATTAACGATTCGGGCGTCGATCTGAGCAACCTCGACTTGGACCAGTTTGGCTGTTCGATCAGTGCGCATATGGGCGACACCAGTTGGATGGAAGAACAGTTCGGACTTCCGTTAGTCGAGCATCGCCCCAACTGGTGGGAACAATGGTTTCCCAACACAGCCTGCTCGATGATCGCACGCAAATACGGGCTGGGCGGCCCACGACTTTGCAACTCGACGGCCTGCTCGACCTCTTTGATCAGCATCATGACCGCAGTCCGATCGATACGCGACCGGCAGTGTGACATCATGTTGGCGGGTGGTACCGATGCGATCGACCCAATTTTTGTGGCCGGTTTTGATCGTATGCGAGTCCTCGCCAAGGACGTCGATCCCAATCGTGCATGTCGACCGTTCGACCGAACCCGCAAGGGATTCGTTTTTGGCGAGGGATCCGCGATCTTTGTGATTGAACGCTTGGGGCATGCCCTCCGCCGTGGTGCCAGGATTTATGCGGAAATCAAATCTACTTCGGCCTTGGCACAGGCACATCATGTGACAGGTATCGACGCCGAAGGCGAAACACTGGATTATCTGATTCAATCGGCATTGAAAAAGGCAAATGTCCAACCTAGCGACATTGGTTACATCAACGCGCATGGGACGGGTACGTTGCAAAACGACGCTGCCGAGGCGTCCGGAATCTGTCGGACTTTTGGCAACGCGACGGACGACGTGTGCGTCAGCGCAACAAAATCGATCTTTGGCCACATGATCAACGCGGCGGGTGCCGCGGAGTTGGCCGTGACGGCTCTTGGTTTGCGAGATGGTTTCGCGCCCCCCACATTGAACTTACACGACCCGGATCCTCTTTGTAGGTTTGATTGCGTGCCTTGTACTGGACGTATCAACCGTTTTCAACACGCCCTCAAGCTCTCACTGGCGTTCGGTGGCCATTTCGTGGCAATGGTGTTGAGCCGATGGAATGATGCCGCCACGGGCTTTCCATACCCACCAATGTTCGCGCCGGCGACTTACGGTGGAGGGCTGGTAAGCGCGCCGCATCAGTCACCGAACGTCGATCTGCGCCGCAGCATGTGATGATAATGTTGTGCGAAGCGGTGTGATTCGTCGCGCACGTACTGTAGCAACCGCAGTGCAAACGAACTTGGCCCAAGCCGCAACGGTTCGCCTTCCCCTGGCAGAAATATTTCCTCGTCACGTTTGGCCAGCGACAACATCGTGGGTCGCGGAATCTGTTGGTCGCGAAACGCGGCCAGGGCCGCATTAAGCTGGCCTTTCCCGCCATCGATCAAGAGAAGATCGGGATACACTTCGGCCTGATCAACCATTCGCCGGTACCGTCGCGCGACGACTTCGTGGATGCTACGGTAATCGTCCACTCCTTTAACCCCGCGAATCTTGTAACGACGATAGCCTGGTTTGAAGGGCAGTCCGTCGATGAATTGTACGACGCTGGCAACCGTCTCGCCTCCACCGAGATGTGCAATATCAATGCCTTCGATGGTACGCGGCGTCTGCTCGAGCTTGAGCACCTTTCGTAGACCGGTGAGGCCCTTCTTGGGATCAATGAAAAACACTTCCGGCTGGGCGTGTGTGTCAAGATTACCTCGTTGGTCCAAGGTCTCCAGCATACGAATCTCGTCGCGCAACCGCGCAGCCGCTTCGAATTCCAGATTTTTGGCTGCCTCATGCATATCGCGCTGCATCTGTCTGAGCAGACTCGATTTCTTTCCGTCCAAGAACATCTGCAAACGGCGCATGTCGCGTCGGTACGCTTCTTTGTCGATTCTCAGATTACACGGTGCCGTGCACTGGTTGATACTGGCCAAGAGGCATGGCCGAAACCAACGCCAGCGTTCATCGCTCTCTTCGATGTCCAGCGAACAGGTGCGGAACTTGAATATCCGTTGGAGCACCTGTACGGCTCCGCGCAAGTCACCGGCGTTGGCGAATGGACCATACAGTTTGACGCCCTTTTCCCGAGGTTCGCGAGTGACTTCAACTCCTGGAAAATCTTCGCGCGTGGTGATCATCAGATAGGGGAACGTCTTATCGTCTTTCAATTCCTTGTTGTATTTTGGCTGTACGTCTTTAATCAGGCGAGATTCCACCAGTAGCGCATCGACTTCGCTTTCGCATTCGATATAATCCGCGTCGCAGATTTCGCGGACCCAATCCGCGGTTCGCCATTCGTGTTCGGCACCCTTTAAGAAGTAGCTTCCGGCGCGGGATCGCAGATTCTTGGCCTTGCCGACGTAGATGACGCGTCCGACTGCGTCTTTCATCAAGTACACACCAGGCGAGGCTGGGAACTTACGAACCTTCGCGGCTGCTTGATCGAAACCAAGTTCGTCACTCGTACTATCCCGCGATTTGATTGCCCCTGGTTCTTCTGAAGGCGGGTCTTGCTCGACGTCGTCAGCCATGGATCAGTTTCCTGCATTGCTGAACAACAGTGGTTAATGTGGTCTCACCCGCAAGCTGACGGTTGGAGAGTTCTATCCCTTTGGCCATCATCATGGCTGGCCGGGAATCACCGTTCCAAATAGCCGTTCAGATTCCGGGCGGGATAGACGATCTCGAGCTACTGCTCCGACCAATCGTCTAACTGTACTTGGATGTCGTCGTGGCTCAGCCGAATCGGCGGAACCGAGACGCGTAATTCATCGTAATCGTCGCGTTCCCAATGTGGGAGTCGCACTCGTTCCACTTCGTCCTCTAGTGCCACCAACCAGGCGGGCACATCAAAACCGACTCCAGACGGCACGAGGGTCAGGAATTCCGTCTCGTGTCCCAGTAATTCAAACGATTCCCCATCGTTATCATGCTTCGCTTCTTCCATTGCTGGTTCGACCAAAGCGCACACGCGGTCGATCGTCAATGCGCGAACAAAGCGTTCGCCGATCCGGTCGGCGATCGAAGGCATTTGCATGGCGTACTTGTGCTGCAAGTCGGTCAGTCTTCGTTCGTATTTGTCTGCTTCGACGCTAATCCGCTCGCGGAGTGCTCGTCGCCACATTTGGGCTGCCCGATGGTGGCCCTTTCGAACTAAGATCTGATGGGCCAAGACCACTGGCTTGAGATTCCAACAGACGCGATCGTATCGGGCTCGCAATCGCAGAAAATCCAGCAGCGTATATAAGAGTTCACCTCGATCGGACTGGGTGGTCGTGCTGTTGTAGTCCCGATATTCGCTATAGTTCTCGACGATCGCCTCCAGCGCCAACATCAAATGGTTGGCGGCCTCTTCCAAAGAAATCGCTCCATCCAGATCATCTAAGAGGCGAACGTCGATGCCTTGCGGACAATCTTGTTTGATCTGCGAGAGCCAACCATCGGCCCCCTGATGCAGAATCGCCCGGACGTTGCCCAGGTTGAGAAACCGCTGCGTGAAGAGATCGGCTCCGTATCGTTCAATGAAACTGACCAAGCGTTTCCAGGCCTGCTTGTCGTTGACCTTTTCCATCACGGACAACCGCAACGTGCGGCTGTGTGCCAGCCAGTTGACCAGCAACGCCTCAGTCAACTGTTCCAGCTGTGCGACCAGTTGGGCGTTGGCCGGGTGATCCTCGTCATCGACACCTTCCCAGGATTCTGCCGATCCCACCAGGCATTCAACCAGGGCTTTATACCCAATTTTGAAAAGCTCATCGAACTCCGTCACGGCGCCCGGACCAACGGGATTGTTGCGTTCCATTTCCCGCGCCATTTCCATGATCCGGCACGCTTCAATGATCAGTCCGAGCCGCGGGAGACATTTTTGCAGATCCTGAATACTTCGTTGTCGAACTCGCACGCAGACAATTGTCTGCGGGTCACCACCTTTGCCGAGGGGAACATACAGCAAGGGTGCATCGGCCAAGACGTCAATCAAGTCCATCGTCCGCTGACGAAGTTCCCCGAGATCGCGACTTGATATGGCGGCAAACGTGGCAACCACCAACTGCTCTTCCAGCTGTTCCACTTTCGAATGAGCAGCCTCAGATGTCGTCTCCACAAGGGGGCGTGAATCGGGATGTTCGGCGACTCCGGCGGCAGCCAGCAACCGCGAAGCAACGGCCGTCTCGACGCAGGTTTCGATGATGCGCTCAAGCAACGATTCCTTGACAACGCGCCGGCGATCGTATTCCAACATCGAATCATGATCACCCATTGGCGTGGGGATCCGATATGCGTCAACGTCATCGAGCAACCGGGTCAATCCCGCTCGATTTCGCCCGGCGCATTGGGTCCACCGCCGCAACGCTTCCCCGCGCACTCGGTTCGTTTGGTCGTCATCATGAACCCGCGTTAGCGCAGCAATCCGCCACAGCCGCGCCAAGGTGCCTTGGAACGCCAGATGAACGTCGAGGCGGCGCGACTCTTGCACCAGTTCGTCCGCCGAGTACGGGTGTTCTTCGCCAAACACCTCACCTTCGACGCCGTCATCAGTACTATCACGGTAGACCACGTCTTCATACGCGGCACTAAACAGGTCTTCGTCGTCCGCTTCGTCGGCGTCATCTTCACCGGCGGTGGCGAGCGGTTCGTCGTCGACCGTCTTCTTGGAGAGCATACCCAGCTCGAACTTCGGCACTTCCCACAGCGCTTCAGCATTCGCTTCGAGATAATCGAAGCTCTTCTGAATCCGCTGCCACGTCTGGAGATCAATTCCACCCTCGCCATGCCCATTCGTCTCGCGCAATTCAACAAGCCATCGTTCCATGAGCCGATGGAACGAGTTTCCGCCTTGCTCCAGGCCAACATTCTCTGATTCACTGAGCCAATGCACGAGCAGTCCCATGCTTGCAACGTAATCCGATTGCTCAAAGAGCGCCTCAATCACGAGCGCGTAACCGCGTGGGGAATCGAACATCTCTGCGTGCGGTGCCCAAAACCCGATCGCTCCCGCCGCCGCCCCATCGGCATGCCATAACTGAATCGCCCGGGCAACGTGTTCTGCAGCATGAAAAGTGACCGTCGCATCGACGGCGTCGACCTGCGAAACTTCGTGTGCCGCGTACTGGTGCCACCAGTCAACGAGCTGTTGAAACTCGCTCTCCAACTTTGTCCGCAACCCCTGGTCCTCGCCCTTGGCAGCCAGGCTCCAAGCTCGCGCGTACAGGACGAAGATCTCTTCCATCAGATCGACTAATTCGTCGGCACGATGATCGTGCACGCTGTTTTCCAAAGCTGGAAACAGGCTGAATTGGGCATCGAATCCCAACAGATTCCAAGGATCGATAATAGCACCACATTGAATGCCGCAATGCAACGACTCGACGACCTCGCCGAGCAACTTCACGGCCTCCGCCACTTTCTCACGGTCGAGTACATGATCGGTCGTGGTCAGTTTGCAATCGATCTGACAAACGATGCGGGCGGAGACCGTGGGTACGATCAACGCCTGGGCCGCCGCAGCTTCCGGGTAACCCATCCTCGCGAAAATCTTGGCAAGTTGCACATGTTCGAGTTGTGATGCCCGGCGGCGGGCGAGCTGTGAGTTCAAGTGCTGACGAGCCTTGGCGAAGGGCTGCCGCATCTCGGCTTCTTCTTCGCGCAAGCGGGATTTGTGCGGTTCTTCGGTCCGTTTGATCAGACGCTCGTAAAACGTGTCCCGATATTTGGCGATCTCGGGCAACAACGTGGAGAGCGTTGCGGTGGAATGGTGTGTGCCTGGACCTGCCCCGCAAACGCCCGTCGACATGAGAATGGTCCCCGCCAGAACGGCTGCCGCCTCAAACAGGACTTCCTCAAAAGGCAGATCCGGCGGCTCGTCAACACGCTGCATCAACGCATCGAGGGTGACTTGTTGGACGACAAACCGCCGATAACAACCTTTGTTGTCGATTTGATGCGGGTCCCACATGCCGAAATGATGATTCGGCCGTTTGTTCGCCGGATGGTCAAAATCGTAGGCTCGGGGGTCGAATGCCAACTCGTCCAACAGTTCGGGATCGTAGTGCGCCTCGCCCAACAAATCCGCGTCTGTGGTTCGGAGCAGTCCGAGTGCTTGTTCGACAACCTGCTGATAGCGCCCTGTCACCACGCCAGTACCCCGTAGATACAGCGGCACTGGCCGGACCCATTCGTGAGAATAGGGTTCGATCTTCTTCGATTCCAAGACTGCGACCGGGCGGAAGCCAATAAAATCGTTCAGTCGCGTGATGACATGCTGCACGAAATCAGGCGTGATTTGCTCGGGCAGCCCCTGCTGCAGTGTGGCCTGGCAGACGCGAGCAAACAGGAATGGGTTGTAGAGCACATCTTCAAATTGGTGAAACAGGACGTCCCGGTGAAAATCCAGATATCCCCGTAGGATGTGATCGCACACTGCGGTCAGGACGAATTCGGCTTGCGTAGCGTCGGCAAATGAGACGTTTTCTCGCGTCAATCGGCCGAGGTTCTCTCTTAGCAGATCGCTGACCGTCCGCCACACCGGCTGTTCGGCCGCGCCTTCTACCCTCGCCCAAAGCTGATTCAGATTCTGCTCGAAGGAGTGGTCCGGCAATCCGGAGGAGAAATTCAAGTAGCCAAGAACCTGTTCGATCGCCCTTTCGTCTTCGGATCCTAGCGAATATTTCCCCATCTTCGACTCCCGACATTCATCGCAACATTGCGTCTCATGGTAGAGCTCGTAACCAAGATGGTCTAGGCGGGGCAATCGCACGCAACAGCTGACTCCTAATCCCGTGCATGGAAACGCCTTGTGAAGGTTGGCTCGGATGGCGTTGTCAGGCGAAACGGGCGAACTTGATCGGCAGCAGCGTGATTCGCCACCGTGCGCGTTTCTCGGGGAGGTTTCGTCTGGCCGCCAAATCGTGGCCGCCAAATCGCCGAAAACACCGACCGAGCGCACCCCGCCGGCCCCAGTACAACTCACGCGTTGGCAGGCGTTTTGGCTCGAACGCGGGGATTTCAGCGTGATTTTTGCTGCGATGCCGATTATGATCTAAGGTAAGGCACAAGTTTCAGAACTCGCAGGATGTCGTCATGTCGCGAAGCGCCTCCCTACTGGCCATATTCACCCTTCTCTTGACCGTCCCTTGGGCGGTCCAAGCCCAAAGTCGCGCACCGCGCGGTGGCTTGATTAGAAATGACGTGGCCAACCGCGTTGGCTTGGAGCGAAGTTGGTTTACCCGTGTCCAGTTGGACAGCGCGCGCAGTCGCGTTGCCCATGTCACCCAACACATCAGCGCAACGGACGCCTTTTCCGCCTGGGAGATCACTCATGACCGGGGCAAGTTGATCTACACCGAACGTGATTTGGACGACTTCGGGGATGAACTGGGCAAGGAGAAGGCAGAAAAACTGGCTCAGGAGAAATTCGAATCGCTTGAACGAGCCAAACTGAATCCGAAGATGGCTGTACAGGTGATCCCGGAGATCACGATCTATGCCATGACGGACGGCGGTGTTGTCCATGCCATCGATGCGCAAACCGGTCGCACCCGTTGGTTTACGCGTGTGGGGAATCCGAACTATCCCAGCGAAGCACCCGGTGCCAACGACCAATACGTGGCCGTCTTGAATGGGTCGACGATCTACACGTTAAACCAGAAGAACGGCGAGATTGCCTGGACGCGCCAAGTTCGTGGCGCTCCCGGTGCCGGCCCCGCGGTCACCGATCGATTGGTTTTCGTCCCGATGGCAAACGGAGCTGTCGAAGCCTACGAACTTGACGATCATCGCCAGCCGCCCTGGATTTACAAATCGCACGGCCGGGCGGTTGTCCAACCTATCTGGACCGGATACAGCGTGGCGTGGCCAACGGATGTTGGCCACCTGTACGTGGCCGAAGGAAATGACGCCGCAATTCAATTTCGCCTGGAGGCCAATGATTCGATCGTCGCCCAAGCCGCACAGCTTGCCCCATCTCGCATCGTCGTGGCTTCGACTGATGGCTACGTGTATTGCATTGACGAACAGAACGGCAATTTGGTCTGGCGATTTTCTACCGGCGAGCCGATCATCCGTTCGCCCGTCGTGGTGGGTGACTTCGTCTATGTCGTCACCGATGAAAACAACCTTTTTCGGCTGTCCGCCGCCGATGGGCTTGACGAGTGGACCATCAACGGCGTTTCAGGGATCCTCTCGGTCAGCGGGACACGATTGTATTGCCTTGGTCGCGTCGGTCGCATGGTCATTGTGGACAGTGCATCCGGCAGCAAGTTGGCCACCCTGCCAACAGAAACGTTGGATGTGCAGTACTTGAACACACTGACGGACAGAGTCATTGTCGGCACCAGTGCTGGCATCATTCAGTGCCTCCACGAAATTCAGAACCACTGGCCTGTAATTCACGCTCCCGCTTCGGAACAGCCGGCCAAGAAAGCCACCGGCAAGCCTGCTGCGGGTCCGGCAGCTGCACGTGGCGCGGCACCGGCTGACGCGAATCCTTTTGGGGCTGACCCGTTTGGTAGCGGTGGAACACCGGCCGCCGAACCACCTGCCAGTAAACCACCTGCCGGTGAACCGAGTTCCAATCCCTTCGGTGATGACCCCTTCGGCGGCTAAGCGGGGTTCGATCTTTTCTGAATTGCAAACCGCGCATTCAGTTCCAAGCATCGCTTAGTTTCAAGTCCAATTTGGCCGTGTAGGCGATTCGCCGCAATGGCTTCATTCAACGTGAATGCGGGACCGCCAAGACTGAGACCGGTTTCCGGTTGGCCGTGCGTGCAGCGCCCGCTGCACGCCCGACCAGCACCAGCCGGTCTTTCTTCAAGAAATAGGGCACGCCGGTCAGCACGGTGAACTCGCTTGGCAACTGCGACTCTAGCTGGGGCAGAAAGCGATCGGTCGTAATAAAGCACGCCTGCGAGTTGTTCTCGATAAATTCTGCAAGCTCCGCGTCGGGTTCGGCTGCCCACGCAAACTCAGTGATTGGTTGCTTCGCGTAGAAAACCCACGTTGATTCAAGGCATCCGTAGGACGCGATGGCGGGTTCCTGGTTCTGCTTGAAGATTGTCTCCAACACGACGCGGTTCTCTTGGTGACGGCTGACTTGCACGGTCACGAACCCGAACATGACCCAGGCGAAGATCACCGCACCGACCGCAAAGGTTTGTGCCGCATGGACAAAACGTCGCTGCCAAAGCCACACCATACAAACGACGGCCGCGATCAATGGAACTAAACCGACGACGCCCAGCCATTCGTCTCCCGGAAGCAAGCGATGCGCGGCGATGGGCAGCCCAACCAGCATCACGCAGCCGACCAACCCCAACGACGCCAATGCGGCACGCTGCCAAAACAGAGAGACCAGTGTCTCGCCGCGGGACCAATGATGCAAGAACTTTCCACACAAAAGTGCCAGCGCGGGATAGCAGGGCGTGATGTAGCTAGGCAGCTTTGTTTCCGCGAGGGTAAAAACACCCAGGAAGACGCACACCCAACAGACGACGAATTGGAGCCCCGCTAGATTCTCATCGCGACTCCGCATCCGGCCGACGATGTCAATCAGCATCGGCATCATAAACACCGACCAGGGGAAGAAGCCCACCAGAATCGCACCGGGATAGAACAACGGTGTTCCACTATGGTTCTCCATGGCGGTCGTCGCTCGTCCGAAGTGTTCCGTCAGGAAAAACCCCCGCAGAAACTCGCCGTCGGTCTCCACTCCAACCCAAACGAACCAAGGCAGTGCCACGGTCAGCGCCGCTGCCAGCGCCGTGAGTGGACGCATATGCCAACACGTCTTGAGAAAATGCATCGGTGCGAATGGTTTCAATAGTCCCAGCCAACGATGGTCGCCTCGGAGAGAAAACGCAATGGCCACAATAATCGCTGCGACGAACAGACCCGTGAGGCCCCCAAATTGTGCGACAAGCGCCAACAGGACGACGATGGCTGCGATCGAGAACTTCGTCGCCCACGATTCATCGGCTGACTGAGCTTCAACGATTGCCGAGCCCGCTGCACCTCGAGGTAGTCGGCGAAGCAGCAAGAACATCCCAATCACGGCGGTCGGCACCACAAGCGCCACTGGACCCTTGGCCAGTATCCCGCCGCCCATCACGGCGTAAAGCAGCGCCACGACAGGCCAGCGCTGTGGGAAGAAACTGCTGTCGCCACCTTGCGATGCTACCTCGGAATGCCGCTTCTTGGGAAACGCCCCTAGAACGTACACCATCAATGCCATCGCCACGAAGAAGATCAGCACGGAATCCGGTGTGGCCGCACGACCCGCCACGTCGAACATCAGGCTGGTCGAGAGGATCAGGGCAGCCCACAGACCAACTTGAGGGTTGAACAACCGGCGTCCGATCTGATACGTCACCAGAACGGTCCCCACCGCCAACGCCGCCGACCAAAACCGAGCGGCGAATTCTCCCACGCCGAACATGCCGTAGGCTGACATGATCAACCAGTACAACATCACCGGCTTCGCGTCGCGTAATTGCCCGTTGAAAAACGGCACGACCCAATCGCCTCGCACCAGCATCTCTTCGGCACAACCTGCATTGCGAGGCTCGTCGCGGTCCCACAGTTGTGCCCCGCCGAGATTGGTGAACATCACCAGCACGGCAACGGTCGCGATCAGCACATGATGCCACACCAACTGCTTCATCGAAGGCCTCCTTGCCATCATCTTGCGAAAATTTGGGCACGGGAGTCTATGGCAGCGGTCTGGCCTGAACAACGCCAGTTTTGACGGCAGTTGGGCGGAAGCTCCCCCACCGACCGCGTCCTGTGCTAGCATGGCCTGTCGTATTCAAAACGGCAGCTTGTTTCTTGACGGTGTCGGAATGGTGACGGGGTCGGGGGCCGGTCTCGGCCACCGGCGTCTACCGATCGTAGGTCGTTGCCCGAAAGAGACTCCTTTACCCTTCCCCGTAAGCAACGATTGCACTGCGCAAGCCCACATTTCTTACCACACACTCCGACTTCACTTCAGCCGGTACAGGCGAACGCGCCCTGTTCGGTGCTGATGCTCCGCCAACTGCTGAGCACGGTAGTTATTCAGTAGCACCAAATCGCTCGGTTGATAGGAATATGATGCAACTTCCTTCAGCCGCGACTTGGCTCGTGCCAGTTGCTGCTGAAATTCGTCGCTGCGCTGCGCGTGTAATCCCGTCGCCAAATAGGCAGCAACTCCATCTGGCAACGAGGTAGATGACAGATTGAAATCGAATCCAGGGACGGCAACGATTCCAACGGCGCGCAATTGATAGAACAAACCCGGCTCGCCCTGCACGAAGACGATCGTGTTTTGCACATCGATCTGCGATTGGATCGCGGTGGCAGCGTTTCGTAGTCCGGCACGATCTTGCCAGGCAGGAAGGCCTCGTGCCGTAACACGCTGGCGAGCAAAGAGCACCACTGCCAACGAAACCACCAATAGAACCCACCGTGCGAGCCGCCCGCCGCGTCCCTGATGAAGGACGGTGAGACGCCCCCTGTCGGCACCACCAGCGCATCGGTGACTAAGCGCCGCAATGCCCAAACCGCCAGCCAACCAGCTCGCACAGAGCCAGCTGAGTGTCAGCCGTGGATAGGGCGAGTAGAGCGGTGTAAGCACGAACAGGCCCGCAAACCAGGCCGCCACGAGCCATAATGCCAGACTGCCAGAGTCGGTCGCATTGCTAACTTGCCTCGGCTGGTGTCTCGTGAGGCAGTGAGAAACGAAGTGAATCAAACCGGCACTGGCGCTGTGGTCTGCTCTCCCTGATCGTCGCAGGCCGGTGGCGAACAGCCCAAAGACGGCCAGGTACGACAATACGACCGCCAGACCACACCAGGCGGCCAGTGCGATCGATATCGCCGCCAACATGATGGCAGTCAAGACATCCGGCCGTGAGCGCGGCTTATCGAGTTGTGCCACTGCTAACTGATCGAGGCGGTTGTAAACCAAAACCAACAGCAGGGCGGCTGAAGGTGCCAGGCAGCTCAGCCAGCCGTCGAAGTGAGCGAGGTTGGCCAACTGGCTGGCAAGACTGGTCCACCAGCCTGACAAGCCGACCACATAGCCGCGATGGTTGGCCATCACCTGCGTGTAACCGCCTGTTGCTTGCAGTGACCACAGAACGGGGCTCCACACCGCAGCGGCCAGCGTGGCAAATCCCACCCAGTAGACGAGGTCACGGCCGATCGACCGCCATGCCGACTTGAGAAACACCAGCCGCAAGATGATGCCGCCCAGGCTGATTAGCAGTGGCAGCCAACCGTTGTACTTCGTCCACCATGCCAGCCCGCACGCCAGTCCGGCCAACAGCAGCAGTCGCAATCGGCGCGTGGCCACGGCACGTTCGAACAGGAACACCGCCAGCAGCATCCAGAGCAGCAGCAGCACATCCGTCAAGGCGGTGCGGGAATAAAGCGCGTGAAACTCGCTGCAGGCTGCCAACGTCGTGGTGCCGATGGCCGCAGCCGTGCCAAACCACGTCCGCGCCACCCACCAGACGATCAACAGCGTCAGACAGCCGGCCAGCAGATTGGTGAACATCGCCGCCAATCCGGAAGGACGCGTAGCCGAACCCGCGAACAGTTGCTCGGCCAGCAATGAGCTTTCGATCAAGGCAGGGACCAACGGCGGTGCGTACAGTTGACGCGCGGGATATTGTCCGCCAGATTCCGCGGCGAACCACAGATTGGAAGCATACACACCCTCGTCAAAATGTTCGACGGCCAGCCGATCCGGAAAGGCGATGCGGAGCGCAATGCCCAGCGCTAGGATGACTACCACGAGCACGATTTCAACGCGTGAGAGATCGTTTGGGAGAGTCTCTTGGGCTGGCGTCTCGGAAGAACTGTCGGCCCGGCGCGTGCTTGCCTTGGGCGCGGTCGTATTCGGCGAGCCTGTTGGTGATGCAACTTTCTTCTTACGTTTTGATGACTTGGTCATTCACGATCTTTGTTCGTGTAGTTCGCGACCGTCGCGTGGCTCAGCCGATCAAATCGTGAATGACCGTACCATGCACGTCGGTCAGGCGAAAGTCCCGACCGGCATATCGATAGGTCAAGCGCGTGTGGTCAAAGCCCAACAGATGGAGCATTGTCGCGTGAAGATCGTGTACGTGGACCGGATTCTCCGTCGCTCGAAAGCCGAAATCGTCAGTCCCGCCGTACACAGTCCCGCCGCGGACACCGCCACCAGCCAACCAACACGTGAAACCATAATGGTTGTGATCGCGTCCGTTCAGCTTCGGCAGTTCCGCCACCGGTGTGCGACCGAATTCCCCTCCCCACAGAACGATTGTGCTTTCGAAAAGACCTCGTTGTTTCAAATCCGTCAAGAAGGCGGCAATCGGCTGGTCCCATTCGGATGCCAGTTTTCGATGCTGTTTCTCCAGATCATTGTGATTGTCCCATGGTTGCCCTCCACCGCTCCAGACTTGGATGAACCGTACCCCTCGTTCGATCAGGCGACGAGTCATCAACAGTTGTCGACCGTGCGTCCCTTCGCCGTACATTTCGCGGGTGTGTTTTGTTTCATGGGTAATGTCGAAAGCTTCAACCGCTTCGCTCTGCATACGATAGGCCAGTTCAAATGATTGGATGCGTGATTCCAGCCGGGCATCGGCGGCACGCCGTTCCAAGTGCTGGCGATTCAGCTGCTGAACAAACTCCAACTGTCGGCGCTGTTCCGTCGACGAGAGCACGTCGTTACGAATGTTGGTGATTAGCTTGGCAACATCCGTCTGCTTGGTGTCGAGATAGGTTCCTTGATATACCCCTGGCAAGAACGCCGACCGCCAATTGCGCGTAGCGACGATTGGATATCCACCCGGACACATCGCAATAAATCCGGGCATATTTTGATTCTCGCTGCCCAAGCCATAAGTGACCCAGGAACCGAAGCTGGGGCGGGACAGACGCCCGTCGCCGCAATTCATCAGCATCAGCGAAGGTTCGTGGTTCGGCACATCGGCGTGCATCGACCGGATGATCGCCATGTCGTCGACGTGCGCTGCGGTCTTGGAAAACAACTCGCTGACTTCAATCGCCGACTGACCGTATCTATTGAAGGCAAATGGCGATCCCATGGCGTGCGAAGTCTTACGCTCGGTCCGCAGATTTCGAACCGGCAACGTCTTGCCATGCAGTTGACTGAGCCGAGGCTTGGGATCGAACGTGTCGACTTGCGACGGTCCGCCGTTCATGAACAGATGCACAACCTGGCGAGCCTTACCCGCGAAATGAGGCGGTTTGACAGCGAGAGGATTGGTGGCCGCCAATGGGGCGCCGGCGGCGTGCTGCTGGGCACACAGACTGGCCAATCCCAGCGTGCCGATCCCCATCCCACAACGCTGCAGCATCTCGCGTCGCGTGTAGGGCAACACGGCGACGGGGTGATCTTCGTGATTATGCATCAGCCTGTTCCCGCTTCAATCTATAAATGCGAATTCGTTGGTCATAAACAAAGCGTGGGCAAACCTCTCCCACTGGTCCGGTGTCGGTGCCGGCCCCACGAACTTGAGCGCCAATCGCAACTCTTCCTCCGTCGGCTTTCGTGCCAGAACGAGCTGATGCAGAAGTTCAATGCGTGCCGCCGGCTGGTCGACGGCTACCACATCAGGCCTCAGGGCCAAATGGCGAGCTTCGTCGTTGACCGCGACACTATTCATGAAATGGAGGGCCTGCGGTGGCACCGTCGTCTCGCTCCGCGCCGCACTGGTGGCCGCCGGGTTGGGAAAGTCGAAAGTTGTCAGAAAGGGAGACACGTCCATGCGGTCGATGTAGCCGTAGATGGAACGGCGAGCGAGTTTCGCGCCGCTGCCGTAAAGATCCACCGCCGGGCCACCCATGGCGTTGTCCAACCTGCCTGAAACAGCCAACATCGAATCTCGCAACGCTTCAATTTCCAGGCGACGTCGATGCATCCGAGTGAGCAAGCGGTTTTCTGGGTCGCTCAACTGTGCTTGAGAACTAGCCACACTCTGCTGCCGATACACGGACGATGTCATGATTTGACGGTGAAGCCACTTGATCGACCAATCGTTCTCGATCAGCGAAGTGGCCATCCAGTCTAGCAATTGCGGATGCGAAGGTGGCTCGCTACGGACCCCGAAATCACTAGCCTGGCGAACCAGGCCCGTGCCGAAATGGTGCAACCAAATCCGATTGACCAAAACACGAGCCGTCAAGGGGTTGTTGGGATCCACGATAGCACGGGCCAACTCCAAACGGCCGCTGCCTTGCTGGAAGGGCTGGCGTTTACGATCAAGCAACTCCAAGAACTGACGCGGTACCGTCTCACCCAGCCGATTGGGATCGCCTCGCAGGAAGATGTGAGGCTCGTGTACCACAGGGCGTTCGTACAAGACCATGGCACGAGGCGGTGAACCTTTGGCCGCCGAACTCCACTGCTCAACCGCTTTGAGCAGTTTCTTGTATTCCACCTGTGTGGGGCGGTCAGGAAAGAGCGACAAGAAACCCCAGTCGAGCGACAAGGGGGCTTGGGGTGGCGATCCGGGGGCATACAGGACACGCCGCAGGGCTTCCTGATCCGTGTTCGGCAAGGTCGTAGGCAACGGTCTGCCGGCAGCCCGCGATTTCCGCAGCAAACCCTGCCAGGCTTGATCCGACTGTTTCAGCAACTTTTCGTAACGTTGTGCTACCTCTTCCATCGTCGTCGGCATCGTGCTGAAAGCTTGCGCAACCAAGGGGTGCGCATTGACACACGCAGCGGCAACTTCGGCTGCCTGCAGGCCAAACTGATCCGCGGGCAACGCGGACAACATTCGCCAGATCGACCAGATCCGCGAATCACGACCGGCGTCTTCCAAGTATCGTTGCCAACGGAGAATCATCGCCGGATTGATGTCGCCCTTATCGACGAGAAACATGAAGTTGTCCGCCGGCGGTTGACCGTGTCGCGCATGCGCGGCAAGTAGATACTGAGCGATGCGCGTCCTGCCATCACGAACTAATTCTTCGTGCTTGCCGGTCACAAACGCCATGAGCGCATCGTGCCGCTTGGTCATTTCCGCATCGAATTCCTGATAGACCTCGGTTTGCGGCGGCAGATCAACCAACGGCGACAACGTCGGTTCGTAGCAACTGCGGAAGACGCCATACAACGAATAGTAGTCGCGTTGCGGAATCGGATCGTACTTGTGATCGTGACAACGCGCGCAAGTAACAGTCAGCCCCAACAATCCACGCGTCACGACATCGATGCGATCGTCTATGATGTCGTGTGCGTTGTTCATGAAGTGGCCGCCTAAGGTAAGAAAGCCCATCGCGGCCAAGGCACTGTGTTCGCGTGAATCAGAAGAGGATGTCGTACCAAGCTGGTCGGCGGCAAGCTGCTCCAACACGAAACGATCATATGGCAGATCATCATTCCACGCTCCAACAACATAATCGCGATACGTGTAGGCCCAGGGGTAGTTCTTGTCCTCAAAGAACACGTAACCCTTATTGTCGGCGTACCGAGCGATGTCCAACCAATGCCGGCCCCATCGTTGGCCGTAATGCGGATCCGTCAAGAGACGATCGACCAACCGATCGAAGGCGTCGGGCGTATCGTCTGCGACGAATGTGGCGACCTCGTCAGGTGTCGGTGGCAGACCGAGCAGGTCAAATGTGGCACGGCGAATCAACGTCTGACGACTGGCCCGCGGTGCGGGTTGCAATCCGGCCTGCTCTTGCTTCTTCAAGATAAAACGATCGATTGGTGTGCGCGCCCAATCCGTGTGATGCACGTCTGGTGGCCGGGGATGAAGCATCGGTTGAAAGGCCCAATGATCGCCCGCCGTCTCTGACTGACCCTCGGCCAAATGAACACGATCAGGCCAAGGGAGGCCCATCGCAAACCACTGTTGGAAGGCGTCGAGCTCAGCCTTACCTAGCTTTCCGGCAGGAGGCATCTCGAGTTCGCCATCGTGTCGAATCGCACGCAACAACAGGCTGCGATCGATCCGCTTCAGATCAACGACCGGACCCCGGTCTCCACCCTCCGACAGCGCTGCGCGTGAATCGAGACGCAACCCGGACTCTTGTTTGCGCTGCCCATGGCACGCCAGACATTTCACCACCAAGATCGGACGCACATGCCGCTCAAAAAAATCTTGAGCCGGCAAGTCACGCGGGGGAACATCGCCGTCAGACGCCGACGTGCGGCCGACGTCTCCAAGCGTCACAACCGCCAGCCACAGTCCGATCTTCAGCCACTGAGTACCTTGCATCCATCCATTGTCTACAGGATGGAGTGCAAGGGCAATCTGGAACTGCCTTAACGCGTGCCTTTCGGGTCAGCCAATTTATGGCAAGTGCTAGTGGTGCGTCAACATAGAGTTTACTAATCCTTGGATACCGTGTATGTACCGATTCTTCGGTAAGTTCTTTCACGTATCCAAGGATGGATTTGATGCAAAAGGTCTATGTGGTTCAATTGTCGAGCGAGGAACGGGA
>PVBE010600899.1_pt1 | contig 27802 bp, 26 predicted proteins | sample 1631181 | NCBI WGS metagenome assembly PVBE01 (sample SAMN08397723, study PRJNA350692) | Marine metagenome, whole genome shotgun sequencing project. | isolation source: water | place: Pacific Ocean | collected 2012-04
CCAGGTAAAGGTGGAGCTTTGCCTCCGATGGTTGGATGCGGGCCGAGTTAATTGGCGGCATGTGTCATTGAAACCAGTTCCCGAACCCGAACCGCGTAAGGTGCGACTGGCAACGATTCATTTCCAACCGCGCGCCGGAAAATCAAATGATGAGAAATGTAAGCTTTTTGCTCCACTCATTGCGGATGCTGCGCAGCGCAAGGCTGATCTGGTGGTGTTGCCTGAGACACTTACTTACTACCACAGTGGTCGCACCTTCGCTCAATGCGCCGAGTCCATTCCCGGACCATCTACTGAATATTTCGGCAAGCTCGCCAGGAAACATGATCTCTATCTTGTGGCCGGTTTGCTCGAGCGCGATGCTAATCTCATCTACAACGTCGCCGTGCTCCTTGGCCCGGACGGCAAGGTGGCTGGGAAATACCGCAAGGTGTGCCTGCCGCGCGGCGAGATTGAGGGTGGTATTTCGCCCGGCAACACGTATCCGGTTTTTCAAACGCGCTTTGGTAAAGTGGGCATGATGGTGTGCTACGACGGTTTCTTTCCGGAAGTTGCCCGCCGCCTCAGCAATAACGGCGCGGAGGTGATCGCCTGGCCGGTTTGGGGCTGTAATCCCATGCTGGGCGCGGCGCGCGCGTGCGAGAATCACGTCTACGTAATCAGCAGCACGTACACCGATGCCGCCAGCAACTGGATGATCTCCGCCGTGTACGGCCACGATGGACGCCCGCTGGCGCAGGCAAAGGAATGGGGTACCGTGGCCCTCACCGAGGTGGATCTCAACCAACGCCTCCGCTGGCACAGCCTCGGGGATTTCAAGGCGCAGATCCCCTCTCATCGCCCGCCAAATGAGTGATTCCCTTGCAATCTCCGTTTAATCGGCTTCAATTGGGGGCTCATGAAATGTTGGTCTCGAATGGTGTTCATCAAACTCCTGGCTGTCTGCGGCGTGGCGGTTGCCATCAATTCAACGGCGGCGCCGGCTGTGACCCATTCTTTTTTGGGTGTGGGAAAAGCTAACCGCGTCGTGATCGTGGGGGAAGACGGCAAAGTGCAATGGCGATTCGATTTGCCGGCAAGTGATGGCTGGGTGTTGCCGAACGGCAATGTGTTGCTGGCGATTTATCCCACGAGTGGATTTCCCAAAGGCGGCGTGGCGGCGGTGGATCGCAAGACGCGCAAGATTGTGTGGTCGTATCAGGGGCAGCAAAAGGAAATTAGCACCGTGCAGCCTTTGGCCGAGGATCGGTATCTGGTGGCGGAACTTGGTCCTGAACCGCGGGCGATTGTGATTAATCGTGCCGGCAAGATTCTGAAATCCACGCCATTGGCCTGCCAGAAACAGAATGCGCACATGCAAACCAGGATGTTGCGCGTGTTGCCGAACGGCAATTATATCGCCCCGCATTTGCTGGATTTTTCCGTGAAGGAATATGATCCGGATTCCGGCAAGGTGTTGCGCAGTTTTCCAACCGATGATCGCGGGCGCGCCAAACGGGATTGGCCGTTCACCGCTATTCGGCTCGCCAATGGCAACACGCTGATCGGCTGTACCAACGGCAACCGAGTGATCGAGGTGGATGCCAAGGGTGCGATTGTTTGGAGTGTGGACAACGAGGATCTTGGCGAAAAACTGCTGGACGATGCCTGCGGCGTGCAGCGCTTGCCCAACGGCAACACGGTGATTACCAGCTACCATGCCAAGGGGCAGGCGGTGAAATTGGTGGAGGTGACGCGCGCGAAAGAAGTGGTGTGGCGTTATCAAGGTCAGCCGGCCGGATTTCATCATTTCCAAATTCTCACCACCAACGGCAAGCCTGTGAAGGACAACACTTGGAAGTAACGTGAAACGTATTTTTGCACTCGCACTCTCCCTGCTTTGCTTGGCCTCCGCGCCGGCGGCTCCGGCCAAGCCGAACATCCTGTTCATCATGGCCGATGACTTGGGCTGGATGGATTTGGCCGTGCAAGGGAACAAGCTCGTTGACACGCCACACCTCGATCGGTTGGCCAAGCAGGGCATGCGGTTCACGCACGCATACGCGGCGGCGCCGGTGTGTTCCCCAACGCGCTGTGCGGTGTTGACGGGGCAGGCGCCTGCACGGATCGGTCTCACGACGCATTTACCCGGCCTGTATTTCCCCAAAGACAAGCGCCCGCAACCCGCCAAGCTCACCGGTCAACTCGGCACGGAGTACGTGACCATTGCCGAGCGACTGAAGGAGGCCGGTTACGCGAATGCTTTTCTTGGTAAATGGCACATTGCCCCGAGCGTGGCGGGCGGTGGGCGTGTAGCGAAGGAGCTGTCGCCCACGGGGCAGGGGTTCCACGTGAATATCGGTGGCACGTCGTACGGCGGTCCGCCCAGTTTCTTTTCGCCTTACCGCAACGCCGAGCTGTCTGACGGACCGAAGGGTGAGTATTTGCCGGACCGTTTGGTGGATGAATCGATCAAATTCATCCGCGCCAAAAAGGATCAGCCGTGGATGACGCACCTGTGGTTTTACACCGTGCACTGGCCAATGCAGGCGCCCGAGGCGTTGCTGAAAAAATATGAGAACCGCAAAGGGCCCGGCCTGAATGACACGCGCTACGGCGCGATGATCGAGGCGATGGATGCTTCCATCGGCCGACTGCTCAAAGCACTGGATGATATGGGTGAGGCTGAGGACACGTTGATTATTTTCACCAGCGACAACGGGGGCTTCGCCGGCGTGAGCGATTGTCGGCCATTGCGGGAATCGAAGGGGCACCTGTACGAAGGCGGCATCCGCGTGCCGATGATCGTGCGTTGGCCCGGTCAGGTGAAGGCGGGCACCACCTGCGCGTGGCCGGTGGTGAGCATGGATTTTTACCCGACCTTCCTCGAGGTGGCTGGGCTCAAGCCGGGGAGGGAGCCGCTGGATGGCGAGAGCATTCTGCCACTGCTCAAACAACAGGCCCTCTTTACCGGTGGCGGCGGCCTAAAGCGCAACGAGATATTTTTCCATTATCCGAACTACGCTTGGCACATGGGCAACCGCCTCGGCGGCGCGGTGGTGGCCAGCAACGGCTGGAAGCTTATCCGTAATTACGGCGACCAATCGCTCGAGTTGTACGACGTAGTTGGTGACATTGGCGAAACGAATAATCGCGCAAAGGACAAACCGCAATTGGCGAAGTCCCTGAACGACAAGCTCACGGCGTGGCTGAAGGAGACCAACGCGCCCATGCCGCGTCCGCCGAAGAACTGAGCGAACCGTCACGGGATTTTGAAATGGGATGAACTCCCCCTTGCTCTTGATAATTTGGGTTACCGGTAAGAGATTGATTTTTTGGTGGTCGTTATGGTAGCTTGCATGGCAGGAGGTGTCTTGAAAAAAGCGGTTAAGACTGGCGTGGTGGCCACACGGATTCGCAAGGGCTTTCGCGAGGTGCTGTTGGTTTCCACCAAAAAAAATCGATGGGGTTTGCCCAAGGGGAATCTGATTCCGCGCTTGGGTAAGAAACGTACGGCGTTGGAAGAGGCCTACGAAGAGGCGGGTGTGCTCGGGAAAATTCGCAATGGCCGCCGCGTGCGTTTGGAGCGGACTCGCTGGACGCTGGACCTGTATCCGATGCGGGTGGCCAAACAACTGCGGCGTTGGCCGGAAAAGGCCCAGCGTACCCGGCGCTGGGTGCCGGTGCATCAACTGGATGAATGGCTGCGCCGTCGCGATTTGGTGAAGAGCGTACAAAAGCTGGCCCGACCCGCACGTCAACTGGCGTAGGAATTCCATTTGTTTCTTGTTCAGGGAGTGATTAGGCTCCGGCATGCGTTTGTTTTTCCTTTTGTGCGCCACGGCGTTGATGGCCATGGCCAAGCCGTACAATTTGTTGGTGATCCAAACCGACGAACACCATTTCAAGACGTTGGGTTGTTACGGCGGGAAAATTGTACAGACACCGAACATTGATTGGCTTGCCCGCCATGGTGCCATGGCCACCAGCTTTTATGCCACCACCCCGGTGTGCTCACCATCGCGGGCGGCGTTGATGAGTGGGTTGTATCCGCAAAAGACACCGGTGAGCACCAACAACATTCCGCTGGATAACCGGATCGTGACCTTTGCTGAGGTGTTGCGCCGACAGGGATACGCCACCGGATACGCGGGCAAATGGCATCTTGATGGCGATGGTAAGCCGCAATGGGGGCCGCAACGGAAGTTCGGTTGGGAGGATAATCGTTTCATGTTTAATCGCGGTCACTGGAAAAAATTCATCGATACCGAAACCGGGCCGCAGGTGGGGACGCAGAAGAATGGTCAGCTAAGCTACGCGTTGGCAGATGCGGATGAGGAGACCTTCTCCACCGATTGGTTGACTGACAAGGTGGTCGATTTTGTGAATGCCAAAAAAGGGGAGCCTTTTTGTTACATGGTCAGCTATCCCGATCCGCATGGACCGAACTCGGTGCGAGCGCCGTACGATACGATGTACGATCAGGTGCAGGTGCCCATTCCGCGTTCGGTCAACAAGACCCGTGAACAAACTCCCGTGTGGGCGGCCAAGGCCCCCAAGATCACCGCCGATACGGTGCGTCTGCTCATGCCAAACTATTACGGCATGGTGAAATGTTTGGATGACAACATCGGTCGCATCCTGTCCACACTGCGCCGCAATGGGCAACTGGAGCGCACATTGATTGTTTTCACCAGCGATCACGGGGATCTCTGTGGCGAACACGGCCGGCTCAACAAGGGCGTTCCGTTTGAGGGGTCGGCGCGCATTCCCTTTCTGCTTTATTGCCCGGGCAAAGTACCGCCGGGCACCGTGGTAAAGGAAGCGTTGAGCTGCATTGATTTCTTGCCCACCGTGACCAGTCTTATGGAGGTGAAGCATCGCCTCAAGGTTGATGGTCGCAATGCCGGGAGTCTGTTCACCCAAGTGCGTGGCGGCGAATGGGAGGACATTGCATTCCTGCGCTCCACCAAAAGTGCCGAAGGCTGGCTCTGTGCAGTGACCGACCGCTACAAACTAGTGTATGCCGCCAGCGGCAAGCCGTGGCTCTTCGATCTAGAGCAGGATCCGGATGAGATGAAGAACTTCTTCAGCTCCCCAGCCCACCAGAAAATCGTCCACCGCCTCACCGGCGCTTTGGCCGGGTATGCTGAGACGCACAAGGATGTGCACTTTCAGAAACCAAACATTGCCGAGGCCATGCAGGCCGTGCTGAAGGCAAAGTAGGGGTTGACGACCGGAACACTTCGGCCGACCATCGCCGTATGGCGAAGCCTAAGAATTCCAATTCATCCGAGACGCCCAGCCGGCGTGAATTCATTAAGACATCCGGCAAAGTGGCCGGTGCCTCCGCGTTGGCCGGCGTGGCTATTCCGCATGTACACGCGGCTGTCAACGATACGGTAAAGGTGGCCCTCGTGGGTGCGGGCGGCCGCGGCACGGGTGCCGCCAATAACGCGCTTTCCGTTTCGGCCGGACACGGTCCCACCAAGCTCGTGGCCGCCGCAGATATTTTTGAGGACAAGCTCAAGAGCAGCCTCAACGGCCTTTCCAAAAAGCATAAGGAGAGGGTCGATCTCGGCAAGACCGGTAAGAACGGGTTACCCGAGCGTGCCTACATCGGCTTTGAGGCCTACAAGGAAGCCATCAGCAATCTCGACAAGGGCGATGTGGCCATCTTCACCACGCCGCCGGCCTTCCGCTGGGTGTTCTACAAATACGCCGTGGAGCGAGGCGTGAATGTGTTCATGGAAAAACCCGTGACCGCCGATGGCTATGGCACCAAGCAGATCCTTGAGATCAACAAGATGGCCAAGCAGAAGAACCTTAAGGTGGGTGTGGGCCTCATGTGCCGGCACAGCCGCGCGCGCGGCGCAATGGCCGACAAAATTCAGGAAGGCGCTGTGGGCGATGTGGTGCTCATGCGCAGCTACCGTATGCACGGTCCGGTGGCGTCCGCGCGGTCCATCCCGCAGAAACTCCGGAATGAGTACAAGGACCTTGAGGAAATCCGCTGGCAGATCCGCCGCTTCCACAGCTTCATCTGGGCCAGTGGCGGTTGCTTCAACGATTACTACATTCACAACATCGACGAATGCTGCTGGATGAAGGCCGCTGCCATGGGCGATCCGGAACATACCGGTGGCGATGCGCTCAACGTGATGGGCTCACTCGATAAATGGACCTGGCCGATCATGGCACAGGCCACCGGGGGTAAGCACTTCACCAAGAATCGGCAGGGCCAGCCGTACGTGGACCAAAACTTCGACAATTATTCGGTGGAATACACCTACGCCGACGGTACCAAGCTCATGCACTATGGTCGCACCATCGAGGGCTGCCATAATGAGTTCGCCAGTTATATTCACGGCACCAAGGGCTTTGGTACCTTCTCCAAGAATGGCCACTGGCCTGCGCCCAGCGCGTTGTACTCAGGCCTCACGCCGAACCCGAAAAACGAAACGTGGAAATTTCCGGCTCGCGAGACCAACCCCTATCAGGACGAATGGGAGGATCTGCTCGACGCCATCCGCAATGACAAGCCGTACAACGAAGCCGAGCGCGGCGCGCTCGCTAGTCAGGTATGTAACATGGGCCGCATGGCCGCGCACACCGGTCAGCGCGTGATGTGGGATGACGCGCTCAACGCCGATCCGTTGGCTCCCGAGATTGAGAAACTCGTTGGACTGGGTGGCGATTCCGCTCCCGTGAAAGCCGATGCCGATGGCTTCTACCCGACGCCGCAACCGGGCATCACCAAAAAGCGCGAGTATTAAACCGCCCGCAACCTTGCCCCTGCATCCGCTTCACGGCAGGATGCGGGGGATTTTTTATGGCCGAGGAAACCTCCGACAATTCACCGCCCAAGGATGATGACATCCTAGGCTTTGCCGTGAAAATGGCCCTGATCGCCGTGATCATTTACATCGGCGTGTATTCCTTTGACCAATGGATGCGCCAAAAAGACGGACCGTGGACCGTCACTTTCCAGACCGACGCCAACGGCACGCCCATGATGGTCATCGACTGGGCCGCGCGTGGATATCGTAACTGCACCTTGGTATTCCCGGACGAGACCGCGCCGGTAGGGTTTGAAACGGTGCGGACCAATTTTGTTGATCCGATGCATCTGCCGCAATCCGTGCCTTTCGGCAGCTGGTTTTATGCGGACCTCACGTACTTGCCCGGCACGGTGACCTTCGATCTGTTTCCCGTCGACGCCAACGCCTCCAGCAAAGGGCGCCGCCATGAGATCGAGCTGTTGCCACGCGGATTGGTGATCAATCGGCAGGCTCATGAGTGGAAGGATGGGCTGCGGATTAAGGTGCCGGCGAAGGTCAAGGAGAATTGGCAGGAAACCGATGTGAAATATTAGTCCCGCTTCAATGGCGGCAGGGCGTCTGGGACATGTTCGAAATTAAACCCCTTCACCGCTTCGGCCGCCAGCGTTCCGATGGTTCGTCTTAAGGGCACCACGCTGGGGCCGCGCTCGGTTGGATGGACGCGGTTGCACAGGAACACCACAAACGTCTTCGAGTGCGGATCAATCCAAAGCGATGGCCCGGTGAACCCCGTGTGTCCGAAGGATCCGAGCGGAAACTTGTGTCCACGCGGGCTGGAATAGCCCGTATCGATATCCCAACCCAACCCACGCCGCGCGGGCAGGGAGGAGGGCGTTTGGACGGACGTCATCAATTGCACCGTCTCCGGCTTGAACAAACGCACCCCATCGAGTTCGCCTGCCTGCAACAGCATCCGCGCATAACGTGCGAGGTCGGGCGCCGTTGTAAACAGGCCGGCATGTCCTGCGATACCGGAAGTCTTACGGGCCCGCGGATCATGCACCACACCGCGTAGAGCTTTGCCATCAGTGACCGTGGTGGGGGCAATGCGCGTACGCTTGGCCGCAGGCGGATTGTATCCGGTGTCGTGCATCTTCAACGGTCCGAAAATTTCTTCAGCACAAAACACATCCAGCCGTTTCTTGCTAACGCGGCGGACCACTTCATCCAGTAATTGAAAATTGATGTCGCTGTAAATGAAGCGTTCATCGGGCGCCGCCCGCGGCAATTCTGCCATACATTTGGCAATGCATTCCTGATGCCCGCTCCAACCGTTCACTGAGATATCCGGGCGTAATCCGCTGGTGTGTGTGAGCAACTGCCGAATGGTGATGGCCTCCCGGCCTTGGCCGGTGAATTCCGGAAGATGCACGCGAACGGGATCCTGGACGTTTAACTTCCCGCGCTCGTGCAACAGTAGCACGGCCGGTGTGGTGGCGACGACTTTGGTTAGCGACGCGGCATCATAAATCGTGTCGCCTTGCGCCTCCGCACTCACCGGCTTCGTACTGGCCATGCCGTAGGCGCGATGAAAGGACACGTCTTGCCGCTCCAGCCAGAGCACGCCGCCCGGCAGACGTTTCTCCCCCCGCGCCTCATGAATAGCCACGCCGATGGCATCGAGTTTACCCTGATCAAAGGTGCGAACCAGCTCCTGCGGTGGCTGCGGCGCTTCCGGCCAGCGGAGACAAGAAGTGCAAATCACTGCAATTGAGGCAGTTATGCAGAAAATGTGAAGAAACTGAGGCATCGTTCAGTCGAACCTACCCGTGCCGGAGGCGAGTGGCAAGGAGGCTTGCCGCGGACAGAATGTTCTGAAATGATTTTTCTCACGACGAAGTGAACCCGCTTGTTTTCATTGTTGTTTTGACGTGGATGTTGACTGTCCCGGCTGGGGCGCAGCAGAAGTATTTGAAACCGCCCAAAGCGGCCGAAGAATTATTTGCCTCCCGACCGATGCCGCGGGTGTCCCTGAGTCCGCCGGATGGCCGGTACTTGTTGGTGGCTGAGCAGTATCGGTTTCGGCGGATTGAAGATCTGGCTTCCCGCGTGCAGGCCTTGGCGGGCATTCGCCTGAACCCCGTCAACAATGGTCCGGCGCTGCCGCAGTATTATTTCCGGTTGGAGTTGCGGGAGGTGGCCAACGGCATCAAACATCAGCTGCGGCTCCCAACGGGTAGTCGGCGGTTTAGCCTGCCGGTTTGGTCGCCGGATGGTAAACTCTTCGCCTTTTTACAGTATGATCGGTCCTCGGTGATTTTGCATGTGGGTGAGGCGGAAAATCGTCGGATTAAATCCTTCCCGCAAGTGAAGCTCAACACGGCCGCAGGCCGGGCTTTTCAATGGCTACCGGATAGTAAGGGGTTAATTTGCCAATCCATTCCTAGTCAGCGCGGTGATCCACCCACGCCGCCACGGGCTCCAGTTGGGCCGGTGGTGCAGGAGACAGGCCCCAAGGAGGCGCCCGTGCTGACTTATCCCGATCTGCTGCAGAATGATCATGATGAAAAATTGTTTGATTACTATTTGACCTCCCAGTTGGTTTTGCTGGAGGTGAAGACAGGCCGGCAAAAAAAACTGGGGCGGCCGTCGATCTTCAGCAGCTTTGATGTGTCGCCCTTTGGCCGGTATGTGTTGGTGGAGCGGATTCATCCGCCTTATTCCTATCAATCGCCCGCCCAATTTTTCCCGCGCAGCACGGAGGTTTGGGATCTCAAAGCTTCGGTGAAGCACGTGACCATTCAACCGGCCACCGAGGATGTGGCCACAGGTGGTGTGCCGGTGCAGCCGCGAGGGCATCATTGGCGGCCGACCGGGACGGCGACGATTATCTGGATCGAGGCGCTCGATGGTGGTGATCCGACGCGTGAGGTGGAATACCGGGATCGGGTGATGATGTTGGAAGCGCCCTTCACAGGCCGACCTAAGCAGGTGACCATTTTGGAAAACCGGTTTTCAAAGATTTACTGGGGCGAAACACGGAATACGGCACTGGTGCGGGAATATGACAGCTCGCGCAACTGGTACTACACGTGGCTGGTGGATCCAGATAATCCGGATATTGACGATCGGTTGTTGTGGAGTAACTCGGTGAATGAGCGTTATGAGCATCCGGGCTTCCCGTTGATGCGGCAGTTACCCAACGGCAAGCGGGCAATGCGCGTGCATTCCAATTCAATTTTCCTGAATGGCAACGGCTCCTCAGTGGAAGGCGACCGGCCGTTTTTGGATAAGCTCAATCTCGTGAAGTTTGAGCGCGAGCATTTATTCAAATGCGATGAGGACAGCTATGAGGCGGTGGTAGCCTTGCTCAGTGATGACGGTTCGGAATATGTGACGCGCCATGAGACTGAGAACGAGCACCCCAATTATTACTCGCGCAAGGTAGGAGAATTGGAGCGCCAGCCACTGACGGAATTCAAGGACCCGGCGAAGTCATTGCGGGAGGTGCAGAAGAAACTCATCACCTACGAACGCGCCGATGGGGTGATGCTCAACTGCATGCTGCATTTGCCGCCGGGCTATGATCTGGAAAATCCGTTACCATTGCCGACCATTCTTTGGGCGTATCCGCGAGCTTATACCTTGGGACGAATGGCGGGTCAGGTTTCCAATTCACCGTATCGGTTCTCCACCTTTGCGGGAGCTTCCCCGCGGTTTCTCGCCCTGCAGGGATATGCCGTGCTGGATCAGGTGGCGATGCCGATTGTGGGGGATTCGGAAATGGCCAATGACACCTTTACTGAACAGATCGTGGCCAATGCGGAGGCCGCGATTGATGCGGTGGTGAAGATGAGGGTTTGCGACCAACAACGTGTTGGTGTGGGCGGGCACAGTTACGGGGCGTTTATGGCCGTGATGTTGCTGGCCAACAGTGATCTTTTTCGGGCGGGCATTGCGCGTAGCGGGGCGTATAACCGCACCCTGACGCCGTTTGGTTTTCAGGATGAACGCCGCACGCTCTGGGATGCGCCGGAGACTTATCTGGAGATGTCGCCGCTGTTGGCAGTGCCGAAGATTCGCGATCCGTTGCTGTTGATCCACGGCGAGAATGATAAAAACCCGGCCACCACGCCGGAGCAAACCAAGCGTTTATTTCGGGCGATCAAGGGCAATGGCGGAAAGGCACGCATCGTGTTGCTGCCGCATGAGACGCATAATTATCAGGCCCGTGAAAGCATCGGCCATACGCTGGCTGAAATGGTGAATTGGTTTGATACCCACGTGAGGGGTGAAAGCGAATCCGCCTCTTCGGCCAGCCCGTAATAATCCAGCCAGAGAATCAGGCGAGGATGCCTTGCAGTTCCTTTAGCAACGGCGGCACGGCTTTGTGCGGATCGGTGGCCGCCTCGTATTCCAGGACCACGTAGCCCTGATAATTTGCTTTGCGCAACAGATCGGCAAAGCGTTTGAGGTCGGCTTCCTTCTTTTCGTTGCCGATGCGTAGTTCCACTTTCAACTGCACATTCACCGCGTAGGATGCGGCGGCGGCAAAGTCGGCATAGGGATCGGCGGTGCGGAAGTTGCCGCTATCCAGATTCACGGCAAACCACGGGTGGTCGACGGCCTTGACAAATTCAATCAGCGTTTTGGCTGACCCAATGCTGTCGTGGTTTTCAATGCCGAGAAAGATGCCGCGCTTGCCGGCGTAATCGCAGCAATCGCGCAGGCAATCGATGGCCCATTGGTCGGCTTGTTTACGGTCTACGCCCTTGGCCTCGCGGCCGGCAAAGACGCGGATATGCGGCGCGCCGAGCAGGGCAGCGTGATCGATCCACTGCTTTACATAGGCAATTTGCGCGTCGCGTTGGGGTCCCTTGGCCAGGGAAAAATTATTACCGACGGCGGTGCCGCTGATATCCACCCCGCGCAGAAACGCATGCCGCCGAAGGTCTGCCAGATATTTGGGCGTGATGTTGTGCCGGAAAAAGTAGCTGGTGAGTTCAGTGCCTTCGCAGCCGTGGTCGGCGCAAAAGTCGATGAACTTGAACAGGTCCATCGGTCGATCGGCGACCTCGCGCACGGAAGTTTTTTGATATTTGAAAAAACTGCGGAACGAATAAGCCGCCAGGCTGAGGCGCAGCTTGGGCTTGCCGGCACGCTGGAACGGGGCGCCCAGCACGGTGGCGGCACTAGCCAAGGCGCCGGTGGAAAGGAATTGGCGGCGAGGTAGGGTGTTCACGGGGCGGTTAGTGGCTGCAACCGCAGTCGCCGAAGCCGTCACTGCAGAAATCAAAGTCTTCCTGAGCGGGCACGCGGCCCACCTCAAAGGTCTTGGCGATCACTTGATGGATGCGATCCTGCACCTGCTGGACTTCTTCCTGAGCAGCGAGAAAGTCGGTGGCGACTTTGTTGTCGAGGAAGTCGGTGCGCAATTGCTCGAAGGCGGTGATTTCTTCCTCGGTGATCTCGGCGCCAGCTTGTTGTTTCTGCTGGAGCAGTGCGCCACGTTCATTGAGGGTGCTGTACTCGTACTTGAGTTTTTCGTCCGAGATAAAGGCGTCGATCTTGGCGTACAATTTCTTGAACCCTTCCTGGTTGACGATGGATTCGCAGAGTTGATCGGTGCCCTGTTTGATGGGCAGCATTTCTAAGAGGCTTTGGGGCTCGCTGGCCCCGGTCTCGCAGCTTTCGTTTTCCATGATATTCCTTAGACGGTGAGGATGTCTTCTTCCTTCGCGGTTAGATGTCCGTCGACTTTTTTGACGTACGCGTCGGTGAGTTTTTGCACTTCCTTTTCGCCGAGGCTGAGGTCGTCCTCGGTGATGTCGCCGGCTTTCTGCTCGGTCTTGAGTGTCTCGATGGCTTCGCGGCGTACGTGGCGAATTGAGACGCGGCCATCCTCGGCGAGTTTGCGGGCGGATTTCACCATTTCCTGGCGGCGCTCCTTGCTGAGGTCCGGCAGGCTGATGCGGATGAGCTTGCCGTCGACCGAAGGGTTGAGACCGAGGTTAGCGGCTTGAATGCCTTTTTCAATCGCGTGAATGGTGGAGGCATCCCAAGGTTGAATCACGAGGGTGCGCATCTCGGGGGTAGTGATGGCGGCAAGTTCCTTGAGTCGCATACTGCTGCCTTCATATGCCTCGATATTGATATTTTCCACGAGGGCGGGAGAGGCTTTGCCGGTGCGTACGCCGGTAAGGTCGGCGACGACCACTTCTTCACTTTTTTGCATTTTCTCCTCGGTGTTGAGGAGGATGTCATCGACTGGCATATGGACAGTCTAGGGAGGGGCGGCGGCGGTGGGAAGGAAAATTGCCGGGAGGGCTAGGCCTTGACGAGGGTGCCGACTTTTTTGCCGAGCACGACATTCCGAATGTTATGCGTCTTGAAGAGATCAAACACGACGATGGGCATCTTATTGTCCAGACAGAGTGAAAAGGCGGTGGAATCCAAAACGCGCAGTTGTTTTTGCAAGCAATCGAGATAGGTGATCTCGCGGAAGCGCTTGGCCTTGGGGTTCTTTTCCGGGTCACTGTCGTAAATGCCGTCGACTTTGGTGGCCTTGAGGATTACTTCGGCGCCGATTTCGTTGGCGCGGAGGGCGGCGGCGGTGTCGGTGGTGAAATAGGGATTGCCTGTGCCGCCGCCAAAGATTACCACGCGGCCTTTCTCAAGGTGCCTTACGGCGCGCCGTCGAATAAAGGGCTCGGCGACCTCGCTCATCTCAATGGCTGTTTGGACGCGGGTTTCCACGCCGTGTTGTTCCAAGGTATTTTGCAGGGCCAAGGCGTTGATGATAGTGGCAAGCATGCCCATGTAATCGCCGGTGGCCCGGTCGATGCCTGCGCCTTCCCCTTCCATTCCGCGAAAGATATTGCCCCCGCCTACTACGATGACCACCTGAACGCCTAGATCGCGCAGTTCCCCGATTTGACGGGCCATGCTGGAAACGGTGACCGGGCAGATTCCGTTGCCGGCATCACCGCCAAGGGCTTCGCCGGAGAGTTTGAGAAGGATGCGTTTGTATTTGGGCTTGGAGCGGGATGAGGCAGTGCGTTTCACCTGAGATGGGGTCTACCATCCGAAGCCCCTGTGCGTCAAATGAATGTATAAAAAAAGCGGCCCGCAGTCGCGGGCCGCTTAGGGAAAGCAGGGTTTAGGCTTCCTGTGTTTCGCCGACTTGATAGCGAAGGAAGGCTTTGATGACGATTTCATCATCCAATTCTTTGGCAACGGAGGCGACGTGATCCTTTACGGAGGTGTCGCCCTTCACAAAGTCCTGATCCACGAGGCACACCTCGGCAAAGTACTTTTCGATCTTGCCTTCCACGATTTTCTCAATCGCCTGGGCGGGCTTGTCCTTGAATTGTTCACGGGCGATCTCGCGTTCCTTCTCCAGCTTGGCTTGATCCAGCTGGGTGCGATCCAGCGCATCGGGACTGGCGGCGGTGATTTGCAGGGTGATGTCGCTGAGCAGCTGCTTGAACGCGTCTGTGCCGGTCGTCTCATCCTTGTTGGTAGACACCGCCAACAGTACGCCAACCTTGGCGCCGTGGTGGATGTAGGCGGTTACCGCGCCGGAGCCATCAATGCTGAGGCTTTCGTTGCGGGTGAACTGGATGTTCTCGCCGATTTCAGCGACGGCTGTGGTGCGTTGCTCCTCGAGGTCCGCGCCGCTGTCGTCGGCGTAACCCGAGGCGATCTCGTCGCAGAACTGAAGGAACTTCTCGTTCTTAGCCACGAAATCCGTTTCGCAATTGATCTCCACGATCGTGCCGCTCTTGCCGTCTTCGGACAAGTGGCGGGCAATGACGCCTTCGGAGGTGCTGCGGGACGCCTTCTTTTCTGCGGTGGCAGCGCCTTTTTTCCGTAGCCACTCCACGGCGGCTTCGTGGTCACCGTTGTTTTCGGTGAGTGCCTTTTTACAGTCCATGAGACCGGCACCGGTTTGTTCACGGAGTTTTTTGACTTGGGATGCAGTGATGTCAGCCATGATATTCTTTAATCAATCTAAATGGTTGCAGGGTGAATTGCGGTTGGCCCGAGCGTGGGGTTTTAGGCTTCCGCAGGGGCGGCTTCTTCAGCAGCGGGCTCGGCCGGAGCTTCCTCTGCCGGGGCTTCGGTGGCTTCAGCGGTCGGGGCGGCTTCGGCTTCGGCGGGTTGCTCGTCTGTCGCAGCGGCTTGGACTCCTTTGGCTTCTGCAACGGTTTCGCCCACGGCATCGGCAATGACCTGGATGGCCTTGATGGCGTCGTCGTTGCCAGCGATGGGATAATCCACCAGCTCTGGATCGCAGTTGGTGTCCACCAGCGCCACGATCGGGATGCGCAGTTTACGGGCTTCGGCGATGGCGTTGTGCTCGCGCTTGATATCCACCACAAACATCGCGTCGGGGGTGCTGTCCATGTTGCGGATACCGCCGAGGTTCTTCACGAGGCGCTGTTTTTCACGGCGGATGGAGGCTTGCTCCTGTTTCACATAACCGGCGATGCTGCCATCTTCTTCCATGGCCTCGATTTCATTGAGGCGCTTGAGGCGCTGCTTCACGGTCTTGAGGTTGGTGAGCATGCCGCCCAGCCAACGATCCGTGACAAAGTGTTGTTTGTGGGTCTCCGCCAGCTCACGGACGATAGGCTGGGCCTGTTTCTTGGTGCCCACGAAAAGAATTTTGCCGCCACCGCGAATGGTGTTGCCCAGAAAATTACAGGCAGCCTGAAGTTGGTCGACGGTTTGGGTGAGGTCGATGATATGGACTCCGTTGTGTGCCCGGAAAATATAGGGCTTCATTTTCGGATTCCACCGACGGGTTTGGTGGCCAAAATGCACACCTGCTTCAAGCAGTTCTTGAATTCCTTTGCTCATATTGTGTTCCCTTGTTCGAGACCCTTGCGGGCCATCCCGCAGGATGACGGGATTATGTTGGTTGTTTTTGAGGCCACCGTGTTCACTCGAGCGCGGATGCTTCGGGCCATGGCTTTTCCCCGCCTTAGGAAGGGAAAAGGGCGGGCAAGCTACCATGCAGCAAGCAAAAGGCAACCTGTTTTTTGAGAAAAATGAGCAAAATAAACCTTATTGAAGCCGTGATCCTCGCCGGCGGCCAAAGCCGGCGCATGGGCGAAGATAAGGCGCGCCTGCGGGTGGGGCGGCGCTCGCTGTTGGGTCATGCGCGGGCCTTGGCGGCGGATTTGGGGTTGGCGTGCCGTGTGGTGCGGGTAGATCGCCGCGCGGACAATGGCCCGATGGGCGGTATTGAAACGGCCCTGCGCCGCGCGCAGGCAGAGCGCGTTCTGTTTCTCAGTTGTGATATGCCTTTTTTAAACCCGACACTGGTGGAGCGCGTGCTCGCAGTGCAGCATCCGGCCGTGTTTGCCGAGGCGGACAAGCTGGCCGGATTTCCATTTTGTATTTCGCCGGAATTGCTGACCGCTGTGGAGGCCTCTCTTGAGACGGGGGATCGATCGCTGCAATCGTTTTCCCGACGGCATGGTCGTCGGGTGCGAATACCCCGGCGAGATTGGCCGCTCTTGGCCAATATCAATACGCCAATGGAACTCGCCGCGGCGCGCGCGGCCTTGTAATAGAATTGGAGGGCGTTATCATTGAGGCGAACTCACTCGGTAACCTATCCTAGTGTGTTGCGTACCTAAATTCAGATTTATGAAAAAAGCTACTCTCCTTTTATTGATGTGGACCGTATTCCCTTTGAGTGCGGCACAACCCCCAGAGTCTTTGCTGCCGGTGAACACAATTGCCGTGGCCAGCGTGCCCAATATGAACACTGCTCGGGCTTTGTTTAAGGCGAACTCCTTTGTTCAGATGTGGAATGATCCATCTATGGAAGCCTTTGCCAATCGCTTTGAAAAGGCATTCCGGAAAAATGTCATGAAACGGATACAAGATGAAGCCCCTGTTCAACCCGATGAATTATGGAAGCTAGCCCAAGGACAGATAACAGTGGCCCTAACACGTAAGCCAGGGCGACCGGACCCTGGGTTAATCGTGCTGATGGATAGCGGTAAGCATGCGGAGGAAATGGAGAGAGGTTTGCAACTCTTGCGCGAGACATTGGTTGATAATCAGGTGGATCACGAGCGTTTAAGAGTTGAGACGTCGGACTTTTTGCATGTTCCGCATCCTCGGCTGCCACAACGTGGTTTGTATATTGGTCACACAAAGTCTCTTTTTATCATGACCTCAACCCGCGATCTGGCTGAGCAGGTGGTGCAATTACAAAAGAAGAAACCCAAGGTCAAATCACTCAAGGACAACCCCGGTTTCGCTGCCCGACAGAAAGCTCAATTGGGTGATGCGTGGGCGTATGCATGGCTGGATTTTTCGCTGGTAATGGAAGTGGTTATTGATGAAATCGACAAGCGGCGTGACCCAGATGCTGAACCTAATCCATTGGTGCCTCAGCCTGAGCGGATTTTGGAGGCACTCGGCTTGTTAGGATTGAACGGTGTCAGCGTTTCGGCTTCTAGTGAGAATGATGGCAGTCTTCTAGAAATAAATCTGAATGTACCAAAGGCACAGCGCCGCGGTTTATTTGAGATGTTAGCGACTCCAGCTAAGAATGCCGGACCGTTGCCCTTTGTGGCTGCGGATGTTTCGAGCTTCGGTCGTTGGCGGCAGAGTGGAGGGCACTTGTGGAAAACCCTTATCGACACAGCTAATGAGATTACTCCGGCTGCTGCCGGTGCCATGGCCTTTTTTCAGGCTTCGGTGCAGGCTAAAAACCCTGATTTTAATCTCAAGGCACAGTTAATCGATACCATGGCTGATGATTTCATTGTGATTGAGCAACCCCCGCGAGGGCAGGATTTGCAGTCCATCATGTCGCCGTCACGTCTCTATCTAATGAAATCCGATAAACCAAAGGTAACGCTGGGGGCGATGAAGGATTTGGTTTCAATGGTGGTGGATTCACCTCCTGATGAGGAGGAGATCGAAGGACGAACGGTGTATTCCTATCAATTCGGTAATTTCAACAATGATGCTGAAATGGCCGTGCACGCGGTAGCGGTTGGTGAGTATGTGCTTTTATCTCAGGATATGAAGGCAGTGAAGGATTACCTCAATGGACCCAAGAAAGATGCCAAACCTTTGCGCAAATTGCCTGGACTTGAACATGCAGCAGCTAAAGTGGGAGGCTTTGACGGTGGCGCTTTTGGATTTGAAAACTCCCGAGTTATGGTTAGTGCCATCTTCTCAGTACTCAAAGAAAATCCGAGCCTGCTATCCGAGGCTTTGGGTGATTTGCCTGAGGGTATTGATCCTGAGACCGGCTTGCCAGTAGGCGGAGGAAGGTTAAACGAGTGGTTTGATTTTAAGCTGTTACCCGAATTTAAAAAGATTTCAAAGTACTTACATTACACGGTCATGGGAGCTACCACTTCAGATTCTGGTGTTCGCTTCCGGTTATTTATGCCTACGCCACCAAAGTTGCGATAGTCTTTTACTCTCCCAATAGGTGTACGGTCACTTTGCGGTGATGATCGTGGTGGCGGTGTTCCCAGAGATACACGCCCTGCCAGGTGCCGAGGGCGAGTCGGCTTTGGGTGATAGGGATGGAGAGGTTCACGGCGGTGAGGGCGGTGCGCACATGGGCGGGCATATCGTCGGGGCCTTCGTAATCATGCTCAAACATCGGATCGCCGTCGGGGCAGACGCGCGCCATGAAACGTTCCAGATCGCGCCGCACACCGGGGTCGGCATTTTCCTGTATGACCAGTGAGGCACTGGTGTGTTGCAGATGCAGGGTGGCCAGGCCGGTGGTGAACCCGGCTTGTTCGACCAAAGTTTCCAGTTCGCGGGTTAGGTCATGAAACTGCCGGCCTCCGGTGGCAACGCGGAGGGTGTGGGAGTGCTGCGAAAGCATGGGGAAAGGTTGCGGGCGTCGAGGAAAAGTTCAAGTCACGAGGACGGGTTTGGTCGTCCCCGTGACTCAAGGGCGGTGATCCTGCAGGAGGTGGACGGGGGCTTCATTGGCCCACGAGGGGGTGTCGTCCGCAGGTTCAAACCGCCAGGCGGAGAAGAAGGCGTGGTCGGGCACGCGCTCCATTTCACGAAGGAGGAAGCATAAAATGGGTGTGCGAGTGTTCCATTGCGGCAAACGGTTTAGTGCGGCGATGGTGTAGATCCCCCCGGATTTGGGGAGGGTGGATGTCCACTCCCAGACAGCGCCTGAGAAGTGGTCGTTTGTGCAGCGAACCCGTTGGCCTTGGTACCACATCGGTTGTTCTCCTCAATTCCAACCTCGCACAGGTTAGGCGGGCGTGCCGGATTAGTTGTTCCCCGCGGTGAACAAGCTGCATGGGCCGGTATTAAACAGGAAACGGCGGCCCGAAGGCCGCCGTTTCCTATTGGGTTGTGCGTTGGGTCGAAAGGGTTTTTAGAGTCCTTTGTCGATCATGAGCTTGAGCAGGTCTCCCACGCGATTGGAGTAGCCCCACTCGTTGTCGTACCAGCTGACGAGCTTGAAGAAGTTTTCGTTCAACTCCATGCCGGCGCCCTGATCGTAGATGCTCGAGTTGGCGCAGTGAATGAAGTCCGTGCTCACGACGGCATCCTCGGTGTAAGCCAGTACGCCTTTGAGGTAGGTCTCGCTCGCGTTTTTCATGGCCGCAGAGATTTCCGCGTAGCTGGTGCTCTTCTCGGTCTTGAACGTGAGATCCACCACAGAAGAGGTGGGGGTCGGCACGCGGAAGGCCATGCCGGAGAGTTTGCCCTTCACCTCCGGGCACACGAGGCTCACCGCCTTGGCTGCGCCGGTGCTGGCGGGGATGATGTTGGTGGCCGCGGCGCGGCCGTCACGCCAAGCTTTGCGGCTTGGGCCGTCCACCGTCTTCTGGGTGGCGGTGTAGGCGTGGATGGTGGTCATCAGCCCCTCAGCAATTCCGAAGCCTTCCTTGAGCAGCACGTGCACGACCGGGGCCAGGCAGTTTGTGGTACAGGAGGCGTTGGACACGATGTGATGATTCGCGCCGTCGTAGAGATGGTCGTTCACGCCCATCACCACGGTGAGATCCTCGTTCTTGGCCGGGGCGGAAATAATCACCTTCTTAGCGCCGGCTTCGATGTGGCCCTTGGCCTTTTCGCCGTCGGTGAAGAGGCCGGTCGATTCGACCACCACGTCCACGCCGAGTTCTTTCCACGGCAACTCCGCCGGGGACGGGGCTTTGACCACCTTGATCTCGGCGCCATTCACCACGAGGGTTTCATCGTCCTTATGGCTGACTTCACCATTGAACGTGCCTTGAGTGGAATCGTATTTGAGCAGGTAGGCGAGGTTATCGGCGGGGACGAGATCGCCCACAGCCACTACCTCCACGCCGTTGCCGACGAGGCCTTGCTCCACCATCGCACGAAACGCCAACCGGCCGATTCGTCCGAAACCATTGATTGCTACTTTGACTGACATGATACGTATGTTCTAAAAAGTCGGGGGCGCGCATCATAGCCATGGCGGACGGGCCGTCAACGTCAAAGACAGGGCTTTTTCATTTGAAAAACCCCCGCAAACCCAGCCAAAGCGGCATGGACACCCCACGCCTACCGCGTTAGTCTCTCGCCGTGCCGTTGCTGAAAATCCAACAGCTCATCAAACGCTACACCGCACCGGGAGGCGAGGCGCACACGGTTCTGGACGTGCCGGAATTTACCCTCGACTCCGGCCAACAGGTCGCCTTGCGCGGTGCCAGCGGCACGGGCAAGACCACTTTTCTCAACTGCATCGCCGGCATCCTGCGGCCAGACCAGGGCGAAATTGAACTGGCCGGCCAAAACATCGCCGTCGCCAGTGAAGGTCAGCGCGACCAACTACGCGCTCAACACATCGGTTACATTTTCCAAACCTTCAACCTTTTGCAGGGTTACACTTGCCTAGAGAATGTGCTTTTGGGCATGAGCTTTTCCGGCCCAGCCAATACCCAGCAGGCAACCGCACTATTGAACCGTGTTGGCTTAGCTGATCGGATGGATTATCGCCCGGGGGAACTTTCAGTAGGTCAACAGCAACGGGTGGCTGTGGCGCGTGCCTTGGCTAACCGGCCCAATCTGGTTTTGGCTGATGAGCCCACAGGAAATCTTGATCCTCAAAATTCCCAAGAAGCCCTGCAGTTAATTCGCGAGGTCTGTCGGGAAAATGCCGCGGCCTTACTTTTAGTGAGCCATGATCAGGGTGTTCTGGATCAGTTTGAAGACTGCCATGATTTGGCGGAGATCAATAAAGCCGCAAAGGAGGTAGCCAAATGACGATCTGGATGATTATTCGGAACAGCCTTCGACATCACGCTCTCTCCACTGGAATCACGGCGGTGAGTATTGGCTTGGGTTGCGGACTTTTAATGTCGGTTTGGGTTGTAAACTTTCAAACTCAACGTGCATTCAAGAATGTAACCGGCGGGTTCGATTCCATTCTCGGCCCTCGTGGTTCTCAGTTGCAACTTGTGCTTAACAGCCTGTTCCACATGGATTCTTCCCCAGGTTTGGTAAAGGCATTTGATTACCGACTTTTTCGTGAAAAATATAAGCGCTTTTACAAACGGGCTGTGCCGATTGCTGTTGGTGATAATTTAAAAGGATATCGAATCGTAGGTACAACTCGGGAGCTATTCGAAGTTGAACATTCGCCTGGCCAAAAATACGAATTAGCGGTCGGAGAAAAGTTTATTCAGAATGAAACCCAATGGAATAAGGAAGCTGTTATTGGTCACACAGTTGCAGTCCAGTTGGGGCTTGGAATTAATGATACGTTTCAACCTTACCATGGACTAAATTTCACCGAGGGGCAGATACCTCACAAGGATATTTACTCGGTTACCGGTATTCTAAAGCCCTCCGGAACGCCGGCTGACCGAGTGATTTGGATCCCCATTGAAGGTCTCCAGCAGATGGATGGTCATGACCCTCGCTTTGCTGGTGATGTGAGTGCGGTGCTTATTCAGATGAGCACTAATACCACCGCGCGCGCATTCGGAATGAATAGTTTGGATAGCATTTATAATAAGGGAACCGATCACCTGACATTTGTGAAATCCAATGAAGATGTTGTGGCGCGTCTTTTCGCCCAGTTTGCTTGGGCAGAATCGGTTTTGCGGTGGGTAGCATATTTAGTCGCGGTGGTGGCAGCAGCAGGGGTGTTGGCCAGTATCTACAACACCATGAATGAAAGACGCCGTGAATTTGCTATTCTTCGTGCCCTCGGTGCTCGGCGTTCAACCATTTTTAGTGTGATCGTTTTGCAAAGCGCCACCATCGCGGCGTTGGGGGTTCTAATTGGATTTGGCGTTTACGCCATCATTCTATTGGCTGCTGAGGGCACTCTGCGAAATGAAATTGGAGTATCTTTGCATCCTATGGAGCCGCATAAAGTAATGCTAATCGTCCCTGTTGTAATGGTTGCCTTTGGTGCACTAGTCGGTATTATTCCCGCAGCCAAAGCTTATGGTACAGATGTAGCAAAGAATCTTACCCCGCAAAGTTAACATGAAATTAATCCTCTTATCTCTACTCATTACACTGTCTCTGGGCTGCCAAAAAGACCATGACCATGACCATGACCATGACCATGACCATGACCATGACCATGACCACGGTGGCGGTCATGCCCACTCCCATGAAGCACCTAATGGCGGAGTGTTGGTGGATGTAGAAAATGAATTCTGTCATTTGGAATTCTTAGTCGATCCGCTTAATGGCAGGTTGCAAATGCACGCTATGCGATTCCATCCGAGTGAAGGGCCTTTAAAGTTTTTCATGGAACAGGTAGAGGCCACAGCCAAGATTGGTGAAGAGGAAAAAGCCTTTATATTCACCCCTACACAATTGGATGGCGAGGCACCTGCCACTGAGGCCACTTCTCTTTACACGGCCCAAATCGATTGGTTAAAGGATACACCGGAGTTCGATGTGACTTTGAAGGAACTGCAGATTGAAAATCGTAAGCTCCAAAATATTACTTTTAAATTCACTAAGAAGAAATAGAATTGTCGGATGGATTTTTTTAGGACAATTGGCCTTTTTGTACTAATTGGTTTGGTCGGTTGCGGTAAACCGGTGTCTACTCAACCGAATGTGACGGTGAAGCGAGGTGAAGCGATAATACGCGAAAACGCCGCGCCTAAGCCATTTATTGAGGAAATTGATTCCAATACTGGGCGAGTTCCCGTTAAAACTGAAACGGAAGTACAACCTGAAAAGAAGCCGTTTCAGCTGCCTGTGGACGATAGCCCGTTGGCCACCGCCCTCGCGAACACCAAGATCGTGTTCGATGCCAAGCTACCCGGCAGCAAGCCGGTTGCCATCAACTTTATGGTCGAAGGTAATTGGCATGATGAACTTGGGCGCTCGGGTCGGTACACCGTGGAAGGTACTACAATCACCCTTACTGACCTAGATGGTGTGTCGACCAAACAACAGTTTCCCAGAGAGAACCTCGCTACGGGTGACAAAGTGACCGTGGAAATGACCAAGGGCCAACAAGCGCTCTTCAAAAAGCAGGGCGTAGAAGTGGATCCAGAAAACCCAGTTTACCAAGCTGAGATCACCGAGCTAGGCATTGCAGATGCATTTACCGCTGAAGTGCCCAATCCCACCTCGCCGGCTGAACCCAACAAACTTGCCGTGCCCGTCAAGATTGGTGATTACTCACTACTGGGTTTCGATCGGCTATCTTCCTTTGCCTACGAAGTGCCGGATGATCCAATTACCGAACCCAAGGCTAAGAAGATTTTGGAATCCAATGAGATACCTGAGAGCATCAAAAAATTTGACGGACAAAAGGTCGCTCTCAAAGGGTTCATGCTACCACTAAAGGTGGAAGATGGCTTGATCACCGAACTGCTGATTCTACGCGACCAATCCTTGTGTTGCTACGGCGCTGTACCGAAGATAAACGAATGGGTGAGTGTGCGTATGCCTAAAAACAAGGGAGTGAAACCGATTATGGATGTGCCGGTCACTATTTTCGGTACATTAAAAGTAGGTGAGGTATTGGAAAACAGCTATCTCGTTGGTATCTACGAAATGGACGGCGAACGCCTCGACGGTCCGATCGATCTGTAGTCGGCCCTACAATCTACGGCTCAATCAGCCACAGTCTAATATCATCCACCGCGACCGGCTCTCCGCCTAATGGTGTACCCCAAACGGCAGCTTGGCCCAGCTCCGGCTTGGCGGTATCCGTCCATTCCAGCGTCCAAGCCTCGGGTTCCTGTTGAGATTCGTCCCAAGCCTTGCCCTGCACAGCCCATTTCAAACCCGGTAAGGGGCGCAATTGCAGGCGCAGATGAGTCCATTGGCCGGGCACGGATTGGAACGGCACCTTCTGGACCACTGCGGTATCCCGGCATAGTTCTAGTTGTTGCCGATCCGGATTGACTCTCAACCGATACCCGCTCAGGCCACTGAGCCCCACTGCGAAGGTGCCTTTGGCTTGCTCGCCTGCTGTTGGCCTAAAACGAGCGCCGACCCGAACCCCCTCCGCCATGGCCGGGCCAAACAGCACGCCGTGCTCCAATTTGGGCGTGGCGGGAAGCTCGAGATGGCGCCCGCCTTCAGCGGTCACCACGGTGGCCATACCATTCACAGGGGTAAAGGTCGCCGGCAAGGTTTGCCGTTGATCAAATGATTCTCGAAAGAGCGTTGACGCATCCACGGCCGGCGTGGGTGGCGTTACACAGGCGGCTCCGGCCAGAAGTAGCGGTAAAATGAAAACGACTTTGCGAGTCACGTCAGTTGTTTTTTTCACGTGCTCTACAGCGGCGACTACGAAGTCAGTCAGGTTGCGTGCTAAAGTACCATTGTTTTTCGCCTGAGCCGTAACCCTCAACGGCAGGTTGGGGGTGAGGATGAAAGGGAGGGTATGTCTTGTCATAAAATGAGTGTGTGTGGATTAAACCTGCCTCGAAGTGAACCGACAAAACAAAAACTACTCACTTCGCAGCGCCGTTAACAAGCTGCCGCGCAGGGCTGCCACAGACGCTAGCCATGTCCAAAAGAGACCGCTCACCAGGATGCCGCCAATGATCCATTTCAGCAGATCCATCGGCAGACCTTGTCCGGGGCCGGTTAGGGAAGGTGCCACGGCCAGCAGCGCACTCACCACGCCGCCGATCAATCCCAGCGCCAGCAGGCCTCCATGTTCGGCGAGTACGAGCCAGTGCAGGGATCCTTTCCGAAAACCCACCGCCTGAAGCAGTGCCAATTCCCCGCGGCGCTCCAGCACATTACGCAGCACCACCACGCCCAAGCCGACACTGCCCAGCAGCAATGCCAACCCGCCCAGGGCTTGGAAAATATCGAGGTATGTGTTTTGCACCTGACTGAATTCCGCCAGCCGCCGCGTGGCCGGGGTCAGCTCCAGTCCGTAATCTTCCAGCGCAAAATTCAATTCCTCTTCCGTGGCCTGAGGATCCTCCGCATCAATCAGAAACGCTCGGTAGCCGCTGGCGGAGGGGAATTGTTTCACAAAGTTTTGTTCCGAGATAATCAGGTCGCCTTGGAGCATGGAGTTAGCGAGGAAGCCGACAATGCGAATGGGAAACGTGCCGCCAGCTTCGTTTGGGTACTCCATCTCGTCGCCCACCTTTACATGCAGCGCCCACATGCCGGTGTTCATATCCACCACGGCCGGCACAGTGCCGTCTTCGGTTCCGTTCAACAACTCCCAGCCGTCACCCTTGGTAAACGTAAAAGCTTCTTTGTCGATCAGCTGTTGGGGATCAACCCCAAGCAGCCGTGGCTCGCGAGTCTGATTAAGATTCAGGCAACTGGCATCGTCCCCTTCGCGCACGCGCATTTGCACTAGGCTCATGTCACCGTTCACGGCCATTTCCTCGCGGCCCTTTTCGGTGTTTAAATCATACAACACCGGCACATCGCTTTGACCGAAAAACGCAAATCCCCCCGTGCCACTCCAGCGTTCCTGTGCGCCGTCATTCGGGTCCAACCGAAACGCGCCCACGGCCACCAGAAGAAACACGCCGCACGCCAGCAAACCGATGCAGGCCAGACTGCGTCCGCGTCGGCGCGCGCTGCCGCGCCAACCCATCGCGCCCAAGGTGGCAAAGGAAGCGCCGCCGCCCGTCGCCATTTTGCCCAGCCACGCATGACACACGCACAGACAGCTCACAAGCAACAGCATGCCCGCGCCAAAAAATCCGCCGGCCTTCATCTGGCCCTGTGCATCCTTCATGGCCAACCCCAGCCCAATCGCGCCTACGGCGCACACCGCGGCCGTTAGCAGTGCCTTGCGGCCGGCATGGGTGGTGTCGGTAGCCGCCGGGTTACCCTGAATGAGTGTTATGGCTTGAGCCTGAGCCAGTTTGCGAACGGTCAACCAAATGGTGAACAATGCCACAGCCAAGCCGCCGATCACGCCGTAGACAATCGTTTGCGGTTGGGCATGATAGATAATATTGCCGTTGCCAATCGCGCCGCTCCAATCGGAATTCAGCAGATCCACCAGCAAGCGTGTGTATTCCAAGCCGGCCCAGACGCCTAGACCGGCTCCGAGCAAGGCGAGCACAAAGCCTTCGGCCAGAAGGAGATTGCGCACGGTTTTCCCGGTAAACCCAATGGCGAGCAAGGTGCCGATTTGCGGGGCGCGTTGTTCCACGCCGAAGACAAAGAGGAGCCCCATGAGAATGAGCGCGGCGAGCACGAGAAAAAAGCTCAGGCCAATGAACAGGCCGCCAAAGTCATTGGCGGAATCGCCGGCGACCGCTTCGGTGCGGACATCGCGGAAGCGCAACCCGATTTGTGCCGGATCGAATCTCTCACGCAACGCCGCCTCGATTTCAGTGCGGTCGGTCGCATTAAACCGAAACCGCAGGGTGGTCGCTTCGCCGTAGCGATTGGCCCACAGCTTCTGGCCAGTTTCCAGGGCGATGAAGGCTTTAGGCGTGCCGCGGTGTTTTTTCCAGTAATCCTCATCCTGATCTCGCACCCGGCCGGAATCGAAATCAATCCCGGGATTCCAATCGCGTAAATTATCGCGATCCACGATACCGGGAAAGTTGGGCATTAATTCGCGCCAGCCGGGTTGCTCGGTATCCAGTACGCCACTGACGGTGAAGGTATGCGGACGCTCCTCCAGCTGGCGGTTCAGTCCGAGCACATAATAATCTACCGTGATCTGATCGCCGGACTTCACCTGCAGATCGTTGGCCAACCATTCGGTGATGACCATGTTGTCGCCGGTGGGCGTGATGCTTCCGAGGAAATTGGAGCTGACCCCGGTGATCATCGAGTACGGCGTGGCATTGGTGCCGTGATGAAGATTATTGGCAATGTAGGTTAGTGCCGTGAGGGGTGCGTTCGCAACCTTGAGTGTTTGGGTATCGAGAAAAATGCGGTCGGTCCGCAGATCGATAGCGTCGTCCTCCTCGTTTTCCAACAACTCCAATTCAGCATCGGCCAACCGCCAAACATTCTGGAGTTGGTCATTGGCCTGAGCCGTCAACTCTCTGGGAGTGGATTGAGCGGCCCATGCCAGTAGGCCGTTGGCGCGCTCAGGCAGTTCCGCCTCTTCCTGCAGCCAGGAGAGCGGCACAAACACGTTGAACGGCGCGGTAGCACCGGGGCGCAGGCTGAAATTAGCCAGCTCGGAATTGGGGCTGATCTCTTTGACCACCGTGAGCCGGAGTCGCACGGTGAGATCTTCCGCCACCGAGAGCGGTGCATCCCGCGGCAGCACACTGGGCTTGGCGATGCGCAGGCGAAATTCATCGCCGGCCTGCAGCCCGAGTTGCTTGGCCAGACGCGGATTGATCAGCGCTTCACCTTCTTCCAGCGCAGGAGGCCGGTTGGCTTTGAGGTAGGCGAACCGCCAAAAGGCATCATCAATCCCGATCAGCTGGATGTTGTTTGCTCGGGCGGCCACTTGACCGTCCTCGTTCTCCTGGGTTTGGGCCCGGTTGCCGGTCAGTCCTGGGCGGAGGAACCAACGCTGGCGCGGCTTTCCTTCTGGGTGCCGCCTGAGCGTATGGCCGAGTTCGAGGCGGCCTATGAGGAGAAGGTGCTACCGACGTGCGTGA
>PVBE010933607.1_pt1 | contig 27790 bp, 23 predicted proteins | sample 1631181 | NCBI WGS metagenome assembly PVBE01 (sample SAMN08397723, study PRJNA350692) | Marine metagenome, whole genome shotgun sequencing project. | isolation source: water | place: Pacific Ocean | collected 2012-04
ACAGCGCAATGCCGTCGAGCGCTTCTTCACTAACCTCAAACACTTCCGCGCTGTTCCAACACGCTATGACAAACGCGATGACAACTATCTCGCTTCCGTCAAGCTCGCTTCACTGCGAATATGGCTTCGATCTATTGAGTCGGTGACCTAGAGTGGTTTTGATGTTGTCATTCCCGCGAAAGAGCCTGTGAAGAAATTCGACGGCGGCCTCCGCTGCAGCCCATTCCCCCCCACCCCGGCCCCACAAGGGGGGAGGGAGCCGAAACCGGCTGTGTCCCTTACTTTTTCCCTCCCTCTCGATGGGGGAGGGCCGGGGTGGGGGTGTTTGGTATTGGTGGCCCAGAGCCCTCGTCCGCGCGTTCGCTGAATTCCTTCACAGGCTCGAAAGCGGGAAACCAGAAGATATGTTCGTTTCTGCCGCCTTACGGCGATCATCTTGTAAACCAAACCACACCTGGGTTCACGCTTTCGCGGGAATATCGGGTGCCGTCCCTTTAAAACACCTTTTTCCAGGTCTTGGTGATCCACGAATCCGGGTCACCCTCGGGCCTCAGGTCGACGCCGGTCAGCAGCAGGTAGCTGTCCTGGTACCAGGGGCTGCCGGGGAAATTGTGGCCCAGCACGGCAGCCGCCGTCTGCGCCTCCTTCTTCACCCCGAGTTGCAGATAGGCCTCGGTCAGCCGGTGCAGCGCCTCGGCCGAGTGGGTTGTCGTCTGGAAGCTTTCGATGACTACGCGGAAGCGGTTGATGGCAGCGATCGGGGTGCCGCGGCGCAGATAGAAACGGCCGATTTCCATCTCCTTGCCGGCCAGGTGGTCGCGGGCCAGGTCTATTTTTAGGCGGGCGTCGCGGGCGTATTCGCTGGCGGGGTAGCGCCGCACCAGCTCCTGCAACGATCCCAATGCCATTTTCGTGACGTTCTGGTCGCGGCCGACGTCGGCGATCTGCTCGTAGTAGCTGACCGCAATCAGATAGAAGGCGTAGGGCGCGCTTTCGTTGCCGGGATGGAGCTGCAGGAATCGTTGGGCGGCCAGGATGGCCTGGTCGTATTCGTTGATCTTGTAATAGGAGTAGGCGGCCATGAGCTGGGCCTTGGTGGCCCATGTGGAGTAGGGGTGCTGGCGCTCCACCTCGTCGAACAACTCCGCCGCTTCGAAATAGTCGTTGGCCAGCATGGTGGCGTGAGCTTCGTTGTAGATCTCCTCGACCGGGCGCTCGACGTAGGCGCGTTCATCGTCCGACGAGCAGGCCACCAGCAGCCCAAGTGTCAGCATGAGCGCCGCCCGCCCAGCCCTGCGCCAGTGCTTTGTCGATCGCTTGAAAACCGTCATATATTCACCCGTCTGCCACGCCGCAGCCCTGCGCAGGGCCAAGCGCGGCGGAGTATATCACGGGCAAAATAATTGCAAGTGCCGTTGCCGGCCGAGCGGAAAAATTCTCAGGCGATAGCTGCGGCGGCGGCCGGCGGCCAGGCGTTGGCAGCTTCGCTTGGGGCCTCGACGGTTGCGGCCAGGGCGCCGTCCGTGGTTGTCCGGCACCAAGCCTCGGCATCGGCGAACAACGCTGTCAGGAGCTTGTTGTTGAGGCTGTGGCCGCCGCACCGGCTGTGATAGCGGCCCAGGAGCGGGGCGCCGGCGAGATAAAGATCACCGACCGCGTCCAAGGCCTTGTGGCGCACGAATTCGTCGCCGTAGCGCAAACCATCCTGGTTGAGGACGCCTTCGTTGCTGACGACGATGGCATTTTCCAGCGAGCCGCCGCGAGCCAGGCCACGGGCCCGCAAGGCCTCGACGTCGTCGAGGAAACCGAAGGTGCGAGCGCGGCACAACTGGTCCTTGAAGGTGCCCAGTGCGATATCGATGCACCAGCTTTGGCGTGAGATCAGGGTGTTGTCGAAATCGATCTCGACATCGAGCATGAAGCCGTCATAGGGGCTGAGGCAGGCGTAGCGAACGCCGTCATCGATCTCCACCGTCTTGAGCACGCGTATGCTGTGGCGCTCGGGCAATTGCTCGACCAAGCCGGCGCATTCGATCAGGAAAACGAATGGTGCGGCGGAGCCGTCCATGATGGGAACTTCGCCGCCGTCGAGTTCGACAATGGCGTTGTCGACACCGCAGCCGTAGAAGGCTGCCATCAAGTGTTCCACCGTGGCTATGCTGGTGCCGGAATCATTGCTGATGGTGGTGCCCAGGGTGGTGTCGGAGACACCGTTCCACTCTGCCGTCACCTCGGCCATGGGGGCCGGACGATCGAGACGGCGGAAGACGATGCCGCTGCCGGCCTCGGCCGGCCGCAGCGTCATAGCCACGCGAACGCCGCTATGGAGCCCGATACCGGTGCAGCTGATGGGATTTCTCAGGGTTTGCTGGCGTACGCTTGGCGCCGCTTGAAGATCGAATGCGATGGAACCAACCCTCCAGAGTAGCCGTCTAACGCGGCTTACTGTTTAACTTGGCTTACTGCCAAACATGGCTTACTGCCTAACAAAGCTTTCCGTCATCCACCCGATGGGGGAAAATGGCTAGAGAACAAGCACTTCGGCGGTTCTAGCAACATCCCCCGAAGGGCTCAAATCACTTGTTATTGCAGGTTGTTACGGTCTTTTTGCCGATCTTTTCCGGGCCTCCGAAGGCGCTTCCGGGGAGGACGGCAGGCGGCCGAACGGATGTCGTTCGGGGGGAATTCCGCCGCCGCTTCCCGGGTTGCCACCAGAGTTGCCGGCCCCCGCCTTAGTTGGCCTGACGCCGCAGGAAGGCGGGAATGTCGAGCAGATCGTCGTCGCTCGGCGCTGGGCTCAGCGTGCCGGTTGCCGGCAGCGACGGAGACGCGGCGGGCGTGACGTCGAGCGGCTTGACCGGCGTCGGGGCCGGCTGGGGCCGTTCCTCGGGTACCCGGCTGGCCGCCGGGGCCGTTTGGGCTGCCGGGGCCGCTACAGCCGCCGGAGTGGCAGGTTTGGGCTGCTTTGCCTCCTCCGCGGCCTGGCGCGCCCGTCCGGTGCCGGTCATGCGTTCCAGCAGACTGGGCCCGCGCTGGTGCTTCTTCGACTGCTTGCTGGCGTTGTCCAGAGCCGCCGTGGCGAAAGGCTCGGGCGCCCGCAGGGGCTGGCGCTTGAGCAGGGGCTCGACCGGTGGCGGCGGAATGAAGGACTCGCGGGCCGCTGTTGCCGGCTCCTTGGGCTCGCTCTCGTCCTTGGCCTGGACCGCGGGTTCGCTTGCTGCCTCGGCCGTCACAGGCGGGACTTCGGGAGCCGAAGCGGGGGGCGGGGTGGTGACGGATGCCGGAGCGGGCACGGGACCGATCGGTGCCGTCGAGCGCAGCGCTACCGCCGGCGTGCGGGCCTCGGCCAATTGCCGGACCTGAGGCGGACCGGCACCGGCTTCGATCTCGTCGAGTTCGGCTTCGGCGCCGGCGTCCGTGCCGGTCTCGGCTTGGCCGCCGCCGACCACTTGCAGGCGCAGGCTGGGGCTGGTCACCGGCTGCCGCTTGGTTTCGGAATCGATGCCAGTGGCGACGATGCTCACCCGCATTGTGCCTTCGAGGGTCTGATCGAAGGTCGAGCCGAAGATGATGTTGGCCTCCGCGTGCACCTCGTCGCGCACCCGGTTGGCGGCCTCGTCGACTTCAAACAGCGTCATGTCCATGCCGCCGGTGATGTTGATCAAGACCCCTGTGGCACCTTGCATGGAAACGTCGTCCAATAGCGGGTTGGAGATTGCCGCCTCGGCCGCCTCCAGCGCCCGCTTCTCGCCTTCCGCCTCGCCGGTGCCCATCATGGCCTTGCCCATCTCGCCCATGACCGCGCGCACGTCGGCAAAGTCGAGATTGATCAGGCCGGGCATGATCATCAGGTCGGTGACCCCGCGGACGCCGGAATAGAGCACGTTGTCGGCCATTTCGAAGGCCTCGGCGTAGGTCGTCTTCTCGTTGGCCACGCGAAAGAGGTTTTGGTTGGGAATGACGATCAGGGTATCGACGTAGCGTTTGAGTTCCTCGATGCCGGCCTCGGCCATGGCCATGCGGCGCCCACCTTCGAAGTGGAAGGGCTTGGTCACCACGCCGACGGCCAGGATGCCGGCCTCGCGGGCCGCCTGGGCCATCACGGTGGCGGCTCCGGTGCCGGTGCCGCCGCCCATGCCGGCGGTGATGAAGGCCATGTGGCTGCCTTCCAGGTGGTCCATGATCTCGTCCAGCGCCTCCAGAGCGGCATCGCGGCCGACTTCGGGATTGGCGCCGGCACCCAAGCCGTAGGTGACATTGGTGCCGAGCTGGATACGGCGCTCGGTCAGGGTTTGGGCCAACGCCTGGGCGTCGGTGTTGGCGACGACGAATTCGACGCCTTCGAGTTTGGCATTGATCATGTTGTTGACGGCGTTACCCCCGGCGCCGCCGACACCGATGACGGTGATCCTCGGTTTTAGCTCGGTGGGTTCCGGCATACTCAGATTGATCGGCATAGCTACCTCCAGTTATGACGGGGAATTCCCCATTCCCCGGGATTTCAGGCGCGGCCCGTTTGGGCCTTTTTTCTCGCTTCTTCTGGCCTTTTGGCCTCCTTCTGACCGGTGGAACCGCTGTTTTTCCCTTGCGGTTCCCGGCCCCCTCAAAAATTCTCGCGCAGCCACTGTCCGACACGAGCCAGACCCTGCCGCGGCGCCGTTTCGGCGGCCTCCGGCAGAGCGCTACGGCCCTGGGCGGCGTGGCACAAAAGCCCGGCGCAGGTGGCAAAAGCGGGACCGCCGGTGGCCTCGGCCAATCCCTGGATATGCACCGGCCGGCCTATGCGGACCTGTTTGTCGAGTACCTTGGCGGCCAATTCGCGCATGCCGGTGAGTTGGCTGGCGCCACCGGTCAGCACCACCCGGCGGCCGGCCGTGCGGGCATAGCCCGAAAGCTCGAGGCGCTCGCGCACGAACTCGAGGATCTCCTCGGCGCGTGGCTGGATGATGGAGCTGAGCAGCGAGCGCGGTACGTGGTTGGGTTCAGCCAGCTCGGTTTCGCCGACCTGCGGCACGTCGATCATGGCGCTTTCGTCGGCGGGGCTGGCGATGGCCGTGCCGTAGAGCGTCTTCATGCGTTCGGCATGGGCCACCGGCGTGGCCAGGCCACGAGCGATATCGTTGGTGACGTGCTGACCACCCAGCGTTACGACATCGGCGAAGTGCAAATCGTGGTCGTAAAAGACAGCGATAGAGGTGCTGCCGCCACCCATATCGATGACGGTTACGCCCAGGTTCATCTCGTCCTCGTCAAGGATCGAAAGCCCCGAGGCATAGCTCGAGATGAGCGTTTCCTCGACGTCGAGATGGGCTCGCTCGAGACAGATCCTGAGATTGCGCAGCGCGCCTGCGCTGGCGGTTACGACGTGAAGGTCGACACCGAGACGAGAGCCGAACATGCCGCGCGGATCGCGCACGCCGTTGGCGCCGTCGACGCGGAAGCCAACGGGCACGGCGTGGGCCACTTCGCGCTCGCCGTTTTCGGCTCGCGGGCGGCCCTGGGCCAGCACCCGGCGCAGGTCGGCGTCGCTGATCTCGTGGCCCGAGACCGCCACCTCGACGCCCACCGTGTGCGAAGCCGGATCGCCACAGGAGAAATTCACCAGCACCCGCTTGACCGTTTCGTTGGCCATACGCTCGGCCGCCTCGACGGCCGCCGTGATGGCCGCCACGGTCGCTTCCAAGTCGACCACGGCGCCGCCCCGCAAGCCCCGCGAGACCTGGTGGCCGATGCCGACGATGCGGCTGGCGCCGGTGGCGTCGACGCGGGCGATAAAGCAGCAGACCTTGCTGCTGCCGACATCGAGGGCGGCGACCAAACCGCTACGTGCCGTGCCCCGTGTGCCCAGTTTGTTGATGCCGTTCACGGTGGCGTTTCCTTCCTTAGGTGCTCTTGCCGGGATGACGCCGCTGGGACGCCGCCTCGGGTGTAAGACGTACGATCAGGCGATCCGGTAGGCGCAGGTCGATGGCCCGCAACTGTCGTGAAAGAATGCTGTGTTTTTGCTCCAGTGCCGCCAGCCGGGCCCAGGCTTCGGCGCCGTCGTCCTCGGGCAAGCGCACCGTGAGACCATTGGCAAAGCGCACGTCCCAGCGCCGGCCACCCTGGCGGCGGGCCGCTTTGACTCGGGCATACAGCGCCGGTTGACGCGCCAGCATGTCGACCAGTGCGCCCACCTGGGCCGGGGCCTGGCGCCCGGTTACCACCAGCAAACCGGCATAGCGTTTGGCGATGCGGTCGCCGATGACGGCGCCCTCGCGGTCGATCAGCGAACGCCGCTTGCCGTGGCGCCAGATCGCAAAGGGCCGGCGCTCGACGATGGTCACGGCGATGGTGTCGGGCAGGTGCCGCGCCACCGAAGCTCGGCGCACCCAGCCCAGGGCCTCGATGCGGCGCTGCGCAGCCTGGCTGTCGAAGGCGATGATCGAGCCGCCCTGGGGGGCGGCCAAGGCGCGTGCCAGGGCCCGCCGGCTGGTCTCGACGCGGCCGCTGACGACGACGTCGGCGATGCTCAGACCGGCGCCGTGCACGGCGTCGTTGAGCAGCTTCTCGGCCCCGGCCACGGCGCGGCCGGGATAGTCGTGGCGCACCAGCCAATAGCATCCGAGCGCCAGCAGGGCGCCAGCGGTCAGGGCCACGGCACTGCCCAGCAGGCGGCGGTTGAGGCCCTGGCGTCGGCCGCGGCCGCGATTGCGCCCCCGGTTGCGATTAGCCGGCCGGGACTTCTGCTTCAGGTGTCCCAGGTCCCGCGGCATACTGTTGCGCATCACCGCGGGCATCCGGCGTCCTCCAGCATCCATTCCACCAGCTCGACGAAGCCGATTCCGGAATGGGCGGCGATCTCGGGCACCAGCGAGAGCGGCGTCATGCCCGGTTGGGTGTTGATCTCGAGCAAATAGAAGCCGCCGTCCTTGCCGTTTTCGCCGGCCTCGTCGTCATAGCGCAGATCAGCCCGGCTGACGCCGCGACAGCCCAGCGCCTCGTGGGCTCGCAGGGCGATGTCGAGGCTCTCACGGTAGCGTTCGGGCGCCATGGGGGCCGGCATCAGGTGCTCGGCGAAGCCCTCGGTGTATTTGGCCTGGTAGTCGTAAAAACGGCCCTTGGGGCGGATCTCGATGGCGCCCAGGGCAGCATCGCCCATCACCGCCACCTGGATCTCGCGGCCCGGGATGTAGCGCTCGACCAGCACCTCGTTGCCGAACTCCCAGGGAGCGTCGTCCACGGGCACGCAATTGTCGCCGCTCAGCACGATCTTGACGCCGACGCTGGAGCCCTCGTTGAGGGGTTTGATGACGTAGGGCACCTCCATGATTTGTCCGGCCAGCACCTCGTCGCGGTGCACCACCCGTCCCTCGGGGCAACGCAGGCCTTCGCGGGCAAACAGCGTCTTGGCCACCGGCTTGTCCATGGCCAGCGCCGAGGCCAGTACGCCGGAATGGGTGTAGGGAATATCCAGCACTTCAAGCAGCCCTTGGAAGCAGCCGTCCTCGCCGTAGCGACCGTGCAGCGCGTTGAACACCACGTCGGGCGCCAGCTCGGCGATCTCGCTGCCGGCGTCGCGGCCGACGTCGATGCTGCTGACGCGGTGGCCGAGCTGCTCCAGCGCCTCGGCCACGGCAGCGCCCGAAACCAGCGAGACTTCGCGCTCGGCCGACCAGCCACCCATCAATACGGCTACATGGCGGCTCATGAGGGCAGCTCCGGGTGGTCCTTGTGGCGGCCGATGCGGCGGATCTCCCAATGCAGCTCGATGCCGGTCTCGGCGGCTACGCGTCGGCGCACCTCCTCACCTAGTTGTTCCAGATCGGCGGCCGAAGCGTTGCCGGTGTTGATGAGGAAGTTGCAATGCTGTTCCGAAACCATGGCGCCGCCACGCTTGAGGCCGCGGCAGCCCGCCTGGTCGATGAGCTCCCAGGCCTTTGCTCCCTCGGCACCATGGGGGTTGCGGAAGGTCGAGCCCCCGGTGCGGCTGCGTACCGGCTGACTGGACTCGCGGGCCTGGCGAATGGCGGACATGCGTCCGGCCACGGTCTCTGGCTTGGCGGGCTCGCCGGCCAGCACGGCGCCAACCACGATCCAGTCGTCGGGCAGGCCCGAACGGCGGTAACCGAAGTCGAGCTCGGCCGGCGTCATCACATGCACCTGGCCCCCCGGGTCGATGGCTTCGGCCTCGACCAGTACGTCCTTGATTTCGCGGCCGTAGGCGCCGGCGTTCATGCGCAGTGCGCCGCCGATGGTGCCAGGGATGCCGCTGAGGAATTCGAGTCCGGAAAGGCCGACCAGCTTGGCCGTCAGGGCGACGTTGACGTCGAGCGCTCCGGCGCCGACATGGACGCGTTGCTCGCGACACGAGATGCGGGCGAAGCCCCGGCCCAGCCGAATGACCACGCCCGGCACGCCGCCGTCGCGCACCAAGAGGTTCGAGCCCACGCCGATCACCGTCAGCGGCACCTCGGGCGGACGCCGGCGCAGGAAGTCGGCCAGGTCGTCGCGATCGGCGGGGCGGAACATGACCTCGGCCGGCCCGCCGACGCGGAACCAGGTGATGCTGGCCAGCGCGACGTTCTCACTCAGCCGGCCGCGCACCGGTGGCAGGCGCTCGATCAGACTGGGCTGGCGGATTTCGGCGGCCATCATCATCCGCTGGCCTCCTGCGGCTGAGTTGCGGCGACAGTCAGTTGCTGCGGCAGCTCATGGGCCCAGGCGGTGATGTTGCCGGCTCCCAGGCAGACCGCCAGGTTGCCTTCGCCGGCCACCGCTGACAAAGCGTCAATCACTGTGGCGGCCAGTTCGTCGGGCCCCTTCAGGGCCACCACGTGGCGGTGGCCGTGCTGCCTCAGCCCGGCCACCAGGCTGTCGCGGTCATAGCCGCTGATGGGCTCCTCGCCGGCCGCATAGACGTCGGCCACGATCACCGTGTCGGCATCGTTGAAGCAGTTGCAGAATTCCTCGAACAGGTCACGCAGCCGGCTGTAGCGATGGGGCTGGACGATGGCCACCAGGCGTCCCGCATAGGCCTCGCGGGCCGCCTTGAGCACGGCCGCGATCTCCACCGGATGGTGGGCGTAGTCGTCGATCACGGTAATGCCGGCGCCCTGGCCGGTGCGGCTGAAGCGCCGCTTGACGCCGCTGAATCCCTCCAGCGCGCGGCGCACGACGTCGGCGCCGATGCCCATTTCGCGGGCCACTGCCAGCGTTACAAGGGCGTTCATGACGTTGTGCGCGCCGGGCATGGGCAGGCGCAGATCGTCGAGGCGTTCACTGCGGCCGCTCTGGCGATCGTTCAGCAGCACGTCGAAATGGCTGCCACCGGCGGCGTGGCGCATCTCCAAAAGGCGCACGTCGGCCTGCGGGCTGGAGCCATAAGTGACGATGCGCCGGCCCGAAATGCGGGCCACCATCGACTGCACCTCGGGATGGTCGATGCACAGGATGGCGGCGCCGTAGAAGGGCACGTTTTCGATGAAGGCCTGAAAGGCCCGGCGCAGACTGTCGAAGTCGCCGTAGAAATCGAGATGCTCGGGATCGATGTTGGTGACCACGGCGATGGTTGCCGGCAGGCGCACGAAGGTGCCGTCGGATTCGTCGGCTTCGACCACCATCCAGTCGCCGGCTCCGAGCCGCGCGTTGGTGCCGTAAGCGTTGATGATGCCGCCGTTGATCACCGTGGGATCGAAGTTGGCGGCTTCCAGCAACGCCGCTACCAGAGACGTGGTCGTAGTCTTGCCGTGTGTTCCGCCGACCGCCACACACCACTTCAGGCGCATCAGCTCGGCCAACATCTCGGCCCGGGGCACCACCGGCAGGAAACGCTCGCGGGCCGCCGTGACCTCGGGGTTGTCGGGCTTGACGGCGGACGAAATTACCACGACCTCGGCCTCGCCCAGGTGCCCGGCGGCGTGGCCGTGGGCAACCTCGATGCCCATCGCCTGCAGGCGCTTCACGTTGGCACCCTGGGCCAGATCGCTGCCCTGAACCTGATAGCCGAGATTGTGCATGACCTCGGCGATACCGCTCATGCCGATGCCGCCGATGCCGACGAAATGAATCATGCCGATGTCGAGGGGGAGCGATCTCATGCCGCCACCTCGCAGTGCCCGACCTCGGTGCCGGCGTCGCTCTGCGGCGCCGTGCGGCCATTGATTTGCGCGCCGGTGTCGTGTTGGCTCCGGCCTCGGCGGGCCAGGCTTTCGACCAGCTCGGCGAGGTCGTGGGCGGCCTCGGGCCGTCCCACCTGGCGCGCCTTTTCGGCGGCGCCGGCCAGGAAACGGGGATCGCCGGTCAGGGCTTCCAGGGTCTCGGCCAGGGGTTGGGGCTGAAAACGCGGCTGCGGCACCAACCAGCCGCCGCCAGCCTCTTCCAGCATGCGGGCGTTGGCCGTCTGGTGGTCGTCCATGGCCGAAGGCAGCGGCACCAGCAAGGCCGGCCGGCCGGCCACCGCCAGTTCGCTGATCGTCGAAGCGCCGGCCCGGGCGATGGCCAGATGAGCGGTTGCCAGGCGCGCCGGTACGTCGGCGAAGAAGCTGGACAGATCGGCGGCGATGGCCATCTGTGCGCAGGCCTCGCGGACGCGTTCCAAGTCTTCGGGGCGGCATTGCTGGGTCAAACGGATGCGTTTGCGCAAGCTTTCGGGCAGCAAGGCCAGCGCCGCCGGCACGACGTCGGACAGCACTTGCGCGCCCTGGCTGCCTCCCAGCACCAAGAGGTTGATGGCGGCCTCGGGCGGCGGCGCCAGGTAGGCGATGTCGCGCACTGCCCGCACCGCCTGGCGCACCGGGTTGCCGGTCAGCGAGACCTTGGCGGCGTGGTCCGGGCGCAACCGTGCGGTTTCGCCGAACGAAAGCGCGATGGCCGCTACGCGGCCGGCCAGCAGGCGGTTGACCCGGCCCAGTACGGCGTTTTGTTCGTGGATCACCGTGGCCACGCCGGCCCGCGTCGCCGCCAGCATGGTGGGCAGCGAGGGGTAGCCGCCGAAGCCGACCACGGCCAGCGGCGCCAGTTGGCCGAGCAGGCGGCCGGCCTGCAGCGTGCCGGCGGCGATGTCGGCCATGCCGCGAATGCGGCCGCCGATGCTGCCTCCGGTGATGGTGCCGGCCCGCACGGTGTGACGCTCGATGCCGCCCAGGACGCCGCCCAGATCGGCGCCGCGGCTGTCGGTCAGCAATATGGGCTGGTGACCGCGGGCCAGCAGCTCTTCGGCCAGAGCTTCGGCCGGGAACAGATGTCCGCCGGTGCCACCGGCAGCCAGGATGACACGACCGGCCATCACACCGGCCTCCGGCCGTCGCGCCGACGGGTGAAGGCCAGCACCATGCCCATGGTCAGTGCCAGCGCGATCAGCGATGAGCCGCCGTAGGAGATGAAGGGCAGTGTCATGCCCTTGGCCGGCATCAGGCGCAAATTGACGCCCATGTTGATGACGGCCTGCATACCGAACTGGACCAGCAGCCCGGCCGTCGCCAGCAGCACGAAATAACTCGGCTCACCGAGCATGCGAGTGAAGCCACGCAGCACGATGAAGGCGAACAGCAGCACGATGAACAGGCAGACCAAGAGGCCGAATTCCTCGCCGGCGACGGCGAAGATGAAATCGGTGTGGGCGTCGGGCAGCACTGACTTGACGGTGCCCTCGCCGGGTCCCCGGCCCAACAGACCGCCCGAACGAAAGGCCTCCAGCGAGGTATCGACCTGGAAACTGTCGCCGGCCGCGGGATCAAGAAAGCGATCGACCCGGTTGGCCACGTGGGGCAGCAAAGCGTAGGCCGTGGCGGCGCCGGCCAGGCCCAAGAAGGCCAGGCCGCCGATCCAGGCCATTGCCACGCCGGCCATGAAGAACTGGGAGAACCAGACCGCGGCGACCACCACGGCCATGCCAAAATCAGGTTGCGCCAACAACAGCGCGAGTACGATGGCCAGCAGCAGCGCCGAGATTAGCTGGCCGGGAAAACCGGGGCTGCGTTCCTGCTCGGCGAACATCCAGGCGGTGATCACGGCCAGGCAGGGCTTGACGAATTCCGAGGGCTGGATGACGAAGGGACCCATGCTGATCCAGCGCCGGGCGCCGTTGATTTCGACCCCAAAGAGCAGCGCTATTAGCATCAGCAGCACCGCCGCCAGCAGGCACAACGTAGCCAGCCGCCGCACCGCCAGAGGCGACATCAGAGAAACGCCGACGATCAGGGCCAGCGCTGGACCCAGGTAGATCAACTGGCGCTGCACGAAATGAAAGGACGCCAGGCCGATGCGGTCGGCCACCGCCGGACTGGCCGCCATCACCAAAACGGCACCTATCGTGGCCAACAGACCGACGGCCAGCAGGGTCCAGCGGTCCACCGTCCACCACCAGCGGCCGACCAGGGAATTATCGGTGACGGCCGGCAGGATCATGCTATCCCCCCCGCCGCCACCAATTCGCGAAAGGCCTCGCCGCGGACCTCGAAGTTGGCGAACTGATCGAAAGAAGCGCAGGCCGGCGACAGCAGCACCGTGGCGCCGGAGCTTGCCGAACGAGCGGCGGCGACGGCGCTGGCCAGATCGCCGCAGCGCCGGCTGGGCACCCTGCCTCCAAGCCAATCGTCCAGCTCGTCGGCCGCTTCGCCGATCAGGTAGGCTTGCTCCAGGCGCTCCAGGTAAGGCTCGAGTGCGTCGTAGCCGCCGGCCTTGGGGCGGCCGCCGGCGATCCAGTGGATGTGCTCGAAGCAGGCCAGCGCGCGGGCCGCCGCCTCGGCGTTGGTGGCCTTCGAATCGTTGATAAACCGGACGCCGCCGATCACTCCCAAGTCCTCCATGCGATGTGCAAGTCCGGGAAACTCGAGCAGTGATCGGGCGGCGTCCGGCCCGGGGCAACCGAGGGCACGGGCGACGGCAAAGGCGGCCGCCGCGTTCTGCCAGTTGTGGATTCCTTTGAGGGCGCGGGCCTCGCCGAGATCGACTGTTGCCGCGCTACCTGCTTCGTTCAATTGGGCCGCAACGACCGCTACGCCATGCCGCAGGGCAGGGGCCGCGCCGTGGGCCGAGATGGGCACGACGGTACGGTCGCCCAATCCGCTGAGGCGTTCGAACAAATCGGTGCTGGCGTTGTCGTCGATGCCGACGATGGCGGTCTGGCCGGGGCGCTGCTGATCGAATAGGCGCAGCTTGGCGGCAACGTAGCCCGGCCAGCCGCCGTGGCGGTCGAGATGATCGGGGCTGAGGTTCAGCAACACTGCCACGTCGGCGGCCAGCGAGGGCGCCAAGTCGATCTGGTAGGACGACATCTCGAGCACATAGGTGCCGTCGGCGTCCAATTCGGGCAGGTCCAGCACCGGCGTGCCGATGTTGCCGCCTATGGCAACCCGCTGGCCGCAAGCTTCCAGTACGAAGCCGGCAAGCGCCGTGGTCGTCGATTTGCCGTTGGTGCCGGTGATGGCGGCGACGCGGGCCGGCAGGCCGCGACGGGCAAACAACTCCACGTCGCCGATAACTTCAGTGCCGGCGGCCCGGGCGCGTTTGACCACCGGGTGGGGTTCGGGATGGCTCAGCGGCACGCCGGGACTGAGCACCAGCGCCGAAATCTCGGACCAGTTCAGGTCGCCGGGTTCGGCCAGCGGCACGCCGGCTGCGGCGGCGGTCTGGCGGCGTTCGTCGTCGTCGTCCCAGGCTCGCACATCGGCGCCGCCCGCGGCCAGGGCTCGGACCGCCGACAGGCCGCTCTGGCCAAGGCCGAATACGGCAACCTGCTGCCCAGCCATTTGGGTGATGCCGATCATGCCCGCCTCACCGCAACTTCAGGGTTGCCAGACCGATCAGCGCCAGCACCACGGCGATGATCCAGAAGCGGATGACGATGGTCGATTCGGCCCAGCCCTTTTCCTCGAAATGGTGATGCAACGGCGCCATGCGGAAGACGCGCCGGCCGGTGGTCTTGTACGACACCACCTGCACGATTACCGACACCGTCTCGAGCACAAAGAGCCCGCCGACGATGACCAACACCAGCTCGTGCTTGGTGACCACGGCGGTGGCACCCAGGGCGCCGCCCACGGCCAGGCTGCCGGTATCGCCCATGAAGACCATGGCAGGCGGCGCGTTGAACCACAGAAAGCCCAGTCCGGCCCCCACCAGGGCGCCGCAAAAGACCGCCAGCTCGCCGGCCCCGGGCACAGCATGAAGCTGCAGGTATTGGGAAAAGACGACGTTGCCGACGAGGTAGGCGATCATCGCGAAGGTACCGGCCGCGATGATCACCGGCATGATGGCCAAACCGTCGAGGCCGTCTGTCAGGTTGACTGAATTCGAGGCGCCGACCATGACCAGCACGGCAAAGGGAATGAAAAAGATTCCCAGATCCAGCAGCACATCCTTGAAGAAAGGCAGCGCCAGGCCGGTAGCCATGGGACCTTCTGTAATGCTGACCATCCACCAGGCCGCCAGCCCCGCCACGACGATTTCAAGCAATAACTTGAGGCGCCCAGGCAGGCCGCGGTGATTGTCGCGGGTTACCTTTAGGTAATCGTCTGCAAAACCGATCGTGCCGAAGCCGATGGTCACCAGCAGCGTGGCCCAGACGTAGTTGTTGCTGAGATCCGCCCATAGCAGCGTGCCGATCGAAAGCCCCAGCAGGATGAGGAAGCCGCCCATGGTCGGCGTACCCTGTTTGGCCACGATGTGGCTGACAGGACCGTCGTCACGGATGGGTTGGCCGTTGGTCTGTTTTGATTTCAGCCAGCGGATAAGCACCGGGCCGAAGATGAAGGCCACCACTAGCGCCGTCAGCACAGCACCGCCGGTGCGGAAGGTGAGGTAGCGGAACAGGTTGAAGGGCCCGAACTGTTCGGCGAACTGGGACAGCAGATAGAGCATGGTGTGTGGTGCTCCCTACCGCTATCCGTTGACCGCGCGGCGGCGGCTCCGGCCCTGAAGCCGAGGCGCCAGCAGCGCCTCCACCACCAGGCCCATGCGGCTGACCAACGAGCCCTTGACCAGCACCACGTCACCCGGCCGCAGCGCTGCCAGCACTTGGGGCAGGATTTCCTCGGTGCTGTCGGCGTGGCCGCCCAGGCGGTTGGCCGGCAGCGAGGCCGCCAGATGAACCATCATGGGGCCGGCCGTGAACACCAGATCGATGTCGTTCTTTTCGACGGCAGTGGCCAAGGCGGTGTGCATGTCGATGGCACCGGGCCCCAGCTCACGCATGTCGCCGAGCACCGCCAGGCGGCGGCCCGTGGCGCCTACTTCGGCACCGCCCAGCACTTCCAGGCCGGCTTCGACCGAGGCGGGGTTGGCGTTGTAGCTGTCGTCGATCAGGCTGAAATGACCCTCGTCCAGTTCCACCCGATGTTGGCGCCCGCGCCCGGCCGGCGCCTGCAGTTCGGCCAGCGCCAGGGCGGCCAGACCGAGGTCGGCCCCCAATTCCTGGACCGCCGCTAGCACGGCCAGACTGTTCAGCGCCCAGTGCCGGCCCGGCAGGCCGACCTTGTAGGTGATGGGCTGGCCGGCGATGTCGGCGCTGACGCAACTGCAGGCGGGGTGCAGCGCCAAACGTTCGAGACGGATATCGGCGTCGTCGTTTTGGCCGAAGGAAAGCACCTTGGCGCCGTGTTCGCGGGCGCGCCCGGCCAGCAGCTCGAAATGCTCGCCCTCGAGGTTGATGATGGCGCTGCCGCCGGGCTCCAGGCCCTGGAAGATTTCGGCCTTGGCCTCGGCGATCTCTGTCAGTGATTCGAAGAACTCGAGATGCGCCGCCGTGATTGCCGTGACGATGGCCACCTGCGGCCGCACCTGATGCGTCAGGGGCACGATCTCGCCGGCGTGGTTCATGCCGATCTCGAAGACGCCGTAAACCGAATGGCGCGGCATGCGGGCCAGGCTCAGCGGCACGCCCCAAAGGTTATTGTAGCTGGCGGCACTGGCATGGCAGGCGCCGGAGCGGCTGAGCGCCCGGTCCAGCGCCACCTTGGTGCCGGTCTTGCCGACGCTGCCGGTGACGGCGGCGATACGGGCGCCGACCCGATTCCGGGCGTGGCTGCCCAGAGCCTCCAGCGCAGCCTGGGTGTCGGCCACCTGCAAAAGCGGTGCGGCCCGGCTGAGACCTTCGGGAATATGCCGGACCAGGGCCGCTGCGGCACCACGGCTCAAGGCCTCGCCGACGTGGTCGTGGCCGTCGTTGCGAGGGCCCTCGAGGGCCACGAAAAGCTCGCCGGGCTCCAGCGTGCGACTGTCAATGGAGACGCCGGTGGCAATCCAGTCGCCGAGCGCCCGGCCACCACTGGCGTCACGGGCTTCCTGGGCCGTCCAGAGCACTTCGGGGGTCATGACAGGACCTCGCGGCAGGCGGATACGGCTTGGCGGGCCTCCTGGGCGTCGTCGAACGGCCTCATGTCGTGGCCGATCAGCTGGCCGCGTTCGTGACCCTTACCGGCGATCACCAGCACGTCGCCCTGGTCGAGGTCGCGGACGGCGGCGCGGATGGCGACGCCGCGGTCGTGCGCCTCGACGGCCCGGTCGCAGCCCTCCAGGACAGCCCGGCGGATGGCGCCCGGGTCCTCGCCGCGGGGGTTGTCGTCGGTGACGATGATGCGGTCGGCCAGGCGGCAAGCGATGCTGCCCATCTGGGGCCGTTTGGCGCGGTCGCGGTCGCCGCCGCAGCCGAACACCACGACCAGCCGGTTGGCGGCCTGGGGCGCCAGCGCCGTGAGAGCGTGGGCCAGGGCATCTGGGGTATGGGCGTAGTCGACATAGACCGGCGCTCCCGAGGCATGTACGGCGACTTTCTCCAGCCGTCCGGGCACGCCTTGCAGATGTTCCAGCGCCGCCAACGCCTTGTCGGCCGGCGCTCCCAGCGCCAGCACCAGGCCCAGCGCGCAGAGCGCGTTGTCGGCCTGGAAGCCGCCGACCAGGGGCAAACGAACCTGCTGGCGCCGGCCTTCGATTTCGAGGTCGAGCACTTGTCCCTCGCCGTCCGGCCGTTGGTCCACGAGGCGCAACTCGCCGCCCCGCCGGCCGTAGCTCAGGAGACGCTGGTCGCGCTCGCGGCAGATGGCGCGAAGAGCCTCGAATTCGGGCACGTCGGCGTTAAGCACGGCCGTGCCCCCGGATGCCAGCAGCTCGCCGAACAGGCGCTGCTTGGCGGCCAGATAGCTGGCCACGTCGGCGTGGTAGTCGAGATGGTCCTGGCTCAGGTTGGTGAAGGCGGCGGCGGCGATGTCGACGCCGTCGAGCCGGTACTGATCGAGGCCGTGGCTCGAGGCCTCCATGACCAGGTGGCTGACTCCTTGATCGGCCAGCTCGGCCAGGGTGCGATGCAGCGCCACCGGGTCGGGCGTGGTCAGGGCGGCGGGATCGTCGAGGCCGGCGCCGTGCAGGCCCAGCGTACCCAGGCTGGCGCCAAAGCGGTCCAGCCGGGTCCACAGCTGTTCCGTAAAGCGGGCTACCGAGGTTTTGCCGTTGGTGCCGGTGACGGCGGCGACGCGTTGCGGCTGGCGGCCAAAGAAGCGCGCCGCCAGGGTGGCCAGGCGGCGGCGCGGATTTTCATCGCAGAGCAGGACGGCGCGAGGATCGTCGAGCCGGGTGCCGGGCGGGGCCAGTACGGCGACAGCGCCGCGCTCCAGCGCCTGGGCGATGAAGTCACGGCCGTCGTAAGCGCTGCCGGGCAGAGCGGCAAACAGAAAGCCCGGGCACACCCGTCGGCTGTCTGCCGTCAACCCTTTGACTTCAAACGATAAATCGCTTCGGGAAGCGTCGTTCATGAGGTCAGAAAGTCGCACGGCGCCCCGCTGTCTGTTTGAAGGAGACATAGCTGGCCGTGTCCGGCGTCTCGTCGACCGTCTTACCGATGCCGAGCAACGGCCCGGCCCGGGCGATCACCCGGCCCACCACCGGTGCCGCGGTCCAGCCGCCGGTGGCATAGCCGAAGGTCTCGGGCCGGCCCTGCGGCTCGTCCAGCACCGCCAACACCACGTAGCGCGGCTGCTTCATGGGGAAGGCGCCGACGAACGAGGACAGCAGGGCGCGCTGGCGGTAGCCGCCGGCAGCCACCTTTTCAGCCGAACCGGTCTTGCCGCCAACCAGATAGCCGGGCGCCGCGGCTTTCTTGCCGGTGCCCTGCTCGACGTTGAGGCGCATCAGCCAGCGCATGACATCGGAGGTGCGTCGCGAGACCACGCGGCGGCCGGGCACCTCGCCTTCGCGGGCCAGCAAGGTGGGTGTGCGCATCAGGCCGCCGTTGATCAGCGCTGCCACGGCATTGGCGAGTTGCAGCGGGCTGACCGCGACACCGTGGCCGAAAGCCACCGTCATGGTGCTGATCTCGCGCCAGGGCCGGGGCACCAACGGCATGCCCACCTCCGGCAGCTCGATGGCGGCGCCCTGCAACAGGCCGAGATCACCGAGGAACTGGCGCTGGCTTTTGGTCCCGACCTTTAGCGCCATTTTGGCGGCGCCGATGTTGGAGGAATAGATGAAGATTTCGGGCAGCGTCAGCCAGCGTGCCTTGGCGTGATCGTCGCGGATGGTGAAGCGCGCCACTCGAATGGGCTTACGGGCATCGAAGCCTTGGTTGAGCCCGACTCCGGCTTCCAGTGCCATGGCCACGGTCAGTGCCTTGAAGGTCGAGCCCATCTCGTAGACCCCCAACGTGGCCCGGTTGAAGCGGGCCTCGGCTGAGGCCACATTCAAGCGATTTGGGTCGAAGTCGGGCAGTGACACAAGCGCTACGACCTCGGCGCTGTCGACGTCGAGGACCAGACCGCTGGCGCCACGGGCGCGGAATTCCTCCAGCGCCCGGTTGAGCTCACCGTGAAGTACGTGCTGGACGCGGGTATCGAGGCCAAGCCGCAGCGGCTGGTCCGCTTCGCCGCCGCCGCCGCCGGCCAGCTCTTCGTCGAAGTGCTTTTCCAGGCCGGCCAGGCCGCGGTTGTCGACACCTGTGTAACCCAACACGTGGGCGAACAGATTGCCGTGGGGATAGATGCGCCGGCTTTCGCGTTGGAAACCCAGCCCCGGCAAGCCCAGCGCGTTGACCCGGTATTGCTGGCGCGGCGTCAAATGGCGCTTGATCCAGACGAAGCCTCGCGTCGTCGCCAGCTTGGCCGCAACGGCCTGGGCATCGAGTTCGGGCAGCACTGCGGCCAGGCGCCGTGCCGCCTCCTGGGCGTCCAGCACCTTGGCCGGCCGGGCGTAGAGCGAAGCGGTTGTCAGATTGGTGGCCAGCAGCACGCCGCGTCGGTCCATGATGTCGCGGCGCGCCGGTGGCGTTGCCGCTGCCAGGTCGCGGCCCAGCGCCGGCTCGCCGCCGTTGCCGCGCAATACCGTCAGATCGACCAACCGCCCGGCGATGACGGCGAAAGCCAGGGCAAATAGCGCTGCTACCAGGACCAGCCGGTTGCGGCCGGTTTCCAGCGCCTGGTTGGTCTCGGGCCGGGCAGGGGGGCGGGGCTCGTGCTCTGCCGTCATCGGCTCTGCCTTCTTTCTTTGAGTGCGGCTCTGCTGGCCCGGGCCGGGCGGGCCGGCTTGTTGCGCGGCAGCATGGTGGGCGGGGTCGACCTTGGCCGGCTGCTGATGGTCAGCGGCACCGTCGCCAGGGCTTCGATGCCGTGTACCGAAACCGGTGCCAGCTCGAGATGGCGGCGCGCCAGGCGTTGCAGCCGGGCTGGCCGGTTGAGGTAGCTCCACTCGGCGCGCAGTACCTGGATGGCTTCTTCCTGCTCGAGAAGCTGGTGATTGAGCTCGGTCAGCCGGCCTTCCAGCCCCTTGACCTCGTACTTCATGTTGTAGAGGCCATAGGCCATGAGGGCGGCCAGCAGCACAGCGGCGATGGTCAGGGGACGCCTCATGGGCTCACTTCCCCCTGCTCCCAAGCTGGGGCCATGGTGCGCCGGGCGGCCCGTAAGCGCGCCGAGCGGGAACGTGGATTGGCTGCCACTTCGTCTGTGTCGGGGCGGCCAACGCGGCGGCGGATGAGCTCGAAGCTGGGCTCGGGCGGCCTGGAATCGCTGGCCGGGGCGTGACGATGCTGGCCGGCATTGCGGCCGCTACGCTGACCCAGGAAGCGCTTGACCTCGCGGTCTTCGAGGGAATGGAAGGAGACCACGGCCAGCCGGCCCTGGGGTCTGAGCAAAGCCTCGGCGGCGGCCAGTCCACGGCGCAATTCGGCGATCTCGTCGTTGACCCAGATGCGCAGGGCCTGAAAGGTCCGGGTGGCCGGGTGGATGGTAGACCTACCCCTGGGCCCACGGGAACTGCGGGGCCCACGTTTCGGTACTGCGGCGGCGACGATGTCGGCCAGCTCGGCGGTGCGGCGGATGGGCGCGCGCTGACGGGCCGTCACTATGGCACCGGCGATGCGGCGGCTGTGGCGCTCCTCGCCGTAGCGGTGGATGACGTCGGCCAGCGTCGGCTCGTCGGCCTGGTCGACCAGCTCGGCGGCACTGGGCCCGTCGCCGCCCATGCGCATATCAAGCGGGCCGTCGTGGCGGAACGAGAAGCCGCGAACGGCACTGTCGAGTTGCAGCGACGAGACGCCGAGATCGAGAGCGATGCCGTCGACGCCGGAGATTCCGGCGCCGGCCAGCAGGGTGCGCATTTCTGAAAAGCGGCCTTCCAGCATTTTCAGCCGGCCGCCAAAGCGTTCGGCCAGGGTCTTCCCGCGGGCCACCGCCTGGGGATCGCGGTCGATGCCGAAGATCGTGCAATCGGCGGCTTCCAGGAACGCCTGGGCGTAGCCGCCGGCGCCGAAGGTGCCGTCGAGCATGATCTCGCCGTCCACCGGTGCCAGGGCGCCCAGCACCTCGGCCAGCATGACCGGTACGTGACCGCCTTCCCCCATGTTGCCCCCGCCTCTCATGCTTCGTTCTCTAGTCCCCTCTGCCTTAGGTTCTGATCATTGGCCTGTTCGTTGGCCTATTTCGTTTCTGCCCGCGCCGCGGCGATGGTCTCGCGGGCGCGGCGTCGGATCTCCTCGCGGCTCCGGCGCATGGCCTCGGGCTCCCAGATTTGGAAACTGGGGCCGCGGCCGACGAAGGCCGCCTGATCGCCGATGGCGGCGTGTTCGCGTAGCGTCTCAGGCAGTTGCACGCGGCCTTCGGGATCGAAGGCAAGCTGAACTGAATCGCCAAAGATGGCGTCGGCCAGCGGGTCGTATTCCGCCGTAAACGGATTGTCGGCATCGAGCCGGTTCGAGAGCATGGCCATGCGGTCGATGCCGCTGGCGTCGATGGCGGGCTCGCTGAGCGAGGGATAGGCGACGATGCCCTGAAACGTCTGGCCGGTGAGTACGGCGCGAAAGGGGGCCGGCACTGAAACGCGCCCCTTTTTGTCGACCTTGTTAACAAAGGTGGATGAAAAGAATGCCATCCCCCAACCCCTTCCCGAAGCCAAGCCTCGGTCCCATCACCCGGCCACCTACAAAACGCACTTTTCGTTCTTGGTTGCCCTACCACCGGGCCTATGGGACGGTATGGGGTATCATGGGGAAACATGGGAGTCAATGGGAAATCAAGTCAAAAATGTATGGTTCAAGAACTAGTTAGCCGCCATTCTTAATCGCTTCAGATATCGCCAAAACCACCTTCGGGACCCTCAAAAGCAGCAACGGTTTTGTCTAGCCCGCAATTGCGGCAGAATTGTGTTCGTAGTTTGTTCTTACTAAGGTATCGATCCCAGAACTTGCGGACCGAGTCGGTCGCCGGGCCCGGTCGGAATCACGTCAAGAGACAAAAAATTGTTGAATATCAATTAATTACAGCCGATATATAGACCTTGAAAGAAGCCTGGGGTTGATCTGCATTTACTTGTCTTTGTTCTCGTTACGCCTAGTTTTGAGCCAACGGGGCCAACGGGGCCAACAGGGAGAACAGGCATGGACGGCGCTATCGTTGAACTCGGCTATTTGGGCATAGAAGCCAGCCAGCCCGAGGCTTGGCGCGATTTTCTTATTGCCAGCGTGGGGTTAGAGGGATCTGCAGATAGCTTGGATTCAGGCGGTTACCGCATGGACGCCCGGGCCCGGCGCATTATTGTCGAATCCGGAGAGGCCGACGATGTCGCCTATAGCGGCTGGCTGGCCAGCGACGCGGCGGCACTGGCAGAGCTGCAGGAACGCCTGAGCGAAGCCGGTCTGACGCCGCGGTCCGGCAGTGCCGAGGAGGCCCAACGGCGGGGCGTTGCCAATTTCGTGGCGCTCGCCGATCCGGCCGGCAACCCGTTGGAGATCGCCTGTGGACCGGAAACGGCGGCAGGGTTCGCCTCGCCGCTGGTGCCCGGCGGTTTCGTCACCGGTGATCAGGGCCTGGGGCACGTGGTGATCAACGTCGATCCCGCGCTTTATGACAGCACCATCGCTTTCTACCGCGATCTCCTGGGCTTGAGGATCTCCGACTACATCAATGCCACGACGCCCGCCGGCCCCCTCACAGTGACCTTTTTCCATGCCAATCCCCGCCACCATTCGCTCTCGGTGGTTTGCCTGGCGCGGCGCAAGCGCACCCACCACATCATGTTCCAGGTGGCCGAATGGGACGACTTCGGTCAGGCCTTCGATCGCTGCCTGGATCAGGGCGTCGAGATCATCCAGGGCATCGGCCGCCACCCCAACGACCGCATGACGTCGTTTTACGGCCGCACGCCATCGGGCTTTCAGTTCGAATTCGGCTGGGGCGGCCGCACCATCGACGCAGATTGGCAGGTCACCACTCACGATCGCCTCAGCGACTGGGGCCACCACAGGCCATGACCCGGTGAGCAATCCGGGCTAGAATTCGCCCATGACAAATGAATTCGACACCTTGGGCCGATTGCTCGACGAGTTGGCCGGCGATCTTGGGGCAGGATCCTGTACCTGCGACCCGCCCGATCTTTGCCCTAAGCATAAAGTGGCGGCAGCGCGCCAAGCGCTGGATACGGCGTTGCAGGAGGCCCGCCACCGCTTCGGGGATATCGGCCAAGCCGCCGAGCGAGCTGCCCGAGCCGCCGACTACGCCCATGAGGCAGTCACCGATACCGGACGTGCCGCCCGCGAAGCTGCTGCCAGTGCCGTCAAGGCCGAAGAGTACCTGAACACGTTGCTGGACGACCCTGAGGCCTCCGACCCAGACTAGCCTTCCGAGTACAAATCATGCGCATTATCGATTTCTTCGACCGGGGCGCCGCCCTGGCCCCTGACCGCGCCTTTCTCGTCGACGACGAGGAGAGCCGTACCTACGCCCAGACCCGCGAGCTCAGCCAAGGCATCGCGGCGGCGCTGCTGGCTCAGGGTCTGGGCGATGAAACCAAGGTGGCGGTTTACAGCCCCAACGCTGCCCGCGCTTTCGAATGCATCATCGGCCTGGCCCGGGCCGGTGCCGCCTGGGTGCCGGTCAACGCCCGTAATTCGATCGACGACAACTGCTACATCTTGAACAACACCGAGGCCGAGGTGCTGTTCTATCATTCGTCGTTCACCGAGAACGTCGCCGTGATGCGCGAGCAATGCCCCAGCCTTGGCACCTTCGTCTGCATCGACCGGGCCGACGGCGAGGCGCCAGCGTTGGCCGACTGGATCGCCGGCCATTCGGCGCCCCAGGAACCCCAAGACACCGCGACCGACTGGCCGGACCGGCCCGACCGGCTGGCTATGATCATCGGCTCGGGCGGCACAACCGGCGCGCCCAAGGGCGTCATGCTGTCGAGCCTCAATCTGGAAACCATGATCGCCACCATGAACCTCTGCATGCCCAGCCCCGAGCCGCCGGTGCATCTGGTGGTGGCGCCCATGACCCACGCTGCCGGCGTCATGGCGCTGACCCTGATGGGCCTGAGTGCCAGCAACGTCATCCTCAAGGAGTTCGACGCCCTGGCCGTGATGCAGGCCATCGAGGAGCACCGCGTCAGTCACCTTTTCCTGCCGCCCACGGCGATCTACGTCATGCTAAGCCATCCCCGGGTGCGCGAGTTCGACTATTCCTCGCTGAAGTATTTCATCTATGCCGCGGCGCCGATGTCGGTGGACAAGCTCAAGCAGGCTATCGAGGTTTTCGGACCGATCATGACCCAGACCTTTGGCCAGGCTGAAGCACCGATGATCTGCACCTATTTCTCGCCGGCCGAGCATACCGAGGCGCTAACCGGCAACCACATCGGCAGGCTCGCCAGTTGCGGCCGCCCGACGCTGCTGACACCGACCGAGATCATGGACGACGAAGGCAACCTCTTGGGGCCGGGCCAGCCCGGCGAGATCGTGGTGCGCGGCAACATGGTGATGCTGGGCTACTACCGCAATGCCGAAGAAACCGCCAAGGTCTCCGAGTTCGGCTGGCACCACACCGGCGACATTGGCCAAAAGGACGAGGACGGCTACATCTATATCGTCGATCGCTTGAAGGACATGATCATCACCGGCGGTTTCAACGTCTATCCCAGCGAGGTCGAACGCGTGATCTGGAGCCACGAGGCCGTGCAGGACTGCGCCGTGGTCGGCGTGCCTGACGAGAAATGGGGCGAAGCCGTGAAGGCGGTGATCGAGCTCAAACCCGGAGCCCAGGTGGCGGGCGACGAGATCATCGCGCTCTGCAAGGAAAAACTCGGCAGCGTCAAATCACCGAAAAGCGTCGACTTCATCGAGGCCCTGCCGCGCAGCCCGGTGGGCAAGGTGCTGAAACGCGACATACGCCAGCGCTACTGGCAGGGCCAGGACCGCCAGGTCGGCTGAAATGGACGAAGCCCAAGCCAAAACCCGCCTCAAGGAAAGGCGCCAAGAACTCCTCGACATCGCCGCCGCCTCGGACGAGGCCCGGGCCCCGGTGGAGCTCGATCAATCTCGCGTCGGCCGCCTCTCGCGCATGGACGCGCTGCAGGTCCAGGCCATGTCGCTGGAGACCGAACGCCGCCGCAGCCAGGAGATCCGCCGCATCGACGCCGCGCTCGCCCGCCTGGCCGCCGACGAATTCGGCGACTGCCTGCGTTGCGGCGAGGAGATCGAACCGGCCCGCCTGGAGCTCGACCCGGCGGCGCCGCTTTGCTTCGATTGCGCCGGGGGCTGAAGGAATACCGGCCTTCAATAGCGAAGCTTGGCGTTCGACCTCGCCATGTCCGGTGTCCCAAGGAAAGCAGCAGTGTGGGAGTCGGGGCGGAATAGACGTGATTGACCCAAACCGGACCAAATCGTCCAAGCCAATGTGGGCGAAGGAATGATTGAGACGATAGGTGCGTATTGTGAACCTAATCGAGGTTCAACCACCTCCGTGCCTCATCGACAGAGCGAAAAACATTGACTTCGCCTGGCATAGTGTCGTGCCAAACTTGATAAACTCGGGCACTTCCGAAGAACACATCGTTGGGCGCAACAACTGCAATTTTAGCTTTCTCGCTCCGCACTCTTTGGCGCGCGAAACTCCTAACAAACTCCATGGACAACTTCAGTTCCGTAGCGCCGGAAAAGTTATAAAGGTGATCGTAGCTCGGGTCGAGGTCAGGGTCATCGCGCAGTCTATTTCTGTGACCTTGAAGGTCGTCCTGCGTGAGGATTCCACTCCCAGTGCTGAAAATGGTTCTTTGTTCCATATCGATTCGATAGCGTGCGGGCATGAATGCTGCTAACTGGCTTTCTGCTAGGACAAACCAGTCTACTATTCGAGATTGTTCTATGCATAGCGGGGTAAGTACTCACCCAGTTTGGACATACACCGGATGCCGCTCGGGCAGCATTCAGGTCAGCCCCCGCACTGATCCCGGAGGAAGGGTCACCCCCTGGTTCTGACATCGTCTAATCCGCTTTCGACGCTTCATCAGCGGTTCGCTTGTGCTCGCCTCTCTCAACCTTACCTGCTGGGATCATCGTCCCGACTTTTCTGCAACGCTCACCACCATCGCTCTTAACGACAGCAGCTTGCAGTGGTTTGAAGCCTGCACCTGACTGCCGGCTCCGAGGGACCTACCCTCATCTCTCGTACAGCATCGCACCTCCTTCTTCAGTTGGTGCGTTCGTGGCACACGATCCATTTCAGACTCCCGAATGTCGTCGTTGGTGGCCCTATTTCAAGTCTCCAAATAACGGCTTCGCCTCCTTCAAACCCGCCGTGCCAAAGCCCTCGGTGAACCACTCGCGGGTGGGATACAAGACGTCGTCGACGACAATGGTCTTTTACTTTGCAATTGCCCCAAAACCGATGCGTTCTTTCATGGCTGCGCCGATCTCGCTACATTGGAGCGGTTTTTGGAGACCACCCGGGGGATATCGGATTAGACAGGTGGCAGGCCCAATCCCAGAGGGAAAATCATCATGTGTGCAAAACGCGCAACCGATATCGACACCTTCATGGAGGGCGTGATCGCTCGCAATCCAGGCGAGGTGGAATTTCACCAGGCGGTGAAGGAGGTCGCCAGCGACATCATTCCCTGGATGCAGGACAAGCCGGCCTATATGGAGCAGCAAATCCTGGAGCGCATGGCCGAGCCCGACCGGGTGGTCTCGTTCCGGATCTGCTGGGCCGACGACGAGGGCAACGTCCGGGTCAACCGCGGCTACCGCATCCAGAACAACAACTCCATCGGCCCCTACAAGGGAGGGCTTCGCTTTCATCCCTCGGTCAACCAATCGATCTTGAAGTTCCTGGCCTTCGAACAGACCTTCAAGAATTCCCTCACCGGCCTGCCCATGGGCGGCGGCAAGGGTGGCGCCGATTTCAACCCCAAGGGCAAATCGGACGGCGAGGTCATGCTCTTTTGCCAATCCCTGATGACCGAGCTTTTCCGCCACGTCGGCGCGGATGTCGACATTCCGGCCGGCGATATCGGCGTCGGCGCGCGGGAAATCGGCTACATGTTCGGCCAATACAAGCGGATATCCAATCAATTCACCGGCGTGCTGACCGGCAAGGGCCTGGAATATGGCGGCAGTGAAATGCGCCCCGAGGCGACCGGCTACGGCGCCGTATATTTCCTCGAAGACATGCTGCACACGAAGGGCGAACAGATCGAGGGCAAGTCGGTGGCGATATCGGGCTCGGGCAACGTCGCCACCTTCGCCGCGGAAAAAATCAACCATCGTGGCGGCAAGGTGCTGACCTTGTCGGATTCGGCTGGCTTCATTCTCGACCAGGGCGGCATCGACCTGGAAAAGCTCGCCTGGATCAAGGAACTCAAGACCGTGCGCCGGGGACGCATCAAGGAGTACGTGGACGAATTCGGCGCCGAATACCACGAAGGCCAGCGACCCTGGGGGGTGGCCTGCGACTTGGCGCTACCCTGCGCCACGCAAAACGAAATATCCGCGGCCGATGCCGGGACGCTGCTCGCCAACGGTGTCCAGGCAGTCTCCGAGGGCGCCAACATGCCGACCGAAATCGGCGGCGTCGAAGCCTTCCTGGAAGCCAAGATCCTGTTCGGCCCCTCAAAGGCCGCCAACGCCGGCGGTGTCGCCATGTCGGGCCTGGAGATGAGCCAAAATTCCGGCCGCCGGGCCTGGCGTCAAGAGGAATTGCGCGAACTCTTGCGCGAGATCATGGACGGCATCCACGAGCGTTGCCACGAAGCCGGCCTGGAGGACGGCGGCTATTGCAACTACGTGCGCGGGGCCAATATCGCGGGCTTCAAAAAGGTGGCCGACGCCATGCTGGCCTTCGGGGTGGTCTAGCCCGGATTTCTCAGGTGAGAATTCCGGGCTAAGGCCAATCACCTTCGCTGGCAATCGCTCGGGGCCGTGCCAAAGCGTTGTTGCAGCCCGCCGTTCGTCCGGCGTGGCGGCAGAGTGCGCATTCCGATGATCGCGGCCACTGATTCCGACGCATCGCGGCCACCCATTCCGACGCATGGCGGCCACTTTGTGGCCGTGTCTTCGGGG